>BNJU01005394.1_pt1 | contig 58748 bp, 71 predicted proteins | sample 8539281 | NCBI WGS metagenome assembly BNJU01 (sample SAMD00202456, study PRJDB9452) | human saliva metagenome | isolation source: human saliva | place: Japan
TTTTCTATAAAAGTCTTGCCGTTGAAACAAAATGCTTTGTCTGATTTTGTCTATAGTGTGAACCATAAGCTGATGGGCGATTTTGTTGGTATGAGTACATGAAATCCTGCGTTTTCAGAAGATGGAAAAGCTCTTGAAAAGTAAAATCTCTCGTCGTTTCCAGAAAATCACCCAGGTTTTGATATGACGACTTGAGCTGTCTGATTGGTTACCTTTGCGGACAGACCAGGCACTGCCTATAGATAGTAGGTACCATCTATCAAAGAAAAAGCTGGATAATGAAAACGCTGATTAAATACTGCCGGCTTGATTAAGCCTACTCGCTGTTTGGTGGAAGAGCAGCGATATTTGAAAATCCAGCAGGAAAGATGAAACCGTCATACTGGCTTTACCATTACCAGCATTGTCGGAGAGCTGGACTTCCCGTCCTGAAATCTTCTACTGCAGCAACAGCAATACGTCCGGTTGATGCGTCAGCGAGATGTGGAAGTGCCAGCGAATCGTAAAGCCTATCTACGTCCGCAATAAAAGAAGAGCTGAAAGACTTGGATGTACGCTTGTGCAAAGTGATAGCATGAGGCAGCTCAATGTGGCGGAAGCTCTGGAGAAAGTGTGGAATGGGCTGAAACGAGTTTGAGACCAAAGCAAGGAATCTGCTGCTTACAAGCTGTCTTATGCAGGTAGGATATCAGCAAATGAAGTCTTGACTGAACTCAAACGTCGTTGTAATGAAGTGAAAGATTTTATGACGAGTTCAGCGATAAAACTGGTCGACCATCTGATATGCTCGGCTCATGAAGAATTTTACCTGCCAGCAAGCGTTATATGAATGATTATATTTCAATACGTGACCTCTGATTTCCTCGCTGGTTTAGGTTTTTGGTGCTACTCAGTGCTGGGGGAAAATGAGATTTATGTTGGCTACAGCTTAGATACTGGACGCAATGTCTGTCTGAGAGCCTGCTCTTGCCAGTCAAGGGGTTAAGGGTTCAGTAACCAATGCCGATTAGCGTCGGCTTTTGTTGTTCGCTGGGTGGTGGTGATCCTTTGCGAATAACACTTATCGTCTATTATGCGGTGCTATAGAGGCACAAGCAGTGAGTGTGGGCCAAAAGCAGAACGTGGCAGATGGAAGAAACCTTGCAAGAGATTTCCCATGAAATCAATATCGTCACTCCTGACTGCAGTAGAAAAACAAAGAAACACTTGACCCTTAGCAGTGATTGAAAATCCCAAAGATTCTATGAATCACCGGCTGTGATATTCTGACACATTTCCTTACAGATTTCCTCTCGTGATGGGGAACGCTGACGATCCTTAGAAAAAGCCATTCGTGCAATGTAACCAATAGTGAAGTACGAGTTGATGAAAAGTGATTGAGGAATTGCAGGTTGAAAATACGCCACTAAGTACCAGTATAGCCGACCATATCAGTTTACAGACTGCAGCTTTGCACATTTATTATTCGGTAATGGTTATGTGGAGCGGTGTCTATCCGGCAAACAACTGAACATTAGACACTAGGTTGCGGACTTGGTACTTCCCGACAGGAAACTTCCTTTGAGGAATATGCCACTATGGGCTTTCTCTGCGTTGCTATGCTGATTGTCATTGTGCTTGGCTAGACTTTATCCACTTACAGACCGAAGCATTTTCCAAGATTGTGATTTAGACGAAGCATGGAGCTTTTACAGGTAGCACAGGGAAAAACTTACTATCTATGAAGTGGTTCCCGGGCTGGTCGTGCTATGAACCTTCTAGTATGTTCGTCGACCCAAAAATACAGACTGACCTCTTAGATGAAAAACTGAGAAAATAACCTCGGCAAGACTCGCATTTGCGTTCACACTGCCTTAACGAGATTAAAGAAGACCTTGGCAACTGGGTGTAGAGCCAGAAGGACAAAGAAAACAATCAAGAAGCAGTGCGTGATTTGGAAAGACAGGCAGTGCCTTATCAGTGATTTATATGGTCGTGTCGGTGTGATACGGTTCCACCCTGTATTTGAAACTGCTCCATGCCTTTGATGCCAGACCACCTGTGCGAAAAAGAGGTGTAAATAGCTGAAACGTCATCAATAGTAAACAGAATAAAAATCAAACTGGACGCTGAAACGTCTACGTAAAAGTGCTTGACAATGATGGCTTTCACACTTGTGATTGCCGTCTTTTAGCCATGCGGGAACGGTGGATTCAAGCTGCGAGCGGTAGATGATTACGGTCAGTGGCAAATGGATACAGCCGATACCACTTGAAAACTATCAACTTGGTTTTTATGTGGATAATGGCCTGGGGCTGGCTTCCGTGGAACTGGTCGGACGGGATTGGAAAACAAAGGTCATGTATGGACTATATGCCAACTACCAATTTTATTTGGACAATCGTTTGTATGTTCGAATGCGACGTTACTTAGTGGGGAAGCCTATTCCTTGAACTTCGTTCCATACCGTAGATTCCATTGGTAAGAATATGCAGACACTTAGCTGGTGTGAAAGTGCAAACGGATTTTCAACAGAGGGTTTCTATGTTGGATTCCTCTTACTCTTGATTTTGGTTCTTGGGGTTTATATGTATACAGCCCTGCTACAGGATGAGAGAGGCTTCACAAAGGCAATTCGTGCCATTATGAATTTTTGTGCTGGTGTTTTATCTATCAGCTTTCCTTTGTGCCTACGCTCCCAGGCTTCCATTAAAAATCAAATCGTGACTTTTCATCGAGACATCAGTATTAACCAGTTTATCATAGCACGAAAGATTGTCATGCACCCATTCCGATAAGTCAGAGGCAAGGACAGCGTGGACTTAATCCAGAGATAGCCTGTTTTCCACTACTGGGTTCGCACCGTGGCTACTGCTTCAATACAACGGATCCAGACGTGAAAGTATCGGTGTGACCGTGTGACCCTGCTCTCCACCAGCGATTCCAACAATAGCTGGCAAGCCATGAGATTGTTGCGGAAGAAATTGAAGACGAGAAGCAATGCAATCTAACCATTACAAAAGGACCATTATCCGTTTAGGTGCAGTCTTAACTTCCTATTTCGTCTTCAATATTGGGATCCATATTTGTATTCCTATTAGCTTAGGAATGTTGATTTTCTCGCAGGTACTTTTTATCATCTATGCTATGTTTCTGCCCTGTGAGCTTCTTCCAGCTTATGATTCCATCGACTTTGATGAGTATGTCAAAACGAAGCCATAACAAAAGCTCTTTAATACCATTTTGACACGAGCTGGAATCACATTGATTATACCGGCAGCATTTATATATTTCAATACCATGCTGCCTTATCGGCTGGTTATCACGTTCTTTTTGATTGCTTTTCTGAGATTGCTTGCGCTTTGCGAGAATCCTACTTCAAGCTGGGCGGAATTTAGTAGTGTATTTTCTCTACAGGTATGCGATTCTCCAAAGTGTGGGAAGTCGTGTGATGAAAACCTCGTATAACATACACGCTCCACATGCACCGTCTACGGCGGAAACTTGGACGTTCCGCATGACTACTCTAGGGGCTGGGTCTGCGTTGTTACGGTAAAAAGGACAGTCAGGTTCAGGGGGTTCTGCAGGACACAAGCAGATCACTCCCGACCAGACGGAAAGGAAAATCAACACTTGGAAAACGTGTCGGGTCAAACCACATCGGGTACAGTAGCTGATGCAAGAGCAGAGATAGGCTATGAGCCTGCTAACGTGGTTTGAAGAACAGGTTAAAGATTTGCCGACCAATGCAAAGATGCTGCGGTATATCCAAGGAAAATCCAAAGTAAAGAGGATGTCCGTGATTTGTGGCAGTATTATTCTCAGAGCAGAGCGGACAGAGCCAGTGGACACCAGAACTGCAGGAACAAGGCGAGCCATTTGCGAGAGCGTCGCTCTGAAATGGAACAGGTCAGGCAGACAGCGTGCTTCTTCTGTTCGCATGAAAGACCGACTTCAGGGCACAAGAACAATATCATGCAGTGAGACAGACCTCAAAAACGGTCTAATATTCCAGACTTCATATAAAGAGAGTCTCAACAAAGCCAAAGCAGAGCGTCCAGCAGTTAAGTCCGATGCAAAGTCCAAGAGTGGAACGCCATGGGCAATACCGTTCAAGAAAAACCGTTCCAAAAGCCAGCAACCCCAACCACTACAGCAGATAGGAGCACCACGACGTCCAATCACAAAAGAGACGTCAAGTCTACTGTTCCAAGAGTACCCACTACAAAATGCAAGAAGTAGACCGCAATCAGGCCGCCCACCATTAAGAGTCGGTAAGACCATGAAGTTGAAAACTTTGATGATTGGTGGTTCTGGATTGTCTTGATGGTACTTCTCACTGCTTCTGTTTGTTGTGCCATTTGTCTTTTCACGATAGATGGACAGCGTTGTAGATTTCCAATATTCATTATGGAGGGTGTAGATAAACTGCATAGAGTGCTGGCTCATAAGCCTATGGTAGAGATATGCTGCCAAAAGAATGGCGTTGAGAATATGTCAACGTCTTCTTGCGATTATGCAGGTGGAATCGGGCGGTACTGCGGAAGATGTTGTGCGAGTCCTCAGAATCCCTCAGTCTTCCACCTAATTCGTGTGAGTACAGAAGAATCCATTAAGCTGAGTGCAAGTATTTCCAGTGAATTGATTAGCCAGTAGCGAAAGGCTCCAGTGTAGATTTAGAAGTCGGTTATCCAGTCCTACAATTATGGTGGGTGGTTTCTTAGGGTATGTGGCTAATCGTGGAAATAAATATACCTTTCGCAGACATGGCTCAAAGTTTCTCAAAGAGTATTCAGGTGGCGAAAAGATGTCTTACAATCCCATAGCCATACCTATCAATGGGCATGTAGCTTTGATGTCAACTAGCAATATGTTTTATGTGCAACTGTGTAACACGGTGTCTTGTCCTGTAGAGTTTGATGATGATACGAGTTACAAGCCATCATGGACGAAGCACTGAAATATGAGGGCTGGCAGATACGTTTGCAGTGGAGGCTTCCCCGACTACTTCTGCCTTTTACGATTGTAAGCGGACTGACACAATGGACGGCTATGGAAAAGCTGATGTACCACGAACCGCACAGCAGCAGCATGATGTGACCCAGCATATCCCACTATCAGGACTGCTCAAGCTGGCGATTTGGTTTTTCTTTCATTCTACCTACCTAACGCTGGCTCTTATATTACTCATATGGGACCTATACTGCTTGGCAATAACCGTAGCATGTTTCATGCAGGCGGCCAATCGGTTGTGCCGACCCACTTAAGCCCCTACGCAGCAGCATTTGGTGAGGGCAGGTCGAGATCAAACAATGAGAAAGGAGAAGATTTAATGATTGAAATTTAGATCAGAATAAGAGAAAACAGATACCAAAGGAAAGAAAGCCTCGTGTCTACTATAAGGTCCAATCCTCATAGGTTGCTGTGATTGCCTTGTGGGTACTTGCAGGGCTTAGTTTCAGCTTTGCGATATTCCAATGCCTTTACAGCTATAGATACTCATACTATTCCCGAAAACAACTATCATAGAAAAGGAATACGTTGTACTCATCATGTAGAAAATTTTGTGGGAACTTTTGCGAAAGTCTGCTGTTCACATAGGGAACAATCCCGATAAGTCCATTGATGATCGAGTGGAGAGTCTAAAGGCTATCGGCGAGATGAGACTTCAAGCTCTCAATGTTGATACAGTACAAAGCGAATGATATTCCTGTCGTCTTCTGTAAAGAGAGTTTTCGAGATATGGACGGTGAAGAGGCCAACTGGCGACAATGAGTTTAATGTGACCTACCAGTGTAGACCAGCTCCATTACAGAGGAGAATACAAAGACCGTCCACTCTGCTAGCATATGAGTGAGTGTCTATGTAGATGGTTCTGGAAATATATGGTGCTGGTTGAGAATCCGACCATTACCAACATACCTAAGAGAGTCAGTTGTCGACCGAAAGCCATTGAAAGTGAGGACGGTTGATTCCATTACAATAATAGATCAAGTGAGTTTTAACGACGTTCTTCAAGCTCTATCCTGCAGCGACAGCGAGTGAACTTTTCCTACTATGTGAATGATCGGGATATTAGCAATCGGAAAAATTACGTCTTTTCAAGAACTGGTAAATCCTATTCACAATCAGTAAGGATAATCAAGTCACAGTATCGCTGACAGTGGAGTATATCGACCAGCAGACCAAAAGCAACGCAGAGTATCTCAATTTGATTTGGTGCTTGAAAAGAACAGGAGTAGTGGAAAGATTATGGAATAACAAATATTGGTGCATTATTACAGCTGTGTACGTCACATGCTCTCTTTGATATTGGAATTCAACTCTACAAATATGCTACTTACGTGCTACTCAATTTAAGTATCTATTTAAAGGAGTTAATAAATATGCGGCAAGGTATTCTTAAATCAAACTATCAATTTGATAGTGCAAAGGAACAAATAATTGGATGTCCTTTGGGAGGCTTGGTGTGCAGTTTAGGAGAAAATACCTTTCATCGCCAACTGTATTCTAAGTATCCAGAGATACCTCTGCTGTGCTTTGTATACCTGTAGTTATGCATAAAATCCCAGTGATAAAGTATTTATCACTGGGATTTTCTCTGCTAGGTGAGTTGGAGAAATCACATGAAAAGTGTAGTGTGGGTTTTGAAGCTCATGTTGATGCAGGACCTACTAACAGAAAGCTTGTTATATAACAGTGGAGCGGATTACAGGAATTAGGAAGCGTGGACGAAAAGGTACAACGAGGACGGATAATACGCTTTTTAGAGACGTCAGAGGAATTTTCAATTCAGTCAGGAATAACCTCTTTTCAGTGGAAGAAAATACGAGAGGTGAACATCATAGACGCACTTAGGACATATGGATTTCTTAGCAGAAGTATATCGTTCATTATCAGTTTAGATGGGGCTATTCTACTGATTTCTGCAAAAGATGGCGTACAAAGCACAAACTCGTATATTATTTCATGCACTTAGGAAAATGGGATTCCCACAATCTTTTATCAATAAGATTGACCAAAATGGAATTGATTTATCAACACGGTTTATCAGGATATTAAAGAGAAACTCATGCCGAGTGTAATCAGGCATGAAAGGTGCACATGTATCCTAATATGTGTGTGACGAACTTTGCGAATCTGAACCAATGGGATGCAGTAATGGGGAAACGATGACCTTTTTAGAAATATGTCCGATACGTCATTAGAAGCGTGGAACTCGAGACAAGAGGAAAGCATAGATACAGAATTGTTCTCTGTTCCCCTCTTTATCATGGAAACGAAATTGCAGTAGCCTATAAGGGATTGATAACCTTATGATGATTACTAATACATTTTATTCATCAACTGTCGAGGTCCGTCTGAACGTTTGCGGAAAAGGTTTTCAGAGTGAGTGTTCGGAGACGGCGTCTCTTGCATATATACCGTCTTTATGGTGGCGTGCTGCGTTGCGAGATTCAGGTTAGAATATCGGAAAGATATAAAGTACAAATGTATACTTCAATAAATGGCGAGATTATATACGAAATTGATAAGGAAGCTTGTTCCGGGAAGTGTTGTTGCAGAGATGAGTGAAGTTAAATATAGTGTTCTTGGAAATACAAAAGCTATTGCCACAGAGAAGAGGTGAAAATCCCCTCCCTCTGCTGCAGCGACTGTTGAACCGAGGCAGAGCCTCAACAAAGGAAATGTTACTGACGCACTTTTGCGAGAATCCTCCGACGGTGACCCGCTTCTGCGATATTATGGATTCTGCGACACATGGAAATCATACTTTCTTTCTTAGGGAAGAAACTGCAAACGAAGTGACTTGTGCTCTCTTTGAAAGAAAAAGTATCGTAGTGGAGATGGAAATAAAAAGGCCTGCGGTCGTTTATATGGAAAGACCGTAAAGCCAGAGTATACCATTCATCGAAGTTCCACCGAGATCCTTTCTGGAAGCTTCGTTGGTCTATCTGTGCTTTAGCTTCCATTAGGGGCGGAGTACGAGTATGAAGGCTCAGTTTCTCTTGGATGCCAAATCAATCGTTTCAAAATGCAGTTATGGAGGGGATACGCTATGAGCTGTGAACAAGGATTGTATGGTTGGAATGTGAGCGGAGCTGTAAAATCTGTTTTAAGGTAAACTATACTATCAGCCCTGTTAGTGCCCAGCAGATTTTCGGATGCTTGCCCTATTGTGATTGAACAAGTCTTAGCACGAACAGAATTGTTGAGAGCCATATCTTGTAGTTTTAAAAATTTATGCGCCAAAGGATATCTTTTGCCACGAGCACATACAACGATGCTCCTAAATGTGTGCGAACATCGTGAGACACTCAATTGAAAAATATTGTGGGGTCGTTCTTGGTGGAGAAATCCCTGCTCAGTGTATTCAAAGAATATCGTGGTAATTTGCTTTCTTTACAAATGGACCGCATGGTGTTTGTTAACAGAGGTTAAAGGGTACCATGTGCTACCGGTGAACCTGTTTGCCAGCCCCGTCGTCCAAATAGTCGGATAGAGTAAAGTACGATATATGTTCAATAAAATAACCAGTGTATTTTATGTTGTCTCTGAAATATATAGTTTCTTGTTAAATAAGATGAAATATAATAAAGATTTGAATTAAAGTGTAAAAGGAGGAATGAGTTATTATAAACTACAAGTGGATATTGTGTGCTGAGGCTTTCTTCTATACTAATAGACGAAAGGGTGTGAAAATGATTTTTAAATGATACTGTGGAACTGGAACAGTAGCCTAGTATTGACTTCTGCTCGTTTCTGTATTCATATTGGCTATTCTGGGACTGAGATGATCATAAATGCTCAGAATAAAAATTGAACCCGCAAAGTCTCCCCAAAACAATGGTGAGTCATGTGCTTGTATTATTCCGAAAAATACACCTCTGGTGCAGTGAGAGACAAATTGATTGTCTCTTATGGTGGCCTTCGTAGATGAAAGCCTGCTACTCTACTCATCACTCTTTGATGATGAGAGCAAATTGAAAAGATAATGAGACTTCAGACGGCTATTGGTGTTGTCAGAGAACAGTTTGGTTTTTAGCCGCTTCAAAAAGGACACCATCCTAACTTTGCAGGTTCCAGAAATGAACATGGTATAGTAAACTTATCGGTGGTCATTCGCGCGGGTGGATTGGAGGATTAAAATGAAACAAGATGAAATACGTACAATTTTCAGAAATCCATGCCTTAAAGGATGTAATGATATTGAAATGCTTGAAAGATTTTGCATGGAATCGTTGAGCAACTGAAAACTTCGTCAGAGAAAACTCAAAACAACTGAAAGTATCGATTACGACTAGTACAGCACTAAATCTGACCGATTACCATTGGAATTTGCATTTAGCATTACCATACAAGCTCATCTGTGAGTAATCTATACTGAGGTAATCAATCAGCTTTAAAGAAGATGTTACACAGGTGAATTCAGGTTTACGAGTCAGTTTGATAATACCTTGCCTCTGCGCATGAAAGGATTTGATGCGATTGACCCGTTCATATTTACCATTTCGATCAGCGAAAGAGTACCGAGGATACAAAAGATGCAAAAATAGTTGGGCTTTTTCTATCTAGACGTGCCATCAGCACTCTCTGATGATACAAACAAAGTAACGTACATGTCTGACTTATCACTGAGAAAATTGTACTCCTCAGTCAAGTATACGCCAGTGAGCTACGCCACGCACGTTCAAGTGATTGAGCAAACGCGTATCCTACCTGGAACAATACCAAGTCTGACCGGAATTTCATTTTGATAAAACTACAACAGGTCACGTCAATTTGGGAAATTAAAAGACATTACTAGTATTCGAACTTGTCGAGGGAGGTGCTCTATGAATCAGCTTGAGTTCAAGCAATCACCTACAAATGGTTCTTCTAATGAGCACAAGATTTTAGACATGACTTCTACCGCTACTCTAACGCGGATATTCCATTGACCTTCCTAACTGATGATATCCACAAAACAATGGCGACTTCACGTAAGAAATTACTTTGTCCTCAATAAGGAAAGAGATCCAGGAGATAACCGCGATCACTTCTTCCATATTTGAGTAAATTGCCGTAGATGAGAATCCGCTAATCCTGTCATTATATACATATAAAGAAAACTACAATATATTTGGCAGAAAAATGAGGAGCAGTTCAATTTGACTGTTTCCTATTTTTACTCGTTCTATAAATCTAGTCTTTATACTCTTTAACAGTGGGTCGCCAACCAGTTCAGACTATACTGTCTGGCAACTACCTTGATTTAATGTCCAGATTTATTTTCTGTCTCTAATTTCATGACTACTTCATGCTGCATTTTCGGTAATCGTTTATCGTGGGGTGATAAACACGATAGTTCAGTGTACTCCTTCACTGTTAGTATTTCCAAAACCTCTAAACTTGGTATGTCAAAGGAAGTTACTGGGTTCATCCATTATTAGGATATTATATCTACCCATGAGCATTTTAGCAAGCAACAATTTTATAATTTCTCCACCGCTTAAAACAGATAAACTTTTTCCAATATCGTTCTGTTTGAACCCCATAGATGCTAGCACTGAACGAATTTCTGATATATTGTAGTCACAATCCTTCTGCATAAACTCCATAACATTCTGATTACTGTTGTACTTGTAACCATTCTGTGCCAAAGTAACCTATGCTGTGAGCGAAATAGAAATTCCTTCTTATGGTTTAAGATCCATTTTTGGAGGAGTTGTTTTTCGATTCCATTACCACCAGTTAACGCCACTTTTGCTCTAACGAATTTGAAAAGATGCATTTTCAAACAGGGCCTTATCCCCAAATACTTTATTAATTTCTGCACCGACTATAGGGTATGGATTATGGAGCTCCAATGCTTTACTTTGCCTGAAACGAATTCTGCGAATGCCTTCCGGAGCTTCTACTTTTCCTAAGGCCGCAATCCTGTGCTCTAGGGTTTTAGCAGCATTATACATCTTTTTTTCCTTACTTCCTATTGATTTTTGATGAGCTAAACGCCCTCCGTCTTCAGTACTTTTTTTCTTTGAAGAACCTTTTGCCTTCTGTTCTATTTTACGAGCCTGTTTTCCTTTTCCTCCAGACCCTTTCCAATCGGGCACGTTCCTAATAAATTGTTCGTATTCTGCAGCTTGGCTCTTACGTTCTTCCTCTTTCTGACGAAGATAATCAGAATAGTTTCCCCAATACTCAGTGATTTTGCCATCTTTCAGTTCCCATATTTTATCTACTATTTCATCAAGAAAATAGCGGTCATGGCTAATAACTAACAGTGCACCTGTAAAATATTTTAGCTGTCCTATTAGAAAATCAATTCCTTCACGGTCTAAATGGCTCGTAGGTTCATCCGCTAAAATACCATGAACCTGTGCCGATAAGGCCTGTGCTATTTTAAGCCTTGTTTCTTCACCACCGCTCATAGTCTGTATATTTAATTGCTCAACTCTAAGCTTGCCTACAAGTACATCTTTTCCTCCTGCAAGTTGCTTCGTCCAACTGGGAATATAGGCGAAGTTCACCCCAGACGATTCATTTTACATCACAGAGTTAATTCTCCTAAAAAGTACCCTGAGTAAAGTGCTTTTTCCAGCACCATTTGCTCCTACTAAACCAATACGGTCATAATCATATACTTCTAATTCATTTATATCTAAAACATCGCGTCCTTTGAATTCCACACGAATGTCTTTTGCTTTTAATATTAATTCCATAACATTTCCTCCTGTCTATAATCGCATGCTTTCATTTGCTTGTATGCAGGGAAAACCCTGCGATTTTAGCAGGAAGAAGTCATGAAAATAAGATACATAAATATTCCTCAATATTGTTTTATTTTAAATCTAATTTTCTAACCCCCTCAGTTATCATTTGGCAAAACTATGCAATGCCAATAATTAAAATACCTGATAGTAAAAACCAATGATTTACACCGATTTTATCAGCAAAGAATCCAGAAAGAATTAACGCAATTGGCATAGCAAGTGACATGATACTTCCGATCAAAGAAAATACACGTCCTAAATATTCAGGCTTAATTTTCTCCTGAAAAAGAGCTGTTTGCACACCGCTATAAAATGGCACCGAAAGCCCCATTAGTGCACAGCAAACTACGAATATTACAAATCCATTTGGAGGAAATATTCTCGAAACGGCTAAACTGGTCCCCATTATAAAAATGAACTTGTTATTAGTATTACATGCTTTTCGAAACACCTAATCTTCTAATAATAAGCCTCCTGCTAGCATCCAAATGCAGAAATTTCATAATAGAAATATGCACAGGCGTTCCATTAAAGTGTTCCATGCTTATTAAAGGAAATAGTGCATTGATTGGCATATAAACAAAAGTATATAGTGTTCCTAAGAGTAATAAGGCAAACAATCCTTTGTTTTGTCTCAGAACCACAACTCCTTCTTTCATCTCCCTTATGAAATTTGGTTCTAAACTTTGCACTTGATTAGCCAGCTTAGGTATACGTACAATTGCTACCGTAATAGATGCAATCACAGCACCCAATACGTCGATGGCAATAATAGCATTTAAATCCCAAACGGAGTATAAAGAGTCTTAACTGCCGGACTAACAATATAGCTTATAGACTGCAAAAGACTGACTATAGCCTGCGCATTTCGTTAGCTGTTCTTCTGGTACTAAAAAGTGGTGTAACCGCATTGAGTGCTGGGGTATGAAAGCTGTTCCAATACTGCGGATAAACAATACTATCATAATCATCCAGACAGGTGGCTCCAGTGCAGAATGCAGCAAGCACTGCAGCTCTTTTGCGATAATTAAATCAGCACCAATCATTATCTTCTTCCTATCATGACGATCACTAGCGACACCAATAGCGGGTCTAAAATCGCATGGGTAAAAACCCATAATGAAGCGCATAGACAAGACCATCGCAGATCCTGTTTTTTCTTTCTGAGGGGATAATCGCCATTTGCAGATGCTTTAGTGATTAATAATGCCTTGCCTGCCATGTGCATAAAATTTCTCGTTTCCAATTGTTGTATTTTTCCATTTATATTTATCTCCTGCATATTATTTTTGCTTGAATTTCTATTTTGAATAGCATTCTAGGCAATATGCAGCCGACTCTAATGTAGCTTTTGGTCTGCATACACTTTACAATTTGAAAACATTCATGTAGAGACATAGTTAAATAAAGGGTATAGTTAAATAACCAATATCTCCCGTAACTAATGAATGCTCAATATCAGTATAAATAAGCACAACAAAAAGCCTATCATCAGGTATAGATTCTGCTATTGCCAGCTATCTTAAACGCATTAGAGGCTGTCATAGTTCGGTTCCTCCTCATCTTTGTTTATATCAATTTATAGTATAACACAACAAGATGATATGTTCAATATAAAGTTATGGAATGAGACTCATACTTCCAATTCGATGCCAGATTTAAAGGATATGACGAAGTTTTCTTCATAGACTGTAACGCTCTGGATTATCTTCCTTAGTAGCAAGCGATTAGCTCTCAAAATCTTCTGTTTGTGGTTTTAAGGAAATTCATCAGGTTTTCTAACTCAACCTCAAAATATTTCATTTGTTCCTCATTTCATTTTATTGATAAATTGAGTTTGCAAAAGAGTGGACAATTTTGTCTACTCTTAACCTAAAAGTAGTTTTTAATCGATTTGAAGTTGCCTAAAGTTATTACTTATTCGGTAAAATGAAGTATTGCTTTCAACAGATTTCCTTCAACTACACTTCACTTGATTCAAACAAGGTGGGTACATTTCTATTCCCTAGACTCCTTGTCAATGGAAACAAACACACGTACCACAGGTAGAGTGGAAATAGAAACTGATAATTTCTGGCTACTCACTTCTACTCGTTCATTTTTCTCACTCTGATACTTACCACCATAAAGCAAAAAGCCTTGCAATCAAGGCTTTCATTATCCACTTTTCGTTCAAAAGGTTTCCTAGCTTTTACGAGCAGGCGACACACTCAGCAGTTCGCTATCTCCGTTCTGTCTGCGTGCTAGCACTTGTCAATCACGGACAGCTATCGCATGGGCGGAAGTAAATGCTAATCTTCGTCGTTTTACTCCTTGACTAGCAAACTTACCGCCTCAACATGTCCTGTATGTGGAAATAAAACACGATTAAAGATAAGGAAGATACTGAATTAAAAATTCCCCTCTATTGTCGAAATGCAGACAAGAAAATTTGGTGAAATAAAAGCAGTTCAAAGTAACTGTGATTACAGAGCCCAGACACAGAGACGCAGAGCCGATAAAATGAGATTAATACAATCTCATTTTTATCGGCTCTTTCAAAATATGTATGGATTCTTTTTAATTGGTCTTCGATGTTTCTTGCTTCGTTGATACCGCTGGCTAAAAGATTCCATTAAGGATAGTTCTTTGTCTGTAAAAACATATCCATGTATTTCTCTATCCTGTAATCGTCAGGTGCTTTTTACCAAAGTTATGTGAGTAAGAAAAATTCGTCACGGAAACATGAAGTAACGATACAAGGTCATAAAGAACTTGTATGCTGGGGTGTGTAACTTTATTTTCAATATTAGTTAAAGTACCGTGGGTCAATTTCAATCAATGCTCCCACTTGTTCACGAGTTAAACCTCGTTTTCAATCGAAACTTCTTTAATGGCTAAACCAAAAGGCTCTATCATATTTATCTTCTTTTTTACGCATAGTAGACCACCTCTATACATTTTATTGTTCCTACTGAATTAAAAACAGGTATAGAAAAACGTGTTATATGGTTTATAGGTTTATATTTAATAAAAAGCACTACTAAACGCCAATACTAGGTATATGGTAGTGCTATTTACGCTGTTAAAAATATTGTATATTACTTCAAATGCGCGGTTTGTTGGAGGTCAACGTCGTCATGAAGTACATCATGTACAATAAATTTCCTTACATTGGGTTCTTGTCAAAAAAAGTCGTCTATCTGCAATAGATAAGTACGTCCACCAATGTGGTTTTATAAATCATATAGATAGAATAACAGAAGCATGTAAACAGAGAAATAAATCTGTTTATATAGCTTTTAACTATTCAGAACTTTTTACAAAGTTTGTTATCAGTAATGCAACAAATCCCCTTTCACATTGGGACTAAGAGTGAAAGGAGATAAACAGCAAACATCACTTCCTTTCCCTGAGACAGAAAGGGGTGAGAAAACATGAAACCATCTTCTTTTCAGACCACAATAGAAAATCAGTTTGACTATATCTGTAAACGTGCTATGGAAGACGAGCGAAAGAATTATATGCTTTATCTTTCAAGGATTGCAAAGCGTGAGGTGTCCTTTTCGGATGTTGGCGATTATCTTGTTAGCCAGTTTGCGACAACAGATAACTATTCAACTGACTTTCAGATTTTTACACTCAATGGGTTATCAGTAGGCGTTGAAAATGATTTGTTGAGTGAAGCATTACGTGAGTTGCCAGACAAGAAACGTGAAATTCTACTGCTTTTTACTTTATGGACATGAGCGATTCAGAAATTGCAGACCTGTTGAAATTGAACCGTTCTACTGTCTATCGGCATAGAACCAGTGGACTAGCCTTAATTAAAAAGTTTATGGAGGAATTTGAAGAATGAAAACACAATATCCTATGATTCCCTTTCCTCTCATTGTAAAGGCAACAGATGGCGATACCGAAGCGATTAACCAGATTCTACATCATTACAGAGGGTACATAACGAAGCGTTCCCTACGACTTATGAAAGATGAATATGGCAATCAAAGTATGGTCGTTGATGAAGTCTTACGTGGAAGAATGGAAACCAGACTGATTACAAAGATTTTGTCATTTGAAATTAAATGTCTCTCTCTCCTTTCGTGGAAGCGTGCTAAACCATTCCGCTTCCCGAACTAGGGGAGGTTTGTTATTCCGCAAAGCATATTGAGGCTTTCAATGTGTTTTGATAGGCTAACGAGACCATTGTTCTTTGAAAACTGAATAAAAAGTAATCGAATACGTTTCGATAAGAAAGAGCCAACGGAACTAACCGCCATGACCTATCTTATAAAGATGGCGAGGCGATTCATGTTAGTGATCCAGGAAGCAATCTTTAGCAGGATTGCCTGCAACGACATTCTTATCGTGATAATGATACTCCCATACAGTCAATGGTCCGAGCGTGATAAAACCGTCGTAGGCAATGAGGTATGGCTACATGAGAACCATGCGGGGTGGAACTCCGTGAGCTTTGCTAAAGCTGTTCGATTGCTGGTAAAACAACTTTTATGAAATCAAATAAGTGATTTGGAAGGAGGAGTTTTTATACAAGCAGACTGACATTCCTATTTGAGAACGTTTATACCCTAACCATTGAAGAAGCGTCAATGTTTTCGTATGGCGAAAACAAGCTACGACGCTTGGCAGAGGAAAATAAAAATGCAAATTGGCTGATTATGAATGGCAATCGTGATTCGATTAAACGAAAACAATTTGAAAAATTATAGATACATTGGACGCAATCTAGCGTCGCCAAAAGGGTCTTGTATGTGATAAAATAGTATTAAGTCGTATCAAGGCTCTTTCCATAAAGAAAAGGAGCAAATGCCATGTCAGAAAAAGACGTGACAATAAAGGTCAGATCTTAAAGACTGGAAGAGCCAGCGAAAAGACGGAAGATACTTATGCAAATATAGATTCATTTGGAGAACCGCAATTTGTTTACTCATGAAAACTTGTGGCTACAGACCGGTACCAGCAGGAAAGCGTGATTGTATCTCACTTGAGAGAAAAATCGCAGAGTTACAGAAAGAGCATTCATGATGGTATTGATGTTGTAGGAAAAGAAAAATGACACTCTGCCAGCTTTACACAAAACAGAACGCTCAAAGACCAAAGGTTAGACACTGAAACTGGACGCAAATATCTTATGGATATTTTGAAGAGAAGAGACAAGTTAGGTGTAAGAAGTATTGACAGTGATTAAGCCATCAGACGCTAAAAAGAATGGGCTATTAGAATGAGTGAAAATGGTTATGCTTATCAAACCATCAATAACTACAAACGTTCTTTAAAGCTTCATTCTATATTGCTATACAAGATGATTGTGTTCGGAAGAGATCCATTTGACTTTCAACTGAAAGCAGTTCTTGATGATGATACTGTCCCTAAGACCCGTACTAACAGAAGAACAGGAAGAAAAACTGTTAGCCTTTTTGCAAAAGCTGATAAAACCTACAGCTAAAAATTATGATGAAATTCTGATACTCTTAAAAACAGGTCTTCGTATTTCAGAGTTTGGTGGTTTTGACACTTCCAGATTTAGATTTTGAGAATCGTCTTGTCAATATAGACCATCAGCTATTGAGAGATACTGAAATTGGGTACTACATTGAAACACCAAAGACCAAAAGTGGCGAACGTCAAGTTCCTATGGTTGAAGAAGCCTATCAAGCATTTAAGCGAGTGTTAGCGAATCGAAAGAATGATAAGCGTGTTGAGATTGATGGATATAGTGATTTCCTCTTTCTTAATAGAAAGAACTATCCAAAAGTGGCAAGTGATTACAACGGCATGATGAAAGGTCTTGTTAGAAAAATACAATAAGTATAACGAGGATAAATTGCCACACATCACTCCACATAGTTTTGACATCACATTCTGTACCAACTATGCAAATGCAGGAATGAATCCAAAGGCATTACAGTACATTATGGGACATGCTAATATAGCCATGACGCTGAACTATTACGCACATGCAACATTCGATTCTGCAATGGCAGAAATGAAACGCTTGAATAAAGAGAAGCAACAGGAGCGTCTTGTTGCTTAGTAGTACAAATGAATTTACTACTTATTTACCACTTCTGACAGCTAAGACATGAGGAAATATGCAAAGAAACGTGAAGTATCTTCCTACAGTAAAAATACTCGAAAGCACATAGAATAAGGCTTTTACGAGCATTTACGAAAATATAAAAGATAATTAAAAGTATACTTTGTTTTAAAACTAAAATATCTTTTTAACAAGATAAGTTTTTCCCTACTTCCATTTTCATAATAGCCCTTCTCCTTAAAAATACTAAACTATCTTTTATACATTTTAAAATAAATGACTTCAATGCTCCTCTAACATTAGCCTATCTAAGCGTTAAATTATCCATCATATTTTCTTATAATTATATCATTTTTTAGAACATTTTATCAGCTGTACTTAAGATTAGTTTTTATTCTGTATCTTTATATTTATCTGAAAAATATTCTTCACTTTACCTTACTTCTATTTTCATAAAGACAGCAAACTTATTTTTATTTGCTGTTTCTGGAATTATCAGTATTATTCTTGTTCATATACCAACTAGGAATGATTTGCTTCATATCATCATACCATTCTAAAATTTCCTTAGCTTGATTTTTGCATTACTGCTATTTCTTCGATTCCGTAAGGAACAGACCCATGGAAGAGCACCAACTATATTATTTAGAATATAGATAGCAGAAGTTTCCAAAATAAATCTGGAACCTTATGATCAAAATATCCATCTATCATACCAGAGGCAAAAGAAGGTGAGACTTGAGCAGACCATACAATACGATTGAATTCCTCCCAAGGATCTCCAAGATCAAATCGATCAAAAGTCAATGACATAAATTTTACGATCTTCACCAATCATGAAATTTCCTATATGATAATCTCCATGTTGGAAAACCTGAGGGTCTATCTTTTAATAATTCTCGATTTGCATTTAAAATAATCAATAAAAGATCTGACCATTTTCATATTGAACAGGACATTCTTTTGTATTTTTTGATTTTGTCATCAATTTTTCGATTAAAAAAGCTTTCCCAATCTTCACGAACGTCTGTTACAGGGAGTGAATGAATTTTTTGAAGGATTCTTCCTGCTTCTACTCCGTAAAGTGTATTGTTGTTCTTTCTGAAAACAGTTAAAATGGTTTCTCTTGCATCTTTTCCCGTCTATCCATTCGTGTAAAGAATGTACTCCATCATCGCAGAGTTCAATGCTAATTGGTTTACACATAGGAACTCCAAGAGAAGCTACTTTTTCCATCGTATCAAATTCAAATTTTTTAGAATCTAACTTCGACTTATCAGAAACACGCAAGAAATATTTTTTTGCTGATTTTTGATCTGTCACACAATATTTTTTTATCATCTGACCAGCCTTTATATATGGCTATCTTACTACTAAAAATCCATCAATAACTCCTCGATTAACTTTACAACATTACTATATTCTTAACTAATGAAAAAGTAATTCGTAGTCCGTCCATTCTTTCACACTTCCTCAAAGATACATAAATTTTGACCACGTTCTGAAATTATAATTTCTTCTTAAAATGAATAATTCTATTTGCCTCCTGAAATCCAATATTGAGATGAAATCTTATAGAATCCGTATTGGTTAAAAGTACAGTCACTTGCAAATTCCTTACATCCTTTATTTTTCGCCCATTCCTCACATTTTGTACAGAGATTTTTAGCAATATCCTTTAAACGATATTCCTCGTCGACAATAATCCCTTCTAAGAATCCAACAGGACTATATTTACAACCTTCAACATAATCAAATCTGAGTGAACATAGTGCTAGACCTACAATTGTGTCACCTTCAACTTTAGTAAAGATTGCAGTATTTTTGCCATTCGTATATCTTTTTACTTCATCAATAGCTTCTTTATCGGTCAATTGGGGCCATAATTGTTTCATTAGTCTAGCCGTTTTTATAGAATCTTTTGTTATTCCATCCATATTGATGTTCCTCCGCAAATTACAAGCAAATGTTTCGAATCATGCTGTTACTTTGTTACTCATTGATTGATACCAATACCATCCCCTTCTACTTTTCGACTGTCTCAGATCGGAAGAGCAGAGGCACGCACTCAGCGGCTCGGACTTACCGTATCATTTCGTCGGTTTCCTCCTCATTCTACGAGTCCTATCGCATAGAAGATCATTTACTTCTACTTCGCTGATGCCTCAACTCGTACAAGCAGTGATACCGCCTCAACATGAAACGAGTGAACACTAATTATGCCAGGTAATCTTGTCTGTTCTATAAACTTTTTAACGATAGCATAAGGTTATTGTTAAAAGGTATTACCTCGGCAAACTGGAATTTTCCAGCTCGACAAGCTGGTTTTTAAGCTTTAGTTATCGGAATCCAAAGTTCCATTTTGTAGTCTTTGCTGTGCATATCACCTTCATAGTAATATTCAAAGTCAGGTTTTTCTGAATGAATATAGCCATGCTCAGGGAAGAATACTTCCATTGCATATTTCCACCCGTTATGAATGCACTCCGGAACACTTCCTACTAATTCTACAACTGCATACTCTGCTTCTTCCACTTCCAAAACATCTAAGCCCATACTTGTGGCTTTATCTACATCATTAACGATATAACCAGCCATATAATTTATTGTGCTTGAATTTTCCACATCATGGCAAACGCCCATACTTTGATCGCTTCCCAAACTTGCAAGTTCATCGTGGCTATATTTTTTATATAGCTTATTCCATACACTCGGACATAATGATGAATTGATGCTTTGTTCATTTACTCCTGCAACTGTAAATGCTTGTTTCTTTTGAATTGTAATGTTCATGCTTCTCTCCTCTTACATAGTGCTACTGCACTCGTGATACTAATTTGAATGGTTTTCCATTTTCTTACCTCAGAAGGAGTAAATCCATGAAAATTTTTAAAAAGCTGTTCCAAATGAATCTGATGACTCATATCCAAATTTGAAAGCAACGTCAATAATTTTTTCATCCGTATTTCTTAATATAACGGTTGCTTCCGTCAATCTTCTGCTTCTTAAATATTCTGAAAGCGTTGTTTCAGTCAGAATAGAAAACAAGCGACTGAACATTGAATACGAATATCCGGATAACTGAGTTACTTTCTTTTCATCAATTTCATCATCAAGAACTGTTTCAAGATAATCAATCGTATCGTTAAACGACTTGATAATATTCATTTCGATTCCCCTTTCCTTCAGTTTATTTTTAGTATAGAGGAAAAATTTCTTTTCTTACCCTACAGTATCCGTACAAATTTTTATAGGCTTCATCTCATAGAAACTTATACCTTACTAAATTCAACAAACTGACGCTTGTTTGTCTCATTTAGCTTTCTTAGGTTTCTTTTTCTGGCAGTTCCGCAAACATACCTTTCAGTAGTTCAGTAATCAAATCCATATCCTCAAATCTGTCGAATACATACATCAATGTCTTTGAACCCTCATACGGATAACGCAATTCTGAGTCTGCAGAAGTTTGTCCGATGTCAGCGTTCTCTTTAAAAATAGTTCATTATCGCAAATGTCACCTATCAACTTACCGTTAAAAATATATAGGTATCCACCCATCATGGATCTTATGACAATATCACCTCTGTGGAAAAATCTCACGAACAAATTCATTAAATTCATTCACTATGATTACCTCCTTCAAAATCAAATATACCTTACTTTATGGCATACTCTTTCCTATTTATCCTCAAAATTTCAGCAATCCATTTTTCATCAAAGTCGAAAATTCGGTCCCCATGAAACTTCCCAATAGTATCCATCTAAATCCGAAAAATACAGTGATATCCACCACAGAAAAAGTTCCTGTAGATCTTTTTACAATTTTTCCACCTGCTTTTCTTACTAATTCTATTACTCCTTAAAGATAGTATAGATTAAATAAACAATAAAAATGATAATAAAAATAAGATTAATTTTTAACACAAAATAAAAGATTTAACAAATTTGCGAACATGAAATAATATACAGTATCCCACAGATTTCGTTTGACGGTAAAAAGCCCAAAAACAAAACTTAAAATAATGTATATATAAAAATAAAATGAAAAGAAATCCTATGATGACTTTCTCCAACTATAAACCATAAAGGCAGATGCCATATTCCCCAAATTGATCCTACAATCAAATTAGATTGCCAATAAGTATATTTTTTTATCAAGTAAGGGTTGTAATATTCCTCTCCATCCTAATTCTTCATGTCCACCACCATTAGTTGTATAAAGAATAATGGCATCAGATAAATTGATACTTCATTTTAATTCTAAGGAAGATACAGAAAATAGTATCAAAATTGCTAACAAATGAATGATGAAATAAATACTACTATTTTCTTTCTTACTAAATACAAAAATGTTTAAAATTTTATATTATTCCTTTTTCAAATAAAAGCCACTTGCAATAGCTGGTCCAAGTGCACCTACTATATGTAAAGTTCTTCCTATAATCGTTTCTAATCCAAAAATATGAGATTGCGTAAAGATGGCAAGAATCCCCCAAAGCTATATAAGTAATTCCAAATGTACAATAAAGATAATTTTTAAATTCTTTTTGTCAATTTCTGTCATTTTATTGCCCTTATCTTGATTATTTTATGAATAATATTTTTACTGCTTCTTAGTTGCTGTCGATTATAACTACCTATATTCTATCACAAAAACACAAAAAGCCTTACAATCAAGGCTCTTCATATCCCTTTCGTTCAAAGATTTTCTAGGCTTTTACGAGCAAAGCTACACACTCGGCGAGTTCGCTGTTGCCGTATCGTTTCGTCGTAAACTCCTTACTCTACGACAGCTATCCCATGGGCAGAACATCTGCTTCTACTTCGCTGATGCCTCAGCTCGTACAAGCAGTGATACTGCCTCGACATGCGCTGTTTTCTTTATTTGTGCCACTTTTTCGTCATCGGTTACGGCATTAAAACACAATTTATCATTATCTATTTTAGCATTCTTCCTTTTTAGATTTGTAAGATTTTGCATCTTTAGTCGAAGAATCTCCTGTTTTAAAAATTATAGTCAACATTGCTGGATCAATTTCTCCATCAAATTTATTCCGCCTACTATGATTTTTCAACGATACTTTCAAAAATGTCCTTGTCAAACTCCGTCAAAGTCTTTTGTGAAGTTAAAATTTCTTTAAAATTTTTCTAATCTACTTTTTATATCAACTTCTGATTTTTAAAGTTACTTCTAAGTTTACTTTTCTTCTAAAAAGTTTTTCTTTCTCAATTTGTATTTGATTGAATTTATCTTCATATACAGAATCACTTATTTTTCCATCTAGATTCATTGAAACTAATTTTTCTTCTTTTTGTACAACGAATTTAATTTACTTACTATCTTATTCAACTCCACTTTTTAAGGCATCATCAGTAAGCTCTTCTTTTTATAATTTCAAGAAAGTCTTCAGTTAGGTTATTATTTTTCATAAAACAACTGTTGGTAGCTCTGTAAAAGCATTTTCTATTGCTTTTTCCTCTATCCCTTTACTATGAGTGCAATGCTTTTTACCTCTCTTTATAGATGTTGTACAGTGCCAAATCAATCTTTTTGTACTCTGAACTAGAGTGCCAACTTCTTCTAGACAGAACAGTACCACAAAAACCACATTCTAATCTACTGCTAAAAGGGTACATTCTTGAATATCTTTCTCGTTTAACTTTTGTATTTGCTATAGTTTTTGTTTCCTGATCTCCGTAATCAATTTCTTGCGCCGTGTAAAATTTCTGGACTAATTATTGCATCATGATTATTTTTAATGTAGTATTTATCTTCTTCACCGAAATTTATTAAACGTCTCTTACTAATGGGGTCAACAGTGAAAGTTTTTCCCATTAGAATATCACCTTTATACTTCTCGTTTTTAATAATTCCTAAAACTGTTGTATCTTGCCAGTGATCAAGACCTCTCGGAGTTTTATAACCTAGTTCATCAAGTTCTCTAGCTATTGCCCTACCCCAATACCATCAATGTATCGTTCAAAAATATAACGTACTATCTTGGCTTCTTTTTCATTTATTGATATCGACTTTGTATCTTGATTATAGTCACTAACCAAGACAACCTTGAAAAACCAATAAGTTCTCCACGTTGCATCTTCATTTTTAAACCTTTTTAACATGGGCAGATGTATTTTCAACTTCCTGTTGAGCCACTGAACTTAATATCGTCAATAGTAACTCACCATCCATAGTTAAAGTATCAATATTTTTCTTCTTCGAAAAATACACCAATTTGTTTATCTTTGAGCAAACGAACATATTTGAGAGTATCTAATGTATTTCTAGCAAAAGCGAGCAATGGCTTTAGTAATGATATAGTCTATTTTTCCATCAAGGCAATCTGAAATCAATCTTTGAAAAATCTTGTCTCCCAACTTGAGTTCCTGAAATCCCTTCATCAGCATAAAATGTCAACCAAAATCCAATCTTGGTGCTGTGATATATATCTCTATAATGACTGAACTTGAGAATCATAGCTATTTTTGATCATCACTATCGGAACTAACACGACAATATCTTTTGCTACTCTCCTCGATAAAGAACCACTATTATCATTTCTTCTAGTTACTAAAGGATTTGCTTTTATAATTTCAACGTTATTTGACATGGCTTAACCTCCTATTTCTCTGCATTTATTTTACCGCAACCAATAAAAAAGGTCAGCTAATTTGTGTATATTTTACTGCAGTTTCAGCTTTATTTTTCATATTCTTTTCGCTAATAAGTTTTTAAGAATAATAGATTTAGCATCTCTAGCTCGACTATATAATTTTTCTAAATTTGATTTCAAAAATCACTTCCCTTTTATCTTTTATCAATCTCCTCCATGGCATGACTGATGAAGTCATCATAAGAATTTCACTTGCTGCTCTTTTACGGTGGCAGCCTGAACGGTCAGAAGTATCATTGTATATCATTTGTATCATGGCATATAAAGTATCGCTCTATTTTATTGATGGTTTTTATATCGCTCTTATCATGGCGAGCCATTCAAAACTGCTCCACAAATGAGGAAAGTACCATTTTGGACTATTTAATTGTCAAAGAACCAAATAAAATAATCTCCTCATTTTCACACTCTATGAAATTGAGGAGATTATTTTCTAAAGCGAATTTTATCAGGAAAATCTGTCAATCCCAATAGGTAGTCTGTACTGACATCGTAAAAGTTTGAGAGAGTTACCAATACATCTGCTGTTAACGTATGCTCACCCCGTTCAATTTTAGCATAAGCTGAGTTTGTAAACGAAAGTATTTTAGCTATTTGTTTTTGGGTCAAATCGTGATCTTCCCTCAAATCTCTCAAACGTCTGTACATCTAGCTTTCTCCTGAGAAAAGTATAATATATAAAACTAAGAAATCATTCAAAGTGTCCTAACTGGACATTTTGAACTAAAATTAATTTATTAAACATATCTCATAAGCATATCTATTATAGGTAAGACAATATTAAGAAAGACGGTCAAAATCTATTAACCGTCTAAAAAAATGTTATAAGCTATTAAAAAAATCAGCAGTAATCCGGTAACAAAAAGTCACATAATTTTGTTAAGGAAGGATTAATGATATCCAGATTACTACTAACCAGCAAATTGAAAAATGGTCAACATGATATTTCTAATATGAATCTCTTACTTTCAGAACCTAAAAAGTTGAATAATAGCCACTCCCTACTTATCAATAAAATTATCCGTTGCATTAACAGATGTATATAAACCAATCCATGGATTTTTCAAAAGCAATTAACTAGACTTTATTTGTCAATAACCACAAAATTAGATTAGAAAAAAATCATTAAAAATTAATTGGAGTCCTTTTATGATGCTTTTTAAATAAAAGTAATACTTCTCAATATTTTTAACTGAACTAAAGTAATAGCATAATGATATCTTGATTGTATTCTTATAAAACAGATTGCCCTTCACATTCAACTGTGATTGATTAAATTCCAAAAATATATTCCAAAGGCGCTCTAAATTTCTATATCAGATATTTTTTTATCATCTATCAACTTCTATCATACCTCTTCAATAGCGTGCTGAATATTAGCGATAATATCGTAATAGATACACCAATAATAAAAAGATTAAAAAGTATTGTTAGGATTTAAAACTACTGAGAAAAACAGTACCTAGTGGCATAAAAAGAATAGCTACCGTAAAGATGATTCCAAATACTCTGCCAAGAAACTCATTATCTACGTCTCTTTGAACAATAGAGAAAAATTGGATATTAAAAATGGAAAGAAATAGACTAAATAATGCTGGAGAAAAAGGCTAAAATAATGACGTTGCGGAACATATAATAGAGTGAGCGCTACTAGCATTAACATCAAACCTGAATATGCTAAAAGAGCATTAAACGTTTGCTTTGACAAGGATTTATTGATAAATCCACTTAATATCGCACCCATAAAAGCCACCAATCGCTTCGGCTGTTAAAAAGGTTCCATATAGCCCACTTGAAAATACTTCCAAACATTTGATTACTGTATGGCAGCAACAAATTATAGGCTGCTAGAAAAAAAGTTAACAAGTGCTGAAAGGGCAATTATAATAAGAATTTGTTTATGACTATATACATACGTAAATCCTATTTTTAAATCATCAAAGATTCCTCTTATCGTCATATTCTCTTTTTGTCTCCACCTCCTCATTTACAGGAGTAATGAAGAAAATTAGTGAGGCAGCAATTAAAAACGATAATCCATCTAATAATAACACACCATGTATTCCCAAGTAACTTATATAAGAAAATTGCAATCATAGGAATTGTTACTTTAATCACAGTACTTGTTGTTTCTAACAATGAATTAGTTGTGATATACTGTCCTTTTTACATTTCTTTCGTAAAAAGCTTTGTATGATGGCCCTGAAAAAGCACTCATAAAAGCCAAAATGACATTTGTTATGACTATCGCATAAACCAACCATTGTTCTTGGGATATAAATGAAAGAGTTATGCAAGAAAGACCACATAAGATGTTTGTAGCAATAATAATTTTTTTCCGATTGAAGCTATCTGCAATGACTCCACCGAATAAATTAAATAGAACTCCTATCACACTTTCTAATGATTGATAGATAGCAACCAACGATAGTGACGTTGGATTGATCCCTGCAAGAAATCTGTTATTAGCGTAGTCAAACATAACATCTCCTATTCGAGATATACCTTTACTATACACCAAGTATAGAATATTTTTCATATTATTCATTTTATAGACCTTTAAAATTCTCGGGTACGACAACTATTAACCGAAATTATTAAATAAAAAAATACTTTGTTCAAATATCAATCTTTTTGTTAATCATATTGAAAAAAATATCTCGTGTAAAAACTTTTTGAGTTATATTTTCATCAGAATGTCATCTATTCTATTAGCAACTATAATATCAGAATGAGCACTAAACTCATTAAAATCATTAATTATAGGGCAATCCAAAAACATTTTGTCTTTAATTAAAGGCTCAAATATTACAACATCTCTGCCACTTCTTTTTTATATGTCTAACAACATCAATTGTAGAAGATTCTCTGCAATTATCTGACTCTTTTTGAATTAATTCTATAAATTCCATATGGTTTTAGCTGAGCTATTTAAAATCATTTTTTGCTATATGAACTTTTTCTAAATAAATTAGACTTGTTTATACTTGTAATAATTGGCGCAGAAATATCTTTTAAAATGATACTCTAATTGCTTAACATCTTTAGGAAGACAGTAACCACCAAAACCGAATGAAGGATTATTATACGAATTTCCTATTCTCAATCGTACCCCATCCCCTCAATAATTTTTAGAGTCTAAATTCTGCATCTCAGCAAATGTATCCAACTCATTAAAAAGCAATTTTTTGTGCTAAGTATGCATTCGAAAATAGCTTTATCGCTTCTGCTTCAGAAGATCCCAATTAATAAAGTTGGCAAGTTTTTCTTCAACTGCTATTTTCATCATTATGTCTAAAAATAATTGAGAATTTTTTAGATTCATTACCAACAATAATCCTCGAAGGATACAATTGATCATGAATAGTATAACCTTCCCGAAGGAACTCAGGAGAAAAAAATTATATCATTATAGTTAAAACGATTTCTTAAATATTTGGTAAAACCTATTGGAACTGTTGACTTTACAACAATTGTAGCCTTTTTATTTATCTTTAAAATATTATCTATTGTAATTTCGACATAGGAAGTATCAAGCTTTATTCATTTTCAGATTGGTTGCAATGTCAATATTATAAAAGTTGCATCCTTATAAGCCAATTCTTCAGATGTAGTTGCATTAATATTTTTTTGCCTCAAGCAAAAATTTCTTTATAGCGTTCTCTTTTTAGAGGAGATTGCCTTTTATTTATTAAATCAACTTTTTATTGTCAATATCAAAAAAGTAACTACATGTTCTCTTGCAAGTAGTACCCTATTGATAACCCAACATATCCAATACCTACGACTGTGATTTTCATATTACCCTCTATTATAAAGCTTTTTATAAATCAATTTTTTTGTTAGATAAAATATAAAATTGATTTTTATACCTGAATGAAGTTATATAAATTCTAGGGGTGTTTACCTAAGAATTCAGATATATCAGAAAAAGAATCTAAATATTGCTTCTTTTTTTCTGCTCACTAATAATACCTATAAAGTTTAAAGAAACCAAAGAAATACTAGCAAGTTTTTTTCTTGATCTCTTGTCGTCAGTTTGACACATTTGGATAAAATTCATTAAAAAAATGAACCCAGGTCTATAGTAGATTACATTATCATCTTCACTGATGAAAAGGGGAAATTCCTTTTTTTATATTCCTCAAAGGTATCTTCTTCTCTATAAATCAAATATTTAGAACTATGACAATCCCCAATTGTATTTTGTAGATTAAGAGCCTTTAAATCTCTGTTATTAAAGATTGTAGATATTATTAAAGTACTATTCCCTGATGCTTTACAAAGTTTTTGAAATTTTAAATGAAATATATAAAATACTATCAATATTCGAATAATCTGGTGCGTGGATGATCGATAAAGAATTCAAAGTGTCTGAAAAGAAATTTCGTATGGTGTTTAATTTTTTTAGATTCTTTCAATAATAAATGATGATATTGATTTTTCCAATGAATCTTTTTGTTTATTTCTCTTATTTTCTCACAATAATATTTATAATTTTTCATCATTTGTTAATGTATCTTCGATACCACTAACTAGTCTACCAATTTGCTTTTTTTATAATACTGATACTGGATAAATCGGATATAGAATGGTCCATTTGAATAATAATTTTCCCATTCAATCCGTTGCTAATAATAATTGGCATCGCTAATTGTCCGCCTTGATTACGTGATGTAGGAATCATATCTTCCCCAACATCTTCAAGTAGATCTTCCAAATAAGTTAGTTCAGATTGGTTTGATACTTTTTAATACTGGTATATCCAAATTAGGTTTTACAATTTCAAAGTCCATTCGTTTTTCATCTACAGAGATTTTTTTGAGTGCAATAAACTATTTGAAGCAACCACTTGTTGGACAACTGATTTAATTTTTTTCAATACTACAATTTTTATATTCAAAGGTTGAAGTTAAAATATTTCTATAGTTATCATAATAGTAAATTCTTTTGGCAATGTATAGCCTGAAATTTGGAAATCACTTTATTGGTATTTCTTAAATAACTGTCATATAAAAATTTTTATTTCAGTCTTTGAATAAAAATCTTCATTTCTCATGTCCAGCAAGTTATCAGTTTTTTCTACATGTAATTTTTCTTTTTATATTGCCCTTAAGTTCTCGAATCAAATCATAGAGTTTTTTTCCCATAAATATCATCCATGGGTATTGAAACTCCATAGTAATCTTCAAGATCTAATATAAATGTAAATAAAGAAAAGTGAATCTCCTCCATTTTCAAAAATCTTTTGAAATATCCAACTTAGTAATAGAAATATTTAATTTCTTAGATACTAGTTTTAAAATCTGTACTTCATCATCACTTAGATTATTATAATCAGCTGCACTTACCAAATTATTTTTGATTTCTCTCTTTAAATATTTCTTTTTAAAAAAAGTTTTATCTATCTTTTCTATTAACAGTCATAGGAAACTGTTCAACCTTAATAAAGGAATTGGGTATCATATATTTTTGAAATATTTTTTTAAACAGAACCTTTTTAAGATTTTTGAGGACTGATATATCCTGTATAAAAAGCGACTATTTGCTTTTTTCAATCTGTAATACTAAAACTTGAATTACTTTACCATTGCTCTCAATACCTTTTTCAATTTCCCCTAACTCTATACGAATTCCATTTTTCTGAATTTGATTATCTTTTCTTCCAACATAGTAAAGACTTCCATTTTTATAGTAAACAATATCACCAGTAGAATAATATCTATCCCCATCAATTACTGGAAATTTTTCATTATTTAGACTTGTGTTAGTATACCCTTTTGATACTCCCTTCCCGCCAATATAAAGTTCACCATAATTGTGGGTTCCGTTGCTTTTTAATGATATATTTTACACCCTCTAATGGAACACCTATGGGTATGTCTTCCGTCTCGTCTTTCGTAATAATATGCGCTGTCGCATATATTGTAGTCTCTGTAGGCCCATACGCATTAATCAATTTAAAATTTAGCTTATTTCTTTTTCCAAAAGTCTATAAATTGATAAATTAAATTTTTTTCACCAGCAATAACAACATACTTAATGGTAGAATCTAATTTTTTTGCAATATCGGTTGTTCTAATCTCTCTATAAATGCTAAAAATGCCGCAGGAGAAAAGGCTAGATGCGTTATTTTATTTTTAAAAATAATTTCTGCTAAACATTTTATAATTCGAGGGAACACTCAAATCTAGACAGTATACGCTACTGCCGCTCACTATCCAACCTAACATTTCTGTGATCGATACATCAAAACTATATGGTGTTGAAAATAAATATCTAGATTCTTCGACGGCAGGTGTTATAGTATTCAAGTTCCTAATGATATAATCTAAATTGGCTATCGACACTATTACACCTTTTGGTTCACCCGTTGATCCAGATGTGTGCAAAATATAAGCTTCTCGTTCTCTAAGGTATATAAAAAGGATTTTTCTATCGGCAATTTCTCATCTGATTTCTTTGTAATAAATTCTGAAAACATCCAAAAAAATTCGTTTTTGAAAACATACGGAATATTTTTATCAGATATGTACATCACAGCTTGGGTGGATGAATAAATTTTTTTAATTTTATCTCCATTTAAAGAGTAATCTATCGGAACATAACAGTTATTCGATTTTTAATATTGCAATCATAGCTAATATTTGATTAATCCCATGTGGTAAGATAACAGCAACACGTTGGTTCACCCTATTTTGCGAACTATTTGATTAGCTACTATATTAGTTATTGTATCCACTTCACAATATGAAAAGTACTCTTGTATTATCTTTTTATAGCAGTTCTACTCGGATCTGTTTCTCTAATTGTCCCCAACATATCCATTAACATCTCAATCATACTATTCTCCTTTCTAAAAAAATAGATTCATATTTTTCTATTCCTACCTTTTTAATATCAATATCAAAATTCATACTGACGTTAACCTTACTGAGTATTATTAAAGAATTGTTCAAAAATTGAATATTTTTTTGTACCTCAGTAAGAAAACTGACTCAGATAATGATTTACAATCTATAATAGATGTATCGTTATAGTTCAAAGTAACAACAATAAACTATTAATGCAAACAAGCAAACCAACCTATTGAATCTACTATTTATAGTAACTAAATATGTTAAAATATTCAATAAATCATCCTCCTCTATATTTAATTAGAGTCTTTAAGTTTACTATACTTTTAGATAATTGTATATCCTCAACAAATAAAAATGGTAATAAATGTACTGAATGTTCTTCACTACTATAATTGTAAATATTTTTTTAATCGCATTAGACAATATTCTGTCCCTCTACATCTAACAGTCCATATGAATACTTGTTCTCTTCTTGTAATAAAAATAACGCCTTTTATCTTTAAGTTCTCAATATCATCGTTGGAAGGGATATCATTTGAATGAATAAACCGTCTTAAATGATTCTCAAAATCTATATTTAAAATCCATCTGTCTTTATTTGAAAAAAATCATCTTTGATAGTCTCGAAAAACTTTGAGAAACTTCTAAAAAATTTTTTTCAATTTTTCCCAAAAGCTTTTTTTATGAATCTTTGATTGTAAATCAATTTCCTTAATTTTTGTATGACTTTAACATCGCAGTTAAGGTTAAAAGATATCTATTCCGTAACCTTTTTGAATACTTGTGCCAATTACACTTCAAAGTTAACTCTTTTTACCAGTTCCTTTGAAAAAAACCAAAATCGCCAGAAATACATTGATAAGGTACGTCACTTTTTAAAAATTTTTCACTAACATAGGATAAATAAAATGATTCGTCGCATTTCCTTCAAAAAAATTTTTCTAGCATAATTTGGGATTATAAGATCATAACCAGATTCAATTGACATAAACATTTTTTTCTAGCCATATTTTTTTCCAATGAGACAACGTCCCCGTCAATCAAAAATCAAACCTGAAAAAAACTTGAAAAATTATTTATCGTATATTCAAAAATATTTCTCACGTTATAACCTTTTCCCTTTAGCTTTGATACTATCAAATTTTGGTATTATAAGTTTTTGTTTCTAAAAATCTGAGGTGTTCCATCTGTACTATTACTATCTGAATTAATAATAATAATTTCCTTCCCTAAATTTACAGCATACTCATCGATTTGTTTAACCAATCTACTGATATTATCTGCCTCATTTAAGGTTGGAATGCCTATCACAAACATATTTACCACTCCTTTTTCAATATATTCACATCAATTCCCAATTCATTCGTAATATGAGTTTTTCACTAGCATTTTCTAAAATTTTTTTGCTAATTTATCAGGAGAATCTGCAATAATTTTTATATAATTTATTATTAGTGAAAAATTTTTCTTTACTATTTGTTCACGTACTCTATTATTTTTTTCATAATTTATTAAAAGGCATAGCAGAAAAAAATACTTTTCCTTTATCTGATTGAAAAACATGCAACTTGTCCAGATATATGTCTTCCCAATATTTCATTTAGAAATAAGCTGGCTAAACTATCATTCCAAATTGATTGACATATTTGTTTTTCTTGTTTGTCTGCTTTTTTATGTAATAAATTTCTGAAATTTCAACAGAAAAATTACAAGTACGTATCCCTAACTCTCCTGGGTCAATTGAAATTTTATCATCCCAGCTTGCCTGATTGAAGTGTGATGGATGATTAAAATATTTACTAAACAGTCTAAATAGTAATTTATCTGACAAAACAGCTGTTCTTCTAATTTTTAAAGAATGAGGTTCCTGCACAAGTTACTAATATTCCAGAATCTAAGCCAAATATTACTTGATCATTACCTATAAGGTGGTATCCATGTTCTATACAAAGTCTGAGTGCGACAGTAGTTTTTCCAGCACCTTTATCCCCTAAGAGTAAAATTGAATGATCCGTTATAGGATTATAAACTGACGCTGCATGAATTAATAATGTATTATCCTGCTCAATCAAAAGACACTCAGCTAAATACTCTCCAATGTAATATAGTGAAATACCTTCTTTAAAAATAATCTAATCTACCATAAACTAAAAATACTTCCATTGCCATTATATTTTTATATATTGTTGATTACTCTCAATAAATTTTACACTACCTAAAATCTTTATTGTTTCGCTAGAACATCTTATTTTATTATCCTGCTCTTTTATATTTTTGAAATATAAAGTGAGGTACATCAAAAGAAATTCGACAAACCCAAAATATAAAATTGTCTTATCCATTATAAACATTGGTTTTAGGAATAAAATGTTGAGTTGATAAAAATTAGATTCGTATTTTTTTGAACCTTTACATAAATGCCTATTAATAATTTCCAATACCCTTGTTTGATCAATACTTTCTTCTGTTTGAATATATAAATGGGTTGGTTTATACAGTTCTGAACCAATATTTGACTGCATAATTACTTGGCATGGAGTCTTAAACGTTTCATAAATATCTTTAGTAATAATATCAGATAAAAATCCCCAAACTTTCCTACAAAATAAGTACAATTTTTACCTGCTGGTGCTTCCATAGTATTTGGTCTAAAAGCTTGATATGATACCATGAGTTTTATTCCCTCGACCAACGGCACCTTCTTCTCCAAAATCAATACAAGAACCTGTAGAAGTTAAATAGTAATTATAATCAATAGAATAGTTTAGCTTTTTTTATACTTTTGTTCAACATACTCCTTAATTTTTTTCTACATGTTTATCAACATATAGCCTACTTTCAATCTCGTTGTTAAAAAAATTTACTTATTAAGGGAAAAATTTATTCTAATAGAATAATGTAAATCGTTCCTTACAACCATCACTTTAATATCTCCACCCATTTGAATAAATCGTGGCGTTGGCAATTTATTGATATCTAATTTATAAAAATACCCTTCAATCATTAAGGCTAATTCTTCAGAAATTGTTAAGGGCCAATAACTTATCATTGTAGCTGTATCATTTGCCTTTGGTACATCTTTATACTCTGGTAAGTCTTCTATTGTAGTAGGGAGAACCAATTAGATTTTTGTAGTAAAATCTGAAGTCAATGTTTCGAATTCTACGTAATTTTCAACATCTAAGTTGGGAGAATTCTATTTAAATATTTAGTTGCAGCTTTTTTTGAATTTTTAAAAAGTGGAATTGGAATATCAAAACATTTTTTTGCTCGCCCTACCTAAAAAAAATAATTTTAATTGGTTCAATAAAGTCACTACCACCAAAATTCTGAATGGAATGTCCACCTCTTATAATGATTTTATCAAAATTATGATGTGGAATAATGCCAAATCTATTCAAACAGTACTGAGAATAATCAATTTCAATTTGCTCTGCTATCCCATCAGCTAAGGTATCAGGATGACCTAATCCTTTACGTTCTACAACCTCATATGCTAATTGACTTGGACTATAAAAAAATCATTAGTAATTTTTTTAATTCCATAATTTATACCTCTATACATAAATTTTATTGCATTCTAAATATAATTTAAGTAACACTTTTTGTTATTTCAATAGCACTAATAATATCACACCCTCTTGGTATCCTATTCTCTTCTAATAATGTTAATTGTTTATCTATCATATCATCAGAAATTTGAATTTTATTATCACCATTAATTAACTCACTTCTATATCTTTCAATCTTAGGATGTGGATCAAAAAAATCAGAATTGAGTCATCAATTCTAGCAGTTCTTACTGTTCCATTTTTTCCGATTCATCTGCTTTCCATCTTTTATCGAAAAAAACTCCCTAAATTACTGTTAATTTGTATCGATATATTTCTAATTCTAGATAAAATTTCTATCGAATAATCATGGTTTCTTAAATCTTTTTATATAAAGATTATTTACAAAAACACCATTAACAAATTCATCTGATGATATTCCTAAATATCTTAAAATCGCTAATATATGCGGAAGTTCGATTCCGTAACCTAATATCTCCTCATCTAAAAATCTTCCATTTTCATTATCCGAGATTCTATTTTTTAGAAAATTCAATCTGTATTTTTTTCTGTTCCACTCAAAGAAAAACATCCATGATTTGAGAAAATATCTAAAATTGTAGAATAAAAATATTGTTCACTCACAAAAATATTTTTTCTAAATCTGGTTACTTTTTATGATTGAAGTAATTTCCTCTAGATCTTTAAATGTATTACAAAGTGGTTTCTCTATACTAACATATGAAAATAAATATTTTTTTAGAATATTCTTCAATACTACTACATGTTGGTTGGTCGGAGTACAAATTTCAATGGTAAAATATTGTCTCGATAAATCATCATCTACACTGATTCCTTTGTTAAGTAATATTAAATTACAAAATTTTATATCTTTTACATATACATTGTAGCCTCTGTCCATCCATTTATAAGCTTTTATTTTCCCAATTTTACCAAATCCAACCATTAAAATATATTTTTACTCTCAATTGGAACTCTCATTAATTGCATCCTTAATATTTGTCGTTTCAGACCACTCATATTCTATGCCTTTGATAATAACAGCAGGAATTCCTGTTCCACGTTGCCCCATTACTAAACCAGCACTAGCTGCAATCATGTCACATAAAGTTTCTTCTTGGAATTTTATTGTCTTTCCATTAGAATCTATTACTGCTGTTTTTCTCAATGGAGGAATACCATAAATGCCAATTGCTACTTGAGTAGCTCCTCTTTTATCCTCCCTACCATCACTATCAGTTATAACAACTGCCACGTTCTTACCAAGTGACAGTTTAAGATATTCTGAGATTCTTTTTGCAGAAGCATCTGGATTTTTAGGCAAGAGAAATACTTCATCAACTGATTTTTTATCGATTCCACCACTTGTCAACTTTAAACCATTTTCCAATCTACATCCAATGTAATTTTTTTTTATATCTAAACGTGACAGGTCTCTATTAACTAAGTTGAGCATAATTTCAATTATTCTAGGATCTTTACGAGGGATGCTCTTCTGAATTTCTTTAGCTTCATCACTCACTTGAACCTGTTTCAAAGACAAAACTTGATTTTCTGAAATAGACACAATTTTAGAAGCTATGCAAAGTACGTCATTGTCCTCAATAGAAAAATCTGAATCTTTAATACTCTCTGCAATAAACTTTTCTAAATTTTCACCTTCTTTCAAATAAGGAATATTCTTTAAACCAACTATACTTAAATTCATTTTAATCTCCATCAATATACTCACTTAGGGTTAAATAGGATTTTCTCACTACTTCTGCCTTTTTATCCAGTTCTTTTTCATGTACTTCTAAACTAAAAATTAAATTTATAAAATGTTCACGGATTTCATGAATGAGAGTTTTTGAAGTTGATAATTCCTTTTCCTAATTCTACATAATATATTCCTGAATCATCAATAATATAATTCTTACAATGAATATAATAGATATAATTTTTCAATTTTTGAATAAGCTGGCCTACTTTGGGATCAATTCTATAATAATTAGCTATATCAAACCAAATTTTTAAATTTTTTTATCGATTTTTTTCATCTATAAAATGCCCTATTTTTATCAAGTCGTCTGCAGTGCTCACAGCAGTCCCTAACTCATTCTCAATTAAAAATAATATCAGTCTCATTTAACATACTCAAAAATAGTTCATTGCACAAGAAATCATCTACTGAACACCCAATTCACCAAATATTCTTATATATTTAATATTTAGGAATCTAGCTATAAAAATAATTTTTTCTTATATAGAGCCATTGTTCATTTAATGTAACACTAGTCGACATACCATATAAATCAAGATTACTTTCTAAATTCTCTCCTTTTTACATTCCATTTAAAAAGTGGACTCACTAATGGAAACCGGGGTTATATTATACTTTTTGCAATTTTTCTTTTTAAATTGATTAACTCTTCGTCACTAAGTTTTTATAATATTTTTATTATTTATCATTCTTAATTCACAACTTTTTAATTGATAGATTATTTAAAAATTTCAACGAAGTATCTAAGCTATCTGATATTTCATCGAGATTTACTGTTATATGAAAAACCATCTGTTTCTTGTATCTTCCTTTCCAAAAATTTATGTATCCGTACTATATCATCTTTTTAGTAAAAATACTTACTATCATTGATTTTATCGCTACCACAATGAAAATGCCTCGATCCCTGAAAAAGTAAAACCCATAAACCGTCTATTATTTTTACTCCTTTACTACTAAAATATTTATGAAGCTTAGTGTGTAAAGGATTGAAAACAACATCCATAAAGTATTTATCTTCATAATTAATACTATCTAACTGCTTAAGATTTATAGGTAAATCATCTTCATAATTTACCATTCCAACTGGTGTAGTATTTATTATAATCTCTATATCATTTAAAAAGTTGTTGATTGACCAATTCCTGATATGTAATAAACTTTAGATCAGAAAAACTTTCCATTAAACTCCATGTATTTTCACTAATTGGCTCTCTATATACAATGACTGGTGAGATTTGTAGTTTTTCGTAAAGCAAAAATAGCCGCCCTGAAGTACCTCCAGTACCCCCAAATACAACATTTTTTTAAATGGTTAACATTGAAAAATCTAATGCATCATAAATACCTTTCCAATCAGTATTAGTTCCTATAATAATATCTTCAGTTTTGTAAATATTGTTAACAGATCCGGTTACCTCAGCTACTTTATCTAAAAGTATCAATATATTTCATTGTTTCTCTTTTATAGGGTAAAAGTTATGTTTAATCCAATGCATTGTGGATCATTTTATTAGATTTTTAATTTTTTTCTTCTAAACACACTGAGTTCACTAAAATTTTTCTTATGTTTATAGTCGTCTAAACCTCCTATAATATTATTTAGATATTCAAATAATTCATCCGATATAGAATGTTCCACTGGATTACCAAGTAATGCAGAATACATAATATTCCTCCCCACTTTTTTTAAATAAGATACTACTAATTAAAAAAATATTTGTTACACACAGTTATATATTATTCCTAAGTATCTTAGCCACCAACAATAATGATAATATCCATCAACAAAAATCAAAATCGTGAAAAGTTTCTAAATTTCTTCATTCTTAGACTTCCTTTCCGTTTTTATTTAAAGGCAGTTTACATTTACCAAAAGTAAAAATTGATTTTTCATTTTCTGTATGACACAATATATGATTATCTTCAAATCTATACTCACAATATGGAGAAAACGTTAACGCATTCTCGCTAGAGCCAATCAAACTATACCTAGGAGCATCTACTGTTCTTTTTTTCATTTTTATTGATTATTCTAACTATTTCATCATATTGAAAACCAAAATAGTTCAATAAAATAAACCACGAACACTCTGCGAATCCATTTTCTTTTAGTCCTCTATATGTAATAATAGTATCAATATTTGATTTGATTAAATCATCTACATATGATTTTTCCTGATAGTACAGTTCCAAAACAAGAAGCTAAGAAAATCACTTTATTTTTTTAGAGTCTAAAAAAATCAACTAATATCGTATCATTACTATTAATTGCTACCGCTTCTGATACTAATTTTTCTTGACCTAAATATAATAAATTACCATTACCATGAACGATTGCGGATAAATAGTTAATTTCTTTTAAATTACATAATTTTTTTCATATACATTCCCTTTACGATTTACAATCTAAAAATTTTCTCTAGAGATTTCTTTAATTGAAGAATCAAGCATATTTAATATTATATTCGCATTACCCTCAATTTTTATATGGATACAAAAATTTCGTAATTAAAACAGATAGTGCCTCTAAATCATGAGAAACTAAGTATGTAATATTATATATTGATAATCTCATAATCAGACTATCTAATTCTTTTGACATTGCATACTCACTGATAAATATGTACTGTTTATTCCTATTTAACAAGGCTTCTGTTTTAATTTTTTAAAAATTTTGCACCTATACATTGTGATAATGCATATGCAATATCATAATCTCTAGTATCTGCATATAAAATCTCTAAATCTAAATTAGATAAATCTCGCCTGATTCTATCATCTAACTTAAAGTAATCTATATTTCCAGTTTTAGAGTATAAAATTAGATTCTTACATTCAGCTATTTTTAATAAATAATCTAATTTTTTTATTTGTAATAATGACCTCTTGCATAGTAAAAATCTTTAATAATTAAACAATTGCATATATGATTAGTAAGTATTTAGTTATAACTAAATACTTACCTGTACAAAGTAAGACTCTCCTTACAAATATAATGATGATTTAAACAACTTTTTAAACTATATTTTACTCCCTTCAATACATCTGCCAGGATATAGAATTCAAACATCAACAATTTTAATCCTCTTTTTTTAATATATTAAATTTGTTTTTCTAATATCTAAATTTTTTTATCTAGAAACACCGTTTGCAGGACCAGGATCAATTTCTGTTGCCTTTTATATGAGATTGGGGTTTTCGATACAATCCCTAACAGAATTAAAACTATAACAACTAAAGTAACAATTTTTTAAACAAATTTTTTTCATATTTCTCTCCTCTTTTTGCCTTTAGTTTATCACTTCGATGTTATTATGTCAACAATTTTTATAAGGTTTTTTATTTTTATTAAATACATATTTGTATTGTTTGGATTAAAAACGATGCTTAATTGAACATCGTCTTTGCTATTCTGTTATATCTGCAATATAATGCTCGATTTTAAGAGCCATCGACATATTTCCCTCAAGCTTATATAGGAAATAAGCCGTTTCAAAGTACTCTTTTACTGCAACTTTAGAAGAAAAAAATTCTTACTGACATTTCCCATCAATACATACAAATCAGCCAAAAGATATGTTGTTCTATACGTCTTACATTGCTTTATCGTATCTGTGATTTTAGTAATAGCCTCTTCAGTATTATTCTGCAACCATAGATAGTGACAAACATTATAATTAAATTTAATAGAAAGGTTTAATTCTTCGATTGTGTTTAACTTGAGTTGATTTGCTTGACACTCTAACTTTTCTCGAATTTCATTAAAAGCTCTCTAAATCTTCAATATCATAATAAAAATTAAATAGAGTATTTGAAACTTGAAGGTAGAACAGGTCAGTTACATTTAACTGAGACAGTACCTTCTCCAATCTTGCCACAGCTTCCTCTTTTTGCCCATAGAAATAAAAATCTATAAGAGATTTTTATCCACTCCATATAAAATTTATTTACTAGAGACAAGCGATGTACCTTTACACTCTCTAATTCATATATATATTTCAAAGACTCATAATTTCGATTTGTGATAAATGTCTGAGCTAACTTCTTAAACTCTGATAGCTCATCAATCTCTTCTACAATTTGCTCATTAAAAAAATAATCTATACTAACTTTTAACTTCTTAGACAGAGCATATAAAAAGTCTGCTCCTGGAGTAAATTCTCCATTCTCTAATCGACTAATCTGTCCCTGTTTACATATCCCCTCAGCCAATTCTCGCTGAGACATTTTTAATTCTTTTTCGTCTATTTTTTTAATCTGGTTGCTAATAGTGTGCCCACGTTTGCATTTTCCTTTTCTATTCGATTTCAATTTCAATTGTAACATGATTAAATTTTAAATACAAATTTATAAACCAAAAAGATACAAATTATAGATAAACAATGACTAGATAGGTTATTTTTTTGAAAACCCTATCTCTTCTTCTTTTTGAAATTTTTCTTACTCACACGATTGATAAACTTATTCAGTTTTAAATACGATGTTCTCATATCTATCTTTTTCTAATGCCAATTGATTTCCCTAACTCCTTCAGATTCTCTTCCACAACATTAATACTAATTGCCTCAGTTATATTCAATTTTTGAAAGATTCAACTTCATTTCTTGCTTGTTTTTCAACTGAAGACAGTAAATATTCTGCTACTTGATTTAAGGTTATCACTCGTTCTTGCAAAGCATTGATTCTCAACTCAGACAGCTGCTAGTTCACACTAGCTCGTCTTTAATCGTGATATAAGATTGATTTTTCCACATTCAACTTAATCAAAGCATCCACTTCTTCAATCTTTTCTTCAATCATCTCCACAGTCGTTTTTTCTGTGGAATGGAATTGTTTGATTTTCAGAGCTGAATTGGCGAATCAACGTTCTACCTTTCATATAGCGGTTTTTTCTCGGCGTCATCTTTGTGATAGACATAGTAGGCGCTAGTTTCTCTGATAAAAACCTTCACCTTATCCTCTTCCATATCTAGCTCCATGTTAGGTACAAAGACAAGCCCCTCCTGACGAATACCAAACTTGATCTTGATGTAAATTCCATCATCCACTACTTTTTCGATTTGATTAAATGACAACTCTACCTCAAATTCATGAACAGCGTCCCTGTTTTCTCCTGAACCCTTGATAGGACTCCCAAAATTTCTCCTCGCTTGGGGAGTTCTTTTTCTTTGGAGATTTTCTCTTCTTGATAAACTTGAACTAAATCCTTAAGTTCTGGAGCTTTCAATTTTTTTCTCTTTTCAAAATAATCTTTGAAAAAAATTCTACATCGTAAAAGATTTTTCTTATTTAGTTCGGTCTCTTTCACCTCTACTCCTGAAAATTGAAAAGAAACATGCTTTTGCTTAGGGACTGATATTTAATCCAAATAGTTTTGCTTTTTATCAGAGTTTCTAAGTTATCAACATTGGGTAGAAGAAATTCCATAAGCTCTTCTATTTTTCTTTTGGCAAAGTAATTCTTGAAAAACTCTTCTGTGTAAGGTTGCTTGCGATTGAGTTTATTACCACGCACCACTTGTCTCATAGTTGAGTCCGTCATAAAAAAGGTGGTATGCTTGTGACCGAAATCCATCTCCATATGTAGTAATGGAGCGTTCTTTTTAAATCCTCAAAATCGGTAGAATTTTTCCATCAAAAAATAGAGTCGTTGCTTTGAGTTCGTACTTGTGATTGGTCTTACGATAAACTTCAAACTGCTGGTGGGAATAGCGATTCTCTATAATTTTCGCCCCTGCAATTTTACAAAATCTATCTGAAATCATTCGAAGATTTCGTTCCACATTATAATCCCACTTGAGTTTTTTGTCCGAATTACTATCAACCGAGTTGATAATGATGTGATTATGAAGGTGATTTTTATCAACGTGAGTCGCAACGATAAAACGAAATTTGCCACCGGTTAACTCCTTCATTGTCTCATAGCCGATCTGATTGATTTGTTCAGGAGTGAGATGATCCTCTGGAGAAAAAGACTGAATGATATGATGGGCATGAATTTTTCGTTGCTTTTCCTCTAACCTAGCATGCCGAAAATTATAAAGCGTATCATTTCTGATAAAAATTTCATGATACATCTGCACCATCTCATCATAGCTAGGAAAATCCAGAAAATTTCTCATGCCATAGTCCGATACCAATGCAAGATTCTTGGTCTTATCAGGATTAAGAATATACTTGATAATTTTTCTGCGATAACTCTTTCCGTGAATGGCAAAATGCTTAGTGATGACCATAAAACTCCCTCAACTTTTTTGCTTGAACACTAAACTCTTTCTCTACCTCACTTATCAAGTCATCGATTCCCTTTTTCAAGTCTTGCAATTCTTTACTTGAAATCAACTGAGATTGATTGACACTTCGGGCAATCTGGTTAATATTGTTGCCAATCCTCTTCAACTCAAACACCAAATCTTGATAACCAGTTGTATCAATGGTGATGAAATTCATACCAGGGTCAAGTAGGGTTCGTCGAGCATATTCTGAAAAAGATTGACAACCGCTTTGGTCGATATAATGTTTCAACTGACTCAATTCGCTATCAGAAAGGAAAACTTTCTTTAGATTGGTTCGGTAACGATTTTCCATGTGCCTACCTCATGTATTTTTTACGGAAGTCTTGACTAAGAGGAATGGAGTTCCCTATTTCTTGAATCAATTCCTGCACACAGGTTAAGAGAATGGATACATGTTCTTGGGTGACTTGATGTTCTGCCCTTGATAAGATTAAAATCTCATAAACATCACGACTGATTTGTTCTAGCTTTTGAGAATGCCAGAAGGTGAACCACTTTTCAGCAGTCATTTCTAACTCGTTCTCCAGTAACTTGTTTCTGGCAAATGAAGAAAAAGTGTTCAAATCCTTTATTTTTTTCATCATTATGTCAATCATTTCTAATTCATTTGCGGTCAAATTAATCTCTTTGCGAATGTCTCTGTATTGTTCTGACATACTACTTCCTCACTTTTTATCTATTGTCGGATAATTCCCGACCCCGTGTCAACCACGGGAAACTTATAAAAACAAAAATCTATCGTCTTGTAAGGCTTTGCGAGCTCAGATATTGTGTCCACAATATCCCAAAAATCATATCGCCAACCGACCAAAAACCTTCCAGTTTTGACAGCCAACGATAAGATAACGGTAGCTTCGCCCCAAACTGAAGCTTAAATTTGGGTATCGATTTTCTTAGAGTGATTATTGAGACAAATGTGATCATTTGAAGAAGGATTATCACACGAATCGATTGAGGACTAATCTCAGCCCATCTACCACTAGCCGCGTACCGTTCAGCTTTCATGGCAGGCCAACCAAGTTCTTTTCAGGAAGGCATTATCATACCTCACCTCATCTTTCATATTTTGCAATCGTTCTATCAGTGCTCGTCCCATATTTCCAGTGACTCAGCTTCCATCATTTACGTTTCAGTTCACCGTCTCTTTGCAGGCTGCGAACTGGACGTGACAAATTTAATCAGAGAGATATCCATTGATTTAAGTTGTGTTCTCACCCTTTCGTCTCACTTTCTATTACAGATATCCTTCAATACTATAGGTTCAGCTGGCTCACCACGATTCGTTGTACGTCCCTAAACGCTCACAGAATAAGCTGCACATCTTTCCCAGGTTTACTCTCGTAATTTACGTATATAGGATTGCGACACCTCATTTGTGAAATTCTCATCTCGCTATACATGGCTTCTCGAGTCACGATTCTGTTTGTAGAGTAGCCTTGATTTCGCTAAGCTAATTCCTTCCTCTCACCACCCTCACAAGATATTCAGGCTCAGGAGTCGTTATTGGTTTCATCTGCAGCAGACATCAAAAGTAGACTTGGACCTCTAGATGTACACTATGCCCTGTCAATGAACAAAGAAAAAGTAGGCTAAATTTCCCACCTACTTTTTCTGGCTCTACTCGATAAAGCCGTCTCATATATAGACATTTTATGCTTGAAAGGAATCTTTCCTCCCCCAATCAGATTGACGATGTGATTTTTATATATTTTCACACATATCCTCGTATCTCGGTCCATCCGTGACCCATCTGTCTCCACACCAACAACTTGATCTGTCATAGAATTTGTTACAAGGTTCTGTAGCATTATGTGTTGCTAAAATAATTTGTCGTTGAGCTTTCTCATCTCCCAAACCAAGCTGGACTAAATGCCACGTAAATATAACGATTATCTCAGGATTGTCTTCGAGCGATCAATGATCAATGTCTGAAGTCTTTAGAATTAATCACTATATTACGCTACATCAAAGCATGGCTACAACTTTTTGTCCCAGAACTTTAATACACCACTTCTTTATAGAGATATCAAGTTATGTGTGTGAGGTTTCTTTGAGGTTAATATTAGACTCCAAAATAACCTTTCATTTAAGCATATGCATGCTTTTAAAACTCTTTTGAACTCATATGTACTAAACTGCTACTATTTTCAATTAAAGAGTAGATACTGTGTTTTTAAATGCGTAATGTTGTATTCATTAATTTCTAGATTTGCTCCTCCAATTATTTTCTTTGTTTTGCAAAATTATCTTCAGAGATACTTTTTAAAGCATAAAAATACTTATTAGGAATATTTTGTCTTACAACGCTTTTGCTCAAATTCTTCATTCCTGTAATTCTGATAGATAAGACATATAAAACGCTCCGCTACATCTTGCACACTCGATTCTATAATTTCTCAAAACGAAGAACGGTTTATTCTTGAAAAGATAACTTTTCAAATGCAGTTCTTCCCATCTATCAATTTATCCAGCATATTGTACTCTTAACTTTACCAATCTTCTTCGAGTTTTATTAAAATCTCCTCAATTTCGAGTATCATTAATTGCTTCACTGTTTTAAATTATTCATCAAGTGTCAACTTTAATTTTACTTCAAACGATTCGAGTGCATCTGAGTTCTCAGCCCATAGTCTGGTCTCGGTAATATTGCTAGTCATTAACTAGAAATAAATTCTGTAATTTTTCACCGTCAGCTGTTTCTAACGACTCGGTAACAGAATATCTCCTATCAAACATTTTCACCCTGAAATTCTGAAGTTTTATCAACCAATTTAAAATGTGGTTACCTTCTACTTTATAAACTTTTGTGTACATGAGACCGTGTCCATTCTTTAATAGAGTCAGAATTAAATGCAAGAATAGCCAAACCTATTCTCCTCGATTTTGCCCATAATATTGTAAAATATTATCCTATTTTCTCAGTTTGACATCTGGCAAACCAACTTCAATAATATATTCAGTTTCTTCCTAAACACATAGAGTACAAAACAGTTACTCTGCATGGTTACATAGAAATTCCAATTTGCTTTGGCTTGTCACAATCTTGAAAGTACAAAAATTGTAAACACATCCACCAATGTGCTCTTCCGCTCTCCCTCCACTGCAATACCATAAGATGGTGAAAATGTTGAAAAGAAGTCTTTATCTTTTTAATTTATCACCCGCAAAGAAAAACTTCCTATTTTCCCCACGATTTTCTATATATATATATATAATCCTTTATATATAGACTTTTGTTTAGCTTTCTGGCTCGCATAAACCAACTGATACATTATAATCAAACAATGCTTCTTGAAACATATTGAAAGAGATTTTTCTGTTCTTTCAACCACAGAGATGAGTGTCTTCCTGAGTAGAATCACTCGTGGAGAATCATTATATCTACATAGTGGAAACTCACAAATTAAAATCTGTTACGTCTAGAACCTCTTCAACAGAATTTTTCATATTTCTAACACCAATAAATCGTGTGTTTTCTTTAGAAAATCTTTTCGTTTTATATGCACCCGATAAGTGAGAACCTTTTCTCAAAATGTTATAACTACTGAAATGAGCACCAGATTAACCATTTTTGATTATTGAAATCTTTCACGATAGTCAGTGAATGTTGATAACTCCATCTTTCTCACTGCATAATCATTTTCACTTAACCATTGATTAACCCACGACTCTTGTTCACAAACGCACACACATGCACAATATGCAGCATCCGCTGCACTAATTTCTACTCCATGTGTGTACAAATATGGAGATGTATATCATAATTCGGACAAGTTTGCATTTATGATTGGAGACTCGCCTGCAGCTTTTACCTTGCAGCACAGTATTGTGATCAGTTACCACAATCATTTCTAGCCCATATGATTAGCTCTGCTAACACAGAAAACTCACATCTTCTTTTGAACCAGAAAAACAACCTTCCATCAAAAGGTGCTACATTGTCTTTATCGACTTTTTATTTTCTTATTTTCAGAAATATACTCCTTATAGTTCATCTCTCAGTAATTTTTCATATGTTCTGTTTGCGGTCCATAATTCAGAAAATGAGCTTTCTGCACCATAAGAGCAGTGTATGCAACAGAATTCAAAGTCTTGTGAAAGCTAACCGAATTTCTCTTGGAATTTATTAGTGTCTTGATACACAGACTCATCTGTGTCACCCTCTCACTTCTGCTCTCCCAAAATATAAATTGTTTATCAAGCAACTCATTAGAGTCTCTTTCCACCTTCCAACATCTCTTCACCTACGACCTCACTCCCAAACAGTAACTCTTTGATGAGTATCTGCTGCTGAACTGCGTTCTGTTGAATCATATCACAACTATCTCGTTGATAAATTTGATTTCTTTCCAAGATTAGTATTTCTTCCAATTCATCGTGTATTGTCAACTAGATGATTTGACTAGACCCATGATGTTCTTGAGTTTGGGTGCGCGTGTAGCTGGATTGATAATGTTCCTGGTCGTAAAAGCTGTCGGATGTGCTCAGATAGGACACCTCGGCTTTGTTGCAGATTATGGCTAATTGTACTATCCCTTATCCTCTTACTTTTCAAGTGTTGTGCTGTTGCTCCTTTTGAACATCATTTATTCGATAAAGTTACTCTATCAAAAAGATTGTATCCCTAAAATGACTCAATTCAGTTTACATGAGGACCCTTACCATTTTTCCCGCAAAAATCTTTTAAGTATTCAACGCTATTCTCTACGTATTCTTGCTGCAGTTCGTAAATAGTGTGGTACGAGAACGAAAAACTATCGCCATCTGCGAGATACCAACATTTCCTTTGAAATTCTTCTTCGTGATTCGATGAATCAGTGTGCTCTGCAATCTCACTCTCTGCCCTCAGAAAGCAAAATCTGCGATAGGTTGTTTACTGGACTCCTCTTGTCAGTGAGCGGTTTCGCTCTCAGCATGTTTCATGCACGTATCAGTATACACCTTGGATCCATTCATTAGAGCTCGCCATCCGTCAAGGATATCTCTAACATGCGCTCAATTCCATCCAAATAGCCGCTATATCTCTCTATTTCATCAAAAGTTTCAACTGAAAATAGATATTCGTAGGAATCAAGTCGGATAGATCATCACTCATTAAAAATCCAAGGATTAGATCTCACCATCAATGCTACTCTGACTATCTTGAGGCAACGATAAAGTCGAGGATAATAGATTTAGCAGCTCTTTCTTTCACTGGCTTTCAATTTCCTAAAAAGTCAGTTCATAATCTTCAACAGAGTTAAGCATTTGTCTTCTCCCACAATATCGCATAAGATACATTAAACTTTTGACCGACTGATGTCTATTAGCTCCGGTAGAGACTGGAAACTAGTTCCATTTTCGCTAACGACTCAAGCTATTTCGACGAAAATTCCCTGCCATTTGAAGGCAAATTCGGGTTGTGTTAAGTCGTGTGTTTTACGTAAGATATGTGTCTAACTTATCCAATCGTAGACGCTATTTCTTTATAATTCACTATAGCATAAAATAGCAGAACGCACCACCTTTCAGGTGCGTTGTGATCATTTTCCTCAAATCTCTCTAAATTCTTCTCCAATTGTTCTTCATGAAGTTGATTCTTAGCTTCCTTTAATGTATGCGTCCAGTTTCTTCTCTGTAAAGTCTGGCTGTGTTTAGTTGCTGCAGTCCTTGATCTGAGAGTGAAAATGATATCTAACAGTCGGTCTATCAAGTATCTTGTTGAACCTTAGACATATCAGATAGTCTCATGAGATTAGTCTTTCACCATCTCACTACTGTGTCTTGGTTTTTGCTCAAAAGTTTTGTAAAACATCTATAACCTCTCAAAAAGCAGCCTACTCAGTGATCATGCTTGAGTATAGTCGGAAATCGCATCATCAAAATTGACTCGCAATTTCTTCTTATTGTCTTTATTCTTGTGCTGTCGATCAACGCGCAAGCTCTTCAATTTTCTTTGACTACTTTCGAGTATCGCTATTGTTGTCACGTAACGAGTCTTTAAGATGTTGCTGATAACGTTTGTGATATACCTGTCTCTCTCTCATTCTAACCTCTGCCAACTTTGCTTTTAGAACTAGAATTTGATTCCGTCGCAGGTGCTTTCTTGTTTACGCTGAAAAAGCTGCTATCATACTACATCATTACCTCCCTTGATAGATTTCCAAATAAGGGCTTCACCTTTTATCTGGATCTCTCTTGACTTTTCTGATTTACTCTGCTAATGGTTGATTAAAATTCAATCTTTTTGTCATTCACTCATTTCATCCTTTCGCATTCAGAATCATCAACTGTCTTTCTCTACCGAAAGGCATGGTCAAGAGAGCTTCTTCAAAACTCATGTGACTAATGCTTTGATCGCCTTTTGAACGTCACTGGCTGTCGCTGTCTCCAGTTGCTCTGTAAAGAAGCGAAGGCTTTTCTGCTCCTCTCTTGCTACCTTGCTTTCTTTGCGTAGTGCCCTTTTCTTCGTAAGCGTTCGATTGTGATCAAGGTATACGAATCCTCCTTCATTCTCAATATTAGCTAAAACATCTTTGATGTTATCACAATTCTAAACATTGTTAGAAGTTTGTCCTGCTGGTTGATTCCCCAATTGCTCTTTTGCAGTCTCAAGCATAAATTGTCACAAATCTGATTTCTTTTCTCTGAGACATCGATTCAGTTCATGCTTTTCTTTCCCAGATTCATTATCAGGCAAATCCAGTAAAACAGGAAAATCCTGATTGAGATAACAACTTATCAGAAAAATCTTTACCTGCATCAGTCACAATCTACCGCAAAGTGTCAATAAATCAGGATGATTATCAAAATAGCTGGTGAGTATGGGTGCGCCAGTGATTAAAGGCAATAACTTTGAAGGTACTGTCAACCAATTCAACTCCTGATTTTCTTCAGCTATCAGTCGGCAAAGTTTGATGTTGCAACAACCAGATTCTTTTTAATCCTCCATAGCAGATACCAAACGTGAAACATCAGATAGATTCTTTGTTGATGAAGTTCGTAGCTCATCAAGTCGAGATGAACGTCTTCGTCAAAAGACCCAGTCTCATTTGGTTTACCAATGTCAAAGGAGATATTTCCAACATGTCCAATGGCTTCCTTTTAGAATCGTTTTAACCTTTCTGGGAAGAGAGCAGTTCTTATAAATTCTTTCTTTGTAAAGCGCGCTTGCTCAGCGCCATGGACGATGATCAAAAGCTTTTAAGTACACACAACAGGTTCAACTGTTTTCATTTAGCTCAACTGACTTGTGCTATCAAACTTTTGTTGAATCATCTTTTGTACTGATTTCTTCTGAAATTCCATCACATTCTGTTGAAAGTAATCATCTGGTCAAACGACAGTCAGAATCTTCTATACGACTTTTAAAGGAGACCATAAAATGGTCTCTCTATATTGTCTCGGAACAATGCCTTTTGAAAAGGTTCGTCTCAGAAAGAAAGGCCAGAGCTTCTTTGTAGTGATATTCCCGCTAACTTTAGCGAACAAAATCAGCGACATCACCTGAGTGTCTCTGCAAAAACCATATAAAAAGCACTGGTGGTTGATCCGAAATGAATCATGTTCAGGATGATTTCCTAGAGCACCGTATAGAAACTTGTTTAAAGGAGATGCAAACGACTAGCTACACCAAGAATTGAGAATTTCTCACTCTTTATTCCCCATGCACTATCATCATTTTTGTCGTAGTATTTGGCAGTGATAGTGTGGTGAGTGATTCTTCTAAAGTTTTGGGAGGCCTTATCCAGTCTATCTAACTCAGATTTCCAAACCTGTACTTGATTGACCAATAACTTAATCTCTGTTGGTAGCTCTCGAATAGAGACAACTCAACTCGCTCTGGTTTCTGTCTGATTAGTCTCATGATTGGTTGGCATTCCTTGAAATCAGATACATAGGTTTCACACTATAAAGACCATGGCAGCTTGGAGTTCGTAAATGTCCGATCGATTGACAAAAGACGTCTGCTTTTTCAAAACGATAATCCAAAACATAACCTTATACACCTTGGTCCACATGCATCTGTTTCGACTCGATGCACTCTGGAGCATGCCGATCCAGTCACATAAGGTCGAATACGTGTTATTTTCTGCCGAGCTTTCTTCTCTGCTGTATAGCAACGAGCCCATTCTTTTGCAGCATCCGATGCCGACAAAAATGTTAGCTTGATCTTCTGACTCGTTTGTCCTCTACAGTGATTTAGCTACGCGACAACTCGATTTCTTATGCGACCTTTGGTTTAGCAGTAGAATGTTGATCACAGTATATCCCATCATGAGGCATAAAGTAGTTGCGGCTACTGCCCGGCAACACATCAATTAAGGCTTTAGTTTTGATCTGATCAACATCTTGAGACCTTCTCTCATAAAAACTAGTCCAGAATAACAAAAGAACTTGTAAGTTTTATCACATCACAAGCTTGAAAGAGTGTTCCATCATTTCTGTGCGCAAAATCGTACTAGTTCAGAGTATATAGAAAATGTCAAAATTAACGCTGTCTGCAGTTATAATATAAATATGAACAAATTAAAAGAAGAAAATTTGAGAAGAGCTCTTTCTCATACTGAACGCCATAAATGCTACCATAAATACAAGTAATAATAGTGAGGATAATGATTTTCATAAAGTATTACTCCAATTTAGCCATAGCATATGAAGAGAATCAAGGCTAACACCTATCCGAATTTAGATTCAGATGAGAGTTTTTAACCATCTTTCAATTACATACTTTCCTTGGTGCTGAATTTAGCAGGCACCAGCCAGATAGAACCAACATCAGATTGATGAAAAGGAATTTGGCGTATAACTAGTTAAACCATGTTATTGATATCATCAAAGAAGCCTCATTAAGTTCCAGTAAAGAACAGATAAATTCTAGACCTCACGAAAATAAGAAAACTGTCTAAAACCACATCAGGAAAAGTCCACTGGCAACTTGATCAGAAAGAGTACTCCATAAAAGAATGAGAATTCCTCCCTACTGCTATTACTGGGACAAAGGTAGAAATCATTTCATGACTTTCTCTCTCTAGTCCAATCAACTGGACGACAATGGGTGGCAAGAGAGGAGATCAAACTCCTCAGTCTTTTAAATCAAGTCCAAATACTCTCTCTTTTCATGTCTTCAAAGTCCACAACTTTGATGATTCTTGAGAGATGATTTCCAATTGACTAGTGAGTCTCGTTTAGAAAACTGTAATCCCCTGTCACTTCTCATAATGTTCCTTGTCACCTTGTAGGCTTTGGTATTCTTCAGGTGTTTGATCCCTGTACCAAAGCCTCTTCTAATTGATAATGGGTATCTTCCATCACAATCATTACCTCATTTCTTTCTATCTTTATTCTACCGCCTTTTCTTTTCTTGTCCGCTATTTATGTCTGTAATCTAATTCAAAGAAAGTTGTTCTTGCTTTCTCTTGCTTTTCGTATCGGTGTCGTAAGGCCTGATCAATAATATCTAAATCCGTTTCACGTCACCAATCAATGGCATGAGTACATCGTGTTCGGCCCTTTTGGTTGATAATCCTCTTCCTTTGGAAAGATTTTCTCAAAATTTCTACCTTAGCAGTGGTCCATTTATCCTTTTAATTCGTCCAATAGGTTCTGAGGTTTTCACTTGGTCTCATCTTTAATGTGGTCTATCGTATGTTGGAGTCTTTGGAATTGTCCCAAAGGAGAATACAAGTCTAAACCTGACAGGAAATACTGATTTTCTCTACAATCTCTTAACAGAGAAAGTTTCAGGAAGGGTTAAGTTTGGAAGACTAAGCAACAATATATCAAATCCTCGATAACTAACTGGGTACGATTCTTTACTGTCTGTGATTATGACGGATAAGACGGTGTAAGGATTCCCTACTTCAGCTCGTTGCTCAAAAACACTTACTACCGTCGTAATGCTGGTCTTTGACATTTCAGACTGTTGAATGTCGCCTTCCTTCACTGCTTAATCGTTTCTCAGAATGGGTATATTTTCTTCACAGTGAGATTGTATGACTATAGTGATCCTTGCTGCGTTGAAAACGTCTTTGATTTTTAATAGAGTTAGATCATTCTCTGGATTCCATCTTATATTTGAGATAAAGTTACCTGTTGCTAGTGCCTTACGTCAGAGCTGTCATGGTCTGTTCATCAATGTCTTCTGCAGCACGAATCGGCTCATAGAGTCTAATCTAGCAATATAACGGAGTTGTTCTCCTGAGTTGCCCATGAATAATTATCAAACAGACCTTTGCTAATATGATGGTAATATCCACTTCATTTTCATTTCCTTGTCCGGATAGTCCGTCCATTGCGTTGCTGAATGTCACGGTGTCCAAGGACATTGAATGTTCTTTCATCTTGCTCTGAACATTAGCCTGTTCCTCCTTCCACTACCAGTTGGAGCCAGGAGATCACCTCTCTCATTGACCTTTCAAGCAAACTATTCTTCTTTCATCACTATTGGCATCATGTACCGAGCAATTTCGCCTAGGGATTCCTCTATCCATGTAGCCATAATCTCAGAATAAACATCAAAATATTATCTTTTCTTAGGTGTTAATATCTGAAAAAATCATCTGGGTAACATAGTACCATTCCTCACGATAAATTCTCTCAACATTATCGCTGCCTGAACGGTTTGCAGTTGTCTGCTAGACTGTAGTAGAGGTCCAAACGCATATCAATAGCTGGTTTCGTGCACACATATTGTCTTTTAACATGTTATCCTGGCTCGGATCAACTGCATTCCACATTTGACGCCCATCAGACACCTGGCAATTCTTCTAAATGAGTTTCTGGTTTCCAGTTAACTCTCCTCTCAGCAGGGATAATATGAGCTTCACCGACAGGTAAATCCAACATATCTTTGTGTTTGAATATAACCAGCTGTTTCTTTATAGTTTCATCGCTCAAGGTAAGTTGACGGCACAAGTAATTTCTTAGGTTGGTGCCTCCCTGGAGCTAATTCCACGAGTTTTGAATTTTCTCAAAAGCACCTGCAAGAATTAAAATAATCAACTTGATAGCGTTTAAAGATATCTGGTTGAATATAGTTCATCAATATACAACTCACTGATAGAATTAGGCAGGTGTTCTGTCATAAAAACATATTTTTTTAAATCATGTTCTTCCTGAATCTGTCAGACCTTCATTTCCCATATCGTTCTTATAGAGTTGTGGTAATCCTGCTGTTCAAGTCCCGTAATCGGACGAATATTTTTAAGCAGTGTAGCTTCATCCCTACAGAAAATCAATTCGGTTCTCAAAATCGTAAAACTATCACGATTCGGCGGTGGAGTTCTTTGATTGTTTCTCTAGACATATGAATTTATCTACTTCTTGACAACAGTATATATTTTCCAGGTAGTTTTAATCTCTCATGGACATTCATTGAGTTTGTATCCTCTATATAATTCATCTCTCTTCATACTGACGAGGTTTTTTCAAATTAAGTCCCCAATGACAATGGCATCGTAATCTCCTGCGTAATCAAGTGACACAAATTGTTTTCTTCTCGCCTTCTGAATCTGTATTGGTCACGAAGACTTTTAGTAATTTCATGATTTCTTGGCCAATTGAGCAGACAAACTAGAGACTTTTCCCACCACAGGGGCTTATGGACATTTCAACTCCTTTAATTTAAAACCAGCACCAAGCATGGTCGAGTCTTTCCTGAACCTACCTCATGAGCTAACTGGGCTCTTTCTTCTACGATTCTTTGATGGCATTCTCTTAGTGAGGACGAAGACTAATGTTTTAATTAAGCCATCAGCCTGACTAGATGGCTACCGTCGCCTCGACTAACCGTTCGATTATAAGACGATTACAAGCTTCCCTCAACTGACTTTGATGGACTTCGGGATACCGTGAGACAAATTCTTGAAAGAGCTCATGCCATTGCTGCTCTTTTGCTCTTAGAACAAGTTTTTCAAATCTGATAGTCTTTTCTTTTCTCCCTCAAAGTAACAGTCATAGTAATCGTCAGTTGGTTTGAATTAAGTAAATTCTCAAGATGCTGCTGTCATAACAGCCCTGACTCAAGACTATCTTTTGCACTTGGATAGCGATAAGCCAAATGATGTCCTTAATGAACTGCCCATGGGCAGGTTGTAACTTATTCAGCATCGGTGAAGACAATTCAAATTCACGATTGGTAAAACATTCGAAACCAATTTACATAAACGGATGAGAATCCAACATTCTTCGGCGACTCAATATCTGCCAGATGAATCCTTGGAGAACGAATTCTAACAAATCTAAAGCATGATTCCAATCATATTCTTGGTTGTTTTTCCTCCACTAATAGTTGAACGCTATCTTGTTCAGAATGTCTCCTGGTAAAACTGGTTCTTAGAAGATATTTTCTTTCCCTCTTAAATAGCTTTCTGGATCTATTAAAATCAGTGCTAACTCATCTAAAATAACTGGCTGGCTGTATGTTGTGGATAGTCGATACCACCTGGTCTGAAATCTTCCCCTCACCATCCGATAAACAGAGTTTAAAACATCTAAAGCCAATTGAAACTCTCCCGTCCTCTCAGCCTTGTGTTAACAAGGCTGGTTGCTATATTTTACTTTCTGATCTTTAGAATCAATGTAACCATCTTCAAACTTGCTGGTAAAGAATATTTATCATCACTATCAAATAAGTTCCGTTGACTGGGCATTCAGAAGTATCCAGAATTGACTTCCTTGGTCATAGTCATGATTGAGTTTGCACTAAATAATACAGAAAATCTGATACAAACTATAATCTTGATGGCGTTGAATTTCAATTAAGGCTTGATAGGGTCTCTCTCAAGTCAACCATTCCTTAATCCGACTAATATCCTTGTATCAATTAAAGGTTTCATAAAAGACAGTTTTTTGAACAGTCATATAACCCTCTTTCTTCTTCCGACTTGTATGCATCAGGTACATCCTCATCAGTCAAATGGGTGCACGAATCAGTCCTATTTATGTTCAGGCAAAACTGTCCAGGCTAGAATTCTCCTTTCTCATCTACATAACACTTCATTTCGTCTGCTGAACTTTCGGAGCCATGCGTATCTCGATAATAGATTGTTCCCTCATATCCAAAGAATGGAAAGCACTAGTCCTCACGTATATACGACTTGGGATAAATTATCCACTTCTTCACGTAAAACAGGTGCTTTCAAAGAATTGTCAATTGGTTTAGAGTGGCTTCCACATTCTCTAATGCTTTCATTATGTCAGTAGCTAAGCTGATACCCCGCCAACATTCCAGGTTCCTCGTAAATTACGTACCTCATATTCACCAAAACTTGTATTGTATTTCCCATCAAGGCGGATTGATCGGTGATTATCCATCCTCAAGGAATAGAGCCACTAAAGACAAACTCATCTTCATTAGATTCTGGCAGTCCTTTTTTGAAGAAAGGAGGTCTTAATGGTCACTCAGGTACCTGCAATCTTTTAGCCGTATCCGGCAAACAGGCCTAAAAATGGTGTTGGTTTAATCTCTTGTAAAACATTATCTGTCCCGCTTATCCATTGTCGATAGATGAGATAATCGACACTTGTCTCGTCTTACTAAATCAGTGTTTGACAAGTAATCGCCAGATCATATAAGGTTTATCATAGTTTTTTATCGGCAATGCGAGAATTTCCAAGATGGAACATTCGTTCAATTAAATCAAAACTATTATTTTGATAGAACTATTTCAAATCCTCGCACTTCAATGGACATTTGGATGGGTTGTTTGCGATTGCGCCAGTCACACTGTCTAATTCAACCCCATAGAGTTCTGATTTCTCTCCGTATACTTTGGGCGCCGCAAAGAGTTCCAATCCCCATAGGGAGGATCTAATATCTTCCCTCCCTCAAAACCATCATCGTAATTTTGCTTAAATCGGCGGAGCATCATCGGGTCTGTATAATGGGCTGTGAAGAACTTTGATTTCCTGGCGGGAGTATTCTGATACCCACTAAACTCTTAAGGATTCGGCTGATTCATGTCTTCATACTTTGGATTGAGTTCATCATTCATTTGGCAAGAGACCCAGCTTCGACATACTTGGCTGGTAGTTCTTGTTGTTCTTCGACTCCTTGTCGTCCCTCTCAATCTTTTAACAAGATCAGTGCGGCGATATTCGTTTCAATCTCGGTTGTCTGTGTAGAGTCCTCTAAATCATCTGGAAAAACAAAATCTTGGACGGGGACATCCGTCTCTTCCATATACTGACATAAGCGTTTCTGTTTCCTTATCCTTATCTTTTTCCTTTTTCCTTTTTCACTATACTGCTCAGTGGGAAAACGCTAAATCTATTCACTGGCTCCTTGGTGATTCAGTCTCAATATCAATATCTAGATCTTCTTTTTCAAGTTCTACATGAGACAATAACTTGTTCGATCTCTTCCAAGCTGTTCAGGTATAAGATGGAGTTTTCTTCAAAATAACTGGTTGGAATCATTGAATGGCACTCTAGGAGAACTAGAATCACCCAACTGGAGCATTTTCAGTCGAAACCAAACTGAAACGACTTTGTCACTTTACCAACTTGCGACGAACCGATTGGATATTCCTTCAAAGCGCTTCTTCCATATTTATCTACTGAGATGGGAATGAACTTCGCATTTTCTTCTACCTGGTCAATATTAGCTGAGATTAAGACGCTTCCTCTACCTTGTAAGACTTTTCTCTTATAGCCTTTACTTCATCAAAATGAGTAATAATCTCTTCAGCTGTGTCCGGTGGAAGTTGTTGATGTTTTTCTTCATGATGGACAAAATCCGTAACGATACATCTAGTGGCCATCAGTCTGAACCCAAATGGGCTGAACATCTCCTCTTTTTCTTCAAATGAATCTCTCAAGAACCTCTAGTTCTAGCACGGAATCAACCATTAGAAGAAACTCCTCTGCTCTATCTCTACTAGTGCGGTCAGATAGATTGTTCGCAACCCGATAGACATTGACTAAAGTGACATCCTGATTCTGTGATACAAGCTCACTTAATGGTGTTAGCTTCTCTTTTCAGATTGGATGTAAAATCGAGTGGAAGGGTTGCAAGTTTGCGACTTCTACCTCAAGTTTTTCTCAAAGTACTATAATTGAGATAATTTGCGAGACCTGCTTGTCCAAAATTTCTTGTGTAGCTTTCTAATCTTGGTGTTATTTTTCAAACTGGCCTCTAGGAAAAACGTATCTTGATGAAACGGGCAGACATGAGGTATCTCTTCTATCTTGCCCTCTTCAGCCAAAACTCTCTACCAAATCCTGTTTCTCATCAAAATGTTGCATGATAACAGAGAATAAGTCCATTTTTATCCCTATCTTTGGAATTGTTCACAGGAAACATAATGACAGTGCGTATACTTCCGCACTCGCTCCTTTCATCTGCGAAAATAGGAGAATCCTGGTTCCCCACCATCCTCTCCCATTTCCACTCTTGAGGACTGGTTTCTAAATCACTAGACAAAAGAGAAACAGCGTCTGTTCTCATGTGGTAAGTATATAAGTCTTCTGGGTCTTGTTGGTTTCAATCCCTGTTTCCAATACTAATCATAGCTGTATAAATTGCTTGTAGTGACTCTCCATCATATCTAAAATCTTTTGTTTCATTTCATAAATACGAAGACAGGTTCAGTTGCCGTTATTTGATCTATGTTTTGTAAATCACTACAAGGATGGTTCCTTCTTCTACTTCCTAAATCTGAATGACCATCACCATCAGTCCTGCTCTAGGATTGGTTCCTAATGCCATTCATGAGCATCGAATCAGTCATCTTGATCAGAATCACGTTGATAAATGGCTTCCATATACTTCCAACTAACTTTCTAGTTAATCTTTCCTCCCAATCTAAATATTCTTGAAAGAAGTATCAC
>BNJU01001108.1_pt1 | contig 58746 bp, 56 predicted proteins | sample 8539281 | NCBI WGS metagenome assembly BNJU01 (sample SAMD00202456, study PRJDB9452) | human saliva metagenome | isolation source: human saliva | place: Japan
GTGGAGATGCGGGGAATCGAACCCCGGTCCGACAGCAATGCAACAGGACTTCTCCGGGTGCAGTTTGCTAAAGAGTTTCTCGGCCTCAGCGTCTCACGCAAACTAGGACGCTTGGAACAGGCTCAGTCGACTAAAAGTCCCTTAATTCCCATCGACAAGGAATTAAAGCAGTGGCTCTCTAAATGACGCCAGTGACCGGGGCGAAAGCAAACCCGGGCTGACGGACTTGGCGACTGGCTCAGGCGGCCAGGGCGAAGTCGGTGCGGTTGTTATTGGCACCTATTGGTTTGAAACAGAGCGTTAACGAGATGACTGCTCATCCTCGACCCGCTTCTACTGAATCCACTACCGTCGTCGAAACCGATCATCCCCTATGTAGTTATCTGCCTACGGCAGGAATTGCATTCTAGCACAGCCTCCCGAAAAGCGCCAGTCCCAGCGGGGTTTGCTAGTGCCGACGACGCCGCCCGCGTCACCTTTCAGCCAGCGCCGCCCGCGTAGCCTCTCAGCTAACGCCGCTAGCGCCGTCGCCCACTCCCCCAGCAGCCCTCAGCCCCTGGGGCGCGAACTGACCCCACACCCCTGGGACGCGAACTGAGCCCTCAGCCCTGGCGACGTCGAGCTGCGGCTACCGCCCGAGCAGCCTCGCGCTTGTCCTGGGCCTCACGCAAAGCCTGACGCTTATCCCATTCCTGCTTACCGCGCGCTAAAGCTACCTCAACCTTGGCTCGCCCGTTGATGAAATACAGCTCCAACGGCACCACGGTATAGCCCTTGGCCTGGGTTTTAAACGCCCAACGGTCAATTTCGCGACGGTGCATCAGCAAACGCCGCTTGCGGCGCGGAGAGTGGTTGTTCCACGAGCCCTGCGAGTATTCAGGGATGTGCGCGCCCTGCAGCCAAGCTTGGCCGTGGCGGTCAAGCTCCACCCAGGCGTCAACCAGCGACGCGCGCCCCATCCGCAGCGCCTTAACTTCCGTGCCGGTTAGGGCCAGGCCAGCTTCGAGTTTTTCCTCGACGGCGTAGTCGTGTAGGGCCTTCTTGTTGCGGGCAATGGTCTTGTGGGCATCCGAGGCAGCCTTAGCCTTCTGGGCGGCCGTCAGCTTCGGTGCTTTATCCTGCTTAGCCATAAGCGCCTCCAATCGTTGTGTATAAAACAGCCGGACGCATCAGTTTACCCGATACATCCGGCTGTTGCGCGAATTAATTCAGCGTCCCGCCAAAGCTCGCCAGCGCGCGGCGAGCCCAGGCGCACACTCGCAGTCCTGCTCGCCAGCGCGCGGCAGGGCAAGCACGTGCGCCACATAACCCTGCCAAAGCTCGCCAGCGCGAGCTGCGGCTTAGAAACCAGGCAGGCTCATGGGGTCAATGTTGACGCCGTCGCGAGTGACCTCAAAGTGCACGTGGCAGCCGGTGGCGTAACCGGTGGCGCCGGTGTAACCAACCACCTGGCCACGGCTGACGCTGGCCCCATCACCCACGGCGCGCCCAGACATGTGGCATAGGGTGATGTTGTAGGAGTGGCCGTCAATGTAACCGAGGTTGATATCCAAGCCGATACCGCAGGAAACCGAATACCAGTAGGTGGCTACCCCGGCCGCCGGCGCGTATTGGGGCTGGTTACAGTCAGCAGCAAAGTCCGTACCGGCGTGGCCTTGGGCGGCGCCGGTAACCGGGTGGACGCGGTAACCAAAGGGACTAGTCACCACCCAGGGCGCGGTGATGGGGTGGCCAATATAGCCGCTGCCCTAGCGAGTCAGACCTGGCCGAGCTGGAGGAAGCGTTAGTCATACTGCCGCTAGCTACAGCCTGCGCGTTGGCGGCGTCGATCTTAGCGATCTTGGCTTGGGCGGCGGCCTGGTCCTTAGAAACCTGGTCTAGCTGGGCCTGCAAGCCGGCTTTCTGGGTTTCCAGGTTGGAGGCGGCGGCTGAGGCGGCTGAGGCCCTAGCGGAAACCTCGTTGCGCTTGGCGGCAGCCTGGTTGGCGGCGTCGGTGGCTTCCTGGGCGGCCTTGTCTGCCTGCACCTTCAGGTTGCTGATGCGCTTGGCGACGGCGTCCTGGCGGGCTTTGCGGTTAGCGTCCTTAGCGCGCTGGGCTTCGGCATCAGCCAAAATCGACTCCTGCACGCTGGAGGCCACCTGGGTGACGTTGGAGCGCTCAGTCATCTGCGAAACCGAATCGGACTGCAATACGTAAGAAAGCGTGGTTAGCGAGTTGTCGCCCTGGTAGGTGGAGACCACCAGTGAGGCCACTGCCGCCTTGGAAGCATTGGCTTCCTTGGAGGAGTTAGTGGCCTGCTTGTTTAGCTGCTCCTGCTGGGCCTGGGCGCTAGCCAGCTGGGTGTTTACCTGCTGCTGGGTTTGCAGGGCCTGGGCTTGGATCTGCTGGGCTTTAGCCAACTCAGTTTTAGCCGCAGCCAGCTGGGTGTTGGCGTTTTGGGCATCCAAGTAGGCCTGGCCCAGCTTGGCATCCACGCCTTCTAGCGAGGAGCGCAGCTGCGCTTCTTTCTGGTTGGCGCTGTTTAGCTGGGATTGGGCATCGTCACGCTCGTCGGCGTGAGCCACCGGCAGGCCGTGACCCACTAACCCCAGGCTTAGGCTCAAGGTGGCGGCGGCCGCCATCACCAGTGAGCCTGCTTTAGAAAGCGAAAGCTTTTTCATGATTTAGACCTTGGTGTAACGCGAGAGTGAAACCATGGAAGAAATTCCAGCTAGCACAATCGCCCCAAGCATCAAGAACGGCGCTACGGTGAGCACCTCGCGGGTGCCAATGAAGGCCATGGTGATAGACAGGGACTTAGCCAGCCAGTCGTTAATCAGGTAGTGCACACCCAGCAGTAGCACGCCTACCGCCAAGATGGCGCCGGTCAGGGCCGCGAGCATACCTTCAAGCATGAATGGCAGCTGGATGAAGGTGTTGGAGGCACCCACCAGGCGCATGATTGAGGTTTCTTTGCTGCGCGACATGGCCGAAAGTTTAATGGTGGTGATGATCAGCAAGAACGCTGCCACCGCCATCACAATGGCTAGGCCGGCAGCAAACCATGAGGCCCTATCCATCACCTTAAACAGTGGTTCAAGGGTGGCCCGCTGGTCTACCACGCGTTCAACCCCAGCCCTGCCTTGGAACTGCTCAGCCACCACCTGGTACTGCTTGGCGTCAACCAGTTTGACGCGGAATGAAACCGGCATCATGTCTTCGGTGGCGTTGCGGCCAATGGGCGAGTTGCCGTAGGCGGCTTTGAAGTTTTTGAAGGCCTGCGCTTTGGTTTCCATCTGGAAACTCTTTACGTAGGGCTTGAGTGAGTCTGAACGCAGGAAGGAATCTACTGAGGCGATCTGTGCCTGAGTGGCTTCACCGTTGGGGCAGCGTGCCTGCGAGGAGGATGAGGGGCACATAAAGATGGACACCTCAACCTTGTCATACCAGGCCCCTTTCATGGCGCTGATCTGCATCTGTAGCAGTGAGGATGAACCCACAAACAGCAGCGATACGAAAGAAACCAAGATGACGGACACGGTCATAGCCATGTTGCGGCTTAGACCCTGGAAAACCTGGGAGAAAATAAACCTGATACGCATTAAAACTACCTCAGCGGTTGGAGCCGTAGACGCCGCGTGCCTGGTCACGCACCACGTGTCCCTCTTCAAGTTCGATTACGCGCTTGCGCATCTGGTCTACGATTTCGTCGTCGTGGGTGGCCATAACCACGGTGGTTCCTTGGCGGTTAATCCGGTCTAGTAGACGCATGATTCCTACCGAGGTGGAGGGGTCAAGGTTACCGGTGGGCTCATCGGCTAGCAGTAGCTTGGGGCGGTTAACCATGGCGCGGGCGATTGCCACACGCTGCTGTTCACCACCGGAAAGCTCGTGCGGTAGACGCTTTTCCTTACCCTTTAGGCCCACTAGTTCTAGGGCTTCGGGCACGGCTGAGCGAATGTAGTAGCGCGGCTTGCCGATCACCTGCGGGGCGATAGCCACGTTTTCGAGCACGGTCTTGTTTTCCAGGAGTCGGAAGTCCTGGAACACAGTGCCGATTTCGCGGCGCAGCTGGGGTACCTTCCAGGTGGAAACCTGGGATAGGTCGCGGCCAAGTACGTGGATTGAGCCGGAGGTGGGACGCTCTTCGCGCAGCACTAGGCGCAGGAAAGTAGATTTACCTGAACCTGAGGCCCCCACTAGGAATACAAATTCCCCCCGTTCGATCTCAATATCAACCTCGTTTAGCGCCGGCCTGGCGCCGCGTTTGTAGACCTTAGAGACTTGGTCGAAACGGATCATAGGGGAGCCCTCCTAAGTATGCAGACTCCCTCACCGTACGCGCATAAGGGCGCGTTACCTATTAGTGACACACCCCAGACTAGTCACACTCAGAACTAAATTAGGATTAGCTTATGAGTGAGAAGGCAGTTGACTGTATTGATTTGGGTTCTTGGGCTCGGTTTACCCCCTCTTTGGTTAGTTTTTTAAGTAACGACGTCGACGCCGGCGCTCGCCTGGTGTTTTACGTGGGCCAGCCCTTACTTGCGCCAGATACGCAGCTAACTGCGCCTGGCCTGGCTAATAAGCTGCTGCGCCGCAAAGCCAAGATTTCTAGCGATAAGCCAGGGATTGCGGTTTTGGTCAACCAAGCTCAGGGCGCACTTAGCTATACGGCTTTAGCTCCGCGCGTAGATGGCCTAGAGCAGCTGCTACTGGGCCCAGCTCACGTTATGCAGCTGGCTTTGCTGGGCTGGGATGCCCAGCCTACTGCCCTGACTTTTAAAACCACTGATGCAGCTAAGCTGGCGGAAATAATCACCCGCTCTCTGCTTGAGGTTTTTAAGGTCTCCCACCCGGCTGATCTTGGCCTAGATCTGGCCTAGCCATATTCTGACCAAGCCACATTTGGGACTGGTCAAAGCTGTGTTTCTAACCTTTAGCGCAGAACTTGGCCAGTTTTCAGTGCAGGCCTTTAGACCAGGGTGTAGTCGGTGCTCCACTGATCTTGTGCATCCAGGCTGGGGGTCACTAGCTCAGGGCCACCGTTTTGGGAGGCAATAGCAGCGGCCAAGGCCGCGCCCATATCCGGGGAGCTATTGGTACCCGGTACACCCGTGATTTCTGGGGCGCAGGCGGTTTCAGGCCCGTCAGGCCCGCTCATGCTCTCAGGGGCGCTCATTGCTTCCGGCGCGCTAGCAGGCTCTGGCGCGCTCATGGTCTCAGGACCACTCATAGCCTGCGGGCCGCCCATGGCCTGCGCTCCCCCAGCGCGCTGCGCAGCTAGCTGCGCCTCACCCGAGTCACCAGCCTTGTCGTGGATGATTACCACCTTGGTGTAGTGGGCTTCGCCGCGAGTTAGATCATGGCCGGCGCAGTGCAGGTGTAAAACCATTGAGCTAACTCGCTGACCAGAGCGCATCCAGTGGTCCTCCCCCAGCCTGCCGCACAAGATCACCGGGTCGCCTCGCTTAAATGACTGGGCTAAGTGCTCAGCTAGGTCTCCCCAAGCCTTGGCGGTAAACCATAGGTGTCGTAGTTGACCCAGCTGCCAGACACCATTTGCCCATATGAGGCGGCTACACGGAACCGGCAGTAGGGCTTTTTGCCTTCCTGCCTGGTTAGCACTGGGGCGGTAGCCACGGTGCCCTGGACAGTGACTTCAATGGCGCGGTTCATTTACCTCTCCTTTGCGCGCATCGTTTAGTGACGCAACCAGGATCAGTCAAAAAGCAAGCACCCCGCTTGGCCGGTGTGTATAAGCCGCGTGGGGCCAAAAAGTTCCCCACCTGTGCACAAAAGCGGCCTCGCCTGCCCCCGCGCGGCGCCTACCCAAAGCAGGTCCGCCCAAAGCGGGCCCACCAGAAACCGCCCAGAACCGGCGCAGAAAAAGCGGCGGCGGCCAACAACAATGCTGGCCGCCGTCGAAGTTAAAACTGGCTCAGGTTTAACTGGCTCAGGTTTACCCCCGCTACGCTTGGGTCTTCTCCACTGCCAAAGCCGCGCGCAGGCGGTTGTGGCGGGCAAATACTGCCTGCATGGGTTTAACCATGTCGCGGTTAACCAGCTGGTCAACGCGTCCCCTGGCAGCCTCGCGATAAGCAGCGGCTTCCCGGTTAGCGCGGCGCAGGCGCAGCCAGTAGCTGGCCACAGCCGAGAGCACACCCACGGCCACCAGCGCGTAGCTGGGCACGCCCCCATTCTTAAAGAACATCCAGCCAAATCCGGCCAGTACCGCAATCCAGTCCTAGCCACCAGCCCAGCTCAATCAGCAGCTTGCGCGGGCGCGGCAGGGGCACTAGCGCCACCAGGTCAGTCACCCCGGTGACCAGGCCTTCAGGGTCAGAGACCGCATCTTGCACCGAGTTAACCCAAGCCTGGGGCAGGTAGTCAGTGTTGCGGTGCAGCCAAGTGGATGCCTGGGCGGCCACGCTCACTCGTGAGGGGGCTTCGGGGCGTGCCAAAGAAGGCGGGAAGATTTTACGTAGACCCGTAGCAATCGAGTCAGCCACTACACCCACGCCGGCGCTACGCGACATTTGCTCCTGGAAGTCGGAGGTGGCCGGCTCATCTAAGGTGGCTTCACGCTCGGCCACGCTCACCGACAATCGCTTGGCGATAGAGTCCAGCTCAGCTGAAGCAGTACGGGCAGCGTTAGATTCGCGCTCAGAAACCTGGCGGAATAGCTCACGTACCTGGTCTAGGTTGTCCCCGCGCTTAGCGGATACGGCGATCACGCGCACCTTATCCAGCCCGTCTGCCAGCAGCAGCGCGCGCACATCGTCAATCAGGGCTTGGGTACCGCCCGCAGGTAGGGTGTCGATCTGGTTGATCAGCACCACCATGTCTTCCTGGCGGGCACCCAGGCCGCGCAGGTAGCCCTCGTGCAGGGCGGCGTCGGCATATTTTTGCGGGTCCACAACCCAAACCAGCAGGTCAGCTAGGGGCACTAGGCGGTCTACCTGCAGGGCGTGGGCGGTGGTTACCGAGTCATAGTCGGGCACATCCAGCAGCACCAGGCCATCAAGGTAGTTTTCGTCGTCGCCGTCGAGAATGGACTCGCGCCTAATGCGGCGGTGCGGGTCTACCCCCAAAAAGTCCAGCAGGGCGGTGGCGTCGTCGCCCCAAGTGCAGGCGGCGGCACGTGAGGTGGTGGGGCGGCGGGCACCCACGTCGGCAAAATCAAGCTTGGTTAGGGCGTTGAACAGGGAGGATTTACCTGAACCGGTGCCCCCAAAAAACGCTGCCACGGTGTGGTCTACGCCCAAAGCTAGACGTTTAGCCACATTATCCATTCCTTGACGGGCAGGAATTACCAAGGAGGCGCTTACCTCGTTGGGGGCCGCGACTAGGGCGCAGCGCATTTCCTCAAGCCGCCTATCAAGGCTGGCAGCGTCGATCATCAATTCGCTCCAAACAATCCGAAGGGTTTCAGCTCACTGGCACGCAGGCGTAAAGACGCCGCCAACTGCGCGGTAGGAGCCACAGCTACAGCGCTTCCATCAGGCGAAAGCGCGGTCAGTGTCTGTTCTACCTGAGTCCGCAGCTGGGCGCTAGCCAATTCTAATGCGTCTTGCACCTCAAGTCGCGCGGCAGCTTCCCGGGCTCGCACCACCCCGGTAACGGCCACCACCAGGAAGTCTTTCAAGGCAGGCGCGGTTAGCCCACGCGGCACCTGGGTGGGCTCAGCGATTCCCTCGTACCACTTAGAAATAACCTCTGTGGCGGAGCTGGTGCGCGGGTCTACCCCGGCGCCTTCCAGCGTGGCCTGCCCCCAAGCGAATTTAACCTTGGCAATGCCCTCAAGGATGGTGGCTTCTAGGCGGTCGTTTAGGGCCAGGCGGCACTCTTGCGAGAGCGTGTCTAGGGCCTGCTGGCGGCGCTTGCGTTTGAGCCCAAAGAAACCGTTTTTGAGGGTTTGTCCCTGGGCTAGGGTACTTAGCGGCGCGCCGGAGCTAGCTAGGGCCAGCCAGGAGGTGGATACAGCCCCCTGGGCGGCGGTGCCGCGCTCAACATCCTCGTTAAATTCGTGGATTACCGAGCCCAGCAGCTGGGCGCAGTTAGTGTCCAGGTTATGGGCGGCTTGGGATTGCTCGTCGACGGCGTCGGCCAGGCGGCTTAGCTGCTCACGTAGCGAGGCCCATACGGCTCGCCCGGTGCGGCGCAGCAGCCCCTCAGCGCGGTGCTTGCCAGCCAGCAGCTGCAACCAATTACGCAGCTCAGCCACCTGTTCCACAGGCAGTAGGCCCTCGTGGGGGCCGACGTCGCCAACTACGAAGAAGGGGGCCTGGTCTAGCCCCATCTGGGCCAGGCGCTCCATCAGGTCTGTGCGGATCTCGTTAAGCACCGGGCCGCTGATGCGGTTAAGCACCACCGCGATCTTAGTGTTGCGGGTGTTGGCCAGCTCCAGGGTGTACCAGGGGGTGGCGTCGCCGTAGCGCGCCGCCGTGGTTACAAACAGCCACAGGTCTGCCGCCTCCAGCAAGCGCGCCGCCAGGGCTCGGTTGGATTCATGTACCGAGTCCAGGTCACTGGCGTCCACCAGGGCCAAGCCGGCCGGGACGACGTCGGAAGTAACCATGCGCGAAATCTGCGACAGGGGGTGCTTAAGCAGCACCTCTTGATCCTCAGGGTTGCACACCAGCACCGGGGTTTTGGTGGTGGGGCGCAAAATACCCGCAGCCGATACTTCCGTACCCAAAATTGAGTTGACCAGCGTGGATTTACCGGCGCCAGTGGAGCCACCCACCACCACAATGGCGGGCGTGTCGCCGTCCTCAAGCTGAGGCAGCAAATTGTCACCCACCTGCACCTTCAGGCTGTCACGCAGGGCTACCGCAGAGGGCGCCAGCGCGGAGACAAACGGGAAGGAAAGCTGATCTAAATTTTTGAGTACATCTTGCAGTACATCTATAAGCTGACCGCGGCTGAGGGAGGACACTACAGTAGCGTCGCTGGAGCTAGACGTAACCATAACCACAACTTTACTTTATGTTTGCACGCACATACGCAGAAATTACGGATATATCAAAAGATAAGAAATGGTGCCCCCGGCCGGACTCGAACCGGCAACCTGCGGATTAGAAGGCCGATGCTCTATCCATTGAGCTACGGAGGCTTTGCTTTAAGTTTAAAGCAAAAGCGGCGCAAGGTAAACGCGAGTGTAAACCGGTAAATAATTATGGCAACTAATCACTAACCAGTTAAAAGACATGCGCAATTCACCCCCGCACATAAAATAAAACCCCGGAATTAACCGGGGTCTTAAGCGGGTGGCTGACGGGGCTCGAACCCGCGACCTCCTGGACCACAACCAAGCGCTCTGCCAACTGAGCTACAGCCACCATGTGCATTACCTGCAACAGCAATGAACTTTAGCTGCTTTACCCACCTGTACGCCACTTACGCGGCTGTGCATTAGGTCACGCTTTGGTCCAGGAGTGCCCAGAAGCGAGCCGGGCGCACTCCAGGGACACTTCCAAAGCGCCCCGGGCGCGCTGCACAGGCACTCCAAAAACGGCTTAGAAGCGTTCGGCAATGCGTGCCAGGGTGGAGTCAGCACTGATTTGAGCTGCGATGGCGCCATAGTTGCGCTCCCCTTCACCCTCAAATAGAGCCTGGCGGTAGTAGCGCAGCTCGTCGATGGAATCGGCAATGTCGCCTAGGGCGCGGTGGTTGCCGGTCTTTTCGGGGGCATGGCTGTAGGCCTGGGGGTACCAGTGCTTGGCCAGCTCCTTGATGGTGGATACGTCAATGATGCGGTAGTGCAGGTGCTCAATAACCTCAGGCATGTCGCGAGCCAGGAAGTTTTTGTCGTTACCAACGCTGTTTCCGGCCAGCAGGGCGGTGCGCTCTTGGGGCACTAGACGCTTAATGTAGGCCAAAACCTCGGCAGTGGCAGCCTCCATGTCCATAGCCTCCGGCCCGGCTAGCTGCTCTAGCAGCCCCGAGTGGGTGTGCATGCTGCGCACAAAGTAATCCATCTGTTCTAGGGCTTGCGCACTGGGCTTAATCAGCAGGTCAATGCCCTTGTCTAGGGGCTGTAGCTGGTAGTCGGTGACGATTACGGCCACCTCAATTAGGGCGTCGTCAACTAGGCTCAGCCCAGTCATTTCACAGTCGATCCAAACCAGCGGATCGTGCATCAGGCTCTCTTTACTCACGTACGTAAGTGTACGCAGGCGCCGGCGCGGGGGTTAGTTTTCGATACAACTGTGCCCTAGCAGCTAGCTTGGCCCGGTGGGGCTGGGTAGTTGCTAGGGCACGTTCAGCGCGCCGCCGGCTTAGCCGCGCAGCCTAGGGCGTGGCACGCGCAGCTTAGGCTGCGAGGCCGCTGGCTTAAGCTGCGCGTCCTGCCGTTTTTAGGGCCGACGGCGCCTGGCCCGTTTTACCGGGCCGTTGCGCGACCGTCGGTTAGTTGCCTTGGGCCTTAGTGGCGCGCTCGATGGCGTCTTGCAGGCGCTTTTGGGCATCGCCGTAAGCGCTCCAGTCGCCACGCTTCATGGCGTCGTTGGAGTCCTGCATGGCCTTCTTAGCGTCCGACAGGGCCTGGCTCAGCGCCGGGTTGTTGCCGGTAGCCGGGGTGGCGCCGGTAGCTGGGTTGGTGCCGCCAGCCGGGGTGGTTGCCGTCGACGCCGTCGGGCTAGACGTCGTCGGGCTGGCAGAGGCGCTCGGAGCCGCAGAGGCCCCAGGCGAGGCAGCGGGCTGCTTATTGGTGTTATTGGCGGCGCCGTTATCACCGTTTACGATCTGTTCACCGGTCTTAGCGCCGGAGTCTCCCCCGAACACCTGGTCCAGGGCGCCGTTAAGGGTGTCAGCGAAGCCAACCTTTTCACCAAAGAGCACCAGCACCTTACGCAGCAGCGGATATTGCGTGCCCGAGGAGGACTGCACATAAACCGGCTGCACGTACAGCAGGCCGCCGCCCACCGGCAGCGTCAGCAAGTTACCGCGCAACACCTGTGAGGACTGCTGGGCCAGCAAGTTCAAGGTTTGCGACACGTTAGCGTCAGAGGAGAACTTGTTTTGCACCTGGCCAGGGCCCGACACATTCGATGAACGCGGCAGTTCCAACAACCTGATCTTGCCGTAGTTGGGGTTACGCACCCCGGCTTTACCGCTGGAGGTTTCTGAATCCACCGCAATAAATCCGGTCAGCACGTTACGGTCAGTGGTACCACCAATGATGTAGACGCTGGAGAGGGAGAAGGAAGCCTTTTCCTGTCCGGGCATCTTCAAGGTCAGGTAGTAGGGTGCCTGCGCCCCGGCGTCGCGGCGAGTGGGGTCGTCAGGAACCTTCCAGAAGTCACCACCGGAGTAGAACTCATCGGCGCTACGCACGTGGTAGCGGGCCATAACCGTGCGCTGCAGCTTGAACAGGTCTTCGGGGTAACGCATGTGGGCCATCAGGTCCGCGCTCATCTTGCTCATGGACGTAACCGAACCCGGGAACACTTTGCTCCAAGCCTTAACAATGGGGTCTTTTTGATCCCATTCGTACAGGGTTACTGAGCCGTCATAGGCGTCTACCACGGCCTTAACCGAGTTACGCACATAGTTGGCCTTGTCGGTGTCGGCACCCACCAGCGAGGAGGAGCCAGAGCGGGCGTCAGCGGTGGCGTCCTTGAGGGACTCGTGGGCGGCGTAGGGGTAGTTGTTGGAGGTGGTGTAACCATCCAAAATCCACACTACGCGCTTGGGAGTCTTGGGGTCGCCGTCGGTGTCAACTACCGCCGGGTAGGGGTGAGCGTCCAGGGTGAGCCAGGGGGCTACCTTCTGCACGCGCGTGGCAGGGTCACGCACGTAAAGAATCTGGGACTTTAGCACCAACTTCCTTAGAGAACAAGATGTTCATTTCCCGGAATTTGACGGCGTACATGAACTTGTTGAAGGGGTTACCCACATTTGGGCCGCCATTACCGGTGAAGGTGGTGTTTACCTGGCCGGCTTTAGTGGAGTCGTCAGGATAGTCCAGTTCACGCTTGGCATTGCCGGTGCCGCCCACAATGGAGTAGTCGGGAGACTGCTGCCCAAAGTAAATGCGCGGCTCGTAAACCCCCAGGTCACCGGTGGAGGGAATACCGCCCTCCCAGAAGGAGGGGTAACCGCCGCTGGCTACGGTATTGCCGTAGGCACTGACGACGCCGTAGCCGTGGGTGTAGACGGTGTGGTCATTAACCCAGGTGTGCTGGTCCTGGCTAAGACCGGCCAGGTTCAATTCACGCACCGCAATAACCGTGTCGCGGCTGGTGCCCGAGACCTGGTAGCGGTCAACGTTTAGCTGCGAAGAGAAGTTGTAGTACTGCCGGTTTTGCTGCAACTGGCGGAAAGTGGGGGTAACCAGGCTGGGGTCAAGCAAACGGATCGAAGCGGTAGATTCAGCGTCGGCCTTAAGCTGGCCAGCACTGGCATCAGTCTTGGCGTTATAGGCGGTAATTTCGGTCTTATCTAGGCCATAAGCAGCCAAGGTGGCGTCAATATTGCGTTGAATGTATGGCGCCTCGCTGCGTTGGGCGTTGGGGTCAACCACAAACTTTTGCACTACCGCCGGATACACCGAGCCGATCACCAGTGAAGAAACCACCATAACCACCACGCCAGTGATCGGCAGCTTCCAGGATTTCATCCAAATCGAGGCAATAAACAGCGCCGCAATTACCACACTAATAGCTGCCAGATGGTTTTAGCCGGAATGTTGGCGTGCACATCAGTGTAGGTGGCGCCGTCGAAACGCCCGCTTGCATCAAAAAGCAAACTGTAGCGTTGCAGCCAGAAATTAACGGCCTGGGCTAGGCAGTAAATAGCCGCAAAAATAGTTAGCTGCACGCGCGCAGAACGAGTAACTGTAAAGCGCGGCGCGAAGGTAATTCCGCCGTAAAGATAGTGCGTGCCCACACTGAAAATAGCGGCGGTAACCGTAATTGAAACCAGCAACCTAATCAGTGTACGCAGCAGCGGCAAAATAAAGATATAGAAGGATACATCCAGGCCCCACTGCGGGTCTTTAACCCCAAACGCAGAGGAATTAAAAGCCAGCAGAATTTCACGCCAATGCGGCATGGCCTGAGTAAAGCCCACAAACAGGCCCACCCCTAGGGGCACCAGCCAGGCTAGGACGCGGCGCATGGGTTCAATGGCCCGCTGGTAGACCTCCATGGCGCGCTCGTCGTGGCTGGGCACGCGTAGCGGCCGGGCCCGATAAGCAAAACGCATCGACAGCCACACTGCCAGAGCCGTTAGCAGCCCCATGGTCAGGGCCATCAGCGCAGAGGCGATCCACTGGGTCCACAGCACGCGCGCAAAACCAAGCTGGTTGAACCACAAAATGTCGGTCCACACTTGGGAAAACCCGGTAACCGCAATAGCTGCAATAAACAGGATCGAGATAGTTATAGGCAAAGCACCCGTGCGTTTGCGTGTAGGGGTTGAGGATGGCTTGCCCTTTTTGGGCCGGCTTTGACCCTCCCGGCCAGATTCACTCACCTTGTGTCTCCTTCGTGTTTGGGTTCACTAAGACTAATGGTTACATATGTGCCGCTTAAGTTGTTAGTAGCCTCGCTTTAGGCGTGCGTGGGGCTTAAAGAATGTAAGAATTTACCTATGACTAGCAACGAAAGTCCTTCAGCAGCTCATTTTGCCCTTGCCCGCGCAGTTGTGGAGCTCGAAGAGCATGTCAGCACGCGCGGCTGGGATGGGCCTACCAGCGTATTTGCGCTGGTACGTACCGCCGACGCACTGGCTAATGACCCTTCCCTGGCCCAGCTGCTGCCCGCCCAGGTGGTGCAAGACGCCCAGCAAGACCCCCAGCTATTGATGAGCATTGAGCAAGATGGCTTACCTGAGGCCGTTGATTTGGAGGATCTGCTGGCCCAGTTGGCTTGGCCGGCTGAGGTTGATGGGGCGGCGCTAAGTGTTGAGCGCTCGGTTTTGCCCCCGCAGGCTGAGCAGGCTGCTGGTGCCATTAGCGACGACGACGAACGCCTGGCTTTCCTAGCCAACCACCCTGAGCGTGAGGACGTGCGCATGGTGGTGGGCGTGCTGCGCGGAGGCGAATCCTGGTGCGCTTTGCGTATGCGTTCGCATGATGAGCCCACCCAGGTAGTTCAGGGCAGCGACCTAGTACCGGGACTGGTCGCCGCCCTGAAAGCTACTTTGGTTTAGTTTTCATGCCGCCACCCGCCAGGCGGTCAGGTCTCGCATAGGCTGCCGGGGCGCTCAGTTGTCAGAGTCGCCCTGAGCGCCGGGCTTGTCGTCTTTGTCGTCCTTATCAGAGTTGGCGGCGTCGCCCTGATAACCCAGGGTGCCGTCAAGCAAACTGGCCAGATCGGCGTCGATATCCGCTTCCATCTGGGCCTGAGCTGCGCGCATAGCCAGGAACTGCTCGGGCTTGTCTAGCTCGTCAGCGCGCGGGGTCAGGTCCGGGTGGGCCCACAGCGCGTCACGCTCGCTTACCCCCACCTCGGCGCCGATACGCTGCCACAGCTGGGATGCTTCGCGGGCGCGGCGCGGGCTGATTTCCAGCCCCATCAGCTCGTGCAGCACCTTCTGGGAGCCGCCACTAATGCGACGACGGCGCATCATTTCCTGCAAGGCCACCGCGTGCGGCAGCTGGGCTACACAGGCCTGGAAGGTGACGGTCTCTACCCACCCCTCAATGACTGCCAGCAAAGTTTGCAGCTTTTCTAGGGCCGCCACCTGCGCGGGGGAGGCGGTAGTGAACATGTCTGAGGCGTTTAGTGCGCCCTGCACGGCCTGGGGGTCGGTGGGGTCGATGCCGCTGACGGCCTCCTCAATACCTGCCGTGTCAACGGAGATTTCGCGACTATAGGTTTCTACCGCACCCAGCACGGCCCCGCGTAGCCAGGGCACGCGCGCATAGAGGCGCTCGGTGGCGGCTTCACGCACCGCCAGATACATGCGCACCTCATCTTCAGGCACGTCCAAATCCTTGGCGAACTCAGCCACGCCGGCAGGCAAGATGGCGGCGTCGGCACTAGCTAGCAGCGGCAAGCCCATGTCGGCAGCGGAGATAGCACCCTTAGCTACCTGGCCCACGGCATAACCCACCTGCATGGCGCAGGCAGCTTTAGACATGTTGCCTACCAGGGAGCTAATGGCGTCAATCTGCTCGCTCATGCCCGACATTTCTTCAGGCAGGTCAGCGATCTGGGCGCGCATGGCGGCGCTTAGCGCATTGGTGATGGCCTTGGCTACCGGCTCGCATACGCGCTGCCAGCCCGGCCAGGTGGCCTCAATCCACTTGTCGCGGCTCCAGGCTTCGCGTTTACCTGCGGCGGGAGCAAAATCGGTGACACTGTCTAGCCATAGATCAGCCACAGTTAGGGCTTGGCGCACCTGTTCAGCCTGGGCGGCGGTAATAACTGCTTCACTTTCCAGCTGGCGCTTGGCTACATTCTTGCCAGATTCCCAGTTAACCTCGCCGTCGGAGGTGCCTGAGAACATCATCTGCATAAAACCAGCCATTTGGGCTTGGGCTGCAGCCATCTGTTCGGGCGAGAACTGCTGGCCAAGCTGGGAGAAGTCGATGCCGGTGACGCCACTGTCTTTCATCGACTGGGCTAGTTCACGCGCGCCCGCCTCCCCCAGCATGGGGGTAAACATGGCCACGAGCTGTTCAAACTCTTTGTCGTCCATGGTGGGCCTTTCGTACGTAGTTCGTTACATGCTCTACAATAGCGCCCCAAAAACAAAGTTGCGTTAGCTGGACTCAACTTTGTTGATAATTGTGGCTGTAAGCGAATCTATCCATGTGGTGGCGATAACTCACAAGCACATAGTTGCAATGAGACACTAAGTAAGTGAGTCACGATTCCAACCCCACCTCCCCCACCCCGCCCACTTCTAGCTCTCAAACTGCCGTAGACCCCCAGGTGCAGGCAGAGCTTGAAAAAGAGGTACAAGCAGGCATTGATAGCCAGCTGCGCCGCGAGCGCAAGCGTCGCCTGATTGCGCTGTGTTCTGTGTTGAGTGTGCTGATTTTGGTTGGGTTGCTTGGCTTTTTGCCGACCACTGACTACGTTGTTGAGTCTCCTGGACCTGTCTTGAATGTTAATGGCAAACTTGAGGGTAAAGATATAATTTCGGTCAAAAACACCAATATCCCAACTACTCCCCCTGGCTATGACCACCGTGAGCGTGCAGGGCTGCGACGATAAGGGAATTACCTACTGGCAGCTAATTAAGTCGGAACTGACCAGCTCTGACGCCGTCGTCGAGCGCGATAACGTGTGCCCTAAGAACATTAGCGAAAAAACTGTATCCCAGATGAATGCGGCTCAGATGACCGGTTCGCAAGATAGCGCAGTGGTGGCCGCCTGGCAGCTAACCAAACCGGACGCTAAATTTACTTTGACTGTTGAGCAGGCAGTGACCGACAGCGCTAAGCAGGCTTTTCAAGAAGGGCGACAAGCTAGTTTCTATTGTGGACGCTGATTCTAAGAGCGTGCAGATCACTAGCTATAAGCAGCTGCGTGAAGTGCTTGAGAAGCTAACTCCAGGCAAGCCCATTAAGCTCACTATTGAGCGAGGCTCAGCCACCCAGGAAGTAAGCGTGGTTGGCGCTAAGCCTGAGGATTCTAGCCGTAAGGGTGCCATGCTGGGCATTACTTTGAATGTCAACCCGCCTGCCGGCCATGAGGTTACTTATGCGGTTGAACGTATTGGTGGCCCTAGCGCTGGCATGATTTTCGCTTTGGATATTGCTCAGCGCCTGGAGGGCAAGAACTATGCGGGCACTACTCCCGTAGCCGGCACGGGCACTATTGATTTAAGTGGCAATGTGGGTGCCATTGGTGGCATTAAGCAAAAGATGCTGGGCGCTAAGCATGAAGGTTACAAGGTGTTCTTGGCTCCGGCTGGTAACTGCGCCGATGTGGTAGGCAATGAGCCTAAGGGGATGACGGTGATCCCGGTTTCTACCTTGAGCGAGGCGCGCACAGCTATGCAGCGCGTGGCCGCCGGTCAAGCTCCGGCCACCACTTGCAAGGCGATCCTACAGAAGCAGAAGTAAGCCAGCACAGAAGCAGAAGTGAGTCAACAGAAGCACCAAGTCTGCAAAAGTTATCCACAGGATAGTATTAAATATTGCCAAACATCATAGCTGACTATCAAACTTAAGTTTAAGTAGATAGGAGGGCTAGGATGTCTAGCAATACTTACACGCGGCTGCTGTGGCGCGGTGACGGCTACAGCCAGCTGCCCCAGGGCCAGCGCATAGGCGTTAGCTGCTATAAGGAACACAAGTTTTTGCAGGCGCTTTTGCAGCTCTACCAAAGCCGGGGCATTGCCTTGGAGCAAGGTGAACCGCCGGATTTGGAGGCTGAAGTTAAGCAGTTGGCGCGCTCTTTGAACCTGGCGCTGGGACGCTGCTGGAAGCTAAGCCATGAGCTGCGTTGGGCGCTGCGCACCGCCCGGTCAGCTCCCCCTGCCCGCAGCTCAGCTCCCTCTGCCCGCAGGCTCAGCTTCCCCTGCCCGCAGCTTTGCCGCTGAGCCCACTTTCCACATTTTCGACTACGCCCACAGCCAGGGCGCTTTAGCCAGCCAGCTTGAGCAGGCCTTAATGAAGAATGGTTTTAGCCCCAGCCCACCTGATCGGCGCTGCCAGTTGCTAGTGCCGCTAGGCTCCCAGGTGTTACCTCCGCGTCTAAACAGCTATTTTTTGCAGCAAAACTTTAATTTTTTGCCGGTTTTGGCGCGCGACGGCGGCTGGCTGATCGGCCCGCTTACCGTGCCGGGCTTAAGTCAATGCTCCACCTGTTTGGATCTTTACCTTAGCGAGGCCGATCCGGCTTGGCCCACGCTAGCCACCCAGCTGCTGTGCCAGCCAGTTGCAGCTAGCAGCCAGAGCGTGGCCACGCACTGCATAAATATTGTGGTGCAGGTGGTTGCTAGTTTCTTTAGTGGTAGCGACCATTGGCTGGGGCGCTACCTGGAATTTAGCCAGACCGATCTGGTTGGCTTCAGCCAAGTGCTTAGCCCCCACCCCGAGTGCGGCTGTGGCGGCCTGCAATTGCTAGAGCCCATTCGCGCCGTCCCCAAGACACTGGAAGCCCCACAAACACTGGAAACCGCCAAGACGCTGGAAGCCCCGGGCGCCGTCGCCGCTTAAAAACCAAACTAGCTACTAGAGTGCTCACGCACCAGCGCCAAAACCTGGGCCCCATAGGTTTCCAGGCGGCGCTTACCCACCCCACGAATAAGCAGCAGCTGCTTTAACGTCTTGGGTTTAACCACCGCAATTGAGCGCAAAGTCTCATCCGCAAACACCGTGTAGGCGGGGCGGCTGTACTCGTCAGCCAGCTGCTTACGCCAAACCTTCAAAGCCTCAAACAAGGCCACAGTTTCCGCATCCTGCTCGGCGGCAAACAGCTCACTAGTGCGCTTGCTGGCCTGCCGCTTAGAGGCGCTGCGCTCAGCTTTCGCCTCCTGGGGCCAAATCCCCTCCAGGAAACGCGAATATTTACGGCTCCCCTTACCGCCCGCCGAACGTGAGCGGGCATAAGAAATATGTAGATGCTTGCGGGCACGAGTAACGCCCACATACAGCAGACGCTTTTCTTCCTCAATCTCCGCCTCAGTGGTTGACAGCGAAATCGGCATTAGCCCCTCGCTGACCCCCACCAAAAACACCGCGTCCCACTCCAAACCTTTAGCGGCGTGCAGCGATGAAAGCGTCACCCCGGCCACCGTGGGGGCGTTTTGGGTGGCCGCACGCTCAGCCAGCTCGGCCACAAAATCAGCCAGGCTCGCCCCGCGCGCCTTATAAATCTCATCAGCCAGCTTCACCAGGGCGTTTAGCGACTCCCAGCGTTCACGCACCGCCCCACGTGAGGCGATCGGCTCACGCGTCCAGCCTTCACGGCCCCAGCACTTCACGCACCGCTTCAGGCATATCCAGACGGTCACCATTAGCCTCACGCAGCGCCGCCCGCAACACAATCATGGCGCGCTTGACTTCTTCACGGGCAAAGAACTTCTCTCCACCGCGCACCAGGTAGCCAATTTGGGCGTCAGCCAAAGCTTGCTCAAAAGCTTCCGACTGAGAGTTAGTGCGGTACAAAATCGCGATCTGGCTGATACTGACGCCAGAGTCAATCAGGCGGCGGATAGCGCCAGCCACAGCGTTAGCCTCGGCGACGTCGTCGTCATAAGCCATATAGGTAACCGGCGGACCAGCGGGCTGCTGCGCCACCAACTCCACCGCCCCGGGCGGCAACTGACCCAGGCGCCCACCCCTGCGGCCGGCCAAAACCGTGTTAGCTAAGCTCACCACCTGCGGCGTAGAGCGGTAGTCGCGCACCAAGCGCACAGTTTTAGCGCCCTCATAGCGCTGGTTGAAATGGGTCAAAAAGTAGGGGGTGGCGCCGGTGAAAGAGTAAATGGTCTGGGAAACGTCGCCCACCACGCATAATTGACGACGGCGCGGCCCCAGCCACAAATCCAGCAGGCGCTGCTGCAACGGGGACACGTCCTGATACTCATCAACCACAAAATGGCGGTACTGCTGGCGGATACGCATGGCGATATCCTCACGGTCCCGCAAAATCCCCACCATCAGCAGCAACACATCTTCAAAGTCGATAGTGCGCCGGTCAGCTTTAACCTCTTCATAAGTTTGCAGCAGTCTAGAGACAGTTTCCGGCTCTAACCCAGCCACCTGTTCACGGCCCAGCTCAGCGGCCTTTTCCAGATAGTGCTCAGGGGAAGTCATAGTGACCTTGGCCCACTCCACCTCAGCAGCCAAGTCACGCACCGAATCTTTATTAACCTGCAAGCCCAGCGTCCGCGCCGCCACGCCCACCAGCGGGGCCTTATGCTCCTGGATCGGCGGGCACACTCCCCCAATGGCGTTAGGCCAAAAATAGGTCAGCTGCCGCAGCGCGGCGGCGTGAAAAGTACGCGCCTGCACCCCAGGCACCCCCAAATTAGCCAGCCGCGAGCGCATCTCCCCCGCCGCGCGGGCAGTGAAGGTCAGCGCCAACACCTGGCTGGGCTGGTACACCCCCTGGGCCACCCCGTTAGCGATGCGGTAAGTAATGGCGCGGGTTTTACCCGTGCCGGCGCCCGCCAACACGCATAGTGGCCCCGAAAGCTGCTCAGCTACCTGGCGTTGATCGTCATCAAGGGCTTGCAGTAGCTGCTCGCTAGTGGGAGGCGTTGAGGTCATATAGCTACTTTAATGGCTTCCCGGCCGCGCCTTAGCGTGACCGGTACGCTTGGGCGCCCGGCGCACTTGAGCCCCTCGCTCTACAGGCGCATCTAGGGCTCAGCGCGGCTAATGCACCGGCGGGGCAATGCGCATCTAGGGCTCAGCGCGGCTGGGGTAGCTCACGCCCGTACCAGGCACGCACCAAGGCGTGACCGCTGGAGGCCCGCCCGGGCACAATCACCTTGCCCTCAAGCACCAGCTGGGTGAACTCCTCGCGGCTAACCCAAAAAGCGTGGCCTACCTCTTGCATATCGGCCTTGGGTTCTTGCTGGCCGCCAGCGCGGGCGGTGAAAGCAAACATTAGTGAACGCGGAAATGGCCACGGCTGGCTAGAGCAGTAGCTGGCCTGGCTGATCTTAATGCCGGTTTCTTCTAAAGCTTCACGTGCCACTGCCGCTTCTAAAGACTCTCCGGCCTCCACAAACCCGGCCACCACCGAGTAGCGTCCTGGCTGCCAGGTGGCGCCGTGAATTAGCAGTAGCCGCTCGGCGTCGTCGGTGATTGCCACAATAATTGCCGGATCGGTACGCGGATAGGTGATATGAGCGCAGGCGGTGCAATGCTTCTCCCAGCCCGCGCAGGCAAGCTTTAAGCTGGCGCCGCAGCGCTCGCAGAATTTAGTGTTTTTGTCCCAAGTTGCTAGGGCCACGGCCGCCGCCGCCAGTTCGCCCTGGTAGGGCTCTAGCATTCCGGCCACTGCCCGTAGCGGCGCAAAGCAGTACTGGCAGTTCTCTTCTAGCTGCTGACTAGGGGCTTCAACGCGCAGCGCAAAGTAGCTTTTTTCACCATATTTACCCAGGTAGTAAGGCTCTTGGGGGCTAAAGGGCAGTTGCGCCACCTGGGCGTGGCTTAACTCAAGTAGCTGCTCAGCTTCCATATGGGCCAGATCGGGTGGGGTTAACCCGCCGTGAGGGGCTTGGCCATAAACGTGAGCAGATTTAATGGCCACTTCGCCGCGCGCAGTAACCAGGATGTAGCTGGTGTTGGGCGAGTCTTTAAGCGAGTTAAGGTAGTTGGCGTCGTTGCGCCTGACGGCGTCTCTATCAAACTGTCCGCTAGCCATGGGTAAATCCATGCCTTCAACTATAGGCCGCTTGTATTTCTAAACTAAAGCCATGAGCTTGGCCTATCTAGATCACGCAGCCACCAGTCCGGTCCGACCCGAAGTGGCTGAGGCTTACGCTAAAGACTTAGTTGATTTTTCTGGCCTGGGCACTAACCCTGCTTCCACCCACAGCAGCGGCCGGCGCGCCGCCGGGGCCCTGTTTGAGGCCCGCGAGCGAGTAGCTGCCCTGCTTGGGGCCAGTGCCCATGAGGTTATTTTCACCAGTGGCGGCTCTGAAGCCGATGCCCTGGCGGTTAGCGGTTTTGCTTTCGACGCCGCCCAGCGCGGCCAGGGGTGCACCCTGCTAGTTAGCGCCGTGGAGCACCCGGCGGTGCTTGACTCAGCCCAGCGCGCCCAAAATTTTGGCTCCACTACTCGCCTGTTGGCGGTTGACGCCCAGGGCCGGGTGGATTTGGAGGCTTTCGCGCAAACGCTGCAGCAGGTAAGTGTGGATGATGCCCTACTGGTAAGTGTCATGCTGGCCAATAATGAAACTGGCGTGATTGAGCCGCTAAACGAGATTGCCCAGCTGCTTGCCTCCCAGGCCGCCCGCCGCGCTGAGGTTATTGAGCAGCGCGCCGCGAATGGGGGCCGAGCCAAGCGCGTGGGTAGCGCGGCAGTGGCGGCGCTTAGCCCCCAAAACCGGCCCTGGCTGCACACTGACGCTACCGCCGCCGTCGGCAAAATGTGGGTGGATATGGGCCAGCTGCAAGTTGACGCCCTGAGCCTGTCTGGCCACAAGCTGGGAGCCCCGGTGGGGATTGGGGCGCTGGTAGCCAACCGCTCTATGCCGTTGAAAAGCCCTTATGGGGGCGGCGGCCAGGAGCGGGGGCTGCGTTCGGGCACGCAGGATGTGGCCGGGGCGCGGGCTTTGGCTTTAGCCATGGAATTGGCTGAAGCTGAGCGTGAAGCTAAAACTGCCCAGTGGCATCTGTGGCAGCAGCAGTTGCTCGATTGCGCGCGCGCAGCGGGAGGCACGGTTTCTGCTAACTCAGCTCCCACAATTAGTTCCACCGCACATGCCTGGTTTAGTGGGGTTGATAGTGAAGCGGTGCTGATGGCTTTGGATATGGCACAGGTGGCGGCCTCTGCTGGTTCGGCCTGCCATGCGGGCGTGGCCGGGGCCTCTCACGTTTTGGAGGCTATGGGGGTTGACGACGACGGCGCTAGCTGTGGCCTGCGTTTCTCCTTTGGCTGGTCTACTACCCAGGCGCAAATTGACGCCGCGCAGGCGGCTTTGGGCGGCGCGATTGAGGTTGCCAGGCGAGCTTGGGCTACAAAAAACAGGTCGAAACTAAATTACCTTTAGGCTTTTGACACCATTGTCTGTAACACTTGTTACATGAGCGCCTATGATCCCAGACAGCGCCGCGAGCCAGCCGCGCCTGAGAATTCCCAGCAAAACGGCTATTTTTCTGCCCCGACTGCCTCCGGGTCTGCTATCCCGGCTACCCCCGGGCAGCAGCCTACTGCAGCCTTCCAGGCTCCTTACGACGGCGCCCGCGAGCAGCCCACTACGGCTTTTAACGCTTCTGGCCAGGCCCCCTATAACTCTGTAGAGCCAGATCCGGTTGCTTACCAACCCACCCAGGCTATGCCTCCAGTTGGTTCACAGCCCGCCGGCGGCGCTCACGCCGCCCCGCCGGCCACCCAAGCCATGGACCCGATTGACGCGTTCACGCCAGAACCTACCCAGGCCATGCCGCCAGTTATTCAGCCCAAGAGCGCGGGCCAAGATCTGCCTTATGCCACCCAGGCCATGGCGCCAGTTGGTTCACAGCCTGCCGGCAGTGCTCACGCCGCCCCGGCCACGCGAGCTATGCCTGCGGCCACCCAGGCTATGCCTCCAGTTGACGCTCAGGAGCCCGCAGAGCCCTTGCCGCCTTCAGTTTCCCCGCGCCGTGGCCGCGCAGCGGGAGCTGTAGGAGCTGGCGCGATGGCAGCAGGCGGCGCGGCTAGTGCTGCGCAGCGTCCGCCAAGTGTGCCGCCAGGCAGTATTCCTCCAGGCAGTGTCCCCCCAAGTAGCATTCCCCCGGGCGGGCCACTTACTGATGATGAGCCCGCTGAGGATGAAGAGCCCACCAAGCGCAGCAAATTTATGCTGTGGTTCATTTTGGCGCTGCTTGCCTTCTTGGCGGTCTGTTTCGCTATTGCTTGGTCTGCTACCGGCAATTCTGTGCCCGAACCCACACCTAGCGCTCCGGCTGTGATTACTCCTTCGTTGGACAGCACGGCTACCCCTGCGCCAACTTCCACCACTAAGCCGCTGGGTAAGTCCTCGCCGTCGCCGACGCAGGAAAATAACAATAACAACAACAATAACAACCAGCCTGTGCAACCTAGCCAGCCTGAATATACTCAGCCGCCGCAGCAGAATTACCCCTCTGCGCCGTCGCAGCCTAGTTACACTTCCCCTTCTCCTTATCCGAACGATCCGGGTAATGATGATGACGACGACGATAACGACGACGACGATGGCAATAATTACATTGTGCCTGGACCAGGTGACCCAAATAACTCAAATAGCTAACAAATATTACTGTTTGACCTAATAAACCCCCGCTTCCAGGTTATTCTCAGACTACTTCCAGCCAAATTTGTTATTAATTTATTGGCTGGTTTAGTCCAGCCGCGCTCCCCAGCTCAAAAATTCGGCGGTAGCGCACATGTAAGAACAGGAGGTGTAGAAATTGAATATACGATTCGTACCATTTAGTCAGTGGGATCGAGACGTTAAAACCAAGTTCTATACCTTAGTAATTGCCGCAGTTATGGTTGTGGCTTTGCTAACCGGTTTGAGCATGTGCGCGCCTGCCGCAAAATCTAAAGGCGGCACCCCTCAAGTTGCGGCAACCACTCACACCCCCACGCCAACAGCTAAACCCTTGGCGGCTGGGTTAGTTAAACCAAAGCCAAAGGACTCTCCCTTGCCTGCGGCTACCGCAACCCCCACTGAAGAGCCCACCTTTGAGCCAGAGCCAACTCCCACCCCAGAACAGAGCACTAGCGCCGCCCCAGAACCTACTAGCGCCCCCACGCAAGCACCCGTTCAGCAGCAGCCAAATATAACTATCCCCACCTCTGCTCCCACTACTAGCACAGAGCAGCACCCTGTCACCCAGCCCACCACTGCCCAGTCCCCTGAAACTAAGGTGCGCCCACGTCGTCCGCGCAACCTTGACCGCTCCAATGAGGCCTACTATCGCAGCTGCCGTGATGCCTACTACGCCGGAGCCACCCCTATCTATTGGGGTCAGCCCGGTTACCGTCGCGGCCTAGACCCCAACGGTAACGGCATTGCCTGCGAAAGCTGGCCGCGCCGCTAAGCGCAGCTAGAGTCAACGCCGAGCTGCAGTTTCACCAACAGCCAGTGCCCAACGGCAGTTTTGATAGAGCGCTCACCACGCGCTGATTTCAATTGACGCTTAAACCTTTACTCCCCTAAAGTCTGGCTTTGCTGGTTTAAAGGGTGCAAACACCCCAATCTTTAGGAGGCAAATATGCGTGTTTTGGCGGCACTTAGTGGTGGAGTGGATTCTGCGGTGGCCGCCGCACGCTGCGTGGAGGCTGGTTACGACGTCGTCGGCGTACATATGGCCCTTTCACGCAACCGCGCCCAATCACGCTCAGGTTCACGCGGCTGTTGCTCGATTGAAGACGCCTCTGATGCGCGCCGAGCCGCAGATGTACTGGGTATCCCCTTCTATGTGTGGGACCTGTCGGAAGAATTTGAGGCGCTGGTAATCGAGGATTTCCTGGCCGAATACCGCGCTGGGCGCACCCCCAACCCCTGCATTCGCTGCAATGAGCGAGTCAAATTTGATGTTCTGCTAGAGCGCGCCATGACGCTGGGCTTTGACGCGGTAGCCACCGGCCACTACGCCCGCATTAGTGGCGGCGCATCCAGTGGCAAGCCTGGAGACACCAGCCAGTTGGAGCTGCGCCGGGCGGTAGACACCGTCAAGGACCAGTCTTATGTGCTGGCTGTTTCGGGCCGCCAAGCCCTTTCACGGGCGATTTTCCCGCTGGGAGATGTAGAAAACAAGGCTGCGGTGCGCGCCGAGGCTGCCCGGAGGGGCCTGCCGGTAGCCAGTAAGCCTGACTCTTACGATATTTGTTTTGTGGCCGACGGCGACACGCGTGGTTTCCTCCAGCGCAACCTGGGTGTGCAAGAAGGCCAGATGGTTGACCCTGAAGGAAACGTGCTAGGCACCCACCAGGGCTACTACGGTTTCACTATTGGCCAGCGTAAAGGCTTGGGACTAGACCATCCAGCTGCCGATGGGCGCCCGCGCTACGTTTTAGAAACCCGCCCCGCCACTAACCAGGTGGTGGTAGGCCCAGCCCAGCTGCTTAGCCGCACCACGGTCAGCGCCACTGACTTGATCACTTTGGTTGATAACGCCGACTGGGACCACGTGAGCTTGCAGCTGCGCGCCCACGGGCGGGCCGTGCCCGCACAGGTAAAGCTCGACACCCAGGCCGCCACATTGGAAGCCCAGCTGCAAGAGCCGGTGCGCGGCATTGCGGCAGGCCAGTCACTAGTGGTTTACGACGGCGAGCGCGTACTAGCCCAAGCCACCGTGGCCTAGAACAAGCCAGCGCGCCTAGAAAGCGCCCCACCAACTGCGCCAGCCATGCCGAGCTGGCCATGCCGAGCTGGCCATGCCGAGCTGGCGCTAATTGTCCACAAACAAAGCGTTGGCCCCGGTTAGTAACTAACCGGGGCCAAGGTTTTTAGCTAACAGGCCAGTTAGCGAGTCTTGGCTAGCTCCTCAATCAGCTGAGGTACCACCGTGGACACGTCGCCAACCACGCCAAAGTCTGCCATCTCAAAGATGGGGGCTTCAGAATCGTCACAGATGGCCACAATAGTGCCGGCGCCCTGAATACCACTGGTGTGGTGCACAGCTCCAGAAACACCCAGGCCAATGTATAGGCGCGGGGCAATAGTTTCACCGGTCTGGCCTACCTGCGCTGAGCGCTCAATCCAGCCCTCATCGCAGGCCACGCGAGTGGCGCCCACAGCCCCGTTAAGCAGCTGCGCAAGCGAACGGACCAGGTCAAAGTCGCCGTCGACACCGCGACCACCAACCACCACAGTGCGGGCCTGAGCCAGCTGCGGGCCGGCAGCAGCCTCATCTTCGGTGTGGCTAACTACCTCAACACGCTTAGCGGCCTGGCTTACGCTCACCGCCAGGGTCTCAACCTGGGCCGCAGCCCCACCACAGGGCTCAGCCTCTACCGCGCCCGCGCGCAGGCACACCAGCGGCGGGTTGGCGCCAGAGTCAGCGCGCAGGTCAAAAGTGGTGTTCCAAGAACCCGAAAGTACCAGCTTGGAGGCGCGCACATGCTGGTCAACAACCTCTAAGCTGGCGGCGTCAGCGATGCAGGCGCTGGCTAGCTTAACGGCGGCGCGACCAGCGATTTCCTTGGCGCGGTGGTCACTACCCAGCAAAATCAGGGCAGGCTTAACCTCGTGGGCGGCAGCAATTACTGCGTCAGCCCCAGCGGCAGAAACCAGCTCGTCAGCCCCGGCGTAATCAGCCACCAGCACGCGGCTGGCACCATAGTTACCCCAAGCGGCGGCGTCGACCTTACCCGAAACCACGGCCACCACAGCGGCGCTGGTCAGCGAGCGGGCGGCAGTTAGTAGTTCAACGGCAGCAGCACTGGGGGCGCCGTCACTTAGCCCACCAGCCACCAAAATCGTAGCGTCTAACATATTGCCTTCTCCCCTCACACCAGCTTGTTTTCCACTAGCCAGCTAGCTAGCTGCTTACCGGCTTCACCGGCGTCGGTAACGATTACGCCACCGCTACGGGCCGGGCGAGCCTGAGCGTCAACCATTTCAATGACGCCGGGTGCCGGCTCGATACCTAGATCGCTAAGCTCCCAAGTTTCTAGCGGCTTCTTCTTAGCCGCACGCATGGCTGCAAAGTTGGGGTAACGCGGGTCGTTAGCCTGGTCAGTTACAGACACCAGGGCCGGCAGCTGCGCACGTAAAACTTTCGTGCACGGTACCCAAGTTGCGCTGCACGTTTACCACATCGCCCTCAACCTCAAGGCTGTGGGCCATGGTCAGGGCCGGCAGGTCCAAAGCGCTAGCCAAGGCCCCCGGTAGCATGGCACTCATCGAGTCCAGCGAGGCCATACCGGTAATAACCAGGTCAACCTCACCGATTTTTTCAATTGCCGCAGCCAATACGCGGGCGGTAGCGACCACGTCGGAACCAGCCAACGCCTCATCGCTAACCAAAACGGCACTATCTGCCCCCATTTGCAGGGCGCGACGCAAACCTTCTTCAGCGTCTTGCGGGCCCATAGAAAGCGCCACAACCTCGCCGTCGTGCTCTTCTACTAAGGACACTGCTGCCTCAACAGCATTTTCATCTAGTTCGTTTAGAACATCGTCCTCGCCACGCACTAGGCGCTCGTCTTCAAGGCGACGTTCGGATTGCACATCCGGTACGTGCTTCACGCAGACCACAATTTTCATAGCAAATAGACTGCCACAGGCCCGCCAGCAACACCATGTTAGGCCAGCCTCACGCTTAGCATTTCACAATTGGCTTGATTAGCCCAGTGCACAAATACATGTGAGCTGTACCTGTAATCAGTAAGTAATATTTTCTTGTCCCAAGCTGGTTCAAAATGAGAGACAATAACCCTGTGTGTCATATGCAAAGCGATGAGGAAGTTCTACTGCCCGCCCCACTAAGCGAACAGGCAGCATTAAACCCCTACGTTTTGGGCGCTACGCCTAACGACGACGGGGTCGATTTCGTAGTGAACGCCCCTGGTGCAAGTGCAGTTGATCTGTGCTTGATCGACGGCGAGGGTGCTGACCTGCACGAACGCCGTATCGGTATGCATGACCACCTTACCGGCTCCTGGTCAGCCCACATTAGCGGCCTAGGTCCCGGCCAGCGCTACGGCTACCGCGTTTACGGGCCCTGGAACCCCAACGAGGGCTTGCGTTACAACCCCTCGCAAGTTCCTGCTAGACCCTTACGCCAAGGCGCTAGCTACTAAAGCAGTCCTAGATGACTCCCTTTACGCCCACAAGGTAGGCGTCCACGGCCTACCCACCAGCGCCAACTGGGAGATTTCTGAGCTAGATTCCCTGCCCTACGCCGCCATTGGCGTGGTAGCTGACCCCAATTACCAGCCGGTTGCTCCTTCACCGCGTATCAGTGCCGATCAACGTGTGATTTACGAAACCCACGTGGTGGGTCTAACCAAGCAGCTAGAAGCTATTCCTGAAGATCTGCGCGGCACCTACGCCGGTGTAGCCCACCCGGTGATGATTGAGTACCTAAAGAACCTGGGTGTAACCACCATTGAGCTACTGCCTATCCACGCCAAGTTCGACGAACCCTGGCTAACCCGCCGTGGCCTTAGTAACTACTGGGGTTACGCCACCTTGTCTTACTTTGCCCCTGAGCCCACCTACGCCACCAAGGCCGCCCAGGAAAGCGGCCCCCAGGCAGTGCTTAATGAAGTGCGTGGCATGGTCTCCGCTCTGCACGAGGCTGGCCTGGAAGTAGTTTTGGATGTGGTTTACAACCACACCGCTGAAGGTGGCTTTGATGGCCCCACGCTGTCCCTGCGTGGCTTTGATGACCTGGGCTACTACCTGCACGATCCGGTAAACAAGCGCCAGTATTTAGACGTGACCGGCACCGGTAACACGGTTGACTTCCGTAACCGCCAAGCTATCCGCCTCACCCTAGACTCGCTGCGTTACTGGGTTAGCGAGATGGGTGTGGATGGTTTCCGTTTCGACCTAGCGGTAACCCTGGGCCGTCACGCCGGTGAGTGGCGCCGTGACCACCCGCTGCTGGTGGCCATGACTACCGATCCGGTTTTGTGTTCCAAGCTGCTGATTGCTGAACCTTGGGATGTGGGCCCGGGCGGCTGGCGCACCGGCGAGTTCCCCACCCCATTCCTCGACTGGAACGACCGCTACCGTGGGGCTCTACGTGAATTCTGGCTCAGTGACCCCAAGGAAATGAGTCATGGCAACAACGGCCATGATGCCCGTGAGCTAGCTACCCGCATTGCTGGTAGCGCAGACCTGTTCGCCTGGGGTGACACCGTGCACGGCCGCACCCCGCTAGCCAGTGTGAACTTCGTTACCGCCCATGATGGTTTCACCCTGCATGATCTAACCACTTACAACCACAAGAACAATGTTGCCAACGGCGAGGACAACCGCGACGGCACCTGGGATAACCGTTCTTGGAACCACCATGATTTTGATGGTGAAGCAGACCAGGTTCCTGGCGCTGAAACCGTCAACATGATGCGTTTGCGTAACGCGCGTAACCTACTGGGCACCTTGTTCATCTCCTCTGGCACGCCCATGCTGCTAGGTGGTGACGAGTTTGGCCGCACCCAGGGTGGTAACAACAACGCCTACTGCCAAGATAACGAGATTTCCTGGTACGACTGGAACTTAAAGACTTGGCAAAAAGAACTCATTGCCACCACCAGCTACCTAATTAAGCTGCGTCAGCAGCACCCGGCGCTGCGTCGCTGCCAGTTCGCTACCGGTCAGGTTGCCCCTGGGGACGAGATTCCCGACCTGTCCTGGTACGACATCACCGGTAACCTCATGCGCCCTGAGCAGTGGCATGACAACTACACCCGTGTACTTTCCATGCTGCGCTCGGGTAAGGCTTTTGGCGACGTCGACGCCCTGATCCTGATTAACGGCACACTCAACCCGCATGAAATTAAGCTTCCTGCCGGGCGCGGCGACGACTACGAACTGGCTTGGTACTCGGTTTGGGACACCCCCCACGCTGATTACGCCCTGCTTGATGATGACGACGAAGACACCGACTCTGTGACCACCTCGCTGGCTCAGCCTGGCTCCATGATTGCTTTGTCGCCCCTGAGCATGCGTATCTACCTGACTAAGCCTAAGCGTCAGGCCCGTTACAATGGGGCTCATGACGCAGTCGACACAGCCAACTAAGGCAGAACAGGCGCTAGCCAATTCCACTGACGAGGCTTCTTTGCGGCGCACCCAGGCGCGCAGTGAAGAAATTGCCGCCCAGATCGGTGAGCATCCCGAATATTTCCGGATGCTCACCGGTGCTCGTCCTACCGGGCACCTACACCTAGGCCACTACTTTGGCACTATGCAGTCTTGGAAACAGCTCCAGGATGCCAATGTAGACACTTGGATTTTGGTTGCCGATTACCAGGTAATTACCGACCGCGACGGCGTAGGCCCGCTGCGTGAGCGGGTTTTGTCGCTGGTTGCTGACGCTTTGGCGGTGGGGTGGACCCTGAGCGTTCCACTATCTTCACCCACTCGGCTGTGCCGGCCCTCAAACCAGCTGATGCTGCCCTTCCTATCACTAGTTACCGAGTCTGAACTACATCGCAACCCCACCGTTAAGGCTGAACTTGAGGCCACTGACGGGCGCGCCATGAGCGGGCTTATGCTCACCTACCCGGTACACCAGGCCGCAGACATTTTGTTCTGCCAGGCCAATTTGGTGCCGGTAGGTAAAGACCAGCTGCCGCACCTGGAGCAGGCTCGCCTAATTGCTCAGCGTTTTGACAAGCGCTACGGGCGCGCCGACAAGAAGCACCCGGTGTTCCGCCGTCCTGAAGCCCTGCTAAGCGAAGCTCCCCTACTGCTGGGGCTGGACGGAGCCAAGATGAGCAAGTCTCGCGGCAACACCATTGAGATCCGTATGAGCGCTGATCAGACCGCCAAGCTGATTAAGAAAGCCAAGACCGACTCGCAGCGCACCATTACTTACGATCCCTCCGAGCGCCCCGAGGTTTCTAACCTGCTGATGCTGGCTTCACTATGCAACGGCCGCGACCCGCGCCAGTTGGCTGAGGAAATTGGCGACGGCGGCGCAGGCAAGCTCAAGGCCCTGGTTACTGAGGCCATTAATGACTACTTCGCCCCTATTCGTCAGCGCCGCGAGGAGCTGGCCGCCAATGAGGATTACCTACTGCAGGTGCTTCACGCCGGTAACGATAAGGCCAACCAGGTAGCCAGTGAGACATTAGACAATGTCCGCAAGGCCATGAAGATGGATTACTAAAGGTTAGTAAAAACCATCTAGCGTCCCGACTTGGGGACTCTTCCCCGTGCTGAAAAGCTAAATCAGCACGGGGATTTTCTGTGCGTAGTGCAATCAGTGAACTAGGATGGCACCTAGGTTGCTTGGCAACTAAATGTAAACCCAATTTTAGGAATGCTATGCGTATTACTACGATACGGCGTCGCCTAACCGCTTTGACAGCGCTGCCTCTTGCTGCTGCGCTGCTGGCCCCCGTGGCCGCTGCGGCAGATGCTTCGTCAGCAAGTGACGCTGAGTTGGCTGCGGCTCTGCCTGCCTCCGCCGCCCAGTTCAAGACTGGTGAGAACACCTACCGTATTGGTGCCCCCAAGGCTGGGGGTAGCTCTACCGGAACTGTGCCCGCAGGTCTAGAGTCCTTCTACAGCCAGAAGATCGAATTCTCCAAGGCTAACTGTGAGGCCATGGGCAAGGAAGCTAGCCGCGCTGTGTGCGGTTACGCGATTGTGCCCGTGGACTACTCCAAGCCCAACGGCGCCACCATCGCCGTGGCCGTGGTGAAGGTACCCGCCAAGGGCACCAACGCCTCCCCGGTTTTCTTTAACCCCGGCGGCCCCGGCGGCTCGGGTGTGGACCTGGTGCTGGCCTACCAGAACGATGCTGGTGCTATCGGCAAGCTCAACGAAACCCACGACCTGATTGGTTTCGACCCGCGTGGTGTGGGTGTTTCCCTGCCTTTCGCCCAGTGTGAGACTAACGCTGAGCGTGACAAGGCCCGCGAGCTGCTCTACACCGGCACCCCTGAAGAGATCGCTAAGAAGCTGCGTGCCGGCACCGAGAGCTCCGTCAACGGTTGCTTCAACAACACTGGACGTATCTTCGGTTTCGACGCTGATGGTCGTAAGGACCTGCTCTACCACCTGGGCACCTCCACCGCCGTGCGTGACATCGACACCCTGCGCTCTATCATGGGCGCCACCAAGCTGGACTACGTGGGGTACTCCTACGGTACCCGCCTGGGTTACGTCTACCTGCAGACCTTCCCGGCTAACGCTGGCCGCATCGTGCTTGACGGTGTAGTTGACCCGCTTTCTAGCACCGCTCCTAAGAGTGGTCAGCGTGTCGACTCCTCCAAGATCACCGATGCACAGCTTGAGGCCGCTAACTCGGCTCTGCTGGGTCAGGCTAAGGGCTTCCAGGACAACTTCAACCAGTTCTCCAACTGGTGTATGCAGCTGGATGCCTCCGGTAAGACCTGGGGTGACCTGATGCCGCGTCTGGTTAAGAACTCTCGCTTTGAGACTGAGAAGGCCACCTGTGCTCTGGGTAAGGCTAAGTACCAGCCTCACGACGGCGACCTGGCCGACGACGACGCCAGCATCCCGGTGGCCACTCGCGCCTTCCAGAACATGATGCGTCCGCTGGCCACCAAGGCTATCCCGGCTGGTAGCGACGGTCGTACCCTGAACTTCGACCTGGCCCTGACCGGTATGCGTCAGGCCCTGTATGCCGAGTCCTACTGGCCCTACGCCGCTTTGGCCATGGAGCTGGTATCTGACTACAACAACGGTTCGCTGTTCATGTCTCTGGCTGACTCCTATGACGGCCGTAACCCTGACGGCACCTACGATCCCCTCGCAGGCTGCCTTCACCGTTATTCGCTGTGCTGACTCGGCTAACCCCAACGGTTACGACCAGACCCTGTCTGACCGCCTGACCCAGATTTACCTCAAGTACTCCCCGTTCCAGGACCCGGGCGCTCCGGGCAACAAGGTCGGCTCCCCCGGCGCCTGTGACCTGTGGAAGTTCTCCGGTAACCTGCAGGCTGGTGGCGAGCTCAAGGGCCTGCCTAACACCTTGATCATCTCCACCACTCACGACCCGGCTACCCCCTACAAGAACGGCCCGGTCATGGCTGAGCTGGTGCACGGCACTCTGCTGAGCGTTGAGGGCGACTCCCACACCGCTTTCGGTAACAACGCCGCTAAGTACGCTTGTGTAAACGAGATCACCCTCAAGTACATCAATGAGGGTGTAGTACCTGCCGACGGCGACTACCCGAAGATCTGCTCGATCAAGTCCTACAGGCAGACGGTCAACCCGGACAACCCGGTCAACCCGGTTCCGACTCCTAACCCGACTCCGAACCCGACCGCTGCTCCTACCAGTGGCCCCACCAGCGCCCCCACTGCTGTGCCGCTGCCAACCATGGCCCCCAGCGCCCTACCTACCGCAGCTCCCACCACCGGCAAGACCGTTGTGGCTGCTCCCGGTAACGGCGGTAAGAAGCCGCTAGCTCACACTGGTGTTTCCAGCGTGGCAGTTGTGGCCTTCCTGCTGGCCAGCCTCGGTGGCGTAGCTGTGCTGCGTAGCCGCCGCAAGGAAGCCTGATAGGTAATCGATTAGCGTTACAAACGCTAACGCCGCAACCGGCTAATCACTAGATAACTAGTTGATCATTAGATAACTGGTTGATCATTGGTTTGGGCCTCAGCGCAAAAGCGCTGAGGCCCAAACTTATCTATGCCGTTGCTTGCGCATATAGCTTGAACAGATGCGCAACTATCTTTTCCTCGTCCCCGTCGAAAAACACGGCATCAACGCTGAGCTGCGCCAGAAGGGGAAGATCGCCACGCTGGCCTGCGGTTACAACGGCCGTCGGAGCGCTCAAGGCGATGGGTACCCTACGGATGGGGCTGGCCGAGCACGAACTCAAACCCATCGTCGACGCCTGCCAGCTCATGACGACCCCACCCGACTGGGCAGCAGGGCTCCCACTCGACGCCGACGGCTACGAATGCGACTACTACCGCAAGGATTAGACGCGCCAAAGAGGCAACTCGCGCCAGTTGTCAGGTGCGCCTATACGAGAAAATCGTAAACACGTTCGTCAAACCCGTAGAGGGCTACCACCAGGTCAAACGATGCTCCGTCAACGAATTTATCTTGGGCGGTGCCGTCGCCTTGGGAGAAACGGCGCATCGGGTACCAGTATCCGGATAAGCGGTAGTAGTTCAATCTAGCCAGCAGCATCTCGGCATGCTCGGGATCATTCACTCGCATCCCACGCTGACGAAGCAATTCGACCTGTTCACAGTAGGTCTTGAACTGCTTCACCTGCTCCACACGCACCCCTGTTTGATACGAAAAACGAAGACCGGCCCTGGACTCCCACCGAGGCGGGCAGCGGAACCGGTCATGTTGACTGCAAGGTTACCTGGTTGATGACGCCGAAGCAAGAGCACGGGGCACGGAGCCATCGGTACGTTCACACACCAGTGTGCCCTCTGACCCGTCCGAATTCGCCGGCCCTCGGTGGCGTAGCTGTGCTGCGTAGCCGCCGCAAGGAAGCCTGATCGGTAATCAATTAGCGTTACAAACGCTAACGCCGCAACCGGCTAATCACTAGATAACTAGTTGATCATTAGATAACTGGTTGATCATTGGTTTGGGCCTCAGCGCAAAAGCGCTGAGGCCCAAACTTATCTATGCCGTTGCTTGCGCATATAGCTTGAACAGATGCGCAACTATCTTTTCCTCGTCCCCGTCAAAGTTAACGCCATAGGCAGCTTCTACTGCGGCATCAAGCGCCCTGTGTGCTGCCAGTAGATCGGCTGGCATTTTATCTGGGTCGTAGAGGTTAGCTAGTGACTTATCAGGATAGTTGTCACGGGTATCGAGGATAGCTTGAGCACAAGCCTCGATAGCCTCTCGTTGCTTGGACGTTGGGTTGGGCCAAACAAAATTGTTGTAAACAACTCCACCCGAATAGCGATAGTCACTCTTGAGCCTGCCAGCAACGGTGCGCATCCAGGCATTGTGGAACTGCGAGTGAAGAACTCCGAACTGATAGACAGATGCATCAGCAATCAGGAATACAAGATCGGAGCAGAATGTCTCAGGGCCCAATAAAGCCAAGTGGAATATAGCGACGTCGTTCAGACGATACCTTTGGTACTAATACGGAGGTGCTACTAGTGATGATCTCTGTACCATAACGCTGAGGTGTAGCAGCAGCTTTTTTCGTCTGTGCTCTGCTCGATTTCTCTCTAAAAATCCGCACGTTCTCTACGCGCTCACGACAAAACGGCAAATCTACAAGTTCCTGTGGTGTTGTTTCACCGAGCCAAAGTGTGTAACGAGGACGGCCATTCAAGAACTCATTAGAGCCAAGCCATGCGTGGAAAAACTTAGATGCTCCCGGTTCCTTGGCAATAAAATCGAGCATTTCTTGCTCATTGAACAGATAGTTTCCGCCATCTATCGGCTGTGAACCGATACTAACTTTAGGTACGTCACACAATGGCTTACTTCGGTTCCACACGAATACATCAGGCGCAGCTGCAAGGTAAGCATTGATATTGGCGGGGTTTGAAAACTTCCTCAGGGGCATCAGGATTAGCGTGGTGGAACAGTGTCTTTTTACCGCTCAACTTAGAAAATCCCACAATCACTACGTACACGTGAGCTTGTTCTGTAGCCTCGTTACGCCAACGGAAAGTGTCATGCGCGAAATCGATTCGCACTCCAAGGTCATAAATAGGTTTCCACACGTTTGCCACCTGCTCGCCTTGGCAGATGGAGTTAGTTGAGACAAACGCTGCTCGAATGGGATAGTTACCCATATACTCTGCGGCTTTAATGTACCAGCCAGCTACATAGTCAATGTTGCCGCTGTTTTTAGAGCCATGAAATACGTCTTGAATCTCAGCTTTCTGCTGCTTGGACTGCATCCGTGCACCGTAGAATGGCGGGTTGCCTAGGATGAATGAACACTGGTTAGCTGGCACTACCTCGTTCCAGTCCATACGCAAGGCATTGCCATGCACAATATGGGCAGCCTCATGAAGTGGGAAATCATCATCCCCCATAGACAGCAACATCGAGGTCTCGCCATTGGCCTTAAGACGGCTAATCCAAAGTGCAGTCTCAGCTACAGTGACCGCGAAGTCATTAATCTCGATGCCGTAAAACTGGCTCAGGCGAACACGTTGCCCCATGGCCTCGCTTTCAAAGCTGAAGCCAGTCTGGCCAGCCTGTAATTCGCCAAGAAGTACATCTTCTAGTTTACGTAGGCAAATGTAGGTCTCCGTCAGGAAATTACCTGAGCCGCAGGCAGGGTCAAAGAATTTCAGGGTGCACATTTGCTGGTGAAGACGTGCATAGCGGTTCTTTTTCTGTCTGGGCGTCAAATCCTCACTATCGCGGATATCGATGAACTTAGCCTTGAGGTCATCGAGGAAAAGCGGGTCTATAACCTTATGGATATTCTCAGGTGAGGTGTAATGCATACCACCCGAACGGCGCGTCTCAGGGGTTCAAAGTGCTCTCAAAGATACCGCCAAAGATGGTCGGTGAAATCTGTGACCAGTCCACCGGGGCTGAAACCTCTTCAAGCAGGAAGCGCTTCATCTCGGCGTCGAAGTTAGGAACCTCGCTCTGTTCTCTAAACAGTCCACCGTTAACGTAAGGAAAAGGCTTGAGTGTCGTGTCATAGGGGTCACGCTGTGAATACGGAGTATCAAGTGCTTTGAATAGTCGTTTAAGACTTATGCGGATATTCTCAGGTGAAACATCCTTTAGATAATGCAAGAACGCATCTTTGGGGAACAAATCCGCATCTTCACAGAAAAGGCAAAACACCAAGCGTACACAAAGCACATTGAGGGCATGCATCGACTCAGCTGAATCTGGCTCTATGTAGCCCTGCCTCATACGGTCATAAAGTTTGCCGATAAGCTCACCTGCATGAATGGAGACTTCTTTCTCCTTTTCAAGGCGGCTATTCGCAGGATCTGTGATGAAAGACAGATACTCGGGGTGGTCTACAAGTTCGGCCAGCGTAAACTCGAAAGGATGGTCGATAAGCTGGCTTTTAGCCCAAGCATCACGGTCATATACGCGGAACGTCTCAAAGTTGCAGGTAACCACAAAGCGTGGCTGTTCTAGGCGTGGAAGTTCCTCAACATAATCGAGAGCTTGCACAAGCGGCGTTTTCATCTTGCCTTGGCGAGACTCAGGCTTATCAAGGTCAACATTGAGAGCCTTTTGCTCAACTATGGTCGAGGCATCACGCAACCAGGCATCAATGTAACCACCGCTTGTCAGGTGGTGTTCATAAAGAATACTTTCAGGGTCATTCCAATGCTTATACCCCAGGGCGTAAAGCAAGTCTTTCCAGAAAGAAACAGCCTCGCCTTTCTCGTATCCGCGCCCAGTCCAGCGCTCAACGAAGTCACGTATCTTCCTGTTGTCTGCCATAGTCAAAGGACCTCCCCGTTGGTGTACTCCTAAGTATCCCCCAGGGCCACGAATACATAAAACCAATCAGGCTAAAACGCCGCTGGATACAAAAAAGCTCCCATGTTTTACATGAGAGCAATTTATTGCTGCAGTTTTAAACACTGCATTGGTGGACCCGGCGGGACTCGAACCCACGACCCTCTGGGTGTAAACCAGATACTCTAACCAACTGAGCTACAGGTCCTTGCGGGTATAAAGTTACCCTACCCGCTAGGGAGATTACAAATTATTTGCGACGTGAAGAAATTCGCACTCCGCTCCAGGCGTCACTTACTTGCCGTGCGCTGGTAGCGTGCATACCCGCATTGCCTGCCGCCTCTTCCACCACGATCGGTGAAACTGCGCCAGCACTACGAGCCTTGGGGGTGAACACCCAAATTAGCCCTTCCCCATCCAAGTTAGCGGCGACGTCGACCAAAAGATCGGTGAGCTCATCTACGCCCCCGTCTTCCTCACGCCACCAAGCGATAGCGCCGTCGACAACATCTGCATAATCTTCGTCTACTAGTTGGTTGCCCAGCGCTTCCTCAAGCTGAGCCCTTAACGCCATGTCGGCGTCGTCGTCGAAGTAATATTCCTGAATGATTTGCCCGGCCTCGAAGCCCAGGCGGGTAGCGGCTGAAGTTGTGCCGTCGTGGTTAAGCGACATGGAATAAGCACACCCCAAAATCGCTGGCTTTGCAAGCTGTATGCGCGTTTTACCTGCATCTATTCAAATGTTTCTGACATTAAGCGAGCTCAGCCACACTTAGTATTGCCCGCATCTCCATTAACTTCCCCATCAGGAGCGATAAAACATCCCCACCCAGCACACATGCAGTACTTCACACCACTATCTGGGACTTAATGCCCGATTTATTCGCTTTATCTAGGTCAAAAGTCGTAGATTAGTTAGGTACAGCGGGCTTAGCCCCACGGACTGACGCTCCGGCGCGCGCAGTCGACCACAACGACGCGAAGGGAATAACCGTGGCCCCAACGAATGAATCCACGCCGCTTATCGATGGCCTGTTAGCCAAGGTCACCGATAATGATCCACAGGAAACAGCTGAATGGAAGCAGTCTCTAGACGCGCTTATCGCCGAAAGGGTCAAGCCCGAGCACGCTACATCCTGCTATCCATGCTGGCTGAAGCACGTCTAAAGAACGTAAACGTCCCCGGCCAGCTAACCACCCCTTACGTCAACACCATTGCTGTTGACGAAGAACCCTACTTCCCCGGCGATGAAGCCGCAGAGCGCCAGTACCGTCGCTGGATCCGTTGGAACGCTGCCGTTATGGTTACCCGCGCCCAGCGTCCGGGCATCGGCGTGGGTGGACACATCTCCTCCTACGCTTCCGTAGCCACCCTCTATGAAGTAGGTCTTAACCACTTCTTCCGTGGCAAGGACCACCCCGGCGGCGGTGACCACATCTTCTTCCAGGGCCACGCCTCCCCCGGCCCTTACGCACGCGCTTTCATTGAAGGCCGCCTAACCGAGGCTGACCTGGACGGTTTCCGTCAGGAATACTCCCACCCGGAGCAGGGACGCGGCCTGCCCTCCTATCCCCACCCGCGTCGCATGGAGGACTTCTGGGAGTTCCCCACCGTTTCTATGGGTCTAGGCCCCCTCCCAGGCCATCTACCAGGCTTGGTTCGACAAGTACCTGCACATGCGCGGCATTAAAGACACCTCCCAGCAGCGCACTTGGGCTTTCCTGGGCGACGGCGAAATGGATGAGCCTGAAAGCCGTGGCATGTTGCAGCTGGCTGCTCAGCAGCAGTTGGACAACCTCACCTTCGTCATTAACTGCAACCTGCAGCGTCTAGACGGCCCGGTACGCGGTAACGGCAAGATCATTCAGGAGCTGGAGGCCTTCTTCCGTGGCGCCGGCTGGAACGTCATTAAGGTGATTTGGGGCCGTGGCTGGGACCGCCTGCTGGCTGCCGATAAGGACCACGCCCTGGTGCACCTGATGAACGAAACTCTCGACGGTGACTACCAGACTTTCAAGGCTAACGACGGCGCCTACGTGCGTGAGCACTTCTTCGGTCGCGACCCGCGCACTGCCGCCCTCGTCAAGGACTGGACCGATGAGGAAATCTGGGCCCTGCAGCGTGGCGGTAACGACTACCGCAAGATGTACGCCGCCTACAAGGCCGCTACTGAGCACACCGGCGCCCCCACCGTTATCTTGGCCCACACCGTTAAGGGCTACGCCCTGGGCTCCCACTTCGCGGCGCGTAACTCCACGCACCAGATGAAGAAGCTCAAGCTTGATGACCTCAAGGCCCTGCGCGACACCCTACACATTCCGATCAGCGACGCCGAGCTAGAGGCTGACCCCACCCGTCCGCCTTACTACAAGCCCGCCGCAGACGACCCGGCCCTGCTCTACATGCTCGACCGCCGTCGTCGCCTAGTGGCTTTATCCCTGAGCGCCGCCCCGGCAACAAGGAGATTGAGCTACCCGACCCCAAGATTTACGACATCCTCAAGGGCGGATCCGGCAAGCAGGAAGTGGCCTCCACCATGGCCTTTGTGCGCCTGCTTAAGGAACTGATCAAGGACAAGCACATCGGTAAGCGTATTGTCCCGATCATTCCTGACGAGGCACGTACCTTCGGCCTGGACTCGATCTTCCCCTCAGCTAAGATCTTCAACACCCTGGGCCAAAACTACCTGCCGGTAGACGCAAACATGATGCTGTCTTATCGTGAGGCTCAGGCCGGTCAGATCATGCACACCGGTATTAACGAAGCTGGTTCCGCTAGCGCCTTCCAGGTGGCCGGCACCTCCTTCGCGGTCAACAATGAGCCGATGATCCCGGTTTACATCTTCTACTCGATGTTCGGTTTCCAGCGCACCGCCGACCAGTTCTGGGCTGCCGGCGACCAGCTCACCCGTGGTTTCATCATTGGCGCCACGGCTGGACGCACCACCCTGACCGGTGAGGGCACCCAGCACATGGATGGCCACTCGCCGCTGATCGCAGCCACCAACACCGCCGTGATCAGCTACGACCCGGCCTACGCCTACGAAATCCGCCACATTGTGCGTGACGCCCTAGAGCGTTGGTACGGCCCCGACAGTGGCCGCAACCGCGACATGATGTACTACCTGACGGTTTACAACGAGCCCATGGTCCAGCCCGCTGAGCCGGAAAACGTGGATGTTGAAGGCATTTTGGGTGGTATCTACAAGGTGGCTGACGCCCCCGCCGGCCAGGGCCCGCAGGTGAGCCTGCTGGCTTCAGGTGTGGGTGTGCCGTGGGTTTTGCAGGCCCGCGAGATGCTACTTGAACACTGGGGCGTGCGCGCCAGCGTTTACTCGGTTACCAGCTGGAACCAGCTGCGCCGCAACGCCCTTGAGGTGGATGAGCACAACTTCCTGCACCCCGAGCAGCCGGCCCAGGTGCCGTTCCTGAGCCAGAAGCTAGCTGGGGCCACCGGTCCGTTCATTGCCACCAGCGACTACGACCACCTGGTTCCCGACCAGATCCGCCAGTGGATCCCCGGTGACTACCACGTTTTGGGTGCTGACGGTTTTGGTTTCTCCGACACTCGCGCTGCTGCCCGTCGTTTCTTCAAGATCGACGCCGCCAGTGTGGTCACCAAGGCCCTGGAGGCTTTGGCTAAGCAGGGGCAGGTTGACCGCTCCCTAGTAAGCCAGGCCATTGACCGCTACGACCTGCTCAACGTGCGCGCCGGCAACTCCGGCGCCCAGGGCGGCGACGCCTAAAACGCCGCGCGGTGTGCATTTGCCCGCGTGTATCTGCCCGTTTTGGGCAGGTACACGCCGCGCCGCCGATACGCGCCGCGCGCAAAGCTCCTAAAGCTTCGCGGTAAATAATGTGGGGGCCCGGCTACCAGCCAGGCCCCCCACTGCTTAACGCTGCTTAGTTATAACGCCGCAGTTTAACTGCAGCTTAGCTGCGACTACTCAGATACCAGGGTGTTCGGGTCACCACCGGAGTAGTACTTCTTGGAGCGGTAGTGCGGGCGCAGCAGGTTCTCTACGCTCAGCAGCTCATCGAGGGTGGCCTCGTCTAGCAAGCCCATCTCCAGCACCACTTCGCGCACGTTGCGTCCAGAGCGAGCACATTCACGCCCAACCAGGTCGCCGTTGTGGTGCCCAATGACAGGGTTGAGGTAGGTGACAATCCCAATGGAGCCCAGCACGTGGTTGCGGCACACATCCACATTGGCCTTAATGCCCACAACGCACTTTTCACGCAGCGCCTGCATGGCGTGGATAAGCAGGCTGGAAGACTCAAAGGTGGCCTGGCAAATTACCGGTTCCATCACGTTTAGCTGTAGCTGGCCAGCCTCTGCCGCCATGGTGACAGTCAGGTCATTACCGATCACCTTGAAGCAAACCTGGTTAACCACCTCAGGGATTACCGGGTTTACCTTGGCAGGCATAATCGAAGAGCCAGCCTGGCGCTCAGGCAAAGAAATCTCGCCCAACCAGCACGCGGGCCGGAAGAGAGCAAACGCAGGTCGTTACAGATCTTTGATAGCTTGACGGCCAGACGCTTAATAGCGGCGTGGATAGACACATAGGCGCCGGTATCACTGGTGGCTTCCAGCAGGTTGGTGGCCCCCGAAACATCAAGGCCGGTGATTTCGTGCAGGTGGCGTACCACGCAGTCCTGGTAGCCATCAGGGGTGTTTAGGCCGGTACCAATGGCGGTGGCGCCCAGGTTTACCTCTAGCAGCAGGTTGGCGTTGTTACGCAGACGCGGAATTTCTTCACCTAGCAGCACTGCAAAGGCGTGGAATTCCTGGCCTAGGCTCATGGGCACCGCGTCTTGCAGCTGGGTGCGTCCCATCTTGAGGATGTCTGCGAACTCGTCACCCTTGGCGTTAAACGCGCCAATCAGCAGGGACAGCTCGGCTTCTAGCTGGTCAACCTTGTGGAATAGGCCTAGACGGAAACCAGTGGGGTAAGCGTCGTTGGTGGACTGGGATTTGTTGACGTGATCATTGGGGTTAATGATGTCGTAGCGGCCCTTGGCGTAGCCCATGTGTTCTAGCGCCAGGTTGGCAATAACCTCATTGGTGTTCATGTTGATGCTGGTGCCCGCGCCACCCTGGAAGACGTCAATGGGGAACTGATCCATGCAGCGGCGGTTTTCTAGCACCTGGTCGCAGGCCCACACAATGGCGTCAGCGATCTGGGGGTCAATAACGCCCAGCTCCTGTTGGCTAGCGCGCTGGCTTTTTTGACTGTAACCATGCCCCGCACGAAGGTGGGTAGGTCAGCTACTTTTTCCTTAGAGATTTGGAAGTTTTCTTGAGCCCTGAGGGTGTGGATACCCCAGTAGGCTTCAAGGGGCACCTGACGCTGGCCAAGGAGATCTTCCTCGATCCGGGTTGCCTGAGTCATTATCTAAGTTCAGCTCCTTAATAGTTGCTGCGCTAGCACCCTTTTGGGTCGCTAACACTTATGCCTGACGGCATTACAACACTAACGGTTTGCTAGGGGTTTTGCACCCAAACACCACCAGTAACACTGACAATCTGTCAGTATTGTTGAGACATAGATGACATGGGCCCTAACATAGGCTTATGGAACCTTTGAGCCCGGATGCGATCAATACTCTGCGTGAGGCCAAGGAACGTCTAATTGAGCACTCTATAGACCGCATAAGCGCGGATCTTCCCTGGTTCCGTGAATTGCCGCGCGCTGACCGCGAGCGCATTGAGACTGTGGCTCGTGCGGGTGTTTCTACTTTATTGATTGGATTGCGGGTCAGGTTGATACCGGCGCACCGATGCGTATTTTCTCTGCTGCCCCCCAGACTTTTACTGGTGTTATTAGTTTGGATCAAACTATTGCCTTGGTGCGCATTGTGGTGGATACGGTGCAGGCGGAGGCGCCTACGATTGTGCCGCCCCAGATGCGTGATGCGGTGCGATTGGCGGTGGCCCAGTTTGGTTCTGACGTTGGTTTTGCTACTGCTGGGGTTTATGCTCGCGCCGCTGAGGTGCGTGGGGCTTGGGATGCGCGGCTAGAGTCGGTGGCGGTTGATGCTTTGCTTCACGACGACGCCAGTGTGGCTATGACGCGGGTGTCTGCTGCGGGGTGGCGCTGCCATGGGCCGGCAGTGGCCATTAGTGCCCAAGCCACTTTGGACGCCGTCGCCGTTTCACGCCTGCGCCATGAAGCCCATAACGCAGCCTATGACTGCCTGATTTCGGTGCACTCGGAAAATGTGCTGATTTTGCTGGGCTCTGAGGGTGACTGGCAGGACAAGCAGGTGCATGAGCGGCTTGGTAAGGCCGCTACTGAGCTGGCTAAGACGCTTGAGGGTGACGCGGTGATTGGCCCGGTTGTGGCCGATATTAGTGAGGGCTCTTATTCGCTGCGTTGTGCGATGGCGGGTTTGGATGCCTTGCCGGCGTGGCCGGGGGCGCCGCGTCCGGTGCAGGCTAATGATTTGTTGCCTGAGCGCGTGTTTGCTGGTGATGAGTTGGCTAAGGCGCAACTGTTTGAGCAGATTTATAAGCCTTTGCACGCTTTGGGCTCCACTATTGAGGAGACTATTTACACCTATCTGCTCTCTGGGGCTAGTTTGGAGGGCACGGCGCGGGCTTTGTTTGTACACACCAACACGGTGCGTTACCGCCTGGGGAGGGTGGCGTCGCAGCTGGGTTGGGATGCCACGGATCCGCGCGAAGCTTTTGTGTTACACACCGCAATTATTTTAGGCCGTTTGGCCCAAAGCGCTAAGACTGACCAGTAGAATCTATATCGTTACTAGTCCTGCTTCAAAGGAGTCGATATGGCACATGAGCGTAGTGAAATCGTTAAGGCAATTGCCCAGATCATCAATGAGGAGACGGGGGTAGACGCCGCGCGAGTAGTTGAGGGCGCCAGCTTTGCGGCGGATTTGGATATTGACTCTTTGGACCTGTTGAGCATTACCACCCGCATTGAGGAGCACTTCAACATCACTATCGCCGACACTCAGGCCACTGCTTTGCGCACTGTGGGCGAGGCGGTTGATTTGGTGGCTTCCCTTAGAGTCCTGACCCAAAGTCCTGAAACTAGGTTTTAGCTAATGGAGCGCGTTGCAGTTACCGGCCTGGGCACTATTAACCCGCTGGGGGTTGATGTGGCCCAAACTTGGGCCGGGGCACGCGCGGGGCGATGCGCGATTAGCGCCCTTGAGGCTCCTTGGGTGGATGAGTATGGGTTGGCTGTGCGCGTGGCCGGGCAGTTGCCGGTTCCCCCTAGCGAGCTGCTCTCTGCACGCGAGGTGCGGCGCTTAGATCCGGCCACCCAGTGCGCTTTGATTGCTGCCCGTCAGGCTTGGGCGCAGGCTTTTGGCTCGACGGCGCAGGTAGATCCCGAGCGTTTGGCGGTTAGCTTCTCCCCCGGTATGGGCTGCGTAACTACGGTTATGGATGCTTGGGATACTTTGCGCACTAAGGGGCCGCGTAGAGTTGCCCCCACTACTGTGCCGGCACTGATGCCTAATGCCCCTGCGGCCACATTAGCTATGGAGTTTACGGCCCGCGCGGGTGCCCACGCCCCGGTTTCGGCTTGCGCTTCGGGGGCGGAGGCCATTAGTTATGGCGCTGATTTGATTCGTTTAGGCAGGGCCGATGTGGTTGTTGCCGGCGGTTGCGACGACGCCCTGCACCCGCTGACAGTGGCAGCCTTTGCGGCCATGCGGGCGCTATCTACTAACCCTGACCCGGCTGGGGCTTGCAGGCCTTTTGCTAGCGACCGTGACGGTTTTGTGCTGGGTCAAGGCGCAGGCGCACTGGTGCTTGAGGCTGAGTCTTACGCCAAGGCGCGTGGGGCTAAGATTTTGGCTTATCTTGATGGCAGCGCAGTTACCTGCGATGCCTACGATGTGGCGCGTCCGATGGCTGATGGACACTGTCAAGAACAGGCTTTACGCCAGGCTATTGCGCAGGCTGGCATTAGCCCCGCACAGGTGGGACACGTTAACGCCCACGCTACTTCCACCCCGGCTGGGGACGGCGTTGAGGCCGCTATGCTGGCGCGGGTTGTTCCCCAGGCGGCGGTTAGCGCCACTAAATCTATGACCGGTCACCTGCTGGGTGGGGCTGGTGGGCTCGAAGCGGTGCTGACGGTTTTGGCATTGGCCGAGCAGTGGGCTCCTCCCACGCTTATGCCAGGTGAGTTAGAAGCGCAAACAGACATCGACGTCGTCGGGCCCCAGGGGCGCCAGCTAAAGACCCAGGCCGCTGCCTCCACCTCCTTTGGCTTTGGCGGGCACAACGTGGCGCTCGTATTTACGGCCGCCTAAAGCAAAGGAAAACCGCGCCCAATGGACGCGGTGGGAGGGGAACTTAAAGGGTACTTGGGGAGTTTAGGCGAAACTTGTGCAGCCAGCGCACCGAAACGTCAGCGCCCGCATAACGGAAGGGCTCCAGCTCGTCGTCCCAAGCCTGACCCAGGGCCAGGTCTAGTTGACGGCGCATCTGTTCGGGGTCACCAGCCTCAAGGGCGGCGCGAATACGGTTTTCGGGAACCACAATGTTTCCATGCACATCCATCTGCGCATGGAAAATACCCAGGTCAGGCGTGTGCGACCAGCGCGCACCATCGTGGCCTAAGGTGGCTTCCTCAGTTATTTCATAACGCAGATTAGCCCAGCCACGCATTGCCGAAGCCAACAGCGCCCCGGTACCAATGGGACCTACCCATGAATACTCGGTACGCAGCACACCTGGGGTGGCTTTTTGAACCCCCCATTCCAAGTGCACTTCAGTTTTCAATACGTCTTCTAGCATCCACTGCACGTGCGGACACAAAGCCCTGGGTGCAGAGTGCACGAAAACTACACCGCGGGTGTAACCAACAGCCACGACGAAACACCTCCTGAGTGGTTTTTAGCTCGTCTTCCCCTACGTCTAAAAACATCGTGTCGAGCCGAGAGTGTGTGGATCACCTAGCGGCGTTATACGCACGTTATGTATAACGCGAAGTTTATACCAATAGGGCGCCTGCGTCATCGTTAACTAGACAATGATTTAATTAATTGTATGTTTGCTTGGTTGCCTACGCGCCCGAAGTTGCCCACCCTAATTCATCAGTCCTTTCACGCCGATTTACTTGCCGCTTACCGTCTAGAAGGCGACGACGGCGCCTGGCTGGTGGCCGCTAAGTCCGGCCTGGTTCGTGTAGCTAACGACGGGGCTAAAACCACGCTTTGCACTTGGGATGAGGTAGAGCGAGCCGCTTGGGATGGCCAGGAGCGCAAATTCACCATCAACCGCATTAAAGCCTCCCCCACCCAGTGCGTACTAGTCGAGCCCGCCAATAAGGGCGAGCGCGAGCAGCTTGATCAATTGGCGCGCACTTTGAGGCAGCAAGTTGAGCGTGCCATTGTGGTGCGCCGTGACAACGTATCCCTTGGTGATGGGGCGCTAGCCACTATCACTATCCGTCGCCGCAGTGATGATTCACTGTATTGCCTGTCTTTAATTGAGGCCGACGCCGCCCTTAACGAGGAGCAATTGGCGGCCCTAAAACAGGCAGAAACCCAAACCAAACTTAGTGTGGGCCTGACCACACTAGAAGATTAGCGCAGAATTTCAAGGAAAAGTTGCCTTTGCGCCGATTAGACATGCGTGAGCAGGCTTGATAAAGTTTCTTCCTGCGCGAGCAATTCCTGCGTAGCTCAACGGCAGAGCATCCGACTGTTAATCGGACGGTTACTGGTTCGAATCCAGTCGCAGGAGCCAGCACCCCGGAGGCAAAGCCTCCGGGGTTTTTGTTTACCTAAGCGCCCCCAGCGGCGCACCGCGCCGGCCCTCAGCAGCCGCCACTATCCGCGGCGACGACGCCACCTGAGCCAGCCTGGCGCCGCCCCAGCCACGCCCTGCACCAGCCTGGCGCCGTCGAGCCCGTCCAGCGCCGCTGTCGGGCGCCGTCGTCAGCCCCAAAACAAAACCCCGCCTGCCACCCAAAACGGGCCGACAAGCGGGGCATAAGCGCTTTTAGATGGGGCTGGTGGTGTAAACCACGGTCCCCCACGGGCTGGTAACCGTCACGCGGTAAATCAGCTTGGCACTAATGCGCTTGGGGAATGTAGCCGGCAGACGCGAAGGCCAGAACAGGTCGAAGGTAACCGCACTGGCGCCGTCGTTAGGCGAAGTGAAGTTCTGGTTGAGCTGCAAGGTCAAATCCCACTTAGTGCGGCCATTGGCGCCCTTAGAGCGCACCCCAAACCAGTGATTACCATCCGAAGTGGAACGAGTCCCCTGCACCACCGAATACCAGCCCTGGTCACGCATAACTAGCGAAGGCCAAGCCGGGTTAGCAGCCGTGCCACGAGTGTAACGCGTACCCCTAGGGCACATCCTCCTGACTAATGCGCGGCACATCAGCGTACTCATCCGAACCGGGAGATGAAGTATCGCCAATGTTTTCAATCACCACGTGAATCTGCTGGCCCCTTACCAACCTGCTCGTAGTAGCCACTCTTACTGGCCGGAGCAGGCGTTAGCTTGCCGGTACCCTTCTGGGCTGAACCCAGCGTAGAAGCCGCCGTGGCATTAGTCACCACCAGCGTATTTGAGCCAGTTTTAGTGGCGGTGGGGTAAATAATCCACGGCTGGTAGTGCTTATCGGTACCGGTAGTTTTACCCTGGCCAACATCAGAGAAAGTGTTAGACCACAGCACAGCCACCACCTGGCCAGCCTGCTTATCAGCAGAAACTGCCAGAGCCGGGGCCGCTGAGGTAGCAATCAAAGCCGGCGCGCTCCAAAGCGCCGCGCGCGTTACATTACGGCGTGAAACCTGCATATGAACCTTTAGGGTTGATGGGAACTTAAACCTTACGAGCAGGCCGTTTAGGGGGATGACCTAGCTATGTAGGGCGCTTTAAGCGCTAACCGGGATAGTTTATACCGTTCCTTAAGCCGTGAGACAATAGGCCCATGGCTTACCGCGATATCCGTATTATTGGAGACCCCTGTACTACGCACTGAATGTGACTGGATCACTGACATCAACGACACTGTTAAGCAGCTTGTTGAAGATCTGCTAGAAACCGTTGACGATGAAGGCCGCGCTGGCCTGGCCGCTAACCAGATTGGTGTGGGGCTGCGTGCTTTCTCTTGGAACATCGACGGCGAAATCGGTTACGTCCTCAACCCCAAGCTGGTGGAAGTTTCCAAGGACGAGTACCAGGACGGCGACGAAGGCTGCCTGTCCGTGCCCGGCCTATGGTTCCCCACCGAGCGCGCCTGGTATGCCCGCGTGGAGGGCATCGACCTGGACGGCAAGCCGGTAGTGGTTGAGGGTGAAGAGCTCATGGCCCGCTGCTTGCAGCACGAAACCGACCACCTTGAAGGCAAGCTTTACATTGACCGCCTAGAGCGCAAGTACCGCGTGCAGGCCATGCGTCAGCTGCGCGAAAAGGGCCTATAAAAGGGCCGGTAAACCCCAATAACCCTAACGGTCATGGTGGAAAAGCTGGCGACGCTGCGTTTCCAGCTCCACGATCTGCGTAAACACTTGGCGATATTCAGGATCGTCCAGGGCCATACGGCGCTGGCGTGAGCGCAGATCGGCCAAACGGCGGTTAAAAGACATCTCCCCTGCCGAGCGCAGCACCCCGGCACCATAGTTGATCTGCCCAGCGACGTCGTCGTTTTTAGCAGAAACCGGCAGGGGGGCCACCGCCAACTCAGTGAGCAAAGAATCAATTATTTGCGGGGTGAACTCGCGTACCTGCGCGCCCCACTGTTGCAGGGCTTGGCGCTCGCGTTCAGCCTCAGGTAGGCCCGGGTGGGCGGCGCTAATTTCGCGGGCAATTTCGGTGTATTTGGCGTAGCCGCCGGCAGCCATGATGGCGTCAAACACGGCGCGGTAACTAGGGCAGGTCAAATAGTTCCCGGGTCCAGTTATCTACCCCGGCTTGGGCGGCCAGTTGGGGCAGTTGCAGGGCTACCTCTAGGGTTTGGCGCTGTAGGCGCAGCAGTGGGTCTGCTTCTATGGCCCGACGCCGCGCCTCGCTAGCACTGGCAGCTTCCGCCGCCCCGGGGACGCCAGCGCGTTCGCCATTGGGCCCTATCCCGCGCCGCCCAGCGGCGCGCACGGCTCCAGCTACTTCAGCCTCACGCATCCCCAGCCAGCCAGCCAGGGAGCGGGTGTATTCGCTGCGCAGGGCGCGGTCACGGATCCCAGCCACCACCGGGGCGGCGGCGCGCAAACCGTTAACCCGCCCTTCAGCGGTTGATAAATCAACGTTTTTAAGGGCGTTGCGGATAACGAACTCAAACAGTGGCTTGCGCCCAGCCACCAGGGCTTTAACTGCCTCATCTCCGCGCGCTAGGCGCAGCTCACACGGGTCCATGCCGCCTTGAGAGACAGCTACGAAAGTTTGGGCAGCAAAGTGCTGGTCTTCACCAAAGGCACGCAGGGCGGCTTTTTGCCCGGCGGCGTCGCCGTCGAAAGTGAAAACCACTTCCCCACCCCGGGCCCCACCAGAACGCAGCAGCACCCCGGCGGCTGGGTCAGCCGAGTCACCAATCAGGCGGCGGGCAATACGCACGTGGCCTTCCCCAAATGCGGTGCCGCAGGTGGCCACAGCGGTCTCCACCCCGGCCAGCTGGGCGGCCATCACGTCTGTGTAGCCTTCAACCACCACGATCTGGTGAGTGGAGGCGATAGCTTTTTTAGCCAGGTCTAGCCCGTAAAGCACCTGGTTTTTCTTGTATAAAACAGTTTCGGGAGTGTTTAGGTATTTGGGGCCTTCATCATCGTCATAGAGTTTGCGAGCCCCAAAGCCCACGGTGACCCCGGTAATGTCGCGGATAGGCCAGATCAGGCGGCCTCTAAAACGGTCATAGACGCCGCGTTTACCAGGCGTGCACAGGCCCGAGTCGGTTAGTTCAGCTTCGGTGTAACCCAGTGAGCGCAGGTGGCGGGCCAGGTTGTCCCAGCCTTTAGGGAGCGTAGCCGATACCGAAACGCTCAGCCACCTGGCGGTCAAAGGCGCGCTGACCTAAAAATTGGCGGGCGGCGGCCGCTTCTGGGCTGGTTAGTTGACTGCGATAGAAGGCTTCAGCGGCGCGATTAGCAGCCACTAGACGCTGTCTGGTACCGGGTTCAATGGCGTTAGTGGGGGCGCTGCCTTCCTCATAGCGCAGGCTCACCCCGGTTTGGGCAGCTAGTTGCTCAACTGCCTCAGCAAAGGTCAGGTGGTTGATTTTCTCAACGAAAGTGATTACGTCTCCACCTTCACCGCAACCAAAGCAGTGGAAAAAACCAGCCTGCGGACGCACATGGAAGGAGGGGGTCTTCTCGTCATGGAAAGGACACAGCCCTTTTAGTGAGCCCACCCCGGCGCTTTTGAGCGTGACGTGCTGGCCCACGATCTCTTCAATGTTTGCCCGTGAGCGGACCTCATCAATGTCTTCACGTAGGATCTTGCCAGCCACGAGCCCATACTAGCGGGTTTTAGCTAGCCTGATTTTTAACTTCCCTGGCGGGTTAAATCTGGCTAAACCAGCCGCAGTAACGCGCATGCCAGGCCCGCGCCGAGTTGTCGGTCAGTGAGGCGAGTTGATCCACAATTACGCGCTTGCGGGCACTGTCGCTGGTGTCAGCTCGCCAGTCAGCACGAAACACCGGGTCAAGTAGCTTTTCGCCGCCTTCTTCCATGGCCTGGGCCAGGTCAAAAAGGATGGTGCGCTGACGCAGGTAGGTGGGTTCATGTTCACGTGGTGCCATTACGTAACGCACGGCGGCGCCTTTAAGGATCATGATTTCAGCTTGAATTTCGCGCGGTACCACTAGATCAGCGGCGTAGCGGGTAAGCGCCCCGGCCCCGTAGCATTGGCGCGTGGCCAGCACGGTGGCATCTACAAAGCGGCCAATGAGCTGGGAGCTCATGGTTTTAAGGGCAGCTTGATCAAGGCGTGAATGGTCGTAGCTAGCTAGCCAGTAGGAGCTGTTGCGCAGGCGGTGCCAGGCCTGGCCTAGCTCATCGGCACTAAAGTCGGGGTGGTACCAGGAAAGCGTGGAGTCAATTAATCCCTCTAGCTCACTGTCTTTATCTGCCCCTACCGGATCCATAGCCCCTAGGCTGATGGCATCTTCCACGTCATGCACCGAGTAGGCGATGTCGTCTGAAAGATCCATGATTTGGGCTTCGATGCAGCGTTTGAAGGTGGGGGCACCTTGACGCATCCAGGCCGCAATATCGGCGTCGTCGCTGTAAAAGCAGTATTTGCGGGCGCTTTTACCTTCTTCTCCCCCAGGCCCGGCGCCTTTAGCCCAAGGGTATTTAGCGGTGGCATCCAAGCTGGCGCGGGTCAGGTTTAGCCCTAAGCTGCGCCCATCGGGGGCAATCACTTTGGGCTCTAGGCGGGTAAGTAGCCGCAAAGTTTGGGCGTTGCCTTCAAATCCGCCAATGTCGGCGGCAATTATATCTAGGGCTTTTTCGCCGTTGTGACCATAGGCGGGGTGGCCCAGATCGTGGCTAAGGCAGGCGGTGTCCACCACGTCAGGGTCGCAGCCCAGCTCACCGGCTAGGGCACGGCCTACCTGAGCTACTTCCAGCGAGTGGGTTAGGCGGGTGCGTACAAAATCATCACTGGTAGGCCCCAGAACCTGGGTTTTAGCGCCCAGGCGACGCAGCCCTGAAGAGTGCAGCACGCGGGCACGGTCACGTTCAAAGGCAGTACGCTCAGCCGACTTACTGGCCTCAGGCAGGTAACGCTCACAATCATGAGACCTATAAGCACCAGTTATAAATTCCATAAGTTCCCCTTTTTAGCGCGACCAAGCCTGCGCTAGACGCCGTCCAATTTGCTCAAGCCCCTGGGCTACCTGCTCACTACTAGCCTGCCACCAGGGGGTATCTAGTACCTCATCAAGCGTATGTAGGCGGGTTATGCCAGCTTCAGCCAGCTCGCTGCGCCCCAAAGTGCCTTGCCCTAGCAGCGCCACCACCGGCACCCCATGCTCAAGCCCTGCCTGCCCCACAGTTTCTAGGGGGCTGCCCGCGACGACGTCGAAAGCCTGCCCATAGCCGGTAACTAACAGCTGCGCTTGGCTCGCTAGCTGCACCAAACCGGTGGCCTGGGCGTAATAGTTGCCAGCCAAAACCAAATTAGCTCCCAGGGCCGCCAAAATCAGGCTCACGCCTCCAAGCGCGCCACTGCCCCAAGCGCTAGAACGCGGGCCTTGGGTTAGCAGCTGACGCCTATGGGCTGGGCGAGCCGCCTCTAATTGGCGCAGGCATTGGGCGCTAGCGGCTCCCGCGCGCCGATCAATTTCCTGCACCTGGACAGCGTCTAGATCTGTTAGCGCGCTCAGGTTGGCCCCGGCCCCACTTAAACCAGACAGGGCCATGGCGTCACTTAAAGCCACAATCAGCTGGTAGGGCGCGGTTAGCTGCCATGCCGCCTGCGCTCCCACCCAGGGCCTGTAAGAAACCCGGCGCCGCCGTCGTGAATAGCGCTGCGGCAGGCCCCCACCACCACGGTTGAGCCCGCCGGAAGCTGCGCTAAAGCCGCTTTAAAAGCGAGCCCCAAAGCAAAAGTGGAGCCGCTAGCAGCTTGAAGGCCGGCCTGGTGAGTATCAGCTGGCAGTGGGCTCAGGCGCGCTAAATCAATGTAATGCTGGCCGTGGGCGGCTACCACCGGCCCATAGAGGCCAGATTCCACCGCCATGTCGGGCTGGCCAGCCAGATCAAGGCGATCGCCAGGGCGCTTTGGCACGCCAGCCCCGAGCCAAACAATCAGCCACCCAAACGGCGCTATAAGAGCCTGCAACCAGGGGCACTCCCCCGGGCTCGTAAGCATACGAGCCCGGGGCTAGTACTACGCGCATAGCTCAGTCTTCAAGCGCGCCACCTAGTCGCGCCAGTAGCAGAGCCTGAGCCAACACAATATTTTCCAGCTCCCCTAGGTGCATGGATTCGTTGGCGCTGTGAGCGCGCGAGTCTGGGTCCTCAATGCCGGTCACTAGCACCTGGGCCTGTGGGAATACTTCGCGCAGGTCAGAGATGAAAGGAATCGAGCCACCCTGACCGATCTTTACCGCATCGCTCTGCCAGGAAGCAGCCAGGGACTCCATAGCGTCCACGGTAGCCTCGCTGTCGCCGTCGGCCTTGAAAGGCTGACCCAGCTCACGGTTAGAAACCGTCACCTGAGCCCCAAAAGGAGCGTGCTCAAGCAGGTGGGCCTCTAGCGCAGCGTGGGCTTCACGCGGGTCCTGGCCAGGGGCAATGCGCATAGAGATGCGGGCGCTGGCGCTGGGGGTGAGGGTGTTGGAAGACTGGGCGATTGAGGGGGTGTCAATGCCGATCACAGTAATGGAGGGCTTGGTCCATACGCGAGCAGTTAGATCACCGGTACCCATCAGCTGCACGCCTTCAAGTAGGCCAGCATCGGCGCGGAAATCTTCCTCCGGGTAGAAGGGGAAGTCTGGGTCTGCCTGTCCCTGGCTGACCAGGCCCTTAACGGCCACGTCGCCGGCCTCATCATGCAGTGAAGCTAGCAGGCGGATCAGGGTGGTGGTGGCGTCAGGAACCGGCCCACCAAACTGGCCCGAGTGTAGACCGTGGTCCAAGGTGGTGACGGTGACGTCGCTTTGCACCACGCCGCGCAGCGAGGTGGTCAGGGCGGGCGTGCCCACCTTCCAGTTGGAAGAGTCAGCCACCACGATCACGTCGGCTTCTAGGCGCTCACGGTAGGTGTTTAGGAAGTTAACGAATGAGGGGCTGCCAACTTCTTCCTCACCCTTCAATGTAGACGGTGACGTTTACCGGCAATTCACCCAGGGCCTTGAGCGCCCGCAGTGACTCAACGTGGGTGATTACGCCGGCGCCGTCGTCAGCAGTGCCACGCCCGTAAAGACGATCCCCGCGACGCTCAGCCTTAAAGGGGTCGGCCTGGTCCCAGCCGCCCTGGCCTGCTGCCGGCTGTACGTCGTGGTGGGCGTATAGCAGTACGCGGGGAGCTCCGGCGGGTCCGTCGAAGTGGGCGACGACGGCGTCCTGGCCCTTTTCGCCACTGTCGGTGGGGGCGGAAAGGATCTCTACCTGCCCACCTAGCTGCTCAAATAGGCCTGCCACGTGCTCAGCGCTGCGACGCACCTGGGCTAGGTCATGGCCGGTAAAAGCCACAGAAGGGATGGCTACCAGCTCGGTTAGTTCATCAATAATCTCCGGCATAGACTGCGAAATTTGCTTGCGGAGTGCTTCAGTTGTTGCCATAACTTCAGGGTATCGCGTCAAGCGGCTAATCTAAGCATGTGAAGTGGTTTAAAGAAGTCCGAGCCGGAGCCTGAAAAAAGCACCCCGGCAGTAGAAGCCAAGCCCGTGCGTGGCCGGGGGCCTAAGGGACGCCCCACCCCTAAACGTAGCCAGTCTGAGGCCCGCAACCTCAGGCCCTTAGTTCCTGCTGACCGCAAAGCTGCGGATAAGGCTTCTCGTGAGCAAAAGCGCGCCGAACAGCAGCACGCCTATGAGCGCATGATGGCCGGTGATGAACGCTATTTCCGCACCCGTGACCGGGGCCCGCTAGCGGCATATATTCGTGACTATATCGATGCGCGTTACTCCATTGGCGAGATTTTTGTGCCGCTATCTTTTGCGATCCTGATTGCCCTGCTGGTGATCGGTCAGGGCGGCACCCGCGCCACCATGACTTCTTTCGTGGTGCTGATGTCTATTTACATCATGTTCGTGTTGGCGATCATTGATGCCCTGGTGGTTTGGTTCATTGTGCGCCACAAGCTGGCCAAGAAGTACCCGGACAAGCACCTGCCTTGGAGCTATGTGTTCTATGTTTTTGGCCGCTGCTTCCAGTTCCGCTCTTGGCGTCAGCCCAAGCCGCGTGTAAAGCGTCGCCAGTTCCCTAAGTAAATCGACTTATAAAACTGCGTGAGGCCCGTTTTAAGCGGGCCTCACGTTTTTAGTTGCAACCAGCGCCTGCCAGCAGCTGCCAGGCGGCAGCTGGCGCACTGGCTAGCGCCACGGCAGGCACCAGCTGGCACCCCGACAAGCACCACGGCAGGCGCCGTCGCGCTAAACCAGCAGCTGTGCCGGCGCTAGCACGCTGACGCTTAGGCGCTCAGGGCGCGGTTAATGCGTCCAGGCCAAGCCGGGCCACCGTAAATGAAAGCGCTGTAGGCCTGCAGCAGGTTAGCCCCCGCCGCCAGCATGTCGCGGCCATCTTGGATGGAGGAAATTCCACCCACCCCAATAATGGTGGGCTCAGGGCCTAGCTTTTCGCGCAGGCGGCGCACCACCGCCAGGGCGCGCGGACGCAGCGGGGCACCAGAGAGGCCACCCTCGCCCAGGTTGTGGGCAATAGTGGTGTTAGTAGCCACCACGCCGTCGAGCTTAAGCTCAAGGACCAACGCAGCTACGGCGTCGACGTCCTCATCAGCCAAATCGGGGGCGATCTTAACGAACAGCGGCACGTGACGGCCGGCTGCCTTATCAGCCGCCTGACCCACAGCGGTGAGGATGGGACGCAAACTATCTACGCTTTTGCAGGTTACGCAGCCCCGGGAGTGTTGGGGCTGGAGACGTTAACCACCAGGTAGTCGGCCCAACGCGCCACGGCCCGCGCAGAGTAAACATAGTCAGCTACCGCATCTTCCAGCGGCGTCACCTTAGTTTTACCAATATTGGCGCCCACAATAATGGAGCGGCCACGCTTAGTGGAGCGCAGTTTACGCAGCGTAGCTGCGGCTTCATCGGCGCCGGAGTTGTTAAAGCCCATCTTGTTACGCACTGCGCGCACATCCGGGTAGCGCCACAGTCGCGGCGCCTCATTGCCCGGCTGGGCCTTAGCGGTAAACGTACCTACCTCAACAAAACCAAAGCCCAGCATGTCCATGCCGGCAACGGTTTTGCCTTCCTTATCCATACCCGCAGCTAGGCCCAGCACCCCGGGCACAGGCCGGGCAAAGGGGCCGCTAATAGTGGGCTGACGACGCCCGGGCAGGTAACCCCAAGTGCCACGCAAAAGGTCAGATACTAGCGGCACGGCTGCAGCTACCTGCAAGCCTTTGATAGTTAGGTCGTGGATTTTTTCCGGATCAGTGTGGGTTAAGACGCTTTTATAGAGCAGGTTATAAAGCACGTGTTCAGGCTACCGCAAAGCTAAGCGAGTCTGTAGATGTGTGGGAAGCTATGACTATGACGCAAACTCTCATCATCGCGCTGAGCGCCCTGGCTATCATCGCGTTATCTGAACCTTTAAGCGAGAAACTGCGCCTGGCCACGCCCGTCATCTTGTTGGTGGTTGGGGGCGCTTTAAGTTTTCTGCCGCAGTTTGCCGGATTTGAAGTGGATCCGGATTTAATTATTGAAGTAATTTTGCCGCCGCTGCTGTTTGCTACTGCAGTTAATACCCCGGTGCAGGATTTTCGCCGTAACCTAAGCGCGATCACTTCGCTGGCATTTTTGCTGGTGATTGCTTCTACGGTGGCGCTGGGCTTTGTTCTTAATGCCATCATCCCGGGCCTGGGATTGCCAATTGGTATGGCTATGGGCGCGGTTATGAGCCCCACGGATGCGGTAGCCACCACTATCGTTAAAAGCCAGGGTGTACAGCGGCGTATTGTCACAATTTTGGAAGGTGAAGGGCTAATTAACGACGCTTCCGCACTGGTGCTGTTGCGTAGTGCGTTAGGGCTGTGGCCGGCTCAGTTAGCCTGCTGAGCATAACCCAGTCACTGGTGTGGTCGGTTGTGGGCGCACTGGTGGTAGGCATGATCGTGGGACACTTGACGCTCTGGCTGCGCTCACACATTGGGGACGCCCGGGCGGCCACGATTTTGAGTTTCATTGTGCCTTTTGCGGCTTCTATCCCCGCTGAAGAGATGCACTCTTCCGGCCTGGTAGCAGCGGTGGTGGCCGGGCTGGTTACCTCCTACCACCACGACAATAAACTCAGCCCCGCCCAGCGCATGATCTCAAATAACTCGTGGCAAACCTTTGGGTTGATTTTTGAGTCTTTAGTGTTCTTGCTGATGGGCTTGCAGCTGAACAATATTTTGAGCTCATTTAAAGATTCCGGCTATGCAGTTTCACTGGCTTTTAAAGCTGCAATTATTTCTCTGCTAGTGGTTACTTTAATGCGCGTAATAGTGGTTTTTGCTACCACCTATTACACGCGTTTACGTGCCCGAAATCTGATTTCTAAGCGCGCCCAGTTTGACTCTTGGGAACTGATTCTTGATGAGGTCGACGACGGGCAACTGCCTGAGGGGTTACCTTACGGCCCGCAGTTGCCAAACTTGGTACGCCGGCGCACCCCCACTTCTCAGCAGCGTTTAGAGCGGATTCGTATGCGTTTGGATCGACGCCGCGCGGATATGCAGTATTACGAGGAAGCTCACCTGGGCTACCGTGAGGGCCTAACTATGGTGTGGGCTGGTATGCGCGGGGCCGTTACTTTGGCTGCGGCGCAAACTTTCCCACTGTCGACGCCGAACCGCAATTTACTGATGTTTACCGCCTTTTTGGTGGCGGCTATTTCACTGATTATTCAAGGCGGCACTCTGGCGGCTTTTATTCGCTGGATTAAACCTGACACCGCTGGCGGCTACGCCCCAGATGAGCTTGACGCTGTCTACCAGCTTATTGAGGTAGCTAAGGAAAGCGTGGATGTGCCTGAGGAGCTTACGCGGATTATTGGCCCCTGTGACTCCCACACGGTTGCCGCTAAGCTGCGTAAATGGAATGCACACCGCATTGAGGATCCGCTGGTGGCCTTGGAAGTGCGTATTTTGATGTGCAAATACCAGCTGGAAGTGCACCGCGCTGAACGTGAGGCTTTAGTTGAGCAAAACCGTAAGGGCACAATTACTTCTGACGTTTATCGCCTTACTTTGAAGCTAATTGATGGCTCTGAAATGCGCGTTGAAACTCAGCTAAATATGGCACAAGGCGGCATGAACCGCATCCTTGAGGATGAGGAAAACAGCCTGGCTGAAGACAATCGCTCCGACGACTAATTTGGTTAGCGTTTGACTGCCCTACCAAGGTTCGGTAGGCGCTTATCGGCTGAGTTAGTAGAACCTGTCGTACGTGTACGACCTAACTCAGCTAAAACATCAGCCTTGGCGCGCG
>BNJU01004804.1_pt1 | contig 58679 bp, 97 predicted proteins | sample 8539281 | NCBI WGS metagenome assembly BNJU01 (sample SAMD00202456, study PRJDB9452) | human saliva metagenome | isolation source: human saliva | place: Japan
ATATGATGTTGTGGGAAATAATCTCAACCGAAGATAAATTAACCTCGTCACGCTTTCTGTAAATTATTACACAGTGATATGATTGCGTTTTTTTTTTTTTGTTGTATCTCACAATTGAAAATGGAGGGAGTTTTTATTGGTTTTAACATGCAAGTTGCGTGAGGAATATATCAAATTGGTGAGTTATGGTTGAATAATGATGGAGATGGGTTGTACATTAAACCTCATGAAGCTTCTGTATATTTTCATGATATAGAGAAAAATCAAACTATGTCATAAATAAATCATTTAATTCATTTTATTGAAATGATTTGAGTCGTTTGTTTCGAGAATGTATGGTCTTTTCTTCGTGTAGTTCGATTATCTTGTTTATATGTGTATGGTGATGCTCAAATCCTATGGTTATCAAACTAATCATCTGATTATCAAAAGTAAATCTCTACGGAGTTCATTGTGAGGAAAGTTTCTAAAACGCCATCAGGCGCATAAAAAGGTAACACAAAAATGCGAACGATTGGCGGAAGAAGCCGCTCAACCGCATTCCTCAAACAGTACTCGGTCAGCTTGCAGCTCGAGGCGTTGTAGAGCAGAGCAGGAAAATGGATTGGAGTGCAGATCGCTAAAACGGAACGGGGAAGAGCTTTGCGAAACTAATTCCTTTCATCGGTGCCCCCATTTCGGCAGCGGCCACCTGTATTCGTTTAAAGCAATGGCACAAGAATTGATTAGACATTTGGACGAACAGGTGGTGAGCGCGTTTCAATGTAAAAGAGCTGTTCAGGATTACCCACTGAGCTTGGCTAGTTTGTCACTGGCAAATAGCCGTTTAATAGACTGCTAATGTATGTTTCTTGGATTCGAGATCAAAGGCGCAGCGGGAACTTAAATGAAAGACAGAAACTCTGGTCGGTGATAATCGAGATGCTGTGTGAAGTTCAAAGGAAACGCCGCAGAATCTGCGTCTGCTGTATATAATGCGCGCATCGTGGGTCAGGAGTGTACGTTTTGTAATTTCCATTTCACTTTTCTTGTCCAAAAACTTTCGCTTCTCGACGATTTTTGTATCTTAACCTTATCATCTAAAACAAAGCTCCGCAATGGAACAGCAACTCAAAGACATCGTGTCCGAACTTTCTTCGCCATTGAGGGCGAAAGTGCGTGACATCATCCCCTCGGCTTAACTGGCTCACATCAACACCACCTACGCTGTGGAGGCGCAAACGGCAGCACCGACCACGTGCTGCCAAAACGTCCAGCATTATCTGCGACGTCGAATCTGCTGATGGGCAGCATCGTCGAAGTCACCGGCCGCATTCGCCAAAAGCTCGAAGCCGCCGGCACGCCGACATCGACCGCAAGGTGCTGCGTTTCGTGCCCGCCAGCGACGGCAAATACTACCACCGACGGTGAAATGTGGCGCGTGATGGTGCTCATCTGACACCACCCTCCAAGAGGCGGCGTGAGGCGTGGAGGATACCGCCATCGTCAGCCCGCGGACCTTCGCTCAATTCAGTCCATGCTCGCCGGTCTGCCCGCGCAACTCCGGCGAGACGATCAAGTTCCTGACGACATCGAGTTCGCATCCAGCAGCTCAAAGCCGTCGCAGTTGCATCGAAAAGCCAGCCGCATCGAGGGCCAGGGTGAAAGCCCTGCTCGACGAAATCGGCAAGCGTGAGCGAAGGATGACCAAGAGCCGACGCCTCTATCGCGACAAACCAGCAAGCGCATGCCGCACTGCGACACGAAGGTCGACAAGCTTATCCTCTTCGACCACGACGGCAAGATGCTCTGTGTCATCGACTCTCGACTTACGCGTACTGCGCGTTCATCGTCTCCGACTTCGCGACTTCGCTTCGCGCGACCGCCAACACCACGCGCCGAAGACGATCCGAACCTCGACAGTGGCCAATAATGTCCGTTTCCGGCATCTTCGAGCTAACATGGCAGTTACCTCAAAGAGGTGCCCACGGTTTCCTCACCGAGATCGAAATCGAGAGAACCTGCCCTGCTTACGCCTCTTCTACGCTGCGGTGTGCGTTTCTCCCGCAGCTATCTGAACGGCGACACGTATTACAAGATCACCCACCCATCGCTACAACCTCAGCGAGCGCGCCGCCAATCCGTCCGTCTCTTGCTGATGCGTCGAAAGTAGCACGCCGCGCATGGAAGCGCATTCGTCGCAAGCAGCTCGGCTGATGCGCCCGCTTTTCGCCATCCCGCCTCCGCGTACTCGCATCGCTGTGCGAGTGCCGAGGCAGATACGATGCTGCGCTACACCGCTCGTGCCTTTCATTCCCTCAAACCTTTACACAGATGAAGCTTGTGCTCCTGATTTGTCGATTTTGTCGCCACTCAGCTGGCTGAGTGCCGGTGCTGTGCGCGTGCGCCGAATGTTCGGCGGTCACCTGCTCTGTGTCGATGAGAGACCCGCGGTGCTACTCTGCGGCAATGTGGCTCTGTGAAGATGCGGCGCTCAGGCGTGGATGGCCGATGCCGAAACCGGTCATCCTATCCCGGGAGCCAAAGTTGCATTACATTCTTGCGTGAAACACCGCGCCGAAGCTGCAGTGTGGTCAAATTTTATGGCCGGTACGCGCCTGCCGACGCCTCGCCGCAAAGCGAAAATATTAGCCCTTCTCGCGCGTGCGCGCGACGCGCGCGTGGGAGGTTTTCTGGTTTTTGCCTTCACCTCTTCACCCTTATGTCGCCAGCACGCTGTGTCGCTTGGTTCGATGGGGGTGAAGGTTTTCAGGTGAGGGTTCACTCTCGGTGGGAGACCAAAAGAGGTCGATGTTCACCCAAAATGCCTGCCGGTCAGGCGAGTAGGACAGGTGAAGGTGAAGACGAAAAAGCGAAAACCGGTTGAGGCGCCATATCGCGCGATACGCCCTGAAAGGTTGCTTCACCTTCACCGCCGTGGGGATCGCGGCACGGAGACGGAACAGAAAACGCGGGACGAATCGAGCAATTCGTCCCGCGTTTTCTAATCGAGCAACGTGTTTTCCTTCCCCTGCGGGAAGGCTGTCGAGCAGTTTGGGTTTTCCACCGGTTTCGCCGTCGGGCGAATATTCCTGATAAGAAATCGTTGTACGGATATTTCTGCACATGGGTTCGCGCACCCGTGTGTAGAAACGGTTCGCGCAGTTCGTCGATGTTCTGCTTTGGCGCAGAAAATGAAAATCGTCGGCACGCGCGGCGCCGGATGGCGCTTCGGTGACCAGTGCCTGCGGCGCGAGCCATCCACGTTTGCATGAGTTCCGTCAACGGCATGTTCTCTTTCCCGGCCGGGTGAGATCGTTCGGATCTTTCGGCGTGAAGGTGTAGGCATCCATCTTGTTGAAGATCAAAATCTGCGGTTTTGTCGGCACAGCCCAAGTCGCAGAGCGTGCGGTTCACCACTTCGATTTGTTCTTCGAAATCCGGGTGGCTCACGTCGACCACATGCACGAGCAGATCGGCTTCGCGCGTCTCGTCGAGGTCGATTGAACGACTCACGGATCGGTCAGGGTTTGCGGATGAAGCCCCACGGTGTCGGCCAGCAGGAAAGGGCGGGTTTACTCACCACGACTTTGCGCACCGTCGTGTCGAGGGTGGCGAAGAGCTTGTTTTCGGCAAAGACGTCGCTTTTGGACAGCAGATTGAGCAGGGTCGATTTTCCGACGTTGGTGTAGCCGACGAGCGCCACGCGCACCATTTTGCCGCGATTTTTGTCGCTGGGTGCGTTTCTGCTTGTCGATTTCGGCGATCGTTCTTCGAGGAGCGACATGCGGTTGAGGATGATGCGGCGGTCCATTTCAGGCTGCGTCTGACCGCGCGCAGTCCGCTGCCGCCTTTGCCACCGCCGGCGCCGCCCGATCGCCTTGGCGCTCGAAGGTGCGTCCACGAGGCGCTGCAGCGCGAGGGCATGTAGCGATATTGCGCCAATTCCACCTGCGTCTTGGCGTTGGCGGTTTGGGCCCGCATGGCAGAGATGTCGAGGATGAGCGAGGTGCGGTCGAGAATCTTGACCTGCAGCGCGGCTTCGATGTTGCGGAGCTGTTTGGCCGAGAAGTTCGTCGTCGAAGATCACCATGCCCACGGGCGGGCTTCTCCTCGTCGGCCGGCCAGAGCGGATCTTTCTCGCCTCGTCGGCCGCCTGTTCGCGATTCTTCGATGTATTGACGAGATCTCTTCGAGCTTGCCTTTTGCCCACGCCGGTCACACTGCTGGGGCCGTCGGTGCGTTAGGTGAAGCGGCGCACGGTCTGCGCTCCGCCGTTTCGGCGAAACTCCAGTTCGTCGAAGATATTCGTGGTCTTCCGCTCGTCCTGCGTCTTGGTGATGAGGGCGACCAGACAGCGGTTTCGGCGACGAGCTTCGGTGTGGATGAATTCTTTCATGTGAAAATGAACGTTCTATTGCGTGAGTTTTTCCCTCTGGCGGGGGTGCCAGTCGGCACGTGGTGCCGGACAAAGGTACGATAATTTTTCGTAGGAGTGTAGAGCGCATTGTCGTGCTAAGTGCAGGTTGACCGCTCGAGTGCAAAAATGCGTGCGGTGCAGCACGCAGAAATCACGTCGTGAGCGCGCTGAGAAAACGCGTGCGCCGCCTCCCGCCATGTCAGAATTATTTTCGTAAGTTTGCAGGCAAAGCCGAGCTCATGAACGCACCGCCTGCTCATCATCTACCGAGCGGAACAATCGGCATGCTCCGAGAATCCCGTCACGGGGAGCGCTCAGGGCTTTCGATGGAGCATTAGCAATTTCGTGCCGGAACTGGAACGCTTTCACTGCGAGCATCGACACCGTCACGTTCGGCGATCGACTCGTCGGACATGGAACCGAAGGATACTGGTGCCGCATGGTTGAAATCATAGCACAAAACTACGATCATTACGACGGTTTTGTGCTGCTAGCTGACGGTACGGATACGATGGCTTTTCTCGGCTTCGGCTTTGAGCTCATGCTCGAAAGCCTCGGCCAAGCCCGTCGTGGTGACCGGCAGTCAGCTGCCCATCAGGACGAGCTGCGCACGCGACGGAAGGAAAATCTGCTCACCGAGCATCGAGATCGCCGCGGCGCCGTCACGCGACGGCTCGCCGGTGGTGCCCGAGTGATGCATCTTCTTTCGAGAAACCGCCTGTTGCGCGGCAGCCGCACGACGAAAAATCAACTCGGAAGGGTTCAACGCCTTTCGCTCCTTCAACTATCCCGGCCTTTGGCGCATGCCGGATCCACATCCGGTTCGAGGAGCCTACATCCTGCGGCGTCTCGCGGTCGACCGCTTTCGCCCGGTCCTGCCAGCTCGACACGCATGTAGCGATCCTCACGCTCTTCCCGGCATCCGCGAGGAAGTGGTGGCCGCGGTCGGACATACCCCGGTCTGCGCGGGTTGGTGCTCAAAGACCTACGGCGCCCGGCAATGCACCGCGCAAGCCGTGGCTCTACGAGCGACTGACGAATGAGTCGTCGCGGCGTGGTGATCGTCAACACCTCGCAGTGCGCCACAGGCTGCCGTCGACATGGGACGCTACGAAAACCTCGTTGCGCCTCATCGAGCCAGGGTGCTCAACGGCCGCGACGCGGCGGTCGAGGCCGTTGTGGCGAAACTCATGTTCCTGCTCGGTCTGAGGAAACTGACCTGGACAGTGGTCCGAAGCGAAACGGATGAGACACCTCGCTGGCGGCGAGTTACGATTCGGACGCATGAGTGAAGCACGGCGTGGCGCACTGGGCGGCGCTGATCAGTGCTGCCTTGTGGCTCTGTGCGTGGCGGTGCGAACCGACGGCGACAGATGGACGGTGCGTCATGCGCGACTGCTGCGCTCGAAACACGCGTGCGGACTACAGACCGGTCACGGAGATGCGCGAGTCCTGGAAGGACACGGCGGTGCGCGTGCCTGAATACGCCTTGGTGCCGTGGCGGCTTTCGCGACGTGCCTTCGGGCGTGCACGGTGATCGGTGCCTTGCCGTCGCGATGCTGCCGCAGAGCACGGTGCATGCGGCGTTTGCTGCTGCGTCTCCGGTGCGGCCGACTCGCCCAGCGAGGGATTTGCGATGCTCGGTTGTCGTTTCCGCGCGCTTGCGTGCGTGCGCTGTCTCGCGGTATTCGGTTCACGGGCGTCGGCAGCCCCGATGCGAACATGTATGAAAGCGGCCGGCGTCGACGCCTGGTGGTATGCACCGTTCGACGGTGAACACCCCCGTCGGCAGTTACGCAGAGTCGAGCATTTCCGACGGTGTGCTGTGCCGATTACATGGAAACCACCCCGCTCGGCCGCGCCAATGGATGCGCTTCTATGGCCGTTTCGGTTGAGCGCGCGGCGCGGTGACGGACAGTCTTTTCGACGAAGAGAACGGGCTTACCGCGCAATGTGCGAACGGCAAGGCGACAGCCGACAGCGCGCGCAGCCGCGCGTGATGGTGGACCGGGCGGAACACGGCACGTGGTATGTGCCCGGCGGCCAGGCTATGTGGCGCGCGTCATTGCCGATGCCGGCGGCGGTCGCTATGTGCAAGGAGCCGACGATGCGCGCAAGCGACCTGGCAGTGTACCGGTGGACGAACGGATGTTGCAACGCTGTTGCCGATGCGACCTAGTGGGTGGTTAGATACGGTGCGCCTCGGAACTGACGTATGCGATGCTACAGCGACGAGAACCCCTCAATGCGCGTTTCGGCCGCTTTCGCGGACGCTCACCGCGTTTGCTGCAACACCCTGCGGCAGGCTGCGTACGAAGAAACGCCTTTGCTCGCTGCTCTGCGCGCTTGGCGCAGCCATGCTCACATGCTGCCAGGAAGAATGAGGCGAATCCGGCGGCGAGTGCGCGGTGCCGACTTGGGCCCGAACGGCGCGCTCACGCCCGTTTGCGCCTGGGCGGCAGTGCGCTGTGACGACGCGCTGCACGACGATCGCGCAGGACTCGACGTCGGTGAGTTCGGACGTGTGGGCGAGCGCCCGATCTGCGTCCACTTTCAGCGACTATGCGCAGAAAGCATCGATCTCGCTTTGCCCGCTTTGCTAACACTGCTTCTCGCCGGTGCGCACTCGTCGTTTGTGGGAGTCGTGTCTGCAGCAGTGTCGCTACTTACGCTGGGCGAGTCGGATCGTGACCCTCTTGGGCGGCGAAACGTCAGACACGGCGCGCGCGGTGTCATCATGACAGATTTCCGGCTGCGCGCTGCTCCCCTGCGCTTGACGTGTCGGCGTGCGGTTTGCTCTGCGGCCTGATCACGCAGACGCTGTTCGAAAATCCGCTGGCCGATCCTTCGCTTTTTCGACGCATTCATGCCGGCGCCGCCGTGGGCGCACTGCCCGGGCCGCTGATTTGGAGCAGTGGTGCATCCTTTTGCTCACGACGCTCACCGTTGGCCGGCGGGTGTTCGGGGTGATTATGGCTTTGTGCGGTGCTTTGCGTACTTGGCACTGATTGTGCAGTTGGCTCGTAAACGGTGTACGCAGAACTGCCCTGTTGGTGGCCGGTGTGATGATTTCATTCGTCCTCTCCTCGGTGCTTGCGCTGATGACCTACTTTTCCACGACCGACGGTTTGCGGAGTTTTTCAGCTGTGGACACTGGGCGATTTCTCTTCGTGAGCCGGTGCGCCTACCCGCTTTTCGATTAGCGGCATTGGGCTTACCGGTCGCCTGCTGTCTGACGGCAGCCGGCTCATGCTCGATGCTCGGCGAAAACTATGCGCGCACTCAGGGCATCGACCCCGCGACGCAGTCGTTCGCGTCTGCTCTTTCGCTGTGAAGGCTGGATCACCGCTTGGTCGACGACGCTCTGTGGGCCGATCGCGTTCGTCGGGCTGGCTGCTCCTCATGCTGCACGACTTTTCTGTGCGGCACATCGCTCCATCGGCGCAACGTACCGTGTGACGCGCCGTCAGGGGCACTCTTGGCACTGGCCTGTCGGTGCCTTTTAGCCTCCCTTGACCGTCGGGCACCTCCCTCTCAATGCGGTAACACCGCTGATTGAGCGCGCCGATCGTCTTTTTGCTCTTGATGCGCGCGCTATACCCCATGACTCAACACAACAACAAACACTGCTTATGACAGAACCCAATAATCGTGGCATGTCTCGTCCCATTCATCTCTCCAACGATGACGGTTATAGGCGCGCAGGCATCGACACCCAATCGATCACGCTCCATCAAATGGCCGATCTGCTCGTCGTGGCTACCGAGCGGTGGACGTTCGAGCTACGGATGCGCCATCACTTCGACCGCGCCCATCCACAACCGCTTGGTGCACCGCGAAGAAAGGTTGGTACTCGCTTGCTCCAGTAGCCGTCGATTGCGTGACTCGCCTAACGTCCTTTTGCCCGATAGCGCGGCCGCACGCCGATCTGGTGGTGACGGGCATCAATCACGGCGACAATTCGGCGTGAACACCTTCTACTCCCGGTACGATGGGCGCCGCTTCCGAAGGTGCCTTGCAGAGATTCCGCTGTGGGCTTCTCGCTTTGCAGCCATCGTCCGAGGCCGATTTCTCCCTTGCGTCCCCATATACGTGAGATCGTCATCACTGTTGTACGACGATCTTCTCCCTTTCTCCACACTCAATGTGAACTTCCCGCGCGCGAGGTCTTTCAGGGTGCGCGTTTTGTCGGATGGCGCGTTCGCGATTGGATCAACGAGATCGCCGAAGCGCCGTCCGTCCGGGCTAGCAACGTATTGAGTTCGGCGAACCGATGGGCTGGAACCCGAGGCGGAAGACACCGACCGTTGGGCGCTGGCGCACGGTTATGTGGCCATCACTTGCAGACGCTCGACAGTACGCACTACAGTTTGCTGCACTCGTTTCGTGTCGGTCGCTTTGCGGGTGGTCCCTTCACGTATCTCTGCACTTTTCCCTCATGCGCTATTTTCTTTGTAGCCGGCTGAGCGTCCGGCGGTGCACGCGTCCCATCTCGTCGTTCGCTCAAGCGGAGCGATCCAGAGCTCCGAGTTTCGCGGTTTCGGCGGCGACCTGATGCAAGCCGAGGGGATGTTGCTGCGCCGCTACCGGGAACTCGCCTACATGGGCTTCGTGCAAGTGCCTCCACCTCCCCGATTCTGCGCGCGATGAGGGTGTGCAAACGCCATCGCCGAATGGCAACCTCATGGCGTGATTTTGGTCGTATCCCGGTTTCAATTTGAAGATCGCCAAGTGGGTCAAGCGCACACCGCCTGTCGGTGTTCTACTACATTGCAGCCCAAAATATGGGCGTGGAAAGAGGGCGCATTCGTGGCATTCACGCCATGTCGACCATCTTTGTCGATTCTGCCGTTCGAGTCGACTATTTTGCGCGACGCCATCACTGTCCGTGGAGTATGTCGGCAATCCTCCCAGCTGATGAGGTGAGGTGCTTTTTCTCCTCTTATGAAAGCGCGAAGCCTTTTGCGCTCGTCACGGATGGGACGATGTCGAGGACTCATTGCCGCTGTTTGGCGGTTCGCCGCGCAGGGGTGCCGACACATTTGCCGCGGTGCTCGAAGCTGTGCGTCACGTACCGCCGATCCGGCACGTTATCGGTCGTGCTCGCACCGCCCCGGTATCGCTGACGAGGAATATGCGCGTTATGCATCACCGTGACCAGGTGCAGCCACTTTTGCTTCAGGAGAAAACCATGCGAGGCGACGCGCGAAAACACCGACATGAGCATCCGCACCACTCTGCAGGCACTCTCACCAGCGCACGCACCTCTTCAAGGCCGAGCTCCCCATTGTCGCCGTCCGCGCATGAACGACTACGCTCCTCACCCACAGCCATCGCGCCCATCGTCGCAAGCGGCACCGCCACGCTGGAAACGCCCTGTTCAATGTGCCCCTCCCAAGTGGTGTCTATGACTGTGAAGGGCGGTCATCTGTACGAAATTGCGTCGCTATTTCCTGAAGTGTCGCTTCATCTCGCTCGTCATATCGATCATCGCCGATCTGGAGTAGTGCCTGAACTCATCGCAGACGACGACCGCGCCGCACACCTTGCGCTCACTTCGCCCCGCTGTTGGAGACGGTCCTGCACGCGCGCACGGTAGTCGGGCTACGCGGATGCGTCACCGCTCGGTCGTCGGCGACTCCCGGTCGCGACCCGCACCGCTCCATCATCCTTTCGACGTTGCGTAGCCCCTTTCCCCCGCAAACCCTAACAACGGTATATAATGTCACCATTGCTCCTCCAGTTCGCCGAGCAACTGCTCGGCGTTCAGTGCATCAAAAGTACAACCCACGCAACCCTTCACCTGGGCGAGTGGTTTGGTTGTCTCCGTTCTATTGCGACAATCATACTCGCTTATCCACCAGGTACGCACGTTCGTGAAAACAACTCGCCGAACTCATTCGCGCTCAATATCCCGAAGCCACCGCCATTGCCGGTGTTGCCACGGCGCCATCGCAAAAGCGCGGTGGTCGCCGAGCGAACTCGAGACTCCCCATGTGCTACGATTCGTGCGAAAGCCAAAAGACCACGGCATGGGCAACCTCATCGAAGGCACCCTTCCCGAGGGGCCGCGCATTGTGGTGGTCGAGACCTCATCTACCGGCGGCAGCGATCTTAAAGTCGTCGAAGCCCTTCGCGCGCCGGTTTCGGAAATTCTCGGCATGGTGGCCAGCTTGCCTAGCCCGGTTTCCCCGTGGCGCCGTAGGCTTCGCCGCCGCCAATGTCGAGACTGAGCCACGCTCGCAACTACGCAGAGCCGTGAGTCGAGAACCGCTGCCGTGTGCTCTACCATCGACGAGAGCCAACTTCCGCTGCTCGCCGTTGGCGCGCCACCTCCACCTGGACGCCCGAGCCTAATCGCTCGATTTCGTTTCCGCTGCTCGAAAACTTACCGCCGGCCTATGACCAGATACGAGATCACAAGTCTACACCCTCCAGCACCACACGCAAGCCGAAGCCTACGCCCGCATGGCCAGACCTGCGTCGTTTCGAAGTCCTCAAACAAGCCTTTCCGATCGAGCGCTTGCAATCCATTTTGCAATATGCGCCGGAAGGGCGAAGTCACGCGAGCGACTGGAAGAAATGCGCGGTTATCTCAGCATGACCTTCACGGAAGATGCCCTTTCGGCCGATGCGATGGGACCGCGTCACCCTCGCCAGTGTGGAGCGCGACGAACCGTCAAGTGGTGAAACTCACCACACCAAAGGTTCGCCCGTCGGCGCCAACGTGTGGATGCGGTTAGCTCCCGCGAGAACTGATCAGTGCGCGATAGAGAAGTTGCGGTCCGGCACCGAACTCGGGCTCTTCATGCGCAAAGGATGGTGGAGAGGCACCTCAAGAAAAGCGACGGCATCGCCACCTTCCTTCGCGGTGCTCGTTCACATCTGTGAACGTTGGCGCGCCGTGTTCAAACGCTCGTTTTCCGAGAAGCATCGTGCCCGTTCGTCGGCATTCCGTGCTGAATGGTTGCGCCTGCTCGAGCACTCTTCAATCGCTTTCTCACGCTGTGGGGCGCACTCACCGCGATGCAGCGACGACACGCTGCGTCGTCCACGTTGCCGCTTTCCTGCGCCTCACGTCGGTGCTGCCGCCCTCCGCAACTGCCGTGAGCAATCGGTTCGTGGTGTCATCACCTACCGATGCCCGACAATATCTGCTCACCGCTTTGGGAAGAGCACTTCCTCCCTGCCGCGACATCGGAAGCTTCTGACCGTCACGGAGAGCATCATGGGTTTCCTTGTCGGTGTCGCGTCGGTTGCCCGCAACTTCGAATAGCTGCTTCCGTTGTGTGGCGTGCTGATGCCGTTTGCCCGTCTGCTACAACGCCGACAACATCGAGCGACGGCTCTCTCCGTTATGATCGGCGAACGTCGTTTGCACTCGTTGTTCAGCGTGCCACCTACGATTTGGCCAGTAATGGTGAATACCGCGCTCAAGAGTCCCCCGATGACGGGCGGCGCAACACTCATCTTTTCGTTATCGTGCCGCCTACCACCGGCTGCCGATGTCTTCCCTCGTGCAAAACTGACGCGTGCCGTTTGGCCAATCAGCGCTTTTCTCCTTATCTTTGCACGCGCACAACCGCGGATGTGAAATGGGTGAGACACGGGGACTTAAAATCCATGACCATTGCGGTCGTGCGGGTTCGAAAGTCCGCTCCGGGCTGCGCTCCCCGATGACGTTTACGCATCGGGGCGATACTCCGCGACGCAGCAACACCTTATTTAGCGCCAGTACACTGTTCGTTTTTGGTCAATATGGACACTCAAATAACTCTCTCTCCCGTTGTTTCGTCGAAAGTTCGTAACTGTACGGCGTAAGTGCATTTGCCTGTGTGTTTCCACATAAAGCCTTCTTTTACTGACCAACGAAAACTCCTCGTTCCTCTTCACTTTGCCTCCGCTCGCCCTTGTGGTGAGCACGGCATCACGCATGGTGCGAACCGCCCGCCGGATTGGCGGTTGGTGGACTTCGTGGTTTAACATCGTTCTCGAAGGGTCACCGTGATGTGCGCCGGTTTCGTCTTCTTCATCAACCCCTACAATATTGTGCCCGGAGAAGTGCTCTGTTTTGTCGCCAGCATCGTGCTCCCACAATATCTTCCCTCCATTCAGGTCGAGCGCGTTTCGGTTATTTCTTTGACATCCCCTTGCTCGTACTCGCCCTCTGTCTTCCTCAGCGAGGGAAGTGGGTTCGCGCACCATCTTTGCCGCCCTCATCGCGTCATCGCTGAGACGGCCTTTCGCTTTTGGCCTATCCGATGCCGCTTCCTTCGCGCACACTGTGACGACAGGCTTCTGTGGTGGCGTCATCAACATGATGTTGAGCACCTCTTGCTCACACCTCCATCATCGGTGCGGTCATGATCGGTTTTCCGGTTGCCCGAGCTTTGTCGTGCGCCAACAGGCCGCAACAGGCGGCTCTCGACATCGTCGCTCATGTTGTTACAGAAATATGCCCACATCCGTCCAATGCCATTTTATTTCTGTGACGGCGTTGTTTGTACTCTCCGGCTTAGTGGTCATCGGTTTTGAGGTTTGGGAGCGAAAGACATTGTCGGCGGCGGTTTCTGTTTGCGCTCTTTCCTGTTCGCTTATCTCCATTTCGTGACGGCGCTGCACCATCAGCTTCTATGTCATCAACGGCCGCACAAGACGACTAAAGCTCAGTCTTCGTGATTTCCGACGACAACTGAAGCCAATGCGTGGTTTCGTTCTCGACACGCTCGATCGTTCTGCCACCCGCATCAAAAGTGGCGGCCTCTAATTCCAAGGACGACGAGATGCTCTTCCCTCGTGGTGTCAACAAAGAAATTCCACGCCGTGAAACTCAAGGTGCAGGAGAAGTTGATCCCAAGGCGCTGTGGTCCGTCACCGATGCCCCGCCACCTACGGCGAAGAGCTGGCGTCCGCTCGCCACTGCCGGCGGTGCAAGCCGAATAAGTTCAGCGTGCTTCGATAAAACCTTCGCGAAGGACTAAAACAAATCGCCCACCATAATTGTACATGGTGGGGAACGTTGAAATGGTCAAATGTACCCTGAAGCATACTGCTCTCTTTCATTTAATGGCTATGGTCAAATGTACTCCTATAATAGTTGAACTCCTAGTGTTTATCGGGGTTGTAGCCTAATATGTTTCCAGTGTGCTGTCCGCTAAACTTCAAATAGACACGATTTCCCTATCACGCAACGCATCAATAGGCGTTGCGATCACCCTAAACATGTAAGCCCCTTAGTCAAGAAGTGAAAGGTTCGGCGGGTGTTGAGTTATCGTGGGTATCCGAACCTTTCAACCAATCTTTTCAGGATGCTCGAAGAAACTGTAGCAGTCAATGGTAGTTCGCGAGCATGATGCGCACCATCGTGACTAGGTAGAGAAAGCTCAGTGCGTTTGATCCGCTTTTGCAGCACCATGAGGCAATGGGTGGCAGTATTGTTATCAATGTGACCAATCTGGTACGATGGCGTGGGCGCTCTCAGCATAAATATCTGAGGGAGAAAATTCTGTGTTTGAGCCGCTTGAAAAAGTGGTTCTATCTCCCACCTTGGCGATAGATCTCGATGATGTCTGATCGACATTTCCATGTCATTGGCTAAACAGCAAGTTCAGTTTACGACTGTCACTTCTTACGGTCAGCGTGGTGATGATTCTTGCCGGTGTTTTGTACCTCTTCCTCCTTTGCCCGTTTGGTGGAACACCACTTGCACACGGTGTACTATCACCCCCACTGTGTCATATACATCACATCCTCGGGGTTTCGTACCGGAAATTCTTCTTCATCTTGACGCCGTCACGCCGGCTTCAAATCATTTCCTCAAACTTGGCATAGTCGATATAAGCTCTGTCAAGGCCAGAATATCGCCGCTGTGTGGTAGTTGGAGGGGCGAACATAAGGGATCGCGCCGCGGGTGAAGCGAATATCGAGGGCGCAAACTCGTTGGCATGAATATTGGCGTGAACTTTGATGCCGCCCTTCTTTTTCGGTCTTCGGATGCCGCCGACACCTTTGAAATGAGATTGGAGAAGAGCGAAATGGTCGTCAGTCGATGATTGCAACGTTCGTCCACTTTTGGACACCACGTCGTCGGCTGTCGCAAACACGATGTATAAAGTGGCGTACAGCTCTCGGTAAATGACTGAGCGTCGTTTGCAGCGCAGGTTGGCATCCGAAATTAATGGAGCAGCGGGCATGGCGTTAATGCCCAAATGTCCCCAATTACGGGCTTCGGAGCATATAGATGCCACGATTTCGCGCAGCGGTCGAAGCTTATGACCACTGCATAGAGCATAACGACCAAATGTTGCTTAAGCATCAAGTGCTTGACGCAGCGTTCTCCTCCGTTTTCTTGTTTTCCAATTGTGCTGTCGAGTAAACTTATAAACTGGCCGTACATCGACTGTCCGAGAAAAATAGTACAACTTGTTCATGGTTATCATGTTTGTGAGTAGCATAAGGCTAAACCAAAAACTGAAGTCAACAATGGACTTCAGCAACCTATGTGGAGAGAAAACTTGCCGAACGGTAATAGTTTCAATAAGCGGTTCTCGCCTCTCTTTCGAAGTCCTCGATGAAGACGCAATCTCATCTTCAATACGATTGAGACTCATGGCATTGTTAGTGCGGGAACGATCGACGGGGAAATTCTCAAGGTAAATAGTGCATTTTAGATTGCGTTTAAACTATAAAAAGCATACTCGTTCTTCTATGTGTGAGAAGTGCCGTTGCCATCTTCACCATAAGACTTCTCTTGCAAAAAATCTTCCGCTTTGCTCCCATTTTGAAGAAGTCTCAAAGTCTGAACAACTAATTATTGTGGATTGATGCATGGCCTTGTGAGTTCTTTGGCCGCGGAGCGGATGATGGTGAGCAAATGTCTTGATGGCTGAGCTGGTGAAACTGACAATACTGATGAGAATCTCAGGAATGTATCATAATACCTGACAATGCGTCGCACAATGGCTCTGATTGTAAATCACCCGATCTTGGAGACAGGAAATACCAGCTTTGATAATCTAACTCTCCTTACCGTAAACGATAATTAATACTCTGTGGCAAGCATCCATGAAAATATTCTCCAAAAGTTTCGCCCCCAATAGGTGGCATCCATTTGTAACGTTATTGCCAATGGGGTCAATTCTGTAGAAAACATCTGATGACTGGGGTACGTTTTGAGATATCGTTGTGGTGAAAACAGAAATACCACCATATTCTTGAGCTGTTTCAAGCAATGTATCGCGCCCTTGTAAATAGAACTCAACAATGGCAGCCTTATTGGGCTTTTCACGACCATAAAAATAGCATTGACAACTCTTGCAATACTATTACAGGCACCGTTTTGCTCCTTTGCGGATTCAGTATGAGAACCGCATTTCTGTGACACGATGATATTCCGTATAGCATTATAATCACCTCCAAAAGGTATGAAAAGAGAGCACGTATGCACTGAGTGCATTTGACCATTAAGCCGATTTTGTGCGCTCCGCTTGAATCGTTTCAGCCAAGAGGCGCGGTTGTGCACGGAGGAATACGCGCCGAAAGAGAGACGCATCCGCCGCGGTGCCGCCGGCTCGCTTCTCTCGCATTTTGAGGAGCAGGCGCCCGCATCCGTCACAAAAGCCGTTCGCTTTCGCGCCAGCGTAGTCACGGCCGAAGCGGCGCACAGATTCCACACTCCAGCAGGCCCGTGTGCATGCGCGTGAAGCGCCCCCGTCCACTTTCAGCGAGGCGTGTTGAAAAACGGACTACAGTGAGGGCGTCACAAAATCAGCCGCTGCCACCAGCCCGCACGAACGCGCAGTGCGTGGAGCGAGATCGACCGAGCCCCGGCCTGCCAGGGCTGCCCCCGTGTTGAAAAGCGCTGCAAATCGCCCGCCTGTTGATGAGCGCCGAGCGTCGTGCACCTCCGCTTCCGCCGCATTCAGCACACGGTGGTTCCACGTTTTTCCGCAGTTGCAGCCCGATACTCCCGTTACAGAGCGTCTGACGCCCAGTCCGTGTCGTCCTGCTCGCCGCCGCGGTGTTGCACCATCAGTTGCACCGGCAGTTCGAGCGCCCAACCGCGAGCCTTCGGCCGCAGCGGTTCCACCGATTGCGTCATACCCACCGTGAAAGCCTCTTGATGCTTGTCCATTGCGTAGATGAAGCTCTGCCAATCGGTCAAGCGTCCATCTTCCACCGGCGAGTGCGAATCAATGTTTGAAAGCCCTTTCGGGATCGGTCGTCAGCAGATTTTCCGGCTTATACAACGGAAGAATCAAACCGCGATGGAGCCGCGCCGTAAAGGTCGCCCAACACAAGGTGGCGGCACCCATTTGAGCTGTTGCGCGAAAGTGGGGCGTAGGTGTCGCCGCCTTGGTAAGCCCGCCCTTCCACGTCACAATGTCGTGAAAGGCGTAGTTCGGATAGCGATTCGTTCCATGGTACATCAGTGCCGAGAGTCCCAATTCTAAGCTCAATTCCGGCCGAGGCCGATAAGTCAAATGCGGGGTGAGTCGTACGCCCGGAAGCGTGTAACCCTTAGCGATGTTGCCGTCAAACTCGTTATCTTTGAAAAAGACAGCGCAGTCCACATCGAGATAAAGGGTTTTCATCTCGATGGAATCCGTATCGTGTTGGGGCGTCAGTTGGCGAAATAGGTTGACTTCCGACGTTTGGGCATCGACCACTGAGGCGAGTAGCGCGCCAAAGACGAGCAGCAGAGCACGGCGCATTGTCCGTGTGCAGAGCGTGAGCAAATTGTTCATACGATGCAAAGTTACGTTTTTGTTGCTCAGTGTTGGTTTTCTCCATTTCTTTGTTGCTCATTTTTGCGAGTCGCGCCCCTTCCGGGCGAGACGATATTTCACATGATTCCCCTTTGTTTTCGCCCTTTTCCTCGCGCGTACGCGCACGTCCGGTGTTTTTCTGTTTTTTGCCTTCACCTCTTCACCTTGGGTTGGTCTGTGTGTTGATAATCAGGGAGATGAGTGGGCGAAAAGGGTGAAGGCAAGCCCGATTTCCTTCACCTCAAAATACAAAGTTGGTGTCCTGCATTGGGTTGATATACAGGTGTTGAGGGTGAGACAAAGGGTGAAAACGCAAAAAGCGGAAAAGCGAGGGCCTTCGTTCACGGTGTTTTTCGCCTCTTCGAGTGAGCAGGAAACTTTTAGTCAGGTGAAGGCATTTGAGAGCATTGCCTTCACCTAACTCACCAAGAAATGAGGGAGATATTGCGGGTGGTGAAGGGTGAAGGCAAAACAGGGAAATTCGCTGAGTGCGCGTATACGCGCGTGAGAGAGCAGAAGAGCGAGGGACGAAGTAGGAAGTGCGGTCGGATAGGGCGTCGGTGAATAAAGCAGTGGAGTTTTGTTGAGAAGGTCTCTGTTTTTGCGAGATAGTAGACGAGTTTTGGTGCGAGTCGGCGTGAAGTGTGGCGTATCGTTCGAATGAATTTTTGATGAGACGAAAAGTTTTGCGATTGGTTTTTGTAATTGTTTCAGGATTTCGTAACTTTGCAAAAGGATTGGGATGAACCACCCATTTCGTTGGCAAAGGAGGTGCCGTTGCAGCAGACTCCCGACAGAAAACTTACTAATCTGGCGTTCGACGCTTGTAGTTACTCTGTACCTTTAGTTCGAGTCGAGCGCCCCTATGTTGTTCTACTATTCAGACACACAGCGCCTAAAGGCGACGCATGGGAAGCGAAACGACCGTCGGTACATCTTCTTTCGACTCGTAACGCCGATTTTTCCCCTCTGCGGCTTTTCCCATCGAAGGCACTCGATGCCCACTGGTTCCGCTTTGTCGCAAAGCCGTAGCGGGTGAGCATAACCTCGCGAAAACAAGGAAATCGTCAGCATCATGCCGGTTACTACTCACTTTCGGGGTGGGTTTCGTGTTCACGGCCTTGCTCATGCCGTGGCTCATCGAAACTCTGCCGCCAGAAAGGACTTTCGACCAGCCCAACGAGCGCAAAGTGCGCAAAAACAGCATCCCGCGCCTCGGTGGCTGCTTTTGCCCCAGCGATGTCCATCGGTATTGCCGGCTAAGCTACCTTTATTTGGGGTGAGTGTCGAGAGTTCACAGTTGCCGGTGTTTCGGTTGTCGACCATGATACTCATGGCCGGGCTGTTCCTCATTTACCTCATCGGTGGCTCGATGATCTTTTGAGACTGAGTGCCGCGTGAAGTTCGCGATGCAGATTGCTACCTCGGCATTCATGCCGCTCTGTGGAGCTGTGCATCAACAATCTCTGCAGCCTATTCGACTGGGAAATCCTTTTGGGCAGGCAGCGTGTTGACGGTCTTCCTATGCCGCTGCTCATCGTGATCAGTGAACGGTCGGCGGTATCGACGGCGTCGAGTGGTCTGTCCATGTTTGCTTTGAGCGGTTTCTGCAGCCTTGTTTTAGCAGTTGGGCGTAGAATCCCTACACCCTCGTGTCGCTCGGTCTAATCGGAGCCGTGATGGCCTTTTTCTTCTTCAACGTCTTCGGCTCGGGCGTCGGCACCAAGACTTTCATGGGCGACACCGGAGTTTGGTGCTGGGCTACACCTTGGCTTGCCGGCTGTCAAATGCGCGATGAACAACCTATGGTGTTGGCGCCGCGCCCGCACGGCATGACGGTGGTGATCACCCTGTTGGCTGTGCCGGTTTTTCGATCTTGTGCGCGGCCTGCTGCATGCGTTTTGTTGAACCGGAAGGGCATTTTCACCCGACAAAAACGCACGTACACCCGCAGCTTTGGCCGCGGGCTTCTCCATGACCCGATCGCTGCTCCTCATTCTTGGTCTGCAACTGCGATCATCGGCGTGGAGATGCCGTGATGTCGCAGTGGATGGTCAATATCAACCTCTGTTGCTCGTCGATGTGCTCCTCTACGGCGTATTTGTCGTTTGGCTGCGTTGGCGACGTGATCGCTCGCCACAAACCGCAACGGAATAATTCGACAGACTGCGAGGCGCAATACCTTTTGCTCCCTAAGGCCTCGGCACGCCATTTCATCGCTTTACTGTACATCGGCGAGCGTCCGCTTGTCGTATAGAGAGCACCACGTTTCGGTACAAAAAACTCCGCACCTGCTTGTCTGCAGGTGCGGAGTTTTGTTGTCAGAGTGGGAGACGAAGGCCTTACTCTTCGTATTCGTACTCATCGTCTTTGGTTTCCGTTTGGCGGTTGGCCGGGGACGATGTGAGAGCTTGTTGTCGAGGCAATTCGTCTTCGTAGATCTGCTTCGGGAGTTCGTCTTCGGGTGCATATTCGGTGGGCAGTTCTGAGTTGATCTTCTGCGGGGCGAAATGCTTGTCGTAGAGTTGGCGATAGTCGTCGAAGCTGACGACGGAACCGAGAGTTTGAGGTTGTCTTTGCTGATGAGAGCAGCGCGGGCTCCCTCGAGGTTGACGCAGCGCGGTGGTGCCAGAAAGCGTTTGGGCATGGTGGTGCACATCGGCGAAGGAGGCGAAAGCCATCGACGCGGAAGAGCGTGGGGGACCGGGGCGTTCCTGTTGATGTCGAGACCGCGCGAAACAAAGCGGCTGAAGTTGAAGCGCGCGAGCTCGAACAGGATCTTGTCGTCGGGCAAACTGTCGGCAGGATGAGCCCGACAAGACAAAGGCACATCGCGCTCGGGACTGAGCGTGCGTTTGTCGCCTTCGGCGGCGTTTTCGACCGTGGTCTCTCATGCGGCGCGCCACAGGCTGCCGGGACGGAACTTCTCGCCGGCCGGGGTGCGCCCTTCCTGCAATCCCTTGGCCATCATGGCCGCCATTTCAGCCACATCGCTTTGGGGAAGTCTTTGGCGAGGGTAGTGAACTCGGCGATGGGTGTCGCGCGGCGCGGTGCCGATGCGCGAGGGGGTCGACCATTAAAAAATTTCGGTCGGTTGAGCCCTTCGGGATAGGTGGCGGTGGAGCGAGCAGCGTTGCGCGCCGCTCTTCGTTATGCCCGATGATACAGGCCGCGTAGGTGGCGGCATGAAACGAGTCTTCGGTTCGCGCCCACGCGGGCATTGCGTTCGAAAATCGGGGTCGGTGATGGTGCGCGTGAGCAGGTGCTGCGGATTGGAGCGCGCCATCAAAGGCACGATATTTATTAGCCGTTCGGTCTTTCCCCACGCCGCGCGAGAGGAAGAGTTGGTAGTAGGCCTCGGGGAGCTTGTCGAAATCAGGATAGTCGCGCACCAAGCGTCGCAGGGTGCGTTCGGCGAGCCGGATAGTCGCCGAGTTCTCGTGTTCCTACACCGGCGCCGAAGGGGCATCGCGCACTTGGTGGTGCCGCGGCCTGTTTAACTTCGGGGGTGAAATTGTGCCAGATAAGTAAGGCGCGTGTGGGATCGAGTTCGGCTTTGCCTTTCTGTCGGCGCCTCCCGTAGTGTCGGCGGGTGCGGCCGCGGCGTCCTCGGACAGTTGCGCAGGCATAGTCCCGCACGGCCGTTTCGAGGGCATCGCCGCTCAAACCCTTAACGAACAAACTGTCGCGAGCGGGCGTTGACGAGGGCTTTGAGGCTGTCTTCTGCGGGCATAGTCGTAAACCCTCTGCCTTGTTGTCGGCAAGCAGGCTGTGATTAGCGCAGCGCCAGTCGTCTTCGTTGCGGCGGTTGCCCATTGGCGCGCAAGGACTGTTTGCCCCTGCTGAACAGCGAGTGTTGTGAAAGTACCACGACTTGTCGGTCGCCGGACGTTGTGGTGCGGTGGGGGCAGTGGGCGCATTTTCGGCGCAATCGCCACCGGCTTCGGGCGTGCACGGCGCAGGCTGTGTCGCTGCGGTTGCGGCGGTCGTTTTCTTCTTGCTTTTTGAGCAGGGCGATAGCGTTGTCGATCACGGCGAAGCGGGCGGCTTCGGGCATGCGCGCCAGGCGAGGAGGTCTTGCTCGAACACCACTTGGGTGTAGGGACGAGGTGGTCGACACTTCCGAGCGGCGGAGGAGTTCGGCATAACCCTCGCTTTGCTGATCGAGCAAACCGATAGCTTCGGTATAGCAGGGTTGGGCTTTGTCGAAGCGTTGACGCTGCCAATAGGGGTCGCCGAGACGGCGAAGGAACGCCTTTTTCGGGCGTAGACTGTGTGGCGCGCACGCGGCCGATCTCATAGGCTTCGAGGGCGTGGAGGGTGTCGCGAGCGGCCAAGTGGATGTTGCCGACGGCATAGTAGATGCGGTCGAGATAGTCCTTGTTGTTCGCGTCGCGGAAGCATGCGTTTGAGCGCGCAATATCTTTGTGTGCCTTGTGCCGTGGTGACGGTTTCAGTTTGGAACATACGGGCTTGGAAGCAGTTCGTAGCCAGGGATTCTGCGAGGCAACGCTCGATGGCACGGTGGGCGGCTTGTTTTTCGCCGCGTTCGAGAAGCACTTGTGCAAGGAGATAGTGTAGACGGGCTTTTTCGAAACTGTTCTTCCCGTGGCGAGCGGCACGTTCGAGGTAGGGGAGGGCTTCGGCGGTGTTGTTGCGGGCAGGGAGGAGGTCGGCGAGGGGAGCGGTCGCTCGTTTTCCAAAAGCGCGGGGAAGGCGCTTCGCGGGCAGGCGCTGTGCCACGTCTTCGGCGTCGTGAGCCCGCCGAGTGCGACGATCACGGCGGATGGAGCCAGATGCGTGCTGCGGCCACGACTTCGGGTTCGGCGGCATAGAAGCGGGTGAGATGCGCAAAGGTGGAAGCGGCGGCGAGGAAATCGCCTTGTTGAAATTGGGCTTTGCCTATCAGCAACCACGCGTTTTTGAGATAGGGATTGAACTCCTTGCGCGACAGGTAGGCTTTGAGTTTAAGAGGTGTTGCTGCCGACTTTCCAGCGGGTTTTGCGCTTGATGCTGTGGAGCTGGATGGCTTTTTCGCGCGGTGACGGCGCGCTCGAAGATGGGTCTTGCCAGGTCCAAACTTGTTTGGGATAGCCCACGGCGAAGACGGGCAGGCGGCGGGTGAAGTCCTCGCGCAGGCCGGTGCGTTGCGACTCTTCGCCTTCTTGGTAGGCGACAGTGGCGTTGTAGAATACGTTGTAGCGGGTCACGAACGATTGCCACCGCCGAGAAACGGCGGTGTTCTGTGCGTGGAGCAGCCGGTGACGCAACGCAGAGGAGAACAGCAGGAACGCGAGGGTGTTTGATGGTAAAAAGGGGAGATGAGCGTTGCGCACCATGGGAAAAGACAGTGCGCAGTCACCGGGATTGAGACTTGTGCGGTGGGGGCTTTCTTGTGGAACGGCGCAAAGGTATTTTGTTACGACCACGAAATAAAGGAGGACGCTGACCACGATGATCGACGCACCGGAGGGGACATTGAGAAGATAGGACAGGAAGAGACCGCCGAGACAGTCGACGAAGCCGACGAGCATCGACACGAGGATCATGCCGCGAAAGCTGCGCACGAAGAGTCCTGCGGTGAGTTGTGGCACGGAGAGGAGCGAAACGACCAAGATGATACCGACCATGCGCAGACAACCGACGATAGTGAGGCGCGGTGATGAGGGTGAGGGCGGTTTCGAAGGCGCCAGTGGCGGACCTTGTGCGAGCGAGGGAGTCGGGATCGTGAGGCGACGGTGACGATGGAGCGTTCGGCGAAGAACAGGACGGTGCCTGCGTGATGAGCGGTCCATGACTGCAGATCGGTGCGCGAGATGCTGAGAATGTCGCCGAAGAGGTAGGTGGGGAGGTCGGTCATGAAGCCCGGGGCGAGGTAGGCAAAGAGGATGCCGATGCTCATGCCGAGCGTCCAAACCATGGCGACGGCGCTGTCGGAACGCACGTCGCGACGCGACTGGAGCCAGTCGTGCCAGTCCGCCGACGAGGGCGAACGCGGCGGCGCCGAGGAGGGGAGAAACCGAAAAAGCCCCAGCCGCCTAGCGCCACAATGACGGCATGCGCCATGCCTCGCCGGCGATGACCAACCGACGGTGACGACATAGCTACCCACGCAGGCGCAGAGCAGGCTGCTGGAGCAGAGCGCCGAGGAGGGCGTATTGAAAAGGTAAGAAAATATGGAGAACATCTCGAGCGGGATTAGTGGGGGAGGTCGGTTTGCGGCGCTCGCCGACGAGGAGGATAACGTCGTCTTTTGAGGTTCGTCGAGGAAGGCGATTTTCGCGGAGTTGCAGAGAACGAAATCCAGCCGGCGACTTCTTCGAACGCGCAGGGTGGTGAGGATCTCGTTGAACTCTTCGATTTCACGTCGCTGTATTGATCGGAATTTCGGCCACGGAATCGGTCGAGTTCTTCGTCTTCGTAGTACTCGATGTCGTGACTCACGGCGGCGAGCAGACTGTCTTTTTCGCAGGTGGCGTGCTGTCCGCAACAACCTGCGGCAGCACTTTTCGCGAATTTCCGGCATTTTGTCGAGACGGCGGAACAATCTCGCGCAACCACCATTGTCGGATGAGACCGGCTACGGCGCAGCGACACCGAGGACGGAGAAAGAAGGAGGATGAGTTTAGTCACGAGAGGATAGGTGGTTTCTACGGAATAATCGGAAGAGAACAGGCGGCGGGCAGGCGGTCGACGAAGCGCAACCATTCGGCACAACGAGGGGTTGGGTGCGAACTGTCCTGGGGATGCGAATCAGGGGTTAGTCGTTGCAGATCTTCCACGCGGATAAGACTTGCTGACGACTTCCGGACAGCAGATTTCGATCGGACCGACAACGAGGGCGGCGGGCGCAAAGGAGAAACGCCATGCGGTGGTCGTCGTGATGTGTGTGGATAGTGGGTGTCGAAAGTGTTGCCTTCGAAAGGAACTTGTTTGGGTGAAGAGGTCGACGCTTGAGGGCAGGCATACTCAAGGTGCCGTGTTCGGAGAGTGAGCACGATGCCGGGTGCCGGATTCGTTTTGCAGAGCGCGATGCGATCGGTCTCTTTAATATGGAGCGATGCGAGACCGGTGATGCGAAAGGCGCGACCGAGCAGGGCGCAAGTGACGACAAAGCGTTTGGGCGGGTCGGAGTCGCCGAAAAGTCGCGGACAAAAACAGCGTTCGCCGTCGGTGCGCATTTGGTGAGGACGCTCCTGCTTCCGGTAAAGGTGGTTTTTCACCCGAGCGCAAAAGAGTTCGGCAGGCAGCGTCGCCATGACACACTCTGCGCGCAAACCGCGGAAGTACATGGGCTGCCGGATCGGGAGAAACGCAACGAGTTCGTACCGGTAGGAAGGCAGCACTCAATCGGGTTCGACGTAGTAAAGGCTGCAAGGGACGGCGGTAGTGACGTCGGCGAGGGACGAATAGCTCATTACTATTCGCACCCATTGCGTCGACGCCAAAGAGATTTTGCGTCAACGCCAAGGTCATGGCAATGCGAGCGCCGACGCAATTTCGCCGAGCGAGACTGAGCTGTAAAGACCTTGTTCGAGTGTGGGCGCGATCATGAGCAGCGCAGCAATGTACCGCGAACTGCTTGCGCAGAGAGGTTCCACGGTGCTCTCCGCGTGGAGCGTTCTTCCCTTGAATGCGCGGCGGGGAAGCCTTTCTTTTCTCGCACAGAGTCTGTTCTGCGCGCAGACCGCGGAGTGCGTCCGACGAAACGAGCGCGATGGGACGCTCTTTCATGCGCGCACTTCCGGTGAGCATGCACGACTTTCCGGGGCGAAGTGGCGGTAAGCGGTGGTGAAAGCGCATGGCGGTGCCGGCTGCGATTATCGTCTGGAAAAAGGTGGAGGAAATCATTTGCGTCGGAGGATCGCTTTTGCACCGTTTTTCTCCACGACTTTCTCTTCACTGGGGCGTTTTGTCGGTTTTTCTCCTCCCGATTTACTTCGGTTGTGGGCTGCCAGCGCGGCCACCAAAGCGCGCGTGTCGTCGCTGTCGGAGAGGTCTGAATCGGAGTGTCCGCCCGGCCAGCGCACGGAGAATCCAGTGCGCGCGCCGAGACTCTTTACTCGTCGGAAGCGTGATGCCCTGCGCGCACAGCGTGGAGGGAAAGTGAACCAACATGAGCTTGTCGTGCCGTCAAACAGTAATGCAGAGAAAGTTTCGACGCTCAGAGAGAAATGCTTCATTACCGCAAGAGAAGATAGCAAAGGGTGGAGCGAGAGGTCTGCGCGCCGAAGGAAGAAGCGCTCAGCGCGTTTTCGTTCTTTTGTCCTGCTGTTCTTTACGATGACGGTATTTGCAGCCGGCATGAGGCGAGCAACAAAAACCGACGAGACCAATCATCGCGTAACCTATCTCTGTGTGCTGTGGCGATTGGCGCGATCCATCACCCGCTCCTGGTGGTTTTGAGATCCGAGGAAAGCGGCGAGGGTGTTGCGTAACCCAAGAACGCGAGCACGCACCTCATCGCTCCGGCACCGATGTGGTAGTGGAGAACGTGCTGCGGTGCATGCGCGCGACAACCGGCCGGAATGCTGATGAGTTGTCGCACCCCGGCACGAGACGATCCCGCAAAGTGGAAACCACCGTGATGACGGAAGAAACGCTCGCTCTTCGATGGATTCGCGGTTGATGAGCAGCATTTTTGCCCCACTTCGCTCGGGCCAATCGACGTAGATGACCGGGCGCCCGAGCCACTAAGCCAGTGCATGGTGAGCGTCCGCCCAGATCTGCCCAAAGTGGCGACGACCACCACCCAAAGATGTCGAGCGATGCCTTTGGTTGTGCCAACTCACGCCGCGGAGGAGACGACGGCTTCCGAAGGAAAGGGAATAAACGAGCTTTCGATCGCCATGCCGACGAAGATAACCCAGTAACTGAGGTGGGTGGGCACGCAAAGAATGATCGCTGCCATGAAAAGGCAGAGAGAAAGAAGGATGAAGCGTTAATATAAAAGAGTGGCACAGAAAGCGATCTCACCAAACCGGCGGCTTTCAACCGGCGGCGCGGTACTATTCGGCGTCGCGGTAGGTGATGTTCAAGTTTGCCGTTCTGCGGACAGCGTGCCGCGTTGTCGGCATAGCGTTGTTGAGGAACGGTACATCGAAACGCCGCGGTTGGCGTCGCTGACGTAGATCGCATCATTGAAACCAACGATGTTGCGCCATCCCCCATTGATCCAGTATTGTCGGCTGGCACCCATGCCCGTGAAGAAGCGCGCGGTGGTGGCTTTGGCCTGCACCGTGCGCGGTCGAGCGCCTTGCTGTAACGGGCAAAATCCTCGGCGGTGAGGGAGGTTGCCGCGGAGCGCGTCGTCGCTCATGTCGAAAGAACCGGGACGATAGAAAACAGCGCTCGAGTAGCGGACCATGAGGGCTGTATTGTCCCGTGTTCGGATAGTTGGTGCTGTGCCACATGCGGTGAGGGCAGGCAGGTTGCGGGAAGCACGCACCGCCATCGGGTCAGCCACGGCCTGCAAATCGGCCGTGCGCAAAATCGAAAAGACGACGCTCGAGTCTTCATAATAAGGCATGCTGCCCGTGCACGCGGTAGTAATCGACATACGCCTTTACCGAGGTCGGCAAATGTCGGCGCGAAGTAGCCCCATCGGAGCATGTCGGTGTAGAACCCACCGATGGCCGCAAATTCGCATCGGCGACGCCACGTAGTCGGTGACGTCGCGCAGGCATAAGCCGCATTCAATACACTGCATTTCGCGGCGGTCGTTGTGAGTGAATCGGAGGTGAAGGCCGCCGCGTTGCACTCGCGCTTGGCGATGTCTTCCACATTCATCTCGTGAGGGAAATCGCCGGCGCCGCTTTGTCGCGTGCCATGCTGCCGTCCTTGCCCACATCCATCCTGTAACTTTGCACAGACAGGCTTGTGCGCCGTGTTTTTCGTCACCTTTCCGTCAGAAAGCGAGATCGGGTTCGACGTCGTGTGCGCGTTACGATACTGCGCGCTCCGGCAACCAACCGTCACGCACGGCTCCACAGCACCAGAAACCTGTAGCTGTCGACGGCAAGTGCTCGCTGTCCGATGTTGGAGCACGGTCGTCAGCGTTTTCGGATCGGCCGAGTTGAGATCTTCTTTCCCATTAGCTCACCCACTTTGGGACGGGCAGCCGCGCGCCACTTCATAGAGCGGGCTCGTTCATCGTCCATGAAGACGAGCACGCTTGTCCGTCGCCGAGTGAGGGCGCCCCGTTCATAATTTCGGTGCTGTCTTGCGTGAGCGATAGCCGATTGTAGCCGCGAGTTGACGTTTCTGCGCCGCCATATAGACCACAGTCACTGTTTGTTTTTCCTTTCTTGCTGACTTCCGGCGGCGGTCCGTCGTTGGTCTTATCGCAGGCACGCGAGGTCCAACTCGTCGCAGAGTAACACCAGTGCCGAGCAGGCGAGTGAGTCTATTCATGCGATCATTCGTTTTGTCCGGTCTCCGAACACGATGTTCACTCTCATCGCAGCCTCAAGGCGGTGAAAGTTGGCGAATTGTGCTTCTGCGTTGCGGCGCTGCCGAGATTTTCACTCAACGCGTTTACGGCTTCAGCCGCCTGTGCGCATTTGTTGTTTCGCATCGGCACTCCACTCCTTCTGCACGAACACCGTGGTTGCGCGTGTCGTTAATAAAATCGCTGTCCCGCCATTCCACTGGGCAAGTGAAGCGTCACCGTTTTGCCTTGCATCGTCACATGCTTCGCTGGTGGTCTTGCCATATCGATGCCACGCGTGAGCAACCGCGGTGAGACGCAGACCATTTGCTTTTGACGACAGCGTGAGTTCTCGTTCTTTTCCACCAATTCTTCGGTGTCGACCGAGAGGGCTCGTTGCCCGACGTCGCGAAAGGGCATGCGAATCTCTTCGTGTGGCGTCACAATGGCCGGTGTTGTGGCAGAAAAGCCCTCGTCGTCGAAGTAGACCTTTTCTACGCGGTATCCCATGGCGTAGCCCAGCAGCCAGGCAGGAGCACCGCAAGCGGCAGCGCCATTTGCGGATGAATTTGATGTGATCCAATCAGTGTGCACCGAGCGTCAGCCACAAGCAGCGTTGTCTTTGCGCAAGGCGCGGGCAGACCGGCTCCCGGTCTCGCCGGTGTCGGTGTTGAGAGGTATCTGCCGGCGCAGCGAGCTGTTTCTACCGCGTTTCGCCAGTCGTCACCTCTTGCTGCGTCCGTGACGTTTTTCTTCGCTCCGTCCGCCGGCCTCGTCGGAGCTTCGCGCCTCGGTTTTGCGCACCATGCCCACAGGCACATCGCCGTAATTGCGGCCGCATTCCCTCGCCGCAGAGGGCTGGAGTTCGTTGTCGCTGTTCGCGAAGCGAGGCGCAAGCTGAGGCGTACGCGGCGGATCAAGTCGTTGTTGTTGAAATCTTTGCGCAGCGCACAATGATGCTACCGCGCCAGCTAGCTTGTTTGAACATCGGCACCAGCACGTGCCGCAGCCGTGCGCGGCTCCACCAGTCCGTAGCGGGCGATGCGTGACTGCATGCTGTCTTCGCCCTGTCGCGCCAGCAGGTGATTTCTTCGTCGGTGAGTTGGAGCGCAAGGTCAAACGATTGTCGCCTTGCTGAAATCAAGTGTGCGAGGCCGTGATGGTGATTTGCGGATCGGGGAGCGTAATGACAATGAGCGAGTCAGTACGCGTCACATTCGAAGCGATCGAAATGCGTGAAATCTATCGAGCCCTTGAGCGTCACGTCCAGCGGAACGGCCACTTTGCGGTAGCCGGGTTTATCGATGTCGAGCAGTTTTCCACCGATCTTTCGTTCGGAGAACACACCTCGTGTATTTTGCACTCGGTGCGGTAGAGTTTGCTTTTGTTGCTGCGTGCGCATCACCACGTTGCAGTGCGGTCGATGGCCCTCTGCGGTAGTGCCGCGGCCTTCGCCGTGGAGTCGTTCGCCCGTTCGCCGCTTGTTTTGTTTTTGGCAAGCCGCGAAAGTCGGCGAGAAGAGCAATGAAGAAATAGCGTATCATATCCATATATTGTAGGGCAAACTATAGCGATAATTTTTCGGCGGACAATTGCCATGTGGCAATAATTTTGCGTATTCGCGGCTAACAACAAGAAAAATCCTTTACTCAACATGAAAAAGTTCTATTGGATGGCCGCGCTTGCGTTGGCGCTAACGAGTATCGTGCCTGTGGTGGCATCTTCGTCCGAACAGACGGCCGACACCACGCAGGTCTCTCGCCGTAGAAGAAGGGCCCGGCCGTGACGAGGCGCACCGTACGTGCCGATGCCGAGTACAACGGACACCAATATCATTTGACATTGTCAGCGCGCTCGACGATTCGCTGCCCCGCGTCAAAGATCGTTTTGGCGATCCCTTATCTCGACAACCGCATTACGGTCAGCGTGGTGCGATAGCGGCATCGCCCGATAGTTTTTCGTTTACGAAAGCCGATCTCACTGGCCGACGGCAGCGCCATCAAATCTCGGTATCGCTTTCAGCTGTGTGGACGCCTCGGTTTGTATTCGGTGCGCAACTCAACGCTCCCGGCGATGAAGAGGGCGGAACGACCTTCAAAATCACGCTCCCCTCGTCGATCTGGCGAAAACCGCAGATCGTGCAAGACACCAATCAAGACACGGCTTCGGACGATGTTGAAGAGTGATTGAGCGAAAAACGCCCGAAAGCGAAAAAGTCCTCGAAAATTTGGAGCATTCGCAGAAAGTGCGTACTTTTGCATCGCCTTTCAGGAAGAAAAGGTGCTCATGCAGACCGTAGTTCAGTTGGTTAGAGCGTCGATGTGGTTCTGGACGTCGGGTTCGAACCCATCGGTCACCCTTCTTCAAATCCTTACAACTTTGTGTTGTGAGGGATTTTGCTCATCTACCTCCTCCCTTTCACTCCTTGCTGTCTGCCTGCTCAACCGCGGTGCGACAAGGCTCGGTCGCTGGGCACCTCGGCGCGCTCCTCTCGTGCTCGCCTTTGTTGTCGCCGCTGTGCGTGTCGAACGGTTTGTGCTTTATCGAAAAGTGCCGCCCGCCTACTTGCCCGCCTCGCACACGTACCCCTAATGCCTGTGGCAGCCGAAGACGACGGCCCCGCTTCATCGTCGTGATGCGGAAGCCGAGCAAAATCGTCTGCTTGGGTGAAGATGCGAGCCGATGCGTTTCTCGAAAAGACTGTCGGGACCTTGTCGAAACGTACATTTTCCTCGCGGGAGCGTGCGCACACCGCATTTTTCGTTTTTGCGCTTCACCCTTCACCTACTTGTATAAAGGTGCAGTAAAATTATCGATGGGTGGTGAAGGCAAAGGTGAAGGTCTGGTGCTCGCCTTTGCCTTCACCGCTGTGCGGAGTCACTGATTGTTGTGGTGGCACGAAGGTGGCACGTTTTTGTTCAAAGTCCACTCCCTTTTCCGCATTTTTCGATGCGGGTATCTCCGTCCGCGTCGAGTGAGGAAAGGTAAGTCGCAAGGGTGAAGGGCAAAAACGGTCTTGCCTTCACCTGCAATCAGCTGTCAATCAGTAAGTAAGGCATGGAGGTGAAGGCGAGGCAAAAACGGAAAACAGTTGACGCGCTGTGCGCGAGGCGCGTGTCCATTTTTGCAAGCCAATGTAACATTTTTGATAGCGGTTGGCAAGCGTATTTCAAAAGGCAAAGAAGACAATCCTTATTTTCAGCGTTTTTATTTCGATACATCAACTTTATTCCTCTACCTTTGCCAACAGAGTAATAAACAAAACAGAACTTTTGCACCGCACTACAATGCCTATTTATCTCTTTCCCTTGCTCGTCGCTTTGTGCTGAATATAAAACAGTCCTCGTTTAATTTATCTTTTCACCCCCGCCCCTGCTCCGAAGGCGACTTCGATCGGGGAAAGAAATGGAGGAGCACCACCTTATGATCCACTATTTACGTTATTGTTGTGCGATGTTCTTCACACTGATTAGTTTCCTGCTCGCTCCTCCGCAGCGTGCGCGAGGCGCAAACCCGCGAGGCCTATGTGAGCCAAAGCGCGGACAAGACGACGCTCACCTTCTACTACGATGACCAACGTGCCACTCGCACCGGCACGACATGGGGCATCGAGGAGACAAAAAAAGACGAAAGAGATATCACCTACCCTGCATGGGCAGGAACATTGGCACGTGCTAGACGGTACCACCACTCGTGTGGTGTTCGATGCCTCGTTCCGAGATTTCCGTCCCACCACCACTGCCCGGTGGTTCTACAATTATCGTGACGCTCAAGCAGATCGAAGGCTGGAATACCTCAACACTTCAGAAGTAAAAAAACATGGGAGGGATGTTCGGGGATTGCTCCGGTTTGACTTCTCTTGACTTGTCGCACTTCAACACCCAAAAGGTCACCAACATGGGTTGGATGTTCGCCGATTGCTCTGGTTTGACTTCTCTGGACTTGAAGAACTTCAACACGCAAAACGTCACCTACATGGGTTGGATGTTCGATCGGTTGCTCCCGTTTGACTTCTCTTGACTTGTCGCACTCAACACCCAAAAACGTCTACCGACATGCGTTGGATGTTCTACGGTTGTCCGGGTTTGACTTCTCTGGACTTGAAGAACTTCTAACACGCAAAACGTCACCGACATGGTTGGGATCTTCTCCGATTGCCGTGCGTTGTCTTCTTTGGATGTGTCGCACTTCAACACGCATAAACGTCACCTACATGAGGGAGATGTTCTCTGTTTGCTCTGGCTTGACTTCTCTGGACGTGTCGCACTTCAACACGCAAAATGTCACTGACATGAGCGAAATGCTCTCGGTTGCTCTGGCTTGTCTCTGGACGATAATCACACTTCAACACCAAACGTCTTCGACATGTCTGGGATGTTCTCGGTTGCTCTGGTTTGACTTCTCTCGACCTGAAAAACTTCAATACAAAAGTACGTCTGATGGGGAGATGTTCTCGGTAGCCGTGCGTTGACTACCATTTACCGCAATAAGTCTTGGGATTGCCGGCGATCGGAAAAATGTTTGACGGTTGCGTCAGTTGAAGGGGCGGCAGTTTACGATGCAAACAAAGACTGACGTTAGATGGCCAACCCGGAAAGAGGTTATTCACCCGTGGCGGAAGCCTCATGTTGCCCAAAGTGCGTGACAAGACAACCTCACCTTTCACTACGATGCACTGCGTGGCTCTCGCACCGCTAGAGACCTGGGACATCGAGGGGATGGAGGAAGGTGACACCTACCCCGAATGGCAGGGAAGATTCATGAGCCAGACCGTACCACCACTCGTGGTGTTCGATGCTCGTTCCGAGGTTCGTCCCACCACCACTTCCTGGTGGTTCACTTCGTGAAGTACCACGCAAATAGAAGGACTGAATACCTTAATACTTTGGAAGTAACCAACATGAGAAATGTTCTCGGTTGCCCGTGCGTTGTCTTTGGACGTGTCGCACTTCAACACCCAAAACGCAATCAACATGAGAGAACAGCTTTCCGGTTGCTCTGGCTTTGCCTTCTGGACGTGTCGCACTTCAACACGCAAAACGTCACCAACATGGCTAGTGGTATGTTCTGGGATTGCTCTCGGTTTGCCTTTCTCTGGACGTGTGTCAAATTTCAACACCCAAAACGTCACCGACATGGGGGAATGTTCTCGGTTGCTCTGGCTTGACTTCTCTTGACTTGTCGCACTCAATATGCAAAAGGTCATCTCACATGAGTAGGATGTTCAAAGGTTGCTCGGGCTTGACTTCTCTTGACTTGTCACACTTCAACACCCAAAACGTCATCTCCATGACCTACATGTTCTCTGGTTGCCGTGCGTTGCCTTCTCTGGACTTATCGCACTTCGACACCCAAAACGTAAAAGACATGTGGAGGATGTTCGACGGTTGCTCGGCGCTAACGACCATCAATAGCAATACGGCTTGGCATTGGCAGCGCCTGCGATCGGCATATATGTTTTACGGCTGCACGCAGTTGAAGGGCGCAGTGGCCCACGACGCGAAAATAAGACAGACGTTATAATGGCCAATCCCGGAAACGGGTTATTTTCACCGCTAAACCCACCGCAGTGGAAAGCGTGCGCTTTCGGTGCAGACGATGCAGCACATCTATACGCTGCAAGGCGAGCGCGTGCGCGGGGAGTGGAAACATTTTGCCGGCCGGAGTGTATGTGGTGAACGGAAAGAAGACGGTCAAATCATGACAGCACTCCAAAGATTTCCTCTCTTCTTGCACTGTCCATCGGTGCGCAGGATATCCACTTGAACGAAAGCGCCACGCTGCAAAACTGCAGCGTGGCGCTCCTTGTAGAGGATGAAGAGAAGAAGGCGAGATTAGGACGATGCGTTTGTGGTGCGCCTTGCGACCATCCGTTGAGAGCAGAAATGCGGTCGCCGAAAAAGTTGTGGCGCCTGTTAGGGTAGCGCGTGCGAATGCTGAGGAGCGCGGTGAGCGAGTTGGTGCACCACGTTTCGTGAAATCGGGGCGAAATGGCGCTTGCGCGCGCCGCGTGATCGAGGCTGCAAGGCGATGGCCTAACCTGGCGAGGCGAAGCCGACGATGAGGCTCGAGCAGAGGTAGGCGACGGCGGTAAGCGGAGTTGCTGTTGCCAAAGGGCGCGCCATCGGCCACGAAGGTGAAAAAGGTGGTGAAGCCGCCGCAAAGTCCGACGGTGAGGAAAGCAGGGTAGTGTCGGGGCGCGGCGATGCGCGAGAGCCACCGCTCAGTAGGGCCGATGACGGGCGGCCGAGGGCGTTGGCGGCGAAGGTGCTGACTGGAAAACGCCCGTCGGCGGCGCCGGGCAGGAGCACGTGAGAGATAGCGGAGATGCGCCAACGAAACAGCCGCAACCGACGGCCAAGAGGAATCGAAAGCATATAAAACGAGGAGGGAAGGGTAAAGAGCTTGATTTTGATGATTGAAGGGCTGCCGGTGTGCTGCGCTGAAGCTAAAAGTGCGCTCGCGGAGCATCGGCGTAGGATGCTGCGGCGACGAGCGCTGCGGTCGGCATGGCGGGGGCGACAAAAAGAAACGGGCGGAGGCCTTCAGCGTGGAGAGGTCTCCGCCTCGTTGGGTCAGGCGTAGATAGAAAAATGGCGGGCGTCTGACCCAAATCAGGCAAGCCTCGTTTGCTCATTGCATTTTGACGCTGCGTGTGCGAGATCCACCCGCGGTCGGTGAGATGCCGGCGGCGACGCAGAGTCGCGTGGGGAACAGGCTGAAAGGATGTCGGCAAAGAGTTTAGCGTATGTTGCGGTCGAAGTCTGATGAAGAGCGCGTTTGGTGTTCGTCGCGCGAACGGGCTTCCAACTGTTTGAGGCGCTTGGTGCGCGCCGTCAGTCGATGGGAAGATAGCCGTGGAAGGCAAGAGCTTTCGGGCCGCTGAAGCGTGACGCCATCACATGGCGAGGAGAATGCTCGAGCCGACCAGCGGCATCGACGCGCAAGCGTCTTGCTGCTGATGCGACCAAGTCTGGCACCGGGATCGGCTAACCGCAGCTGCGACCGGCTGCGCTGACACCCACATCTTCGATATTCTTGCGCAGAGCGAGAAAGGGAGACGCGGCGGGATCGGCGCGCTGGCCCATTTCGTGAAGGTGAGCGTCGATGTCGATGTTGCGGTCTCACTGGCTTTTGAGGAAGCGCCGCGCGCGTGCGTTTCTTCGACGACGAAGTGCCGAATGGAGCGCACTGATGTCGGCATTTGACGATACCGGGAGTACGCGGATAAACTGTGTGTGGTCGCCGAGGGTGACGGGAAATGAGAAAGAGACGGCCATGGCGTTTAGGACATGAGTGGGCGAAGGCTTTCTGCCGCTGCACGCCGAAGCCGTAGACGAGGCTGCGTGTCTGCGTTCGAGGATGCGAAGAGGGTGGTGGACTGAGGGTTCTGCCGGCGCGCGGCGTCAGCGGTGTGCCGCCGCAGCGGAAATCGCGTCGTGCACAGCGCACGGCTTTGGCGTTGGCGGTGTCGCCGTCAAAGCGACTGCTATTTGAGCCACGCGTTACCGTCGAAACGCGTTTGCAGAACGCGAAGGACGTGGCGCAACTCGTCGGTGGGGAGATTCTCTGAGAGCGTAGTGAGACTGTTGCGGAAATTGAGGTGGGTTTTCCGCGGATGCTCAGTGGATGTGCGCCACCGACATGGTGAGACGACCGGTGGGGGATGCACACACACATTTTGTCGCTCGCGCTCGGAGTCGCCAACAGAAATCGATCTCTTCCGAGTGGGCAGTGCGTGGTCGAAGCCTCCGACGGCGTTCCGGTCGGCAGGGCGAACGAGCTGAGTGCAGCGCCGGTAGCCCAAAGAGGAACGCGCGGTGTCGTACTGCCCGTGGTCTTTCTCGAGGATGTGTGAGCACGCGGCCGCGGCGGCAGGGATAGCCGTAGCGGTCGATGAGATCCGCCCGCGGCTCGCTTTGCGCGTGTTCGAAAACTGTCGTGCGCGCATTCGGCGTGGAATCTGCTGGGCTGGGCGGCTACGCTTTCTGGATGTGCGCGTCCATGTAGGTGCGCAGTGTGAGCCAGCCGAGGTGCGCATCGCTGTTGAGGAGAGATAGTAGTCGCAGCGTCCCGGGCGTTTCCGGCTTCGATGCTGCGGAAAGGCGGCATTGTACACGTTTCGGCAAAGCCGTGGTCGTCGAAGCAGAGGAGACGCACGTCCGGGTGCTCGGCACGCAGGTGGTCGAGCGAGGCGTCAGTCGACCCGTTGTCGGCTGCAGCCATGACTGCGCCGTCGGCGCAGTCGGTCATCGACACCAACGGCAGCTAGCGACGGAGCATGTCAGCGCCGTTCGGTTGAGAATCACTGTAGCTATCATGCGGATGAAAATAGCTTTGAGGTCAAAAACGACCCACAAGGGCGGTAGGATCAAAAGGATGGGGTGGCGATGAGTGCGTCGCCGCTTTCGTTGAAGTCGCCGTAGGGCCGGTCCCGAGTGAGTCTGCGACGTCGAAGCCGGGCGCCGCTCGACGCGAATATGATTGCCGGTCCAGCCCATCGCGCGCGGCCTTCGCGCTGATGTAAACACAGCACGTGTGGTGGCTTTCGCCGATGAAGCGGCGATAGTGGGCGATGCGCTTTTCTTCCGAGAGAGCAAGAGTCGATGACTGCGCCTCGCGCGGGTGGAAACGTCTGACCACGTGTGAATCTCGACAGCTGCGGTGCCGGGACGCTCGGAGTATCTGAACGACGCAGCGGGGAGATGGGCAACGAGGCGATGATGAGTGCCGCTTCTTCAAAAGCATTCGTCGGTTTCTCCGCAGGTGCCGGACAATCACGTCCACGCCGATGAAGGCATCGGGCATGATGCGGCGAATGAGTTCCACTCTTACGGAAAAGCGTCGCTCGTAGTGGCGTCGCGGCGCTAGCATGGCGGTGTCGCCACCGCTTTGAAGGAATGTGGAGGTGGGGCGTGAAGGCGCGGCTGTGGGCGCAGAAATCAGCAATCTCAGTCGGTGAGCAGATCTCGGCCCAGTGACTCGAAAACGCGGTAGCGCCCGACGCCTTCGACGCGGTCGAGTGCGCGGACGAGTTGTGAGATTCTCGCCGGTGGAGGCGGCCGAATCGCCGATGCGCACGCCGGTGAGCGCAATTTCAAGTCCGCCGTCGCGCCGCTTGTTCGGCCTGCGCCACTATCGGCAGTGGTCGCGCATTGCGTGAGCGACCACGCGCAGCAGGAGACGGTGCAGTGAGGTGCACAATAGCGTGCAGCCGTCTTGGCACTTTGAGGAAGTAGCGTGTGCGGTCGCCGCGGGAGCAAGGAGGGATCAAAGGTCTTGATGTCGCGCAACGGGTGGTTGCAGATACCACCATGCGATTGATCACGGCGCGCACGCCGAGTTGTTTGGCTTCGAAATAGTGCTCTTCGATGAGTTCGATGAGGCGACCTTCTGCTCCCAGCCCCACCACGAGGTCTGCGCCCTCCAATCTGGTGCGTGTGTTCGCTCGAGAGTTCGCGCGTGGCAACCGCGTGACCGCGATGAACGCACCGGGATGCCTCGCGGTGCAGGCTGCGAGTGCGTGACGACATTTGGCATCGGCCTCGCCGTGGCGGCGCTGCAAGCATTGAGCAATGCGGATGTCTCGCAGCTTCGTTTTCGGCCGGTGGTGCAACCTTTGTCGCCGAGACGGTCGCGCAAGGTTGAGTGTTTCGGCGTGAGTTGAGTTTGCAGCTCAACGGCGAAAGTGGCCTCTCTTCTTATATATAGGAGATGAAAGTGATTGTCCGCAGTGGGTTGCATACACGATAGCGCGAAAAGACCAATATTTGTGCCTGCTTTCGCGTCGAGCCGATGAGTTGTTTTGCGAAGATGCTGTATTTTGTTAGGTTGGACTTTTCAATAATTGATGTGCTGAGCGCGTTTCTGTAGTTTGCGCTCGCTTTTCTCGAGGCGTTTCGCTTGCCGGAAGCGTAGGAAAGTCCGTACCTTTTGCATCGTTTCATGCAAGCAATTGATTGGTTTTACTCTAAACTCACACAACAATGAAGAGATTGGTTTTCATGTTCGTAGCTCTCGCAGCTATCTCTTTCGCTTCTTGCGTGGTCAGCTCAAAAGCACCACGACTCAAACGACAGCGACAGCGTTCAGGTTGATAGCCTCCACCAAGACAGCACTCAGACTGACAGCGCAACTACGGACAGCGAAAGGCTGACTCTGTAAAAGGCCTGCTCAGAGTTACGTACGTCGTCAACGCATGGCGACAAGCCCCTCAAAAATTGGGCACTTTGAGAGAGGGTGAAAACCGGCAGGAACTTTGTTCCTCCGGTGCAGTGTGAAGGTTGGGAGTACTCGAAAACTCTCTTATGTGGACATCTCCCTCACATCAGCGCGGTGAGGGAGATGCTTCTGCCCACCCGTCCAATTCCCTTGTCGGGAGGCTGTTGTGTTGTTGATGTAGTGTAATTGAGATGTCGTGTGTGTTGCTGTATGCTTTGTTCTCGATGCAGTCTGTTGGTCGCGATAGAGTATTGTGGTCGATGTATTGTGGTAGTCGTAGAGGATTGTAGAGCGTAATTAAAAAGGCACATAAGGCGCAAAGTCGATCGTGGTCGCGCCCTGTGAACAGGGGCAGCTGCGCAGATCGCCCCACCCACGCAGCGGACCGATTTTTGTTGCGCCGATTCACGATGAATTTCACCTGTTCGTAGTTGGAGATAAGGGTGTCGCACTAGTGCTGAACGTCGCGATTGAGGCTGAGGCGTTGGGGCTGAGGTGCGGAGCAATGCGCACCCGATCCCTGCTGCGTCATACGGCAGTCCGTTGATTTCAGTGAGTTGTCGAGCGTCGATAAACCCGCCCAAGCGTTCGCGAGCCTCAACAAGCGCGTGCAAGCTGTCCCCACGCCCGGAATGCGCTGAAAGTCCGCCGTATCCGCCGAGTTGGCATCCGTGTGCGCCCTGTGCGAGTTTTTGCGGCGCAATCGGCGCAGACTGTCGTAGCGCGCCTCGCGTTCTGCCCGTCGCGCGGCACGTTCTGCCGTCGGCGTCCCAGCGTCCCGATTCGCTTGATACCCGCTTCGCTGTTCGCGCGCTCGCTGCTGTTCCGCTTTCTCGCGCTGCCATTCGTCCCACTGTGCCTGCCGGTGCTGACGTAACGCAGCGAGTCGTCGCGTCGTCGTTGTTCGAACGCGCACTTCGCGCAAAAGCCGCGTCGTCCGGTCGATCGCTCGCGGCAGCAGGGTGGGAATCCACCCTGGTCAGCAACGGTAACCCAATTTGATTGCGGCGAAGCAGAGCAAGACGAGGACACAACGAGTCCGATGTATGTCTCGTGGAGAGGAGGAAAAAGCATTTTCATGGGGCTACCTCGAAAAAGTGGAGGAGCGCAAGGAGCGAATTGCTGCGCACACACGCCACGTTAGCAAAATCGCCCGTAATGGGTGAGTTTTGCACTAAGTTTCACTCCAATCTGCTGCTTTTCGTCGAAACGATGGGAATTTTGCGAGAAAAGAGGCTTTAACTTCGCGTTCGATTTAAGGGGTGCCTTACCTTTAGGCTGGAGAACAAACCCGTAAACTGATCCGGGTAATGCTGGCGTCGTTATCTAAATTAATCTTACGAACAAAATTAGATTGGGGCAGCCTTGGTGTCTGTTTGAAGTGTGTCGCACTGCGTCGACAGTGTTCGCGTGTCTCGTCACGAAGCACGCGTGGTGATGAACCACGCCACGAAGACCACGCCGTTGGCGTTTTCGAATTTGGACAAAAATGATCGAGGCGTGAACTTCGGACAAGATATCCTTCTTGCTTTCGACGCCCTCGAGCGTAGTGACCACCTCCGACGCCGGTAACGGCATCGGCTACACCAGCACTTCGCGTGCGCGGCACGGTGGGCGAACGCATCAACGTGACCAACAACGCATCCTCAACGATCCCAGGCACACACCTTCACGTGTGGTAGACACCGACCTTGTTTCCTCCGTCAACGACATCGACTCCCGAGCGCGGTGTCGGCACCCTCACCAACGGCGCAGCCGCCTTCGGTGCCAGCATCAACATGACCACCGACCGCGTCGGCGCGCTGCCTACGCCCGGTCAGCTCGTCGTTCGGCCTTCGCTACCACGAAAAACACCGTGATCGGCACCGGCCTCCCTCAGCAACTGGCGCGTTCGACACGCGTTTGTCGCACTGCCTGACGGTACCGCGATCGCGCCTCGGCGCGCTTTGGGATCGTATTTTTCCAAGGCGCTTATCTCAACGAGGGTACCCATTGAAGTTCGTCCTCTTCGGCGGTCGCGGAAAACCTCACCACGCTTGGGACGGCATCAGCCGCGAACAGCTCAACACGAACCGCACCTACAATCCCAACGGCGCGATTGGTGAGACAGGGCAGTTCTACAAAAATCAGATCGACTTCTCACTTCCAGCAGCACGCCCGAGCGTTGCTCACCCAGCAGTTGACCGACCACTCGGCCTCGGCCGCCCTCCACCACACCTCACGGCAACGGCTACTACGAGAATACAAGAACAACAAGAAACCAAAGCTACGGTTTGTAGCCTTTCCAATTTGACGGCAAGAGGTGAAGAAAACCGACATCATCCGCCGCAAGGAACTCGAAGGCAACTTCGGCGGCGCCATCGTCGCTCAACTACCGCAACGGCGCCCCTCGATCCACCGGTGGTGGCGGGCGCAAAGTTATTTTGAGAACGACCACTTCGGTCCAGTCCTCGGGTGAAGAACTACGTCGGCCAATTGATGCCCAATCTGAAGTATTATGACAATACGGGCGAAATCGACGGAAAATGTTTATTCCTCGTGCCAACCACTGCCCTGTCAGCGCTCGCTCATCTCTGCGATGTGCAGTATCGCGACATCGGCTGCCACCATCAAGCACGTCGGACAAGAAATAACCACGACACGGATGTGAGTTCAACTTCTTCAATCCTAAGTCTCGGTGCCACTGGATGATCCGCCCGATCAGCAGGCCTATGCTTCGGTGAGCGTGGCGCAGCGCCAACCGATCGCGCAACAACTACGAAGAGTCCTTCTGCGCATGCGCCGCGTGCCGAACGACTTGTCGACTACGAAGCTGGTTACCGCTGCAACGGCTCAGTTCGAGGTATCGGCGGACTCTATGATGCAGTACAAAGATCAGTTTATGCTCAACGGCATACTCAGCGAAATCGGGAGCATATCGAGAATGTCGCCGACAGCCACCGCGCCGGTATCGAATTGGCCGGCGCATGAAAGCCTGTTCGATGTTCCGCTGGGACGCCAATGACTTTGAGCCAAAACCAGATCAAAAGATTACGTGGCTCATTGTCAATACCGACTGAGCAAGAGGTTGCCCAGCCGGCTCGCAAGAACACCACGATTTCTCTCCGTCGGTCGTGGCCAACAACGCTTTTACGAGTCGATCTATCGTGGCTTCACCGCCTCGCTGACCTCGCGTAGTATGTCGGTCGCCAATATCTCGACAACATGGAGTTGCGCGAGAATTCGCCTGGATGCTTATTTCGTCTCGCACCTCTCGGCTGCCTATAGCTTCCGTCTGCCTTCGGTGAAGGAAATCACGATCGGAGCCACGGTCTGCAATCTCTTCAACGCCAAGTACGAAACAAACGGTTATTCGCAGTCGTCTGTCGACGATAGCGGGCGCGAGTGCTCACGATCCGCGTTTCTACCCCATGGCTGGCACCAACTTCTTGGTCAACGTAGATTGAAATTCTGATTGCTCGCGTCTTTGCACGCATTGTTCTTTCTCGTCTTCGGACGAACGCCCGACAGCGGCGCCATCACATGTCTCGACCCGTTCGAGGCATGGGTGGCGTTCTGCCGTCGCTGCTTCTGTTTTCATCGGTGCGTCCCTTAGTGGGGCGTCGTCGACATCTCATGGATTCACCCATTGTTCTTTGCGCTTTTTCGACAACAGCAGTTCTGCCCAATGGCGTGCTCGCCTTCCTCGGCACCGTAGTTGGGACCGCCTACATCTATTTGGTACACAGGCCAGCCCCTAAGTTTTGGCCTGTTTCGGCCGTCAATGCGTGTCTTCATCTACGTCACATTTGGTGAAGAGCAACTCACACAGCCGCCCCTTCGCCTACTATCTTTTTGTGGCCTGCAGGCCATGTTCTTCTCCGGCGAGAAGGAAGACAAAGCCGCCGACGTGTGCCTTCTTGGTGCACAACATCCCCGGCAAATTGTATCCTCGTTTGCTTTTTGACCTTTTTGCTCATCTTCGGCGCGATCTATAGTTTTCGTGGTCTACGCCCCACGCTCTTTGCCCACCTCCTGCCCTCGCTCGAGGTGCCCACCGCCAACGCCCTTTGCTGACGCCTTTGCCGCGGCATTGAGTTTTGTGAGCATGTGGTTGCTTTCGATACATTCAGCAATCGGTCGCTTGGGCAGTGGTCAACACGGCCTACGTCTACATGTACGTGTCGCAAGCCAACTACCCTTGGGCGGTATTGTTCTTCATCTATGGTGCGGTGGCCGTGTTCAGTTATTTCAACTGGCGCGCGCTCTATCGCAGCCAGCAGGCGGCTGCTGAGGCATGAGTACGACAGTGATTCTCGCGGCCGGCATGTTCCCTGACCACAGCACGCGCGTTGGCCTTTTTATAACGCTGATTATATCGCATGTTGCGACAGGGCGGCCAATGCCTGTGTGGATGCCGGTTTTGAGCCGGACGTCATCGTCGGCGATGGCGATTCGGTGCGCGAAGATGTGCGCGAACGCTACGCCGATCGCATTGTGCGCATCGCAGAGCAGGAGACCAACGATCTGACCAAGACCTTCCACCACGTGCTGAAGCAAGGTCGCCGCGATCGCTGTCATTCTCGGGCGACCGGGAAGCGTGAAGATCGGTGCCCTCGCCAACTGGCGCTCTTGATGGACTATGCCGAGGAACACCCTACGGTGATGATGGTCAGCGACTTCGGCACGTTTTATCCGGCTCGCGATCAGTTTAGTGGCACCGTCACACCGGGTTGCGAAGTGTCGATCTTCAATCTCGGCGCCAAGGCCTTTTCTGCCCGGGGCTTGCAGTATCCGCTCTATGATTTCACACGGCTGTGGCGGGGCACGCTCAGTGGCGCTCTGCCCCGACATCGAAATCCGAGCCGAAGGTGCTTTCCTCGTCTACGTTGCAGAGCCCGACCGCCCTGAGAGCCACACAAGCGCGCGTTGCTCATCTGTTTTTCAGCTCGACCGATGCCCGCTTTCACCGACCGATGATGCCCATCGGTGCAGCGGCAGGTGAGAGCTACGCGACGACGGACCGCTTTCGTGGTGAAATGGCTGAAACGTAGCCAAGATGGCCCTGATCGATCCATCGAAGTCGATTTTGTTCCGAATAAACACCGCTCCTTAAGCGGATGACGCAAGTTTACTCAGTCCCGATGCTTCCCCGGCGGAGCATCGGGCTTTCAATAAGTCAAAAAGCACTACGTTGAAATTCGGAGAATATCTCCAAATATCGCTGCTATATGGACGCCGCATTGCGGCGGGAAAAAGGAAGGTTGTGTTTATCATCGGCAAAGATAAATCTTTTGTTTCGAAATAGAACCGTTTTTCGAAAGAAAATGTTTCGATTTTCCGTTCATCAGTACATACTGCAAGAACTTGTGGACTTTTCTTCGAAAACTCCCATTTTTCTTGCATTCTCCCTCTCTTTTTGCAGGGAAAGGGGACGTTTCTTCCTCCGCTACGCCCTGTCCTATCCCGCCCATCGCCACGCGCTTTCGCGGACACGCGCCTGCGCATCACGCACTCAGCGAGTTCTAAATCTTTGCCTTCACCCTTCACCTTCACCCCTAACTCACTGTTGGCTTGTGGTTTATGGGTGAACCTAAGGCTCCATTTAACACTTCACCGGTGAAGGAAAAATTCTCCTTGCCTTCACACTCAACGGTCTGTTCATCAGTTATTTATCCTTCTCGGGTGAAGAGGTGAAGGCAAAAACACGAAAAACGAGCGGACGCGCGCGCTACGCGTGCGCGTTGGGAGCTTTTCGCAGGACGAGGGCGCCGGACACATAGCGATGAATACGATGGCCGCGCCGACCGATTTTCGGGGAAATGAGTGGTAGGGTTGCGCCAAAAATATCCCTGAATAACGGTATAATAGTTTTCCTATTTCTTATATTTGCTAATGATAAAGTATAGGATTATCCAGATATGATACTGAGGTAAGCATAGCCCCAGTATATGACGCAAATATCACCTACCACAATTTCAAAGACATAAATATGGATAGAGATAGAAAGTCACTATTCTCCCACTACGACATGACCGTAGGTTGGAGTTTACAGCAAATAGAGGCCCTATTGATGAATTTCTTTGATGCCTCAACATTCGTCAAGGATATTAATGATGTTCTGGAACTCTATCACATCAAACATATTGATCATGACAACCATCTCATCAACTTGGAAAGAGGATTACATTGATAGTCTGAAATTAATGGTCAAGAGATTTCCAGAAATTATTGTAAAGGTATCTGCGGGCTGTTCCCAAAGATGTGCTATATGATTATTACAAGTTAATAGACTGGGACTATAAGAGAACGTTCTGGGAACTAGTATCTGATTATAAAATTTTGATTTTAGCTTTGAGTGAATCTTTTTGGACAAGGTGCTTACAGAAGATAGGAACTTACGTCTGATCCTGCAACAGGAACGGATTGTCAATAAGTTTTGCAAAATATATAAAGGGTAAGATTATGAGTAATAGGCTATCTGCTCATATCCTCTTGGATCAATATACATGCAGAAGCTTAATTGATAATGATGAGACGTATTTCTTCCCGTCATCATTGACGTCTGCCGACAAGGAGCAGATTATTGTAGACTTCTTGAAACAAGACGAGCCTAACCTCAACTACGTGAGGCTTGTGACTCAAGTAAGAGATAATGCTAACGAGATCATCCTTACCCCAAAGACAAGGCTCCTTGCAAAAGATGTGGAAAAGCAATTGAATGAGAAGTTCTTTCACAAGGAAAACACGGCCCATTTTGCTTATGGTGTGGAGTATGATAGAAGTGATCACATTCCACCAACTAGAGTGGAGAAACAAGAAAACGGCTTTATGCAAGTTCATAGTTGGAAACATGTTGAGGCTTTAAACGAAATGGAGAAGATTCTCGCTTGGAAATCTTTTTCGGTTTACTTGGCGAGGATTGTCTTATAAATATTGTTCATAAGGATTGCGAAACAGGTGGTATAGAATCTGTTCTTATGAATTGTGGAAAGGATGCTTACTTCATGAATCTCTGTTGTCAGATCTATAATAACCTCGCAGTCATAAATACAAATTTGTATTCTCGAGTGCTTCCAGCATTGGGAAACCGGCTGGAATCCTCGGTGAAAGACTTCTATGAGAATCATTTTAAGGAAGACTATGGTTATCCGGCTTTGCGACAGCATTGCCTGCAGAAAGATGCTGACTCGGGTCTCTAAATGTCGGATTATATTCCCCGAATTGGACTCGGTTTCAAAACAGTATAATACGTTTGTAGAAGAGGGGGATATAGAACCGAGGTTATTTGCATACGGGAAACCGTTACTAATGACAGATGTTAGAAGTCTTTTTGGGAATAAATATTACGTGATTGGGGAATCCTCCGAGATTGTTGAACCGATGATGCTTTTGTTCTTTAGACCGGCAGAAACCTTGATGTTGTTGACGGATTTGATCACGTGAAGTTCGCGGATTTTATGATTTTATTACGAGTTGCGAAGTCCCTTATTTGGTTTACGAGAAAAATCACAACAAGAATAAGGTAGACAATTGATTGCCAGAGAGTTCGTCATGGTCGATGAAGATGGGTACTAAGACCCGAGATCAATTCTGCAATTGAAATATTAGGCTGCCTTTTGGCGCAATCGTGTAGTATCGTATTGGCGATCACAGTAAGGCGGTTCGTGATTTACTAGACAAATGGAGAGAAGGAGATTTGTTAGAGTTGATTGACCACCACTTATGAATCTGAGCGTAATCTGCTCCCTCTTATTATCTTAATAATAACAAATATACTAATGGGCACCATCCGAAACCAGTATGCACATGGAGGAATGCTTATAGGTGATGATGTACAAGTCCTGCCAAGAACTACTATATCCTTCTTATGCTATTGATTCTGCTTCTACTGAAAATCGAAGATGAATTCAGAATTGGGGCGAAAATACCAGAGAACGAGCTCTAATTGTTCTCATAAAAGTATCCCCGATAGAGGTATAATTGAGTTTAGTTTCTTATATTTGCCACCGATAAGGTATAGAACAACGTTCGCGAATTGGGTGTTCTTGTGATAAATCCTGAATCTGACCCCGAAAACGGCATTTAGCATACATCTTCAGTGTGCGAGACTTCAAGCAGATGAAGTATGAATAGTGGTGAGAACAATCATAGCGCAGTATGTAAAGGAGATGCGCAAGAAATATAAACTGACACAAGTCGACCTCTCCGAGAAAGCCGGAGTGGGGTTGCGCTTCGTGCGTGAATTGGAACAGGGCAAGACCACGCTTCGCCTCGACAAGGTCAATAAGGTGTTCGAACTCTTCGGCTCGGAGTGTGGACCGTGCCGATGAAACGAGAAGGAGATGACGTATGAAAACAAGCAATTGTTTATTGGAAGAGGCTAAAGGCTGGATCCTCACAGAAAGAATATTTCATCCCTAAAACCATAGTCAACTCTCTTTGAACCGCAGCCCTCGAAATATGTTAGATCAACAAAATAACGGGCGCACTCGCGATGAGTGCGCCCGTTGTTGGAGAAATGGTGTTCGAGTGAACACGAAGGAATTAGTCTTCGTTTTCTTCCTCTTCCTTGGCGATGAGCTTGTAGCCCTTACCGTGGATGTTGATGATTTCCACCTCTTCGTCCATGCGCAGTGCTTACGCAGCTTGGTGATGCACGTCCATGGAGCGTGCGTTGAAGTAGTTGTCGTCGATCCAGATCTTTTTGAGGGCGAAATCGCGCTGGAGGATTTCGTTCTATGTGCGCAGAGCGAGGCTCAGAGTTCGCTTTCCTTCGTGGTGAGCTTCTTAGGCCTTGCCGTCTTGCACTCGGCTTCGAATTCGGTGCGGATGCGTTGTGCATCGGCTTCGTCGCTGCAGGTGTAGCAGAGAATCTGCTTTTGGGTGTCGAAGGTGTGAGTGCTTACCGATGTTGTAGAAGGTGCGTTGCGGTTCTTCTTACCCTTGCGACGACGAGGATGGCGTCGATGCGTGAAGGTGAGTTCTTCCATCGAGAAGGGCTTGGTGAGGTGAGTCGTCGGCACCGATGCGGAAGCCTTCGAAAACGTCTTCTTGAGGGTCTTTGCCGTGAGGAAGACGATGGGCACTCGGTGTTGGTCAAACGGATTTCCTTTGCCAAGTGTGAGCCGTCTTTTGCAGGCATCATCAGTCAAAGACACAGAGATTATATTTGCTGCGGAGAAATTCATGGAGCCTTCTTCTTCGCCGTCGTTGCAGAGACGGCGTCGTAGCCTTTCAATGAGAGATATTCGCGGAGGAGCATGCCGAGATTCGTCGTCCTCGCAGAGGAGGATCTTACTTTTCCGTCAAGAGTCATAGTGATAGGTATTTGTGATGAATATTTTGTTTACATCAGTCGTCCATGATGGGAAAACCGACGGTGAAGGTGGTACCGTGGCCGTACTTGCTGTCGACGGTAATCGTGCCGTGGTGCTGCCACCACGCCGGCCACATGCAGGCAAGTCCGATGCCCACTCCTTTGACGTTGTGGACGCTGCCGGACGTCACGCGGTGAAGCGATCGAAGATGCGCTTTCGGGTCTTCCTTCTTGATTCCGATGCCGTTGTCGGAGAAGGTGATGACGAATTGTTTCCCCTTGTTGAAGGTCGAAACAACGAGTTTGATTAGCACCTCGGGACGGCGGTATTTGAGCGCATTGTCCAGAAGGCTGTTCACCAAGTTGGTGAAGTGCATACGATCCGCGTTGGATGATGGGATCTTCGGCATCGATATGTGCCTCGATGCTTCCGTTGGGATCATCTTGCTTCACTTTGAGTTGGAAGGCGCATAGTGGCTTCTTCCACGACCGTGTTGGCTTCCAACTCGTCGAGATTTGAAGTGGATGGCGTCGATGCTGTCGAACATCGAGGTTGCAAGACCTTTTCGGCCAGCATGCGGAGTCGTTTCGATTCAGAGAAGAGTACGCTGTGGTAGTCTCTGACTTTATCGGCCGGTAGCGTGATGCTTTGGTCTGACGAGCATCTGCGCAACGAGGCGAAAATCGAGGCAATCGGCGTTTTGAGCTCGTGGGTCATGTTGTTGATGAGTCGGTCTTCATCTGTGAGAGCCGTTTTTGTCGATAGATGCCGATGAGCGTAAAGATGGAGATGGCGAGAATGAGCAGACTGAAGAGGCCGAGGAGCAGCATAATGCCCGTTTCGCGCATGAAATAACCGCGAGATCTGAAAATCTCACGACGAGAATGCCGGCGTGGGCGGGGAGTCATCGGCAAAGATCTCTTGTTTGTACTCTTCGTCGGAATACTCTTCGTTGTAGTCTTTGCAACTCAGCACGGTGCGCCCGTCTGTGGTTTGCACTTTGAAGGATAGTGCACGAGGCGCAAGTCGATGCCGTTGTGTTGCACCATTTTTCAGCAGCATCGAGTTCTGTGCGGTCGATTCGCTGTTCCAACGGCTTGTCGGTGAGGCGATCGATGTTGTTGTAGATCACTTCGTCGACGAGATGCCGTTGTTTGAGGTATCGCTGATCGGAGGGTGGCTTGATGGAGTTGTCGCCGAACGCATTGAGGGCGATCGGGTACTACGGCCGAAGGAGGGCTGTGAGGATGCGCGTTTAGGGCGCTGTCTTGCACCGGATGGAGAGCGAGTCGGCCAGCGCTCGGGCTGTACTGTCATCGGGAAGCCCATTTCGCGTCCAAACGGTGCCGTACCTCGTTGATTTTGAGGGCATGTGCCGTTTGCAGAGTGCGTTGGACGTTTTCGCGAACTGTCGGCGGCGCATGTCTCGGATCTGATGATAGTAATATACCTCCGTTCCGATCAATGCGAAGATCGCATGAACATCAGTGCAGCGTTATCCAAAATTGTCCTCCTTTCATACCGCGAATATGGTTAATTTTAGGGTGGAGTCAAAACCTTATAGCTCTACACATCGTGTAAAAATAGTATCTTTATAGAAGAATTTGGTTTGACTTGTCACTCTGGCAAGTTCTTTCGTTGAAAGAATCAATCGGCTCATTCTCCGCCAAGAATGAGCCGATTAGCGAGACGTGTCGTGCAAGGGGGAAACGTGCTGGTGTAGCGAAATTGAGCATTGCCTCGATAGGCTTTTTCGCTCATTTTCGCGTTTTCTGCTGCGAATGGGGCATCCGCGGGTGTTCGAACAAACTTATAACCTTGTATCGTTTTCCAAATCTTTGTTTTTCGTCCGCCGAGGTTTCGGGCGAGAAAAAGAGGAATCGGCCGTCTCAGGTGTGGCGTCGCAGCGAAGCGTGCGCAGTTCAGACGGTGAAGGAAAGGGAGGCGTTTGATGAATCTCGGATCGTCGAAATCGCGTGTGCCGGTGTCCGAGCGATTGAGCGCGGCGATTTGGAGCATCTCCTCGTCGGAGAGACGGAGTCGAAGACGTCGAAGCTTTTCTAGCATGCGCCTTGCGTACCGTCTTCGAATGGCAATGCAACCGCGCTGAATCAGCCAGCGGAGGGCGATTGCAGCCACGGTTTTGTGGTGACGTTGCGCGAGGGAGATCAGCGAGTTCGTTGTCGAAGAGGCCTTTCTCCGCCTTTGGGGAAAGGGCGCTCACGCCATGACACGCGTGTCGAAGGGTGGAGCAGTTCGTCGAGCGTTTGTTGTTGAAGAGAAGACGTTACTTCCACCTGGTCTCACGGCCGGAGCACTTTTCACTGTAGGCGGCCAAGTCGGTGGAAGCGGCCGCGAGAGAAGGCTCACGCCCAGGGCACTGTGCTTTTCCCATCGCGAGGGCGGTTTCCAGCGGCGCGCCATGCCGTAGTAGTCGCCGAGGCTGGTGGATGAGGAGCAAATCGATGTAGTCGGTGCCGAGACGCTGCAGACTCGTCGATGAGAGGCTGCCGCTTTGCGTCTCGCCGGCATTGCTGATCCAGACTTTGGTGGTGAGAAAGAGGTCTTCGCGAGACAGCACCGCTGCGGCGAATGCCTCTGCCCACGCCGCGTTCGTTTTGATAGACCTGTGCGGTGTCGATGAGGGCGGTAGCCGACGTCGATGGCGTCGGCACACAGCGTGCCGCGTTTCTTCGTCACCGATTTGAAAAACGCTGCAGCTAGCGTCGGCATCGGCAGACCGTTGCTGAGTTTGATGTACTCCATAATAATATAGCATGGATGAAAATAGTTTTGGGTGCCACCGTTGGCGGGAATCTGAGCGGGGCGCGAAAAGGGCAGAGGAGAAAATAGTAAAGGTTGAGGTGGGAGGACAGGTCAGCGCACGCGGAAGACGCGAATGCCGATGGCATGCGAGATGCCGGCGAGGTAAGCGGACAGGGTGCGCGAATCTCGATCACTTTTTGTACTGGCTCGAAGCGTGGAGCATGCAGTTTGCCGCTTTGCCCCACATGGGCCAAGCCTTGGTGGGAATAGTCGAGGCCGTCTTTGCGGGTGACGACGGCGATGACGTCGCTATCGTGGATAGCGCCCAACTCATTGCGGGAGAGATCGACGTTCTTTTTCGGACGAAGCGGCCGACGTTGCCTGAGTATTTGCGCCCAAGCGGGCACATGCGCACGCGCTCCGGATGGTTGCGCAGCATGGATGGACTCGGCGTGGCGGCTCATATAGTGAAGATCGATGTGGAGGGGTTGCGTGAGATCTCGTCGGGAGAACGACCTCTTCAATGGTTTTTGCGGCGCAGGTGTCGGCCATCCAAAAGGAAAGCGTAGTAAGCGCGAGGTGCACCGGCCACGTGTCCGTCGAAGTAGCGCAGGCGTTCCAAGTTGCGGCAGTAATCGGCAAATCGGCGTTTGCCTTCACGGCGTGTCATAGCCAGTGCCGAAGCCGTTTCGACGAGGCGTGGCGCAGTCGAGTCCGCGGAGGTTGACCACTAAGCTGTTCGGGATCGGCCACTTCGAGCGTGGCGGCCACATAAGGCGGCGCTTCAAACGGCGGGCAAAGTCGAGCGAGGTGCGGAGGAGGTGTCGTTGAGCAGTCGTTCCACTTCCTGTTCGTCACTGCGATCATAGATCACCCGCGGTCGTTCTGAGGCGCAGCGGTGGCGGACGTCGTGGCAAGGGCAACGGGGGAGTGCAACGGGAGAACTGTCGGACGAGCATTGCCTGTGGGGGCGAAACCCAAGGCGAGCAGGAGGGCGGAAAGGCGCAGAGTGCGCAGCAGAGCATGGGGCGTATGGGGCAGAAGAGGCGGCGAGGAAAAGCGTGCGGCTTCTCTCGCCGCGAAAATTAGGATAGACTTATTTGATGAGACCGACCGAGCGCTTCACAAAGGCATTGAGCGCTTCGCCGCGGAGCAAACCGTTTTGCAACAAGGGCCAAAGTCGATGAGTTGCGGCACCACTTGGTTGGTGCGTGCATAGTCGGCCAGCACCGTTTCGCGCTGTTTGCGCTGTTCGGCGATTTGATCGTTCACCGTTTTGAGTTCGTTCTTCTTCTCGGTGACGTCTTTCGGGCTTGGTGCTGTTGTGCGGCTTCGAGGGCTTGCAATCGGGCGTTGAGACCGCGAAGTTCCGCGTCGATGGGCGCCAGGCGTTCGGCCGTGGCGGCGTTCAGTCCGTCGTTGACACCGCGCACGAGCGGGTGGTCAGTGTTGAGCACCAGGCTGTAGTGTCAGGCAGTTCGCCGTAGAACGACATGCCGGGCTGTACGCGAGCTTGCCTTCATGCGGCAGCGTACTCGTCGCTGTGTCACGGATCGGGAGCCGAGTTGGCACCGAGTGCTGAAGCTTCGACATGGAAATTGCGCTTTCTCCACCTTGGGAGCACGGCGGTGAACACGCTGCCGAGGTTGTTGCGCAACTGTTGGTCGGCCTCGAGGGCGTGTTGTCGGCCTTTGCGGATGAGGTTTTCCAACGTGTCGCCGTCGACGCGGGCGAACGATGTCTTTCCACTTCTGTTCGAGCATGTCAGCAGCGGCGCATCGGAGTTGTCCGTTGAGCAACAGCACGTTGTAGCCTTTTAGCTTTGCGGCTTCCACATAGGCATACTGCGCTTCAGGATCGCTCGTGAGAGGCAGATCAGACGGTCGTCTCCTGTCCGTTTGGTTCTCCTTCACCGCTTCGATATTCCCGTAGGTGTAGTATTTGTTGTCCACATCCTTGAGGAGAGCTGAAGCTGGCCTCTCATAGAAGTCTTCTTCGAGAGCATGCCGTAGTCGATGAACAAACGGAGGTCGTCCATTTCTCCTGAACTGTGCGCGGTCGGATTTGAAGAGCGACGAGAGGCGGTCGCGCTACCTTCGTGATGTATTGCGAATCTTTCTTCACGTTCGCGTCGCTCTGGAGATAAGAGAGCGGCTCACGTTGAGGGGAATGTCGGGACTGTCGATTACACCGTGCAAGAGCGTGAGGAAAGCCGGGCACAATGTTTTCCACCGAATCCGTCACGAAGACTTGGTTGCAGAAGAGTTGGATCTTGTTGCGGTGGATTTCGAGGTTGTTCTTGATCTTCGGAAGTAGGAGAACGCCGGTGAGGTTGAAGGGGTAGTCCACATTGAGGTGAATCCAGAAGAGGCCCATCCTGCATGGGATAGAGGTCGCGATAGAATTGGCGATAGTCCTCATCGGTGAGCGTCGAGGGCGTTTTCGTCCAGAGCGGCGTGGTGTCGTTCACCACGTTATCCTCTTCGGTCTCCACTTGCGTGCCGTCTTTCCACTCGGTCTTCTTTACCGAAGACAACGGGAACAGGAAGGAAGCGGCAATATTTGTTGAGCAAGGTTTCGACGCGGTTTTTCGAGGAAGTCTCTGGTTCTCCTCGTCGATGTGGAGCACGATGTCCGTACCGCGTTCGGCTTTCTCCGCGGGTTCGAGGGTGAACTCGGGGGTGCCGTCGCAGCTCCATTTCACGGCTTCCGCCCCTTCGCGGTAGCTGCGCGTAATGATGTCCACGCGGCTCGACACCATGAACGAGGGTAGAATCCCAAACCGAAGTGGCCGATGATGGTGGCGGCGTCCTCTTTATATTTTTCGAGGAAGTCTGTCGCCCCGGAGAAGGCGATGCTGATGTAACGGTCGATTTCTTCGGCCGTCATACCGATACCGTTGTCGCTCACCGTGAGGGTGCCGGCTTCTTTGTCGATTTTGACGGATACTTCAGGTCGTCGAGTACCCTTAAACTCGCCTTTTGGCCGAGAGGGTGCGGAGTTTCTGCGTGGCGTCTACGGCGTTGGAAACGATTTCGCGGAGGAAAATCTCGTGATCGCTGTAGAGGAATTTTTGATGACGGGAAGATGTTTTTCGGTCAATGCCGATGTTACCTTTTTGTACCGCCATTGTATTGCTAAGTTTTTGTTTCATGCCACAAACCTTGCAACAACTGTGCCATCGACAGTTACTGCCGCTGTCGCTGCGCTGCGTTACGGCAGGAGTGTTGCGCAGCAACGGTCCTCCACTCATTATATACGCGCGTCGCGCGCGTGAGGCGACGGTCTTGTGTCTTTGCCCGCAGGGTGGGGCGAGTCGAGCAAGTGTAGAGAGAAAAGTGGTGAAGTTGCGGCGAAAAAGGTTCGTCTTTCGCGAAAAGTCCACCACTTTGGACAGAAAGTTGGCTTTGTTTTCGGCGAATGAAAGTGACGTTTGGATAGGAAATAGCGCGTGCGATGATCGAAAATGTAGAGTAGACATGATAAAGCCGTTGGAAGCGCGGTCATTTTCGAAGATAAAAACTATCTTTGCCGAGAGCAACATAACTCCCAACGTAGCAGAAACTTCAGCATCTCATCTTCCTGCTTTGTTGTCCTCCTCGGCGTCAGCGCAACCCACCTAGGTTGGGCCGACAAGGCCGCGGTGAGAAGATTCTCCGCGAAGGCGGTATCTTCAGAATCAAGAATCGCGGTTCCGGACGTTATGCTACCGAGGCAACGGCCACGGGTAAGCTGACCGGACAAAAGCAAAATCACAACGGCTGCGCAGAAACTCACACAAGTGTGATCTCACCGCCAACAATGGCAGCCACACGTGCGCACGCCTCTACTGGTCGTTTTTCTCAACGACCAGTCGGGCAACCCCATGGTCACTTCTGCCGGTGCCAAGAAATACCACCTCAAATATAGTGAGGCCAACGCCAAGAGCGGTAACACCGACCACGTTACCCTGTCTTGGAAATCAGATTTCAGCGGCAATGACTGTCTGAACGAAAACAGCGGCTCGCGCAACATCCTCGGTTGGAAAGCCAATTCGCCCTCGGTGAATGACAACTACTCTGACTGGGTGCTCGAAGCCGTGACCGATCGTCACAAAGACGAAATCAAGGCACAGCTCAATATGCCGGCGGTGCCATCGAACCCACGGAAAACGGTTGCGTTTATCTGACCAATGTGGCTTACGGTCGCGTGATGTCAGAAGGTTCCGGCTCGCACGAACTCAGCACACTGCTCTCAAAACGGCCGGCGACTACCGCAGGTGTGGCAGATGGTGAAGAAGGGCACGAAGTGGGCGCTCCGCAATGCCCTGACCGAGCGTTATGTGGCTACGCAGGGTGGAGAGCGTTCGCGCACCTACAAGACCGTCGTGTCTTCAACCCCAGTTTCACGCTTTCGGCCGGTACCGACGAATTTACGCCCAGCGAGCTTTCGGCGACAACACACGTCGGACTCCACAACGACGGTGGTCACTGCGGTAGGTTGGGACTGAATATGCCCGAACCGCAGGGATCATCACCAGCAGAGTAGACGAAGCCGCATTGGCTGCCGTCCCGCAAGTCAACTGCTGAGTTGACCGACTTCAGCGGTTCGACTTCAAAAGATCAAGAACACGCTCGCTATCTCATTTCACCAATCCTGCTGCACAGAGCCCGCCGAATGCTCAGGCGCTTCAGACGCCGAACCTCACCGGACTGGATGAGCCAATCCCGCAGGCGGTTCCTGCTGCGCAACTGCCATCGCGCCGCCTGCCTGTGCAGGCCACATGGCTTGAAGGTGAAGAACAACCCATGGGGACACCGTGAAAAGGAGTTCCGTGTGTACGGACCACAAGCCTTACTCTGACCGAGATACGCAGGAACAGCGACAAGCTCGTAGGAACAGGGTTGCATGTTCCGCCCCAAACGTCCCACCGGTATCAGCCTGGGCGCGGCGAAGCGCATTCATCTATATCAATAGCGCCGGTTTCGCACTCGACGAAAGTTGAGGCCGCGACGATGAAGCGTCGTCCAGGTGACCGGTCCCCGTCAGCGTTTGCAGCCCGGTCTCGAACATGGCGGTAGCCGACAACGACAGCCACCTGTTCATTGTCTACATCGATTACAGACACGCGCAAGCAAGCTGGAGTCTCGTTCCGCGCCCTGCAACCACATCGAAGCGCGGTCGCGAACGGTTACTTCGACATCACCTGCGGACACTCGTGCCGACTGGCTCGACATGGAGAAGACGCTCTTCGCGACGAAGTGATCTCGACATGAAGAAACGCGTACTATCAGTTCAACATGGATCTTGCCGGCGTGAAAGAGCAAACTCACCCGTAGCGAGTTTGCGAAGAAAGATGCCGTGATCGCACGCCCATGGGCATCGAAGGTGTACTGGATGCGCTGGGACGAACCTGCGTGAAGCGCGAACACGACCTCAAGTACCGATCACTATCTCGGACTGTCAACCGCATGCCTCTGCTTCTTCCTCTTCGAAGGGCAACCTCGACGCTTCCACTCACGGTACTTGGCTTCACCCCGGTGTGCGACGACTTGAACTGTCATCAGCGTTTTACTCGCGGATCCGAGGATGGACGAAGGCGTCTCTATCCGCGATAGCTCACGAAACGCGTACATACACCAAAAGCGCATGCATCGTCATATGGCTGGTGACACGGAAACAGTTCGCGAACTCTTTCCTCGCAAGTTTATCGTTGGTTGCAGGCACGAAATGTGGACGCTGACGTCCTCTCTCCAACCCCATGCTGACTTCCACTCATGAGTGCCTTCGCGTGACGATATACAACATTTGGACACGGAAGTCGTATTTACTTTCCAACTCTGGTTCTACTTATCAGCCCAAGTGACATCATCCATGCTCTATCCTGAACTTTTTGCCAAGTTGCGCAACATGTTCGATGACGTATTCCACGTAACTGAATGCGCGCATCAGCGGTCTGGACATCTGCACTCTCAAGTTTCGTATGCTCGCCAGCGACGTAGCACGAAGGCATCTTTCAGTATCTCCCACCCCACGGTTTCTTCGGGCCCGTCAAGAATCACAACACCGGCGACTATCACGACAACTGAGTTCACCACCACGCAAGCCGATATCGACAAGGCCATCGCCTACATGCGTAAGCATCCGCTGGCGCACCCCTCGCATTCCTTCATCGACGAAACTGTATCCGCAAGATTCAGGCAGTAGGCGTAGGCAGCAAGCCCGGCCAGCCGTCGTTTGTCCACCTCTCGACGACGCTACTCCCGGCGATGCCTCGCGAAGTAGGTGATGCTGGTATGGCGACCGACTTCCGCAACGATCCTCGAATGCGGCGCTCAGCGACCGACACCAACGGTCGCATTGCCGTTGACCGTAAACAGCGGTACCGGTGCAGTCGGCTTCAAGGTATACGACACGACCGGTAAACCGTTTATGCAGTCGAACATCACAACTTCACCCATATCCTCGCTACAATCGTACCGAGCACGTTACTTGTTGTTCGCGCCTTTGGTAATGGTAAGCAACAGGTGCTCTCCGGTGCCAAAGGACATATGTTCCGCAACTTCCTGATCCCGCCAAGCACCATCACCGCATTTCGGGGTGGTCAAGCAGACGCTGCCAATGATAACGGCAAGGTTTACGGATCTCTCCGGCCGCCCCGCTGTTGATGCGGAACACGGCGTGCGCACGGGAGAACGGTAAGGTTCGGCATCGGGTACGCATCGCGCGCGCGACAAAAGGCCGCACCTTTTATAAATTAAGTTGAGTTTGATGACCCCGCGCTCGTGAAGAGGCGCGGGAGTGTGTGTGTCTGCACACGTGTACGATGAAAAATGTAGTCGAAATTTTGTTTTACGCCATTTATTCCGGAACTGTATGGCAGTAACGGCCAATGATGCAGTGCGTGCATGCGCACAAAAGGCGGCCTCTACCGAATCAAAAACGCTGGTAGCATGGTAGCAGGTATGCTTTCCTCCTTTCCTTCCCGCTGCTTTTGAAGTCAGCGTCACCAGTTCTTACGGGCTTGCTCGTGAAGTGCGTCTCGGCATGACCGAAGCACAAGTCATTCATTTGTTGCACGCACTGCGTTACGCGAAGACGCGGATTCCGGCAAATGGCTACCTATTGGGAGCAAACTGCTCGCAACAAGTTGCGCGACATAGAGTTGAAGTTTCGTGAAGGGCGGGTGGTGAATTTACTTAGTGAGGTGTTTCGCCGCTGGGCGGTACTGGTTTTGAGGCCGGTTCACGCCGATCGCGCGAGGAAGTCAGCGAAGATGCCTTTAGGCACCGACATGCTTTTGAGTTGAAGTCGGTGGTTCGACGGAAAACGCCCTGTTGCGTTGATCGTCTCGCGCGCGACAACTGCAATCCTCTCAGGACGGCAAGCGCGCGGTTTGCCGCGTCAATTCAGCTTTCGACAGTGAGCGTCGGAAAGCGCTGATCATTGCGCCCAATTTGTCTTTTGAATTACGATAAAGACTTGCTGATCGACACCTTCACTTTTTCGAGCACGCACGCAGCGCGCACGCCGTTTGAAGCCCTGTACCGATTGTGGCGACCGCTTTTATAGCAATTAAACAGCAGCATGCAAACAACAACTATATGTGCTGTGGCCACCGCGCCTCGGCGGAGCACTCGCGTGGTCTCGCGTGGTCGGAGCCGACGCACAGCCGTGACCGATCGTATATTCTGCCTCTGCTGGTGGAAAACCACTGGCCGACCGTCGCGCGCATTCGTTGGCTTTTCGACAAATCGTCGACCCGCAGGACGGAACGCTCATCGACGAAGTGCTCCTGGTTTTCGCGCGCCGCACCCACACCGGCGAAGATGCACGGAGATTTCGGTGTCACGGTTCGGCCTTTGTGCCGCATCGCGTCGTCCAACCGCCGATGGCAGCCGGCGCCACGCCGGCAGAACCCGGAGAGTTCACGCGACGTGCGTTCTGAACATGGCGTACTGGACCTGTCGCAGGCCGGCGGGTGGCTCGACCCCATCGCTTTGTCCACGGCGGCATCGCATCGTGTGGCGGCGAGTCAGATGCGTGGGCACTTCAGTCGCGTTTGGCCGGCTCTGGCGCGGATCAGTTATTGCATCCTCACCTCATTTCTTGAGTTGGAATTGACCTCCGATCACGAAGATTTGAGTTTGGCCGACCGCAGTCGTTGATGATGTCGCGGCGGCGGTGGAAGCCGAGACTGCCTCGCCTACTACCTGTTCCTCTTACGGGCAATGCCCCGCGCGAAAGGTTGGCGGTGCATATCGTCGCGCGACGAATGCCGGGAAGCGGACGCGTTGCTCAACGCGCCATTGCAAGACGATTCGTGCGATTAGGAGCGACGCACGGCACCACGCGCGATGTGGCTGAGGACACGCTCGTGTTGGGCGGCGTGCTTTTCCGCTTTACCGACACCGCCGGCCGCGCGACACCACCGATCAGTGTGGGAACAAATGGCATCGAAGCGGCGTCGTCGGCATGCGTACTGCGGCGCGCACCGTGACTTTTCGTCCTGATGTGAATTGGTGTGGAACCCGCTCGCCACGCTGGCAGAAGAAGCTCTTTTCGGCACGCAACGAGGGCGATGTTTTGGTCGTGGTCAACAAGGGCCGATTGTTTAATGCTCGCCCGGTGGGGAAGAAGCCGCCCCTTTCGCGTGCCGTGCGGAGGTGAAAGCGCGACTGCGCCGCCGCGAAAGCGGCGTCGATCCGCAAGTGCTTTTCCTCTCCGCCCGAGAAGGAGGGCATGTCGTCGCTCTGTGATCGGCTGGTTTCGACGGCCGCCGCGGCACAGGAAACGGAAAGCGACGTGGTAGTGACCAA
>BNJU01004443.1_pt1 | contig 58662 bp, 88 predicted proteins | sample 8539281 | NCBI WGS metagenome assembly BNJU01 (sample SAMD00202456, study PRJDB9452) | human saliva metagenome | isolation source: human saliva | place: Japan
TGTCATTAAAAATTATTTTTAATGTTACTGAAGCGCCAACTTCTTCTAATTGAGCTTTTTAATGCTTCAGCTTCTTCTTTAGCTACGCCTTCTTTTTAATACGCCAGGAGCGCCATCAACTAATGCTTTAGCTTCTTTTAATCCTAATCCAGTTGCTTCACGAACAACTTTGATTACTTTAATTTTTTGGTCTCCAGCAGAAGTTAATTCTACAGTGAAGTCAGATTTTTCTTCTGCAGCTTCACCAGCGCCACCTGCTACTACAGCTACAGGAGCTGCTGCTGTTACGCCAAATTCTTCTTCGATAGCTTTTACTAAGTCGTTTAATTCTAATACAGTTGCTTCTTTAATGTCAGCAATGATTTGTTCAATGTTTAATGCCATTTTTAATTTCCTCCATTTTTTGGTTGTTTTTATAATTTTTGGTTTGTGTTTTTTAAAGTTAGCTAACTAGCTTTATTAAGCTGCTGCGCCATCTTTTTGATCTGCAACGGCTTTGATTGCCAATGCAGTGTTGCGAACTGGTGCTTGTAATACTGATAATAGCATTGAAAGTAACCCTTCGCGGCTTGGTAATTTTGCAAGAGCTTCGATTTCTTCTTTTGAAGAAACTTTACCCTCAACAACACCTGCTTTAATTTCTAAAGCTTCAACTTTTTTAGCAAAGTCAGCTAAGATTTTAGCAGGAGCTACTACATCGTCGTTACTGAAAGCTACAGCTGATGGTCCTTTGAAAATGTCATCCATTCCTTCTAAACCAGCTTCTTTAGCTGCACGAGTTAAAATGCTGTTTTTTTAACAACTGCAAATTGTACTCCTGCTTTTACGTAATTCTGCACGTAGATTTGTTGCTTCTTCTACAGTAATTCCTAAATAGTCAACAACAACAACTGATGATGCGTTTTTGAACTGTTCAGCAACTTCTGTAACTAGTTGCGCTTTTTTAGCAATGATTGCTTCACTCATCTTCGTTTTTCACCTCCTGAAATTTAGGTAGGGCATAAAAAAAACTCTATACCCACAAAGACATAGAGAAATAAGATCAACTTGTTCTCCCTCGGTAGGATATTAAGGCTAGTGCCCCCTACTGTCTTCGGTCGCATTCAACTTTTATTAGTTTACATGATTGACTTTCTTCTGTCAAGAAAGAACTCAATTCTATCTTAAAAGTTTATCATTTTATCTCTTTTGCTATTTTTATGATAAAGTATTGATAAGAAAGGAGCATGTACTATGATTCATATTAGACCCGTATCCGATTTACGTAATAAGTTCCCTGAAATTGAAGAGATTGTCTTAAACAAAAATGTTCCCGGTATTTCTAACTAAAAACGGTCACGGCTCAATGGTCGTCCTCAGTGTAGAACAGTATACTACCCTCATGGAGTCTGTTGAGAGAGACTTGACGTTGCTGACAGAATTGCCGAAACTGACGAGACCCGTTATACACATTCCGAAGTGTTTGATCAAATCAGAGGAAAAATCAATGGAAAATAGTGAGTATCAACTATCCTACCTTGCTTTATTTCAAAAAGATTTAACGGATGTTGTGCACTATATTGCTGACGAATTGAATAATCCTTCTGCAGCGAATCGATTAATCGATGAGATTGAAAAAGCTATTTTTTTAAGAGATTACTCAACCCACTTTTTATTTCAACCTGTTCCGACTAATCGTGTTCGTAAACATCCTTACTACAGAATTCGTGTTAAGAACTTCTATTTACTATGTGGTTATTGGACAAACTATGGAAGTTCGCAGACTATTATATAGAAGAAGAAACTTTGATTCTTTACTACAATAAAGACAAAAACGCATATTGTCTCTATGACAGTATGCGTTTTTCATTTATAAAAAAGAACCAAGCACAAGGCCTGGTTCTATCCATTTTTAAATTATAGAGAAGCTACGTCTACTTTAACCCCAGGGCCGAAAGTAGTTGTCACAGCAACGTTACGTACGTATTGACCTTTAACTGTAGCAGGTTTGATACGTAATAATGTTTCGTGAATTGTTTTGAAGTTTTTCTACTAATTTTGTCATCTGAGAATGAAACTTTACCGATTGGAACGTGGATGTTACCAGCTTTGTCAACACGGTAAGTAACTTTACCAGCTTTGATTTCTTCAACAGCTTTAGTTACGTCCATTGTAACAGTACCTGTTTTAGGGTTTGGCATTAAGCCTTTAGGTCCTAATACACGACCTAAACGACCAACTTCACCCATCATGTCAGGTGTTGCAACGATAACGTCGAACTCAAACCATCCGCCTTGGATTTTTTGAGCTAATTCGCTGTCACCAACGTAGTCTGCACCAGCTGCTTCAGCTTCTTTAGCTTTTTCACCTTTTGCGAATACTAATACGCGTTGAGTTTTTACCTGTTCCGTTTGGAAGCACAACTGCTCCACGTAATTGTTGGTCAGCTTTCTTTGGATCTAAACCTAAACGGTATGCAACTTCTACAGATGCATCAAATTTAGCGAAATCTGTTTCTTTTTGCTAATGCGATAGCTTCTTCAACTGAGTAAGCTTTTAGAAGAATCGATTTTTTTAGCGGCTTCTAAATATTTTTTTGCTTTTTCTTTGCCATTGTATAATTTCCTCCTATTGTGTGGTTTTTAACGGTTTTACCTCCCACAAAGTCCATGAGTGAAACACTCGTGCTAGGGACTTTTGGAAGCTGCATTTGTTTTTTTAGCCTTCTACTACAAATCCCATTGAACGGGCTGTACCTTCGACCATGCGCATAGCAGCTTCTACGTCTGCTGCATTTAAGTCAGGTGCTTTTAATTCAGCAATTTCTCTAACTTGATCACGAGTTACAGTAGCAACTTTTTTCTTGTTTGGTTCGCCTGAACCTTTTTTTCTACTTTAGCAGCTTTCTTTAATACTGCTGCTGGTGGTGTTTTTACAGATGAAGTCGAATGAACGGTCTTCATAAACTGAAATCACAACCGGAATGATTAAACCTGCTTGGTCAGCTGTACGAGCATTGAATTCTTTACAGAATCCCATGATGTTCACTTGTGCTTGACCTAAAGCTGGACCTACTGGTGGAGCTGGAGTTGCTTTACCTGCAGGAATTTGTAATTTAACTAGTTTTACAACTTTTTTAGCCACGAGACATTACCTCCTTGATTGTTTCGTGCGTGGTTTAATGGAGATGAAGATTTCTCCTCCCACGGTATTCCGACATGTGCATTTTCATGCACTTTGGTATTATATCAAAACTTAATTTGCAATGCAATATTTATAGTCTACTATTTTTGTGGAAAAAACTTACGTTGGTCTTACAAACCACTTCCAATCCTTGCGGATTGTTTTATAACCACTGCATAGGGGCAACGGATTGAGCCTGTCGTCTCAATTCCTACCAAGCTTCAAACTGACTCTACGGGTTTAACCCTAGAGTCAGTAATTCACATTGGTTACTATCCCCCAATGCTGCGGTTATAAAATCCACAAGGTTTTAGTGGTTTGTAAGAAAATGGAATTTTTTTGCAAAAAAGTGAACTGCTAGAAATCGCGTTGCAATGGGATTTGTGCCAAGACGTGAACAGGACATGTCGGTGCCTTTAACGGCCTCTCGTGCCGCGAAAATGGCATAAGGGCGGGGTTTGTGCAGGGAATGTGATGCGTGAACGAAAACTGCCCGAAATTCACTTATAAGTGAATTTCGGGCAGTTGTGCTAGTTGTTAAATTCAATAAAGAAAACTTTGAGGTAATCGCTTAGCGGTGTGGCTACAGGGACTGCAAAATCGCTTGGCAAGCCTTTTTTCAAGACGATGCGGAACTTGCGATTGCCTTCTGCTTCGCGGATGCCTTTCTCAATCATTTGTTGGAATTGAGATTCGCTCACATTCGCAGCGTTTGTTGATAACACGAGCGTTCCTTTTGGTGCCACTAATGGAGTGATTTGGGCTACTAGTTTGCCGTAGTCTTTTGCCACAGAGAAAGTTCTCTTCTTCGTACGGGCAAAACTTGGTGGATCAACCACGACCGTATCAAACTTCAACTGTTTCTTCACAGCGTATTTGAAATAATCGAACACGTCCATCACATAAATTTGTTGCGTTTCTGGGTCGATTCTATTCACTGCAAATTGCTCTTTCGTCTTCTCAAGACTGCGGTTGGCAACGTCTACGCTGGTTGTTTTTGTTGCGCCACCCATCGCTGCAGCTACAGAAAAGGCACCTGTATAACTGAAGGTGTTTAATACCGTACGTCCTGCACTATAACGCTGGCGAATCGTTTCGCGTACCTCGCGTTGGTCTAGGAAGATACCCGTCATCAAACCTTCATTCATATAGGTCGCGTATTTGACCCCATTCTCTAATACGATTAATGGTTCTGGCGCTTCTATCCCACCGACAAATTGGCTTTCTGGCAAGTCCGCTTCATTCTTGAAACGAATCTTTTCGTAGACACCCTTCACGCCTTCAAACATTGCTAGCGCCTGCGTTAAAATCAGGTCACGGTAATGATAGACGCCCTCGCTATACCAAGAGACAACGATAAAACCGGCATACCAGTCGATTGTCACTCCGCCAAAGCCGTCGCCCTCTCCATTGAAGAGACGGAAAGTCGTCGTATCGTCAGAATGTAAGAGCGCACGTCGGTTTTCGAAGGCTGTCTTGAAGATACCACTAAAGAACGCATCATCCAATGCTTCGTCTTCCTCGCGGCTATACACCCACGCAACTCCCTTATTTTGGAATCCAACATAGGCCATCCCTAAGAAGCGACGTTGTTGGTCAACAACTTTCACCACTTCGCCTTCATCTGCGCGAAGTTCTTGCGCTAGGTCCATCTGACTGATCAGTGGACTTCCTTTTTTAATTAATCCCGCTGCTTTTTGTTTCACGATGATTGTTCCCATAGATTATTTTCCCCTCCATTTCATAATGGCACGATACAGTAGGAATCCAAGCCAACTGCCAAGAACATTACAGAGAATGTCGTCGATATGGCTGACTCCTGTGTAAAAGATAAATTGAAAGAACTCGATGGCAAAAGAGGTCCAGAACCCGTACCAGAGTGAACGAGAGTGTCCTTTTTTTCTTTTCCATAGAGCAAACCGCAGAAAAATCCAAGCGGCATAAACCACACGATATTTCCTACTACATTATAATACGCTGCAAAGACCGAACCTTGCATAAATAATTTAATACTATCGACAAACGGCACCCACATAATATCCGAGAGCGGATGCGCGACAATCTGTAGCGTAAACGTCTCGTTCGTGCTTCTGAAAATCGTGAGCTGCGCGAGCAATATAATATAGAAGATAAATAAATTTCGGTAGACCTCCCACTTCCAGACGATTTCGCCTTTTTTCCGTGAGAATAAATAAATAGACCAAACGATCAGCCATCCGAGAAACAGGATGATTGCGTGGTCTACACTGAAAATAAACAAACGAACAAGTGGAAGGTGATTCACTCGCCCATCAAATAATCGGACTAGCCATTGATAGAATGGACCAAGTAAATACATGTTCTTCCTCCTTGTTCGTTCTCCTTAAATTACAATTCACTTTCGCCAGGGAATACGACTCTAAACGTTGTACCCTTGCCGACTTCACTCTTCACAGAGATTTTTACCGCGGTGACTATCCACAAGCGACTTCACAATCGCAAGGCCAAGGCCGCTTTCTCCGTACTTCGTGCTCTTTCTTGAAACGTCCGCTTTGTAGAAACGTTCCCAGATTTCTTTAATTTCGCTCTCGTCAATTCCGATACCTGTATCAGAAATTTCAACAATCGCTTTTTTACCTTCATTCCACGCCTTCACTAGAATTTCCCCGTTATCCGTAAATTGGTTCGCATTCTTTGTGATGTTTACCAAGATTTGGACAAAACGGTCATAGTCGGCATAAACGCTGAAGTCTGTATCGCATTCATAGCGCAAAGTATTATTTTTTACTTTCGCTAGTTCGCGAATTTGTTCTACAACGGTCTGGATGGCTCCAATCGCTGCAAAACGGTGTTGCACTAATACAATCTGGTTCGAACGAATCTTCTCGTAGTCGAGGTTTTCGTTAACGAGCCTGATCAATCGTTGTGTTTCACTAGAAATGAGTTCCAGTGAACGTCCACGACGAGACTCTGGCACCATATTGTATTTCAAGCCATCGAGCAATCCATTCATGGTTGTCAATGGTGTACGCATTTCGTGCGCCACGTCCATCATAAATTGGCGGCGAACATTTTCTTGTCGCTCAACCTCTTTTTCAGACTCGCGGAGCGAATGCGCCATGTTGTTAAAGTCTTTCATTAAGTCGTCAAACTCGTCACGACTCTCAACTGGAAGCTGAACATCGAAGTCCCCTTCCGAGATCTTATGCGTCGCTTTACGCAACTTGTTGATACGACGTGTTTGATAGTTTGCAAAAACAAAACTCATCATAATTCCAATGATAATCGCAGCGCCAAACGCAATAAACATCGAATTACGAAGTTCGCGTACTTCGGTTTGAATACGACTCATCGGACTGGCTAAGCCACATATCCTTTATACTGTCCATTTTTAATAATGGGATAGTATACCGTGATTAAGTTATCTACGGCTTCTCCGGTAAAGTTCATTTGAACTTCCTTCAAGTTAATCGCAGCACCATTTTTTAAGTGATTTAATTCATCCTCTGTTAGTGCAGAATTTGTATCTAAACTACTAGACGGATAGGTCATCGCGTTGTTTTCATCAAACATCGCTATACTGACATTTTCCTCGCGTAAAATGGTACCCAACTTATAAATATCCGCATCGCTCATATCAGTCGCAATTAATCCTTTAGCATACGACTGCAATTGCTGAGAACGCTGTGTATACACATTATTACTCATTACGTTGTAGAAAAGAATTCCACAAGCAGCAATCGTTAACAGCACCACGGATACGAACCCGAAGAGTTGCTGATAAAAGTATTTCATGGATTACAACTCGCTATCGTCAAATTTATATCCTACGCCCCAAACTGTATGAATTACGTGTGGGCCAACCGCTTCGATTTTTTGGCGAAGCTTCTTAATGTGAGCATCAACGGTACGCTCGTCACCATAGAATGGATCTTCCCAAATCTTCGTCAATAAGTGTTCACGAGTGAATACTTGACGTTGATGTTTCGCCATAACCATTAATAAGTCAAATTCTTTTGGTGTTAAGTTTTCGATTTGTTTGCCATCGATAAATGCTTCGTGTGTTTTCGTATTGATTTTCACGTGATCTGTTTCAACATCGAATTCTGAAGCAAATGTGTTGTCTGCAACAGTAGCACGTTGTGTACGACGTAATAATGCTTTGATACGAGCCATAATCGTTACGGCACTGAATGGTTTTGCAACGTAGTCGTCTGCACCAATTTCAAGACCGATAACTTGGTCACTTTCTGAATCGCGTGCTGTAAGCATTACGATTGGAACGTTTTGGTTCACTTGACGGATTTGACGGCAAATTTGCATTCCGTCCATGCTTGGTAAGTTGACATCTAAGATGACAACGCCCCATTTGTTTTGGTTTTCTAAGAATGCATCAAGACCTTCTTTACCATCGTGGTAGAAGCTTGCCTTCCAACCTTCGTTTTCAAAAAACATTTCCATCATTTCGCAAACTGCTTCTGTATCTTCAATCATTAAGATATGCATGACATACACTCCTTTTTTATAGCTAAATTATAATTATTATAAGTTTTTCTTCACAGATTGTACATCATTAATATGAAATCACACACCACAATTTATGAAGAAAGTGTGAAGTTACGTATTTGAAATGCGCTAATTCACTATTTTTTTCTTTTTTTGCACTGCCTCCCAAGCTGAAGCGCAAATGATTCAGCAGCGCCATTTGTGCGTCACTCCAGGGATTTCGGCGCGTACTTCCTTTATGATGGAAAGTGCGTGCCATCTCTGTTTGTTTATCCCTACTACTTTCTAATTCCTTATAAAAAAATCTCTAGCTGATTTACGCAGGGCTCCTTTTTGGAAAAATGAGCCACTGTTCGGCCAAGTCGCTGGTAGCCACGGATACTTGAATGAGTCGCGTGTTCATTTCTGATACCGTACGCTCAATATAGCTATCCGCCGTCTCCCCTTCAGACGTAAAAAAATCACCTTGACTTCGGCCTCATCAAATGACTGGGTAATGCCTGGTACAAACTGCGCATCGAATACAATCCAGACTTCGATATTTTCAAACTTCTGAAAATTCGAGCAGCGTTGGATGAGTAAATCCCTTGCACTCTCTAAGTCGTCTTGCTTCTTCAATGCCACAAGCTCTGGCCAAGCGCCAATCATATTATAGCCATCCACAATGTACAGTCGCTTTTTCAATGTGCATCCCCCGTTTCCTATAACGAACGGTTACGGAAGACTTCGTACATCATTAAGGCACTCGCCACGCTCGCGTTTAAACTTTGGACATGGCCAACCATCGGAATAGTCACCATTTCGTCCACGCTTTCTTTTCACGATACGAGACACGCCTTTTCCTTCGTTCCCCATCACAATTGCAAGAGGTCCGCTAGTATTCCATTTGCGGTAGTCGGTTCCGTTCATGTCGGTTCCAAATACCCAGACGCCTCTAGCCTTCAATTGTTCAATCGTCTGCGTTAAATTCGTCACGCGCACCACCGGCACATGTTCGATGGCTCCAGTTGAGGCTTTGGCAACGGTCGCTGTCAGTGAAGCGGAACGGCGTTTTTGGAATAATAATCCCGTGAACGCCTGTTGCGTCAGCTGTTCGTAAAATACTTCCCTAAGTTATGAGGATCTTCCACTCCATCTAAGATAACGATAAATGGATCCTCGCCTTTTTTTCTTCGGCTTTCTTAAAGACATCTTCTAAGTCGGCATATTCATACGCCGCAATTGAAGCCACTAACCCTTGGTGAACGGCATTGCCAACAAGATCTTCAATCTTTGTCTTTGGAACGGTTTGAACTTGAATGCCTTTTTCACGCGCGAGTTCAATCACCTTTGCGGCATCTCGTCCAGAAGTTCCTTCTTGGATAAAGACGCGATTCACACGGTCCGGCGTCTGCAAGGCTTCGACCACTGCATGACGACCAAACACGAAGTCTACTACTTCTTGAGCTTCAGTGCGTTCTACGTGTTCACGAGCTGGGCGCTGTCTCTTCTCTGTGCGCTCAGAACGTCCACGGTCTGAACGATTTCCGTTTCTTGATTTTTTCTTTGGTGCATATTCATTTCGTGCCATATTGCTATTCACCTTCCACTTGTTGTAAGCACCAATTAATGAGTTCTTCTAGTCGGGCTTGTTGACCGGATAAATATAAGTACCCCATTAATGCTTCAAAACCAGTCGCAATACGGTACGTTCCTACGTCTGCATTTTTGGCAATCGTATGACTCTTACTATTGCGTCCTCGTTTGTAAATTTCTAATTCTTCTTCTGTTAAGAAGTTTTCTTGTTCCAGCATTTGTTGCATCAAGCGTGCTTGCGCCTTTGCCGAAACAAACTTCGTTGCGGTCGCATGCAATTGATTTGGCTTTGTTAACCCTTTTTGCATCACGTGATTTCTGACATACACTTCATAAATCCCGTCACCCATGTAGGCCAAGGCCAACCCATTTAGTAGCTTCCAGTTTTTTTCTGTCATGCTTCTCTTCTCCATCGTGTTCCTTGTGGAGTGTCTTCTAATACAATCCCTTGTTCTTTTAGTAAATCACGAATCTCGTCACTGCGAGCAAAGTTTTTCGCCTTACGCGCTTCAAGACGTTCATCGATTAACGCTTGAATATCATCATCGAGTAATGCTTCTTGTTTTTCAACGATACCGAAGATTCCAAATAGAACCGTTGCTTTTTCAAGGAGCGCTTCAAGTACTGCTTTTGAAACGACTTCTTGTTCTAAATACACATTCCATTCTTTCAACCATTGATATAACACCGTCATACCGTTGGCCGCGTTGAAGTCATCATCCATTTCTTTTTGGAATTCTGCTTCAATCGCTGCAAATTTCGCTAAACGTTCTGCATCTTCTGGTAATGCATCTACGGCTGTTTCTAAGCGGTAGCGTGCGTTCTTGAAGGTTGTTTGTACTTTTTCAAGGTTCACAGCCGCTTCTTGAAGAGCCGCTTCGCTAAATTTCAACGGACGACGGTAATGCGCGCTTGCTAAGAAGAAACGGAGTACTTGTGGGTCAAGTTGTTGGATTAAGTCGTGAACGAGCACGAAGTTTCCAAGAGATTTACTCATCTTCTCTTCGCCCATTGTTACGAATGCATTGTGCATCCAGTAGTTCGCAAATTTCTTACCTGTTTTTGATTCACTTTGCGCGATTTCGTTTTCGTGGTGAGGGAACGCTAAGTCTTGTCCACCACCGTGAATGTCAATCGTATCGCCTAAGTGTTTTGTCGCCATTACAGAGCATTCAATATGCCATCCTGGACGACCTTTGCCCCATGGAGAGTTCCAGCTAATTTCATTTGGTTTTGCGCTCTTCCATAATGCAAAGTCTAACGGATTGCGTTTTTTTGCATCATCTTCTGAGGCTGTACGATTACTTGCCCCGATTTGTAAGTCTTCGATGCGTTGGTCGCTAAGTTTCCATAGTCTTTGAATTTTTCAGTGATGAAATACACATCGCCTTCTGATTCATAGGCCATTCCTTTATCGACTAAGTCCGCTACAAAGGCAATAATGTCATCCATTGTGTTCATAACCGTTGGATTTAGAGTCGCCTTCTTCACGTTTAGCGCGTTTGTATCTTCAAAGAACGCTTCGATATATTTTTTAGAAACTTCTTCAGCCGTCATACCTGTTTCGTTAGCCACACGAATGATTTTATCGTCCACGTCTGTAAAGTTCGAAACGAAATTCACGTCATAGCCGCGGTATTCAAAATAACGGCGAATCGTATCAAAGGAAACCGTACTACGTGCATTTCCAATATGAATATAGTTATAAACCGTAGGGCCGCACACATACATGCGTACTTTGCCTTCTTCAATCGGTTTAAATGCTTCTTTTTGTCTTGTTAAGGTGTTGTAGATTTGAATCATAAGTTTCCTCCGATAGTCGTATCTCTTTCAATTTCTTCTGGTGTATGGACGCGAACCACTCTCGCTGGCAGTCCAACTGCTGTGGTATGAGCAGGAATGTCGTCTAACACAACTGCTGCCGCTCCAATTTTGGCATATTCTCCAACCGTTACAGGTCCAATCACTTGCGAATGCGCCGATAAGAGCACACCGTTTTCGATGGTTGGATGGCGCTTGCCAGTATCTTTCCCAGTTCCACCTAAGGTCACCGCATGGAACATTTTCACGTCGTCCCCGATAATGGTGGTTTCTCCGATTACGATTCCCATACCATGATCGATAAAGAACCTGCGTCCAATCGTTGCCCCTGGGTGGATCTCGATGCCCGTTAGGAACCTGCTAAAGCCACTCACCATTCGAGCCAGTAGTCTCAATTTTGCCTTTGTATGTAACCAATGCGCAGCACGGTGCAAGACCGTAGCGTGATAGCCTGGGTACGTCAAGACGATTTCCAAGCTACTTCTTGCCGCCGGATCATTTCTTTTTATAAGTTTCCATATCTTCTCTAAAACGTCCCATTCCTTCACTTCCTTCGCATTGTCTTTTCCCCTCATTATAGCACAGTTTAAAGCACACAAAAAGCTGAAAAAGCCGGGCGCGAGGCCTAGCCTTTCAGCTTTCTTAGAAATTATTGTAAGTCTAAAGTCACATCTACTGTTTGTAATGGTACATCGTAGAATGGATCTTCACGGCGACCTAAGAAATCTTTTCGCTTGTTGTGGGAAGAGTGCGTACATTAACACATCTTCGTCAGATTTAGCGTATTCTTTAATCTCTTCGCGAATTTCTGGTAATTGATCTTCGATTAAGTCAGCTGGACGAACAGTCACAACTTCTGCATCTCCGATAATTTTTTTGCTTTCACTTCAGGATTAATCTCTGCTGGAGCTTGTCCATATAATCCCTAAAACGTAGTCTTTGATTTCTTTTTGGAACGAGTTTGAAACGTTCGCCTGAAATCACGTTCATTACCGCTTGAGTACCAACCATTTGTGATAATGGCGTTACAAGTGGTGGGTACCCTAAGTCAGCACGTACTTTTGGCACTTCTGCTAATACTTCTTCGTATTTGTCAGCTAAGCCTTGTTCTGTTAATTGACTTAATAGGTTTGATAACATTCCACCAGGTACTTGGTAAATTAATGTTTTTTGGTTCTGTATCTTTTTACTTTAGGGTTTAAGATGCCTTCTGCACGGAATTTATCACGAATGCCGTTGAAGTAAGCTGTTGCTTCTTCCACTTTCTTCATGTCAACGCCTGTTTCGAAGCCTAAATCTTTAAGTGCTAAAGCCATTGATTCAGTTGCAGGTTGACTTGTACCACCAGAGAATGATGATAAGCAAGTGTCGATGATGTCTGCGCCTGCTTCAGCTACTTTTTAAGTAAGTCATTTCAGAAATACCACTTGTAGCGTGAGTGTGAACTTCTAAAGGAAGATCAGTTTTTTTCTTTTAATACGGCTTACTAATTCGTAACCTGTTTGAGGTGTTAATACCCCAGCCATGTCTTTTAATACAGATTGAGTCTGCACCGAATTCTGCCATGCGTCCTACTAAATCAACATAGTAGTTCACAGTGTGAACTGGACTTGTTGTGTAAGAGATTGCTGTTTGGCAGTGTCCGCCTGCTAATTTTGTTGCTTCGATTGATGTCTTCATGTTACGAACATCGTTTAAAGCATCGAATACACGAATAATGTCGATTCCGTTTTGTACAGATTTTTTTCTACGAATAAACGTACCACATCATCAGCATAGTTACGGTATCCTAATAGGTTTTGTCCACGTAATAACATTTGCAATTTTGTATCTTTAACTGCTGCGCGAATTTGACGTAGACGTTCCCATGGGTCTTCATTCAAGAAACGAATACAAGAGTCAAAAGTTGCTCCTCCCCATACTTCTAACGCATGGAAGCCAGCTTGGTCTAATGTTTCCAAGATTGGTAACATATCTTCAGTTGACATACGAGTCGCGATTTGACTTTGTTGTCCGTCACGCAAAACCGTTTCAGTTAAACGGATAATTTTGCTCATAATATCTTCCTTTCTTAAGGTCTTTCGATGGATGTGTATGCTGCAACAATGCGAGCAATATGCTCTTGCATCTCAGGAACCGTGTGCTTTCTAGAACGGGCGCACACTTTTGCTTCCTCATTGCAGATAAAACAACGTCTTGGAGACATTCCAAGTGCTGTTCTGGAAATTGGAGTTGGTGTATCTCCAGCCATTTCAACAACATCGATATCGAGTAATCGTCCGAGTGGGTGTCCTTCTTCAAACTCCGTACAAGCACGCTTGACATGAAGTGCGTCTGCGCGAAGGACTCGGTAAAATTCCATCCCTGTCTGAGGCGAGAAGTCTTCTTGGTGAAGCTTCTCAAAAGACTGTAAAGCCTCATCTAATTCAGAAATGACAGAGGCGAAGACGGTTGTAATCGCCTCTGAATTTTTTACAGGACCTGGAATATTGAGTGTAATAGACACCAATACACACGGGTTAAATTGTTCTAGTAATTGTTGTTGGGTATGAGCACGTCTTTCTCTGGCATCAAGCATTTGCATGATATCCACAGGTGCTCCGTCAAACAAGGAATTAAACATTGCGAACAACGTCGATGATGCTTCCATCACGGTATTCGATAACCGCAACCACTTTATCACCATATTGGATTGGTTCTGGGTTTCCAACGATGCTGTATGCTTTTTTTCTTGTAATTCTTTTGATTGTGTATTGAGGTACATCTAACCCTTTGAAGTGTTCAATTAAGTCTTGACGGTTAGGGGTTGATTGCAATACCGATTTCAGTAACAACCACGTCCACACTTGTACCTGGAGTAATCACAGTATTTACTGATTCTACGAATGTAGGGATGCGTCCACGTACTAATGGGCTGATAACCATTGACATTTTTGAAGCAAAGGCTGTATCACAGTGACCACCTGAAGCTCCACGAATAACTCCGTCAGACCCTGTCATTACGTTTACGTTGAAGTCTGTATCTACTTCTAAAGCAGAAAGAATTGCAACGTCCAAACGGTTAATTACTGAACCTTTAGATAATGGGTTTGCGTACATGCTTGCGTCGATTTCATAGTGGTTTGCATTGTTTGCAAGTGAAATTGCTGATGGGTGGTCGAAGTCTTGAACGTCGATGACTTTCTCAACTAGCCCTTCTTCTAACAATTCGCACATTGAGTTTGTAATACCACCAAGTACAAAGCTTGCTTTGATGCCGTCTTTAATCATTGCTTCACGGATGAAACGAGTTGCAGCAAGAGAAGCTCCACCTGTACCAGTTTGGAATGAGAATCCTTCTTTGTAATATGGAGAACCAGTGATTACTTTAGAAGCGTATTCTGCGATTAATAATTCTTTAGGGTTCTTCGTGAAACGAGTTGCCCCTTTGGCAATCCCTTTAGGATCCCCGATTTCATCTACAACAACCACGTAGTCCACGTCTGTTTGTGGAATGCTGATTGGTGTGTTTGGATAAGGTACAAGGCTATCTGTAATCGCAACTACTTGGTCAGCGTATTTAGCGTCGATCATTGCGTATCCTAAAGAGCCGCAAGTTGCTTTTCCTTTTGTACCATTGATGTTACCGTACTCGTCAGAACTTGGAGCTCCAAGGAAGGCAACGTCGATGTGGATGTCTCCTGCAGTAATCGCACGAGCACGTCCACCATGTGAACGAATCACAACTGGGTTTTCCATGATACCGCTAGAGATGGCTGCCCCTAATTTATCACGTAAACCAGATGAAGTGATGTTTGTAATGACACCATTTTTGATGTGTTCGATTAATGGTTCGTGTACGTTCGCGATTGAAGAAGGCGCGATTGATAGGTTTTTAATCCCCATTTTTGCAATTTCATCCATAACCATGTTGATTACATAGTCTCCTTCACGGAAGTGGTGGTGGAATGAGATTGTCATGCCATCTTTTAAGCCAGTTTTTTCGATAGCTTCACGAATGCTACCTAATAATTTTTCTTGACGAGGTTCAACAGGTTTGATTTTACGGCTAGCTGCTTCATAAGGTTTAATGCGAGCTAACTCACCTTCGTATACCCCATATTGATCTGCATATTCTTGTGGAATTTCACGTCCAGCTTTATTTAATACCATCTTAAATTTCCTCCTCGCTAATCAATCCAGCCGCTTTTTGCCAATGCGATTACGCGCTCAGCACGTTCCACGATTGGTTTATCGACCATTTTACCGTTAACTGAGATAACACCTGAACCTTTAGCTTCAGCTTCACGAATTCCCCAAATAACTTCTTTAGCGTTTTGAATTTCTTTTTCTGTTGGTGCATAAACTTTATTAACCACAGGAATTTGACGAGGATTAATAACAGATTTTCCATCGAAACCTAATTGTTTGATGCGTTCTACTTCTTCACGGAATCCATCCATGTTGTCTACGTTAGAGTAAACAGTATCGATTGCAGCGATTCCTGCAGCACGAGCCGCGTGTAAAATCATGCTACGAGCGAAGAATAACTCTTGTCCATCAGGGTAACGACGAGTTTTCATGTTTGTTACGTAGTCTTCAGCCCCTAAAGCGATACCGATTAAACGGTCACTTGCTTTAGCGATTTCGCGAGCGTTTAACACACCTTCAGCAGATTCAATCGCAGCCATCATTTTAGTGCGACCTACTGGGATGTTGTTTTTCACGTTCAACGCGAGTGATGATTTCATCCACGTCTACGATATCTTGAGCTGTTTCAGTTTTTTGGTAAACGAACAACGTTAACACCAGCTAATACAACGGCTTCAATATCTAAAGCACCTGTTGTATCTAAACCGTTAATACGTACAACTGTTTCTACATTGCTGTAGTCAAAAGTTTTTTTAAAGCGAAATGTACTAATACACGAGCTGAGTCTTTTTCTTTTAAAGAAACAGCATCTTCTAAGTCAAACATAATTGAGTCTGCGCCGTAAAGTGGAGCGTCACGCAACATTGCTGCGTTTGAACCAGGTACGAACATCATTGTTCTTCTTAAGCGTTCCATGAGTCGATCTCCTTCCAGTCGTAGTTTTTCAACTTCTGCTGCACGGTGAACAACTGTCACTGTACGAGCTTGAATTGTGCAATCTAAAGCCCCTTTATCAACTGCGATGACTTCTGCTGAAGTAACCCCTAGTTCTTTTTAAAGTTTCTTCGATCACACGACGGATTTGATTTCCGAATTGTTTTTTTCGACACTACTTTCTAATTGAATGTCGATTCGACCAGCGGTACTTGGATTTAAAGTGATCATGATGTCACTTGATTCCAAAGTGCCGACTACTGCACTTTTTTAATTTCCATTATTGTTTCCACCTTTTTCTTTTTGGATTTTTAACCAATGAAATGTTTTTTTCTTCTAAATAATGATACGTAGTTGCTGGAACGAGTAGTTTCAACTCGTCTACGTTTTTTTGTCTTGAATGGCAGCGCGCACCCGCGTCGCACTCACCACTTCGTCCCTGGCAGAAAGTCTGTCTATAATCACTAGCTCTAAGTCGCTCCCAAAAGCAGCTCTTAGCGCGTCATTATAAACGGAGGTTACTGGGGAAAGTGGTTCTTGACCAACATAACGTTTGGTCAATTGTAACGTTGGAACAATATTTTTCTAAGAAGAGTGTTGCATCCAATGTTGCTTGAACTTTTGCCACTTCCAAATCCGCCTTCTCTTTCAAGAAGTACGATGGGAAAGTCGCACTTGAGACCATGTAGTCTCTCGTTGGAAGCACCGTTACGTTTGGCAGATGACTCACGCCTCGTTTCACCATTTCCATGCGGTCGTTCGTATGAAAGAACGAACGATCCTCGGAAACAACAAACACGTAGAGGTGACTCGACTGACTCGCAGCCGTTTCTACCAAGTATTGATGTCCCAGTGTAAAAAGGATTCGCATTCATGACGATTGCACTATTGCTAGTTCCTTCTACGAAATGTTCTTTTGAGTAATTTTTAAGTAATCACTAAAAGATGGGATACCTTGTTCTAAAAAGGCAAGGTTTTCTGTTTCGGCAACCACGCGATACCCCAAAGATTTAAAGAAGACAATGTTCTTTGGTTTCGTGTAGACAAAACTATTTGTATAAGAACGTTCTCTTAATTCATCTAAGAGCGCCATCACGAGATGCGTCAACAGATTTTCTGATTGATACTTTTTACAAACCACTAAACATTTTAAAATGTTGCGGTCTAAAGAACCGGTTGCTGCTGGTTCACCAGAAGTATGGTAAATCGCAATTGTATAATCAACCTGCTCTGTTTTGCCAAGGTTAGCTTGATCCATTAACCATTCCCAATCTTGACGGGCTTTCTTATCACGATCGAGCCATAAACGTTTGAGAATGAAATTTTCCATGGAACGGCCTCCTTATTTTGGCGGGAATGCTTTTAATAAAAGAGCAGAAACGGCATATAGAATTCCTAATACTAGGAAAACTCCACCCATCCCTAAAGCCATTAATTCGAAAGCTTGTGTTAAATGTTCTGCGTTGAAAGTCATCGTTTTCCTCCTTTTCCTTCTATATTATTACATGAAGAATGATAATAATAATCCACCAGCAATAACTGAAGCGATTTGTCCAGAAACATTAGCTCCAACAGCGTACATTAAGATGAAGTTTTGAGGATCTTCGTCTGTCGCCATTTTTTGGATAACACGACTTGACATTGGGAATGCAGAGATACCTGCAGCTCCGATCATTGGGTTGATCTTTTCTCTACGGAATAAGTTCAAGATTTTAGCAAATACCACACCACCGATTGAGTCCATGATGAAGGCTACTAAACCGAACAAGATGATCATTAATGTTTGAACATTTAAGAATAAATCAGCTTGCATTTTAACTGAGATTGTAATCCCTAATAGAATAGAAACAATGTTTACTAATTCATTTTGAGCCGCTTGAGCTAAGTTATCTAAAACGCCACATTCACGTAATAAGTTACCAAACATTAAGAATCCAACAAGTGGTAATGAAATTGGAGCAATGAAACCTGCCACAATTGTGATAATGATTGGGAACAAGATTTTAGTTAATTTAGATACGCCTGAAGCGTGGTATGTCATACGAATACGACGTTCTGCTTTTGTTGTAACCATCTTGATAGCGATTGGTTGGATAATCGGAACAAGAGCCATATATGAGTAGGCCGCAACCGTAATCGCTCCAAGTAATTGAGGGGCTAATTGGTTCGCAACGAAGATTGATGTAGGACCGTCAGCAGCACCGATGATACCGATTGAAGCTGCTTCACGAATGTCAAATCCGAATAATACAGCTACAACGACTACGAAGAAAATACCGAATTGAGCTGCCGCACCGAATAATAACATGAATGGGTTTTGTAATAATGGACCGAAGTCGATCATCGCACCGATACCGATGAAGATTAATAATGGGAATAATTCAGTTTCGATACCGATTTCGAATAAGATTTGTAGAACCCCGTGTTGTTGTTGTCCACCAACGACTTGGTCAAGAACCCCAGTTCCAGGGAAGTTTACTAAAATTGTACCTAATCCCATTGGTACTAATAATGTTGGTTCGTACTCTTTTTTAATCCCTAAGTACATTAATAGGGCACCGACAAGCATCATGAAGATTTGGCCGCCAGTAATAGACATTATATTTTGAACTAATGTTTCCACTGTTTCACTCCTTGAAAGTTATTAAAATTAGTTAATTGTAATTAAAGCGTCTCCTGGGTTTACCACTTGACCTTCTTTAACGTGAATTCCTGCTACAACCCCTGCTTTTAGCTGCAACGATTTCGTTTTTCCATTTTCATTGCTTCTAAAAATCATTAATGGTTGGTTTTCAGTAACAGTGTCTCCTACGTTTACTAAAAATACGTAAGATGTTCCCTGGCATTGGAGATGGCATTGCGTCTGCGCCGGCTGGTGTTGATGCTACAGGAGCTGCTGGAGCTGGAGCAGCTTCTACTGCTGGTGCTGCAGGTGCCGCTGGAGCTGCAACTGGTGCTACAGGAGCTGCTGGGGCAACTGCTCCGATTTCTTCCATTTCTACTTGGTACTCTTGACCGTCTACTTTAATTTTTGAATTTACGTAACATATCGTAACATTCCTCCTAAAAATATATTATGAATTGCGTTTTTTGGTAGATTTCTTTAACAGCCCATTGACTGTCATTTGATTCACCTGCAGCAATCGCTGAGGCAATAACCGAGATAATCTTGGTTTCTGGGTTGCGTTTAAGGACGCGTTTGACCACAAATTGGCTTTCTGGATAATCTGAGGCCGCAATCGCCGCTGCAATGATTGAGACGTGCTTAGCTTCTTCTGCTTCTACCGGTACAAAAAGCTTCTAATTTTTTTCCCATTCAGATTCTGTTTGTGCAGACTTCGTCGATGCGTGTTCCGTTGCTTCAGAGTTCTTCTTGCCAAATAATCGTTGGAGAATTCCCATTCCTTCACTCCCTTCCCAACATAATCTACATGCAATTATTATACAGAAAACAGCGTCATACCTAAACTAGAAACAGGGTTTTTTTCCTGTTCTTTTGGTGTTTTATTATAAATAGGATATAAATATTATGCTCAATTTGTCACATCAAACTGTTCTTTTAATGTTTTTTTCGTTATGAAAACACTATCTTTTTTTATTAAATATTGTTTAAGATATCGCTATAAGTAAACGAATTCATTCTACCCTAATGAGTTCGTGGAGCTCCCTTTCAGGTTTTAGCGACTGAACGGTTCTCCAACTAAAAACAATTTTTTTAATAAAGAAAGGAAGATATGATGGTTATCACAATTTCAGCTTACGTAATGATGGCAATTTTCATGTACGTTATCATGAAGAAAAAAATGTCACCATTTACAGCTTTAGTATTAATTCCATTAGTTTTTGCAATTATTTTAGTTGCTACAGGTCAAGTCCAAGACGTTAACATCGGTACATTAATTCGCCAAGGGTTATTCGGAAATAACTCAAAAGATAAATTAACAGCGATGAAAGGGACTGCTGAAACAGGAATTATGCTTCTATTCGCAATCCTTTACTTCTCTACAATGTTAGACGCTGGATTATTCGATCCAATCACTAACAAAATGATTCGCTTCGCTAAAGGCGACCCAATGAAAGTATTGATGGCTACTGCTATCGTTGCTGCTGCCGTATCATTAAACGGTGACGGAACAACAACTACATTAATCTGCTGCTCAGCTTTCGTGCCAATTTACAAAAATTAGACATGAAATTAATGAACTTAGGGGTTCTTGTTATCTTACAAAACACTATCATGAACTTATTACCATGGGGCGGACCTACTGCTCGTGCGATGTCAGTTCTTGGTGTAGAAGCAGATATCCTAGCTTACTTAGCACCAGGTATGATTCTTTCAGTTCTTTACGTAATCTTCTTTGTTGCTCGCTCAATGGGTAAAAAAGAACGCGCTCGTTTAGGTATCCAAGAATTAACTGAAGAAGAATTAAACGAATTGACTACAATTTCTGATCCTGAAGTATTAGAAAAACGTCGTCCACAAAACTTCGTAATCAACGCTATCTTAACAATCGTATTAATCGGTTGGTTAGTTGCTGGTTCATTCATCAATTCAATCGAAGTGAAACCAGTTGTATTATTCTTAGTTGGTACAGGTTTAGCCTTAATGATTAACTACCCAGACTTAAAAGCTCAATCTAAACGTATTGGGGACAACGCTGGGGATGCTGTACAAGTAGTATTACTAGTATTCGGTGCCGGAGTATTCATGGGATTATTCCAAGGAACTGGAATGGCAACTGCTTTAACAGATAGCATCGTTCAAATCATCCCTAAACAATTAGCAGGATTCTGGTCATTAATCATTGCATTAATCTCGATCCCTGGTACATTCTTCTTAACAAACGACGGATTCTACTACGGAGTATTAATTCCATTCGCTGAAGTTGGACGTCAATACGGCTTCACAGATATGCAAATGGCATTAGCTTCATTAATGGGTCAAGCATTCCACTTATTAAGCCCATTAGTAGCGTTCATCTACTTACTATTACGTCTAACAGGATTAGACATGGGTGAATGGCAAAAAGAATCAGCTAAATACGCAGCTGTTATCTTCGTCATCTTCGTTGTAACAATCGTATTAATGGGTCACATGCCATTATACTTACCACAATAATCAAACAATTGAATTTGTGAAAAAGACTTGTTTAGGCTTAGCCTAACAAGTCTTTTTTTGTGCATTTTACCATCTTATCGTTTATACTATTTCTAATGTTTACAATAATTTCCAGGAGGCTACTATGTCAGCGATTATCCAAGCGGTAAAGAAAAATTTAGATATTACCCAAAACAAACCTCTTAAAATTTCGCTCTACGAAGCATTTCGTAAAACGATTATCTTAGGAGAAATCCCTGCAGGTACGCGTATTAACGAGAAAGAATTCTCGACTGAGTTAAACATCAGCCGTACACCCATTCGCTACGCTCTTAACGAGTTAACGAAAGAGCACCTAGTAGAGCACATCCCTAAGATTGGTGTCATCGTAAAAGGAATTTCCATTAAAGATGCCCATGAAATTTACGAAATTAGAAAATCACTCGACACATTGGCAACAATTAATGCGATGAAACTTATGACGAAAGAAGACTTCAAAGAGTTGAGCGGCATCCTCGAAGAATGCGAACGTCTCAACAACGAAGACAAAGTCGACGAAGTACTTGCAAACTTCACGACTTTCAATGATTTCATCTACGAAAAATGCCAAATGACACGTCTAAAAGAAATCGTATTTGAATTACGTACATACGTGATTTACTTCGCGACCTATCGATCCGTTCATCAGAACGCCGTACAAAAAGCGCTCGAGGAACACAAACTCATCTATCGCGGCATGCTCAATAACGATGTGGAACAAATCACGCTGATTACACACGAGCACTTAGACCGCTCATTACAATTTATTTTGAAACAGATGGAGAAATTACACATTGATTAATCCTGAGTTTTTAGCAAAAGTGGCTACAGACGCACTTCTACAAGAAGTCAATCTCGCGCCAAAAACCCGGCTTAGTGGACCCTATTTCTGTCGGCGCTCATAAGGACATGACAAAGGAAACCTTCTATCAAAGTATCGTTGCTCTCCGCCCTTATTTACTGGCCTACGCCGAAGCAGGAAGCCGCCACAATGGCACTCCACTCGACTTATTTAACGAGCTTCGATTCCTTGGAAAACAAGCCGAAGACGCAATGATGGCCGCTACCAACAATATTAACACTCATAAAGGAGCCAACTTCTCCTTTGCCCTCGTCTTAGGGGCTACAGCTCATACAAAAGGCAACATTCCTGAAGCCTTGTATTACTGCCACCTAATGACGCGCCACCTCATCGAAGTGGACTTTGCCAACCTCGACCAAAAAGAACATCTCTCTTACGGTGAAAAAAACTCTACGTCGAACATGGCATCACAGGAATTCGAGGCGAAGCAGCAACAGGCTACCCAAGCCTTGCAAAAGCCCTCGACTATTACAATACACTAGACACGCACACACCACGTCACCGCGACCTACTCCTTCTTCTCTACTTGATGACTTTCGTAGAAGACGGAAACCTTATTCACCGCGGCGGAATCGATGCGTATAAACAAGTGCAACAAGAAGCACAACAATTATTTGAAGAAGCCCAACCCCTAACAGAAACTGAACTAGCAAACCGACTCGAGGACTACGACAACGTTCTTATCGAGCGTAACTTGAGCCCTGGAGGCAGCGCAGACCTACTCTCGCTCACCTTCTTCTGTCATAAAATACAACAAAACGGATGAACCCTCATCCGTTTTTTCTTTGCCCTTTTTTCCTCCAAGCGTACACTTTATGTTCTTAGTTTTATCAAGTACCCCCATGTTTCCCCTTCCCTGCGCGTCCATGTTGCGGTCGTTACTAGCACACCCTTCCTGTTTCCCCTTCCCCGCGCCAGAGAACGTGGCATCTACATGTTCTGTCGCACTCTCTTATTCAAGAAAGGATTAACCTTTTTATGGCAGAAAGGGCCGATATACGAGAGAAACCTCGGATTCTATAATAGCAATAATGGGGAATCGTATTAAATGTGAATTAGCAGGAGTAGTCCACTCCTGGACGTACTCCTGCTTTGAAGCTTTAAAGGTGAGAGACCCTAGGCTCGAACCGGTACCCCATTATCGCTATTATGAAGACATCCGAGGGAATCTCGAGTATATCGGACCGTTAGGTCCTCCTTCTTCTATCTATGCACAAAAAGAGTTAACGCAGTTTGCGTTAACCGGGACTGACCCCAAAAAAAGTGAGAATTTAATAAAAAAACACCCTAGGGCTACCGTCTCCGGTATTCAACCGGAGACAGGTAGTCCAATTTTTGTTGGATTCTATTTTCATTATAATATTTGATGTAATTTTCTACAATTTGAATTACAATAGAAGATGAAGTTATTACTTCATCTTTTATGTAGAAAGCTTCGCACTTTAGCGAAGAATGGAAGCTTTCGATGGGCGCATTATCTGCGGGTGTCCCCTTACGGGACATACTGCGGATAATGCCTTTTTCTTTACATAGATTGTAGTATTCAGCGGAAGTATAAACGCTGCCTTGATCACTATGTAGTAGAACATTCTTAGGTAAGTCAATTTGATTTAAAGTATCCAATACAAACTTAGTATCTTGTTTAGAACCAATTGTATAAGCTAGTATTTCTCCGTTGTATAAATCCATAATCGACGACAAATATAATCGTTTAGGGCCGAAAGGTAAATATGTGATATCAGTAGTCAACTTTTGCATAGGTTTATCCGCTGAAAAATCTCTATTCAGAGTATTGCCAGTAATTGAGAAAGGTTTACCTATTTTTGATAGCTTTTTTTCGGTTTCACGGCACAATTCCCAACCATTTTTTTCTGCATAATCCGCTGCACAACCTTATGGTTAACAATCTGATTTAATTCCTTCTGAATCAAATGCTTAATCTTTTCTGTACCCGTAAATAAATTTGTTTTTTTCTTACAAATTTTACCAATAGTTTTCCTCGATAACGGTTGGAGAAAAGTCTTTCTTTTTCCATCGGTAGTAAGTAGATATGGGTACATTAAGGCAAAAAAACAGATTAAATGAACTGTATATTTACCTTTCAATTCTTCTACTAATTTTACAACTGCTTGAGGCGACACTTCCTTTCCAATTCCTTGTATTTTTTTAATATTTCTAATTCAACTTCTTTTTCTTCGTAATTCTAATTTTTAATTGATCGATTTCAGAAAGTTTAGCCATTCCTTTTTTTCATAAGAATATTGTTTACCCACCTGTTGGTGGAAACGATGTGTTTCTCCATTTTTATACCATCTAAACCATGTTTCTACTTGCGTTTTGTTTTTAATGTTTAACTCCTGCATTACTTGTTTTTGTACTATATCCCTGTAATTTCATTTCTACGGCTTTTATTTTTTTAATATCGGCTGAATAAGCAACACGATTTTTTTAACCATAAAAAGACACCTCCATGCGTATTTGATAATATTGTACCAAATCCAACTTGGAGGTGTTTTTATTTAATTCTCATTTACGGGGGTCAGTGCCACCCTTTCTGTTAGCTTTTATTTAATAAGAGCAAGTGCGGCTTGCACGTGTGCAATGCTGCGTTCTCTTCCAAGCAATTCGATCGTTTTGCCGATCTCCGGCCCGTGTGTTTGTCCACTCGTAGCCACACGAATTGGCATAAACAAGTTTTTTTACCCTTCACGCCAGTTTCCTTTTGAACCTCTTTAATCGCTGCAAGAATACTTGGTTCATCGAATGTTTCCATTGATTCTAACTTTCGCAACAAAAAGCGTTCAATACCGTTGGAACTGTTTCGCCTTGAAGCACTTCTTTGGCTTCATCGTTTTCCACTTCGAAAGTCTTTTTCTGAAGAATAGAGATGATAACTCAACGATTTCATTCATGTAGCTCATTTGATCGTGGTATAAACGCCACTAATTTCACTAACCATGCATGTTCTTCAGGAGAAACTTTCTTCTTGTACAACGCCTGCTTCTTTTAATTGAGCAATCGCCATTTCAGCGACTTCTTCTAATGGAGTTTTCTTCACGTATGTGTTGTTAATCCATTCTAATTTCTTAGGATCGAAGGCTGCTGGTGATTTACCAAGACGTTTTTTTCATCGAAGATTTCGATGAATTCTTCACGGCTGAAGATTTCGTGTTCACCTTGAGGAGACCATCCTAGAAGCGCGATAAAGTTGAACATCGCTTCTGGTAAGTAACCCTAAGTCTTTATATTGTTCGATGAATTGTAGGATTGATTCATCACGTTTTGATAATTTCTTACCTGTTTCAGTGTTAATGATTAATGTCATATGTCCGAAACGTGGTGGTTCCCAACCGAATGCTTCGTAAATCATTAATTGTTTTGGAGTGTTCGCAATATGGTCATCTCCACGTAAAACGTGAGTGATTTTCATGAAGTGGTCATCCACTGCTACTGCGAAAGTTGTAAGTTGGCATTCCGTCACGTTTTTAAGATAACGAAGTCGCCACCGACACTAGTAGATTCGAATGAGATGTCGCCTTTAACGATATCGTCGAATGCGTAAGTCCCAGTCTTTGGAACACGGAAACGAACAACAGGAGTGCGTCCTTCAGCTTCGAAAAGCGTCACGTTGCTCTTGTGTTAAGTGAGCATGTTGACCGCTGTAGTGCGGCATTTCGCCACGAGCACGTTGACCTTCACGTTCTGCTTCCAATTCTTCCTCTGTCATGTAGCATTTATACGCTTTGTCTTCGGCAATTAATTGCTCGATCAGTGGATTATAAATGTGTTCACGTTCTGATTGACGGTAAGGACCGTATTTGCCAGGTTTGTCTGGACCTTCATCCCAATCCATTCCAAGCCATGTTAAGTTTTTCTAATTGGCTTTCTTCACCGTGTTCAAGATTTCTCTTGCGGTCAGTATCCTCGATACGGATGATGAACTCTCCACCATAATGTCTCGCGAATAAATAGTTAAATAGAGCTGTACGGGCATTCCCGATGTGTAAGTGCCCTGTTGGACTTGGTGCATAACGTACACGCACTTTATCTGTCATTGTAAAACTTCCTTTCTTTTGTCATCCTTCTTATTGTAAAACTTTTTCAATGAGGGATTTCCATGATTAATTTACAACTCTTCTAAAAATATATTTAAAATCTTTTTCTTCCATCTTTTGAATGAGAATCACTCCGTCACCCTAGTGGAAGTAAAGTTGATTTTAAATGTTGGGTCACTTTGAACCAAATCAAGGAACATATTGAGACGACGATGAATCTTACGCACGCGTCTTGGGCGCTCCATCACGTCTTCTAAAATCGTTCCTCCTTGGAAAAATATCATCAACCATTAGCACGCCACCGACTTCAAGCACGTCCATGCAATATGGGGAAGAACTCGATATATTTGGCTTTTGCGCTATCCATAAACAGGAAGTCGTATTTTCCTTGTTCCAGAGTTGGTAAAATATCTGCCGCATCGCCTTCCAGTTGTGTGATACGGTTGGCCAACCCTAATCTTTCAAAGTTCGCTTTCGCACGGCTATACATCAATTCGTAGCGGTCAATGGTTGTGACTTTCGCTTGTGGTGAAGCTGTTGCCATCAAACTCGCTGAGAATCCGACTGCTGTTCCAATCTCTAAAATATTTTTTGGTTGGTACAATCCAACAATAAAATCTAGAAATACCGCTGTTTCGTGAGGAATAATTGGAATTCCTAATTCATTGGCTGTATTTTCTAATTCACCCAAGTCCCCCGGAAAACGGCGTTGACTTGAACGCATGTACTCGACCAGTTCTGGTTTGACAACTGGTCTGTGCATCATTTCGTTTAACATAAATTCTCCTTTGATTAGAATCCGCCACCGCCGGATCCTCCACCACTACCACCGCTCGATCCGCCAGAGAATCCTCCGCCGAACCCACCAGAGTTGCTGCTTCCGTTCACAGAAGAATTCGCAGTGTTGTATGAGCTTGTAAATGTCTTATTAAAATCAGAAACAGGATAGTAAATCGTTCCGTTTTGAGTTGAATAGAACACACTGTTTGGTAATTGGTCTGGTATTAATTTCTTCAACACTTTAATCACGTGTTCCGCTACGCCTAAAGAGATGGCATAAACAAGGAAGTGATCCCACAGTTGAATACTTGGTAAATCTTCGATCCGCTTCATTGGTGAGAGATCTTTTAGCATTTGTTTAAAGGCTTGCCATTTACGATAACGTAATTCCCCTTCAAGAGAACGACGGTTGGCAAAAATTCCTGTACCGATCAGCGTTAATGGTCCAACGACAAGGAGTACGCCTCCAACAGTCCACAATAAATAATTTAAATTCTTCGTTAAGAAGGCCGCACCAATCGTTAAAGCCCCGATGATAACGAGTAAGCATCCTGGGAATCCACTACGTCCTTGAGGTTCGTCTTTGCCAAAAACGTGTGACACGGTATTTCTCAGCCGCAGTATCGACAGCGCCCATCCATTTTTGACACTCATTGTAGTAAGTCGTTGAATGATTTTTCGCATACTTCTTCACTTGTTCGAGTTCAATCGTTGTGCTTCCACCGCCAACAACATCAAAGAGTAAATGAAGCGCTAATTTTTCATGACGAAGCATTTCTTTTGTATCGTCCACAAGCGTAATCGTATACGGCTCAGTATCGGATAACTTCAAGACTTTCTTACGAACAAGGTCCATCACCGTCGCACTAAAAGTCGGTCATATCTGTTTTTCCGTAAACTGCCTGATTCATAACGGCTGGCGTAATATCTTCAGGGAGTTCATATAAATGATCTGGAATATGTTGCACCTGAGCAAGACGTTTACGATTCGCAAAGAATCCTGTCGCAAAGGCATAAACCATAGTTCAAGACTAAGAGTACCCACCCGGCAATCATTCCGAAGAATCCTGTGTTTTTAAGGTTTTTCTCGTCATTGATGAGCTTTTCCTCTTCGGCTACGATGCGGTCAAACGCTTTTTCATTTTTCACATTTGTATTCGCATGTGTCAATGTTTGTGGGAAAAAGCATATGCACTTCCACAAAAGTCTCCACTTTTATTTTCAGGAGCCGTGAGTGTTACCGAACGATAGTCGCTCGCAATTTGTACATTCCCGTTTTGACCTGCGCCATGCCCCCATGCACGAAGCGTTTCCCTTGAAGCTGTTCCAGGAATATTCACCTTCACCGTAATATTATGTTGGTCGATTTCCCACTCTTGTCCGACTACTTTACGGTTTAATTCCGCCGTATCCAAGTAGTTCGTAATGAGTTTTGGAATCGTATATTGGAAATGTCACTTTTTAATTTTTGAGTTCGAGAATGGGAAAAATACTTTGAACTGAATCTTCGAACCGCTATCCGTTAATTGATACGTTCCCTTTTTCCCAGAATTCTCCTGGTTCATTAACAGACGCCCTTCGCTTGTTTCTAAATACGCATTGACATCTGTTGGTTTTCCCAAAACCAGAGTAATCCAAGTTGTAGAAGACCCCGTTATACGCACCGTCCGATTGGAAGGTAATCGTTTCGAAGAACTGAACGTCCCCATTTTTCTAAAAATATTTGCTTCGATATCATACTTATCAACGACTAAACTTCTCGCATCAACCGTAGTACCGAGTCCCAAAAAGGCAACTAATCCTAATAAAAACGTGATGATCCAACGTTTCATTTGTTTCATATGCTCACCTCTATAAAAGAAGTGTGCGATGACTGCCGACTTCCACGAAGCACTTCGCCGTCACCGTCACACAGATTGTTTTCGTTTCTTACATTACTGATCCGACAATATTTAATTTCTTCTTCAAGTAGAATTTACCAGCAAGAGCCGCAGCCCCGATGAGTAAGTACCACTCGTAACTCATCACAATATTAATCACTGATGGGATGTATTGTTGACTTAACACCACTAAGATTAACCAAGCGACCATCGCTACCGTACTTACGACTAAGTAACGGATATATCCACGTTGACCTTTTGGATTATCGAATTTCGGTGCATTTTTTAGAAATCGCAAGCATGACAAATGCCCCTGCGATAAAGTTGATGAGAAGTGTGAAGAGTCCCATTGGTTGCGTATCTGCACTTGGGTTTAACATCAACATCACTCCTGTAACAAGAGCGAATAATCCGCCGACTAAAAGTCCGCCATCAACGGCAATTTGCCAGTCTGGTGATTTTTGCATCTGGGATCTTTTAGTTGGTCCCAGCTACGATTGATTGAACGCGTTCTGTTACCGTACCAAACAATTGACGAGCAGTCACACCCGCTTTTTGTTTTTCAACGATTTCTGGAAGCATCACTGATAATTCTTTTTTTCGATTTGCGCTTCGTCAAATCCAGCTTCTTTCAATGCGCGTTCTAATTGATAGATGTATTGTTCATTTTTATTTGTTAATTCTGCTTTTTAGAGCGTCTAGTGACACTACTACTTCTTCTTGTACGTTTTGTTCTGACATGCTACAATCCTCCGATAACCTTATACATTAAATCTAAAGAGCATTACGTCGCCATCTTGCACGACATATTCTTTACCTTCTTGACGAACTTTTCCGTTTTCTTTTGCAGCCGTCATACTACCGTATTCCAGTAGGTCTGCGTAGGCTACAGTTTCAGCACGGATAAATCCACGCTCGAAGTCTGAGTGGATGATTCCCGCACATTGCGGAGCTTTCATGCCACGGCGGAATGTCCACGCGCGACTTCTTGTTCACCCGCTGTAAAAGTAAGTCGCTAATCCTAATAAGTGGTATGCTTTTTTTGGATTAAGATATCTAACCCTGAGATTTCGATACCCATTTCTTCTAAGAAGGCTTGTTTCTCTTCTTCCTCTAATTCGGCTACCTCTTCTTCGATTTTCGCACAAATCACTACGACTTCTGCATCTTCTTTTGCAGCATAGTCTTCTACTAATTGCACATATTGGTTATGACCGCCTTCCATCACGTCATCTTCTGAGATGTTTGCGATGTAAAGCATTGGTTTTGTTGTTAAAAGGAATAAAGCCTTTCACGATTGGAAGTTCTTCATCTGTGAATTCAATCGTACGTGCTAATTGTCCTTCTTCTAACACAGGTTTGATTTTTTCTAAGACGGCAAGTTCTGCAACCGCGTCTTTATCTTTTAGTTTTTCGCAATTTTTGCTACACGAGCAATACGTTTGTCTACTGACTCAAGGTCGGCTAACACTAACTCTAGGTTGATTGTTTCGATGTCGGCGATTGGGTCAACTTTCCCAGCCACGTGTGTAATATTTTCGTCTTCAAAACAACGAACCACTTGGCAAATCGCATCTACTTGACGGATGTGGCTTAAGAATTTGTTTCCAAGACCTTCCCCGCGGCTTGCCCCTTTTCACGATTCCCGCGATATCTGTAAATTCAAATGTCGTTGGGACAGTTTTCTTTGGTTTTCACTAATTCTGTTAGTTTTTTTGTAAACGAAGGTCTGGTACTTCTACCACTCCGACGTTTGGGTCAATCGTCGCAAACGGATAGTTCGCTGCTTCGACCCCTGCTTTTTGTAATTGCATTAAATAATGTTGACTTCCCAACGTTTGGTAAGCCGACGATTCCAGCTGTTAAAGGCCATTTGTCACACTCTTTCTTTATTTGTTTTCTTCGGCCGCATACATCGTGACCTTTTTTTCATCTTCTTCTCGAATTCCCGTCTTGGCATTAGGACCATTTTGACCACAGTGATCACACTTGATACGAATGTCCATCCCCATACGGATGATTTCCCAGGAATTCGTTTGGCACGCATGCGGCTTTTTCATTTCCACATGATCGTGTAATTGATACGTTGTTCCTGCTTTCATACAGACTCCTTTTTAATCGTCTAATTCGATTTCTAATACTTCTAAAATACGTGTTAAATCCTTTTTGAGAAAGGTATTCAATCTCGATTTTTTTCCACGTTCGCCTTTTTTTCGACGATTTGCACGCTTGTTCCGAAATTTATCCATTAAGCGTTCTTCTGATTCAACGATATACATAGATTTCTTCGGTTTCGCTGCTTTTTTAACAACCTTTTTCACTGGTTCGTTAATCGATTGAACGAGTTGTTCCAAGGCACGAACTGTTAAGCCTTCCTTCACCGCTTTTTTAGCGACCGGTAAGATTTTTCGTTTGGTCCTTTTAATCCAAGTAAAAGTACGTGCATGTCCTGCTGATAACTCTCCGCTTTGAACGAGTTCTTGTACAGGAACTGGCAATGTTAATAAACGTAAGAAGTTTGCCACATAAGAACGGCTCTTGCCGACACGGTTTGCCACTTCTTCTTGTTTTAATTTCAATGAATCCATCAACGTGCGGTATGCCATCGCTTCATCTAATGGTTTCAAATTCTCGCGTTGTAAGTTTTCCACAACTGCGATTTGAATCATCGTTTCTTCAGAGTAATCACGTACAATCGCCGGAATCGTTTCTTTCTCGGCTAATTTAGACGCACGCAGACGACGTTCCCCAGCCACAAGCTCGTAGCCTTTAATTTTTGACTTACGAACGATGATGGGTTGGAAGACTCCGTTTTGACGAATCGATTCTGCTAATTCTGCCAAGCCCTCTTCATCAAACTCTTTACGAGGTTGATATGGGTTTGGACGAATTTCTGAAACGGCAATTTGTTGAATTTGTTCTGAATCTTGAACTTGCTCCAAGGCATCAATCGTATCCAAGTCGTTCATGAATAGCGCATCGATTCCGCGTCCAAGACCTTTTCCTTTTTGATTTTTACTCATGTGCCAACACTTCCTTTGCTAACTCCATGTACACTTCAGCACCACGAGAGCGTGGATCGTAGTCGACAATCGCTTGTCCGTAACTTGGCGCCTCAGATAGACGTACGTTTCGAGGAATAATCGTTTTATATACTTTTTCACGGAAATACTTAATCACATCGTCTTTCACTTCGTTCCCTAAGTTCGTACGCGCATCGTACATCGTTAAAAGAACGCCCTCAATCTTCAACTGCGGATTGAAGTGTTTGCGAACCATCGTGATCGTGTTCATGAGTTGTGACAACCCTTCAAGTGCGTAGTATTCACATTGCACAGGGATTAGAACTGTGTCACTGGCCGTAAAAGCATTCATTGTCAAATGCCCTAGTGAAGGTGGGCAGTCGATAAAGATATAATCGTAGTCATCTTTAATCTTCTTCACGGCTTCCTTCAAGCGTTGTTCACGACGTGGTTGACTCGTTAACTCGATTTCGGCACCTGCTAACTGAATCGTAGAAGGAGCAATCATCAAGTTTTTCGCGCGTTGTCGGGTACAATGACATCGGCCATTGGTACTTGGTTGACTAAAACATCATATACATCTTGTTCTAGCTCTCCTTTTTGCACGCCAAGACCACTCGTCGCATTTCCTTGAGGGTCACTATCAATAATCAATACTTTTTTGCCATGAACGGCAAGTGCTGCAGCCAAACTCACTGTCGAAGTTGTCTTACCAACTCCACCTTTTTTTGGTTGGCAACGGATATCACACGTCCCATATTCTTCCTCCATGTTTTCTTGTTATAAAAAGGGAGAATGCAAGCATTCTCCTCTCGCATGTCTACAAAATGTTCTTCATTTCTCGCAATATTTTGTTCTTTTCTATTGTAACAAAAAAGCGCCTTTTTTTGTAGTCATAGCGGTTTATTTTACGAAAAAAGCTTCGCCCTTATTGCGGCAAAGCTTTCTTTTGTTGTTCATTAAATTGTAAGTACGCGATCGAGTATTCTTTACGCATTTGTTCGCCTTCGTCCGTTACCTTAATTTCAACATTTGTAATCAGATTTCCAGCGCCATCTGTCTTGATTTTTTTCAACTCGACTTTTAGACGTATCCGTCGTCGCAATTCCAGAACCGACGTCAACGCCTTACGAATCGATTCATCGTTTCCTGAATACGTCTTCTCATATCCAGAGAATGTCTTCTTCCAAGGAATCTCTTGATGAATTTCCTTCGTTAATTGAATCACCTTTCGCATACGGGAAAAACAACCGTATTTCTGAAGACTTGAGGCTGCCGTGATGGTTTGTTCCCACTTGTCTTGATAGTAGCGAATAAATCCGACATTGGCATCCGCAATGACTTCGAGTTGGTTCGTTACTTTACCAGCATTTTTATCGATTTTTCGAGCCGTATCCTGTGCCGTCTTTCCACGCGCTAGCACTTGCCACCGTTTGTGCTCCAGGAGTTTTTCGACCCCTTCCTTATAGTCCGATTGCTTCACGGTAATATGATAATTGGAAACCGACTCTTCAGAACTTACGATTTGGTCTTGAACTGCCTCTGTTGATAAGCCATTTCCACAAGCAGATAAAACGCATAGAAACGCCATTAATACTGTACTTTTTAATCCATTTCATGATTTTACCTCCTCCTTATCATCCGTTTTATTATAGCAAACTTCCTTCGAAAATTCTCTTAAAATAAAATATTAGAAAAATAGCTACAAAATAAGCTGGGCACTAGGCCCAGCTTACACAATTTGCGTGGCAACGTCCTACCCTCGCAGGGAGAAACCCCCAACTACTATCGGCGCTAAGAAGCTTAACTTCTGTGTTCGAGATGGGAACAGGTGTATCCTTCTTGCCATCGTCACCACACTTTATCTTTCTGAAAAAAACTTTCGTTCTTTCAAAACTGAATCTATATCCAACTCCATCAATCTACCAGCTATACAACTCGTGGTTAAGTCCTCGACCGATTAGTACTAGTCCGCTCCATGCCTCGCGGCACTTCCACTTCTAGCCTATCTACCTGATCGTCTCTCAGGGGTCTTACTCATTTAAAATGATGGGAAATCTCATCTCGAGGGGGGCTTCACGCTTAGATGCTTTCAGCGTTTATCCCGTCCACACATAGCTACCCAGCGATGCTCTTGGCAGAACAACTGGTACACCAGCGGTGTGTCCATCCCGGTCCTCTCGTACTAAGGACAGCTCCTCTCAAATTTCCAACGCCCGCGACGGATAGGGACCGAACTGTCTCACGACGTTCTGAACCCAGCTCGCGTACCGCTTTAATGGGCGAACAGCCCAACCCTTGGGACCGACTTCAGCCCCAGGATGCGATGAGCCGACATCGAGGTGCCAAACCTCCCCGTCGATGTGAACTCTTGGGGGAGATAAGCCTGTTATCCCCAGGGTAGCTTTTATCCGTTGAGCGATGGCCCTTCCATACGGAACCACCGGATCACTAAGCCCGACTTTCGTCCCTGCTCGACTTGTAGGTCTCGCAGTCAAGCTCCCTTCTGCCTTTACACTCTACGAATGATTTCCAACCATTCTGAGGGAACCTTTGGGCGCCTCCGTTACATTTTAGGAGGCGACCGCCCCAGTCAAACTGCCCGTCTGACACTGTCTCCCACCCCGGTAAGGGGTGCGGGTTAGAGTGGTCATGTCACAAGGGTAGTATCCCACCGTTGCCTCCTCCGAAACTGGCGTCCCGGATTCTTCAGCTCCTACCTATCCTGTACATGTGACACAAACACTCAATATCAAACTACAGTAAAGCTCCATGGGGTCTTTCCGTCCTGTCGCGGGTAACCTGCATCTTCACAGGTACTATAATTTCACCGAGTCTCTCGTTGAGACAGTGCCCAGATCGTTACGCCTTTCGTGCGGGTCGGAACTTACCCGACAAGGAATTTCGCTACCTTAGGACCGTTATAGTTACGGCCGCCGTTTACTGGGGCTTCAATTCAAAGCTTCGCTTGCGCTAACCTCTCCTCTTAACCTTCCAGCACCGGGCAGGCGTCAGCCCCTATACGTCATCTTTCGATTTTGCAGAGACCTGTGTTTTTGATAAACAGTCGCCTGGGCCTATTCACTGCGGCTGGTATTGCTACCAGCACCCCTTCTCCCGAAGTTACGGGGTCATTTTGCCGAGTTCCTTAACGAGAGTTCGCTCGCTCACCTTAGGATTCTCTCCTCAACTACCTGTGTCGGTTTGCGGTACGGGTCCTATAAATCTTGCTAGAAGCTTTTCTCGGCAGTGTGACATCAGAAACTTCGGTACTAAACTTCCCTCCCCGTCACAGCTTGTCGCATCTGTGATAAGCATTTGACTCATCAGCCGACTCACTGCTTGGGCGTACACTTCCAGTCGTACGCTTTTCTTAGCCTCCTGCGTCCCTCCATTGCTCAAACGATTTATAGAAGTACAGGAATATCAACCTGTTGTCCATCGACTACGCCTATCGGCCTCGCCTTAGGTCCCGACTAACCCTGGGAGGACGAGCCTTCCCCAGGAAACCTTAGTTATTCGGTGGACGGGATTCTCACCCGTCTTTCGCTACTCATACCGGCATTCTCACTTCTAAGCGCTCCACATGTCCTTACGATCATGCTTCACCGCCCTTAGAACGCTCTCCTACCACTGGACCATAAGGTCCAATCCACAGCTTCGGTAATCTGTTTAGCCCCGTTACATTTTCGGCGCAGGGTCACTCGACTAGTGAGCTATTACGCACTCTTTGAATGATGGCTGCTTCTAAGCCAACATCCTAGTTGTCTGTGCAACCCCACATCCTTTTTCCACTTAACAGATATTTTTGGGACCTTAGCTGGTGGTCTGGGCTGTTTCCCTTTCGACTACGGATCTTATCACTCGCAGTCTGACTCCCGGATATAAATACATGGCATTCGGAGTTTATCTGAATTCGGTAACCCTGAGATGGGCCCCTAGTCCAAACAGTGCTCTACCTCCACGATTCTTGATTCCGAGGCTAGCCCTAAAGCTATTTCGGAGAGAACCAGCTATCTCCAAGTTCGATTGGAATTTCTCCGCTACCCACACCTCATCCAAGCACTTTTTCAACGTGCCCTGGTTCGGTCCTCCAGTGCGTTTTACCGCACCTTCAACCTGGACATGGGTAGATCACTTGGTTTCGGGTCTACGTCCACATACTACATGCGCCCTATTCAGACTCGCTTTCGCTACGGCTCCGACTCTTCATCTTAACCTCGCATGTAAACGTAACTCGCCGGTTCATTCTACAAAAGGCACGCCATCACCCATTAACGGGCTCTGACTACTTGTAAGCACACGGTTTCAGGTACTCTTTCACTCCCTCCCGGGGTTCTTTTTCACCTTTCCCTCACGGTACTGGTTCACTATCGGTCACTAGGTAGTATTTAGCCTTGCCAGATGGTCCTGGCGGATTCCGACGGGATTCCTCGTGTCCCGCCGTACTCAGGATTCTAGTAGAGTTCATCAAGATGTCGCGTACAGGATTGTCACCTTCTTTGATGGGCCTTTCCAGACCACTTCTGCTATCTTGATTTCTTCTCACGTTCTAGTCTCTACAACCCCAACAAGCAAGCTCGTTGGTTTGGGCTCCTCCCGTTTCGCTCGCCGCTACTCAGGGAATCGATTTTTTTCTTTCTCTTCCTGCAGGTAATGAGATGTTTCAGTTCCCTGCGTGTACCTCCCTAATGAGCTATGTATTCACTCATTGGTAACACCCTATGAAAGGTGTTGGGTTCCCCCATTCGGAAAATCTTTGGATCTTAGCTTACTTACAGCTCCCCCAAAGCATATCGGTGTTAGTTCCGTCCTTCTTCGGCTCCTAGTACCAAGGCATCCACCGTGCGCCCTTATTCACTTAACCGTTGGTTAAATGTCGCATAGCGTTGCGTTTTGTTAAAAAAACTCTTTTTCGTTAGATGTTACTCTAACTCTCGGTAAATTAATTGGTTATTTGTTGTGATATAGTATTCAGTTTTCAAAGAACAAAATTGAGAGATAAACCTCTCAAAACTAAACAAAGAAGTAAACCCTGTAGGGTTCCGTATTACCTAGAACATCCTTAGACATTCTGGTTTATCCTTAGAAAGGAGGTGATCCAGCCGCACCTTCCGATACGGCTACCTTGTTACGACTTCACCCCAATCATCTATCCCACCTTAGGCGGCTGGCTCCAAAAGGTTACCTCACCGACTTTGGGTGTTACAAACTCTCGTGGTGTGACGGGCGGTGTGTACAAGACCCGGGAACGTATTCACCGCGGCGTGCTGATCCGCGATTACTAGCGATTCCGGCTTCATGTAGGCGAGTTGCAGCCTACAATCCGAACTGAGAATGGCTTTAAGAGATTCGCTTACCCTCGCGAGTTCGCTGCTCGTTGTACCATCCATTGTAGCACGTGTGTAGCCCAAGTCATAAGGGGCATGATGATTTGACGTCATCCCCACCTTCCTCCGGTTTGTCACCGGCAGTCTCACTAGAGTGCCCAACTCAATGCTGGCAACTAGTAATAAGGGTTGCGCTCGTTGCGGGACTTAACCCAACATCTCACGACACGAGCTGACGACAACCATGCACCACCTGTCACTTTGTCCCCGAAGGGAAAGCTCTATCTCTAGAGTGGTCAAAGGATGTCAAGACTTGGTAAGGTTCTTCGCGTTGCTTCGAATTAAACCACATGCTCCACCGCTTGTGCGGGTCCCCGTCAATTCCTTTGAGTTTCAACCTTGCGGTCGTACTCCCCAGGCGGAGTGCTTAATGCGTTAACTGCAGCACTGAAGGGCGGAAACCCTCCAACACTTAGCACTCATCGTTTACGGCGTGGACTACCAGGGTATCTAATCCTGTTTGCTACCCACGCTTTCGAGCCTCAGCGTCAGTTACAGACCAGAGAGTCGCCTTCGCCACTGGTGTTCCTCCATATATCTACGCATTTCACCGCTACACATGGAATTCCACTCTCTCTTCTGCACTCAAGTTCCCCAGTTTCCAATGACCCTCCCCGGTTGAGCCGGGGCTTTCACATCAGACTTAAGGAACCGCCTGCGCTCGCTTTTACGCCCAATAAATCCGGACAACGCTTGCCACCTACGTATTACCGCGGCTGCTGGCACGTAGTTAGCCGTGGCTTTCTGGTTAGATACCGTCAAGGCGCTAACAGTTACTCTAGCACTTGTTCTTCTCTAACAACAGAGTTTTACGATCCGAAAACCTTCTTCACTCACGCGGCGTTGCTCCGTCAGACTTGCGTCCATTGCGGAAGATTCCCTACTGCTGCCTCCCGTAGGAGTTTTGGGCCGTGTCTCAGTCCCAATGTGGCCGATCACCCTCTCAGGTCGGCTATGCATCACGGCCTTGGTGAGCCGTTACCTCACCAACTAGCTAATGCACCGCGGGTCCATCCATCAGCAGAAGCTTGCGCTCTTTTTCCTCTTCAAACCATGCGGTTCGAAGACCTATGCGGTTTTAGCATCCGTTTCCGAATGTTATCCCCTCTGATGGGCAGGTTACCCACGTGTTACTCACCCGTTCGCCACTAGATTGACCAGTGCAAGCACCGGTCGCTCTCGTTCGACTTGCATGTATTAGGCACGCCGCCAGCGTTCGTCCTGAGCCAGGATCAAACTCTCATGAAAAAAATTTGAATTTTCATGAGCTTTGAAAAAGCTCATTTTAATTACTGACTTATTGTATCTCTTTAAGAGATAAGAAATTGTTGTTTCTTCATCACTAAGATGAAGTCCCTACACATTTGGTTCGTCTTCTTTGTTCAGTTTTCAAAGGTCAATCGTTGTTTTGCAACAACGTTAAATATGTTATCACGCTCATATTTTCATTGCAAGAAATATGATTTGATGTTTTTGTCATCTTGCGCGACAACGTTTAATAATTTAACACAGGATGAAAGAGACGTCAACGAATAACTACTCCATTTTTCAAAAAAATTGTATAATCTAGAAAACGACTTGAAGGAGGGCCTATGAGACTCGAACATCTATTAATGAAACATCTGGTGCTGAGCCGCCGCGAAATGAAGAAGCTCATCAAGAATGAAGCTGTCTTAATCGATGGTGTTCCGGCCACTCACGTCAGCAACAATGTCGACGCGACCTTGCAAGTCATTACGGTAAACGGGACGCGAATCCATGACGATAGCCAGAAGTACTATATGCTGAATAAACCTCAAGGCGTTATCTCCGCTACGACCGATAAGGAACATACGACGGTTATCGACCTCTTCGCAAAAGAAAACGTAGAAGGACTCTATCCGCTCGGACGACTCGACGGGGATACCGAGGGACTGCTGCTCGTGACGAATAATGGTCCGCTGGGCTATCGCATGCTGAATCCGGACCAGCATATCGAGAAGGAATATTATGTAGAAGTCAACGGCCCGCTTGACGAAGATGCCGTAGAAACCTTCAAGCGCGGTGTGGTCTTCCACGGTGGATATCAATGCAAACCAAGCACGCTTACGATACTAGAAAGTAGCGACACTCTGAGCCGCGCGACTGTCACGATTTCTGAAGGGAAATTCCATCAAGTGAAGAAGATGTTTTTATGTGTTGGCGTGAAAGTGACGTATCTCAAACGAATCCGCTTTGGAGAGTTCGTGCTAGACGAGGCTTTAGCTCCTGGAGAATACCGAGAGTTGAACGAAGCAGAACTCCAACTTGTTAAAACGTATTTCTAAAAAAGCAAAATGTAACATATATGTTACATTTTCGGTTGTTCAACTATAAAAATAAGCTCGCCTGCACAACGCAAGCGAGCTTTTTCTACTATATAAATAAAATTATTGGATTGGTCCTAAGAGAATATTCGCCCACGCATCATGCAATGACTCTTGATCACTTGGTTGGAACAAGCCAGCCAACACGTCGCGGTATAAGCGAGATAACTCTGTGCGGTTGAAGTATGAACTACCGCCGCATGCACGAACGATTTCTTCCACGGCTTTCTTCGATACTTCTACAGAACGGTTCTTAATAGAAGATAGACGAGGCAACCAGATGAAGCTGTATTCCGTGCTTGCTTCTAGCGTGTCACTCAACTCGTTAATTTGCGGTTGAATGCCGTCTAGCATAATCGCCGCTTCCGCAATTCTCCAGCGAATGTTTTTGTCGTTGGCATAAGGCGCATCATTGGAGACGGAGTGGCGAGTTTTCACCGTTTCTACTCCGATTTCTAGCGCACGTTTCCCGATACCAAAGTACGTTGCCGCCAGTAAAATCTCGAAGTACGCGAAAATACCGAATACCACTGGATCAAAACTTGGTCCAGGAGCCACTTTCGTTAAGATTTGCTCCTCTGCTGCGAAGATACCTTTCAACTCAACGCTGTTTGATTGCGTCGCACGCATGCCCATTGTATCCCAGTCGTCTTTTACGATAAACGTTTCCTGGTCTGGTGTTAAATACGCAAAGACTGAGAGTGGTGACTCGCCTGTATTATCTTGCCCAAATGAAACCAACTTGTCGCAATATTTACCCATTGATAAGAAGACTTTCTTGCCGTAAAAACGATACGCGCCGCCCTCTTCCGGACGAGCCTCAGAAATCGAACCGAATAACACGCGGTCGTTCGAAGGTTCAGAAATCCCAAACGCCAACAACTTGCCTTCTGCAGCATCACGAAGGATTTGTTCTCCCTTCTTGTTGCCAAAACGAACCATGTGCTTGCCAAGGCCGACAATAATTTGGTGCATGTTCACCCCAAGCGCAGTCCCTGGAGCCGCCATCGCTAGACGCGTTTGTTCTTGCGCAATTTCTTTTAATGAGAGCCCGAATCCGCCGTACTCTTTTTGGCACGAACGCCTTCAAATATCCCGCCTCTTTTAACGCCGCATAGTCTTCCGCTGGCCACGCATTCTCTTTGTCATAGCGCGGTGCACGCTCATGAATTTCTTGTAATAACTCTTCCGATAAAAACATAAAAAGCCTCCTTAATGGTTGTACATCGTTAGTATACGATTAGGGACGGGTGGATAGCAAACGGCATGACTGAAAAAACCAATCATGCCGTGTATTTTATTTCTTTCTATAAATATCAATCTTATTCCCTTTAGCGTCTTTCCACTCTACCCAGCCATTGTTCGCTTTTACCAATCACTACAAAACCAGCTGCCGATGGTGAAGAGCAAACAAGATCTACTTGTAAAATATTATCCTCAATTATTGCTTTATCATAAATAGCAGGAACGACATCTGTAGTCACATCTGCGCAAAGACTACCTTTCAACAGGGTAAACACTCCGCGGTTTACCGTTGCTCGGCCATCAATCTCGCCGAATCCTTTAACTTTTCTCTTCAAACGATATTCACCGTCAGGTAGTAACTCAAGGCCTTCACGAGATTTGAGTTCTTCTGTTGCTTCTTCAAAAATCTCTTTCTTTGTTCTAGTCGTTGGATAGACTTGCTTTCCTTCTAGCGAAGATAAAAGAGAAACTGCTGTCTCCATATCTGTCGCAAACAACTCGGAAGTTCCAACGCGACTCTTACTGAAAATATCGTGGATCAATCTCTCTTTGTCATCGTATTCATCTACTTCAATTGCGAACTTTCTCTTCAATCCACTGACATTCGAATACCCATTTTTCTCAAGGTAATTCATACGGTTTTCAAACTGATCAGTTCTTGTCTTTCCAATCTTAATAATCCCTTGAACCACGGTTTCCATAATATAAATAATCCCTTTTGCCATAACTGCCTCCCGCTAAAATTCTTCCTCTCAAGTATACCACGTTCTAGAAAGGGAAACATTACTTTTCTACACTAAATTTGATACGGTTTCATTTCTATTAGGCCGAAACAAATCTCTTTCTTACTTTTATTATAACATCACGGTATCATACAAAAACTTTTATAAATTCCAATATGTCTTATTGCATTAGAATACAGAAACCCCCTCGAGATTCTATACCATAATCGTATAAAACCTCGAGGAGGCATTGATTTATTTTTAGTAATGATATATTATTTTAACTCTTAGCATCACTACGCCATTTATTATATGCTTCCCTGAGCTGAGGTCATCATAATAAATTTAAAAATATGTTCATCTGAAAATAATTTTTTTCAAACGTTCCTTCGCTAGTTTTAGAAAGATTAATTACCAAATTTTCGAATTCTTTTCGGGAATAGAGAATTTTTAAACATGGCATAATCATTATTTTTTTAGCAATCGAACGTTGTCGTTCGCTTGGGTGTTGAACAACTTTTTACAATCATGTCTAACACCACTTGGTCTTCCGCTGTAAACGTATCAGGAAACTGAGAATTTATTTTTATTTAAAAATTTCAGTAAGTCTATCTTTATCTTCAGGTGGTTTCACAGATGGAGATATGCCCTGTTGCTGTTTATACTCGCCCTGTTCTTCCTTCACAAGAGTAATAGACTCTTCCGTATCCTTGGTAAGTTTATAGTAATCCATTCGAACCTTATCAGAAATATCAATCCCCTCATGATTAGTATTTGGAATAAACGCAATTAAATAATTGATAAAAATATACTCTGATAACAGTTCTCTATCAAACAAACGAATTAATTGTGAGATATAATTATACTTCTCTCTAAACCCTCGTAGCAAAGTTCTAAATTCATATTTAACAGAATCTTCAAGCTGTTTATATCTCTCAACAACCGGTTGAAAACTGTTAGCTAACCTACCCAATAATCTTTCATCTTGAGTATGATTTGAAGATTGGTAGAGAGAAATAACTTTTTCAACATCGTCAGTATTATAAATCTGATACTTTCTGATTTTTTCCTTTACATCATAAAGAAGATTTGGGTCAATAGGTTGGTCGAGTATAGAAGTTTCGTAAAACGGTTGAAAAGCTTCTTTTATCTCATCAGCAGTATTTTTAAAATCTAACACAAAAGTATCCGTTTTTCCCTGCATTGTTCGATTTAATCGAGAGAGAGTTTGAACCGCTTTAACCCCGCGGAGCTTTTTGTCTACAAACATAGTATGCAGTTGCGGTTCATCAAAACCTGTTTGATATTTTTCTGCAACAATCAATACATTATACTGAGGTGTATTAAAGAATTCTTTGAGTTGATTTTCCTTAATACCATTCATTTTTGGTTCTGTATATTCTTCGCCATCATCATTTATCTCCCCTGAGAAAGCAACTAAAGCATCCATATCTGTATAACCTTTTTCACTGATATAACGTTTAAACTCATTCATATATCGTACTGCAGCCAATCGAGAAGATGTTACTACCATAGCTTTCCCTTTACCACCAATTGCATGGCGAGTTTTCTCCCTAAACACTTCAATCATCACTTCTGTTTTTTGTGCTAAATTATAAGGATGCAAGTCCGCATATCTAGCAATTGCACGTTTGGCTTGTGACGTAGGTAGTTCTGGGTCATCTGGAACTAATTTTGAAATTTGATAAGCCGTATGGTAGGTCATATAATTTTGTAAAACATCTAAAATAAAACCTTCCTCAATTGCTTGCCTCATTGAATACACATGGAAAGGTCGGAAATTCCCTTCAGGTGTTTGCTGACCGAACATTTCAAGTGTTTTTGACTTAGGTGTTGCAGTAAAAGCATAAAATGAAATATTCTTATGTCTTCCTTGACTAAGAAGAGTATCATTAAGTGTATCTTCATTGTCTTGAACTTTGCGGGCCTCTTCCTCGTCAAACTCTTCCCATTCTCTTAAAGTTTCTTCTTTATCTGATAAAGAACTTTTTAATTTTTGGGCAGCCAAACCTGTTTGGGACGAGTGTGCCTCATCAACAATAACCGCAAATCGTTTTCCGCTTGTTGATTCTACCTCTTTATAAATAACCGGGAATTTCTGCAAAGTTGTAATAATTATTTGTTTTCCATCATTGATAGCCTTTAGTAAGTCTTTAGACGTTTTATTGTCTCCTATAGTTTCAACCAAACCCAGGGTTGAATCGAAAGAAGTTATCGTTTGTTGCAACTGACGGTCTAAAACTGTCCTGTCTGTAACAATAATAATCGAACTAAAAATCGGCTGATTGTTATCATCATGCAATTTCTGTAAATGATAAGATAGCCAAGCTATAGAGTTTGATTTTCCCGATCCGGCAGAGTGTTGAACAAGGTAATGTTGACCCGAACCATTCTGTTTCGTATCCGCTACTAACTTCCTAACCACATCAAGTTGATGATAACGGGGGAAAATCATAGTCTGTTTTTCTACTATCTTTCCTCTTGTATCCTTTTCATGCTTGATTTCTAAATTCATAAAGCGTTGCAAAATATCCATAAGAGCATCTTTTTGTAAAACTTGTTCCCACAGGTAGGATGTTTGATACCCTGTTGGGTTTTCTGGATTCCCTGCCCCACCAACATTTCCAGCTCCATTTGATCCTTGATTAAAGGGTAAGAAATATGTTTTTTCTCCAGACAGTTTAGTTGTCATCCACGCTTGGTTCAAATCTACTGCAAAATAAACTAAAATACGATGATTAAACTGAAACACAGGTTCTTTTGGATTACGATCAAACATAAATTGCTTTTTAGCGTGTTCAACCGATTGCCCTTTAATTTGGTTTTTCAACTCAATAGCAACTAGAGGAATTCCATTTATCAAAAGAACCATATCAAGAGTATTATGATTATGAGAACTATACGCAAACTGTCTAATGACTTCCGTTTTATTAGTTTGATAATCTCTACCAATATCATCATTCAAAGTTGATGAAGGTCGAAATTGAATTACCTTAAATCGAATTCCTCTGTCCTTTATTCCTTTACGCAGAACATGCAAAATTCCATGTTGAGAAACTTCTTGTTCAAACCGTTTATAAAAACTGTCTTCTGGATTAGAACCTATCATTTTTTCATACCTTGTCCACTGTACTGTTTGTGTTTCTTTGACAAACTGAACTAGAGCTTCTAAATCAAGGCCTTTAGACGAATCATATTTTGAATCTTGAAACTTGGTTTTTGTCCAACCACCCTCTGATGAAGTTAACCATGTTTCAATATCCTGTTCAAATCGTTTTTCGTTATCTTCCATGTTTAAACTTATCCCCTTTTAATCTTCCACCTGTTTTTTTCCCTGTTACATATTCATAAATCATTGATTTTTTATAACTTTCATATTCAGAAATAAGAGTTTCTTTTTCTGCTTTTAACACATCTATTTGCTCCATTTTTTTGTCAAGATATTCGGCGATTTCTTGTTGTAATTTGAATTCGGGCAATATTAGAGAGAGTTTCTTGACGTCATTCCAATTTACACTTTGGCGGACTCCCTGAGCCCATCCCATAATAACCCTTATTAACATCAAAACCAAACAGTTGATAATAAACAAATCGAGGACTAACTTTCTGTGTCGCTCTCATAGTAATATAAGCCGAAGTTATAATACCTCGTTCTTCAGCAATCCCTTGTCTTAGACTAGTTTTTATCATTTTGTAAATCGGTCATCCGCAATACAATATCATCTTTTTTTCAATAATATTATACCCTTCAAAAACTCTCCGGAAGTAATCCCTCCCCAGAGTTAATATCTCTCCGCTTAATTCGTCCATAAGATAAACTTAGTAAATTTTTCTCAATCATGCCGGTATTTTTTTGTTTTACCTGTTCAAATAATTGACCAATTGTGAACTTATCCCATTCTTTTGGACAGTTCTCTATCCATTCAACACCAGAAGGTTTCAATTCCACATCCGGATTAAGGCCTTTTGTCACTACCTCTGAAATCATTGATTTCTTATACGCTTCTAATTCTTCGATAGTTTTCTTGGTATCACTAATGATTTCATCAATTAGAGCACTCTTTTCATCAAGAAATGTTGCTATTTTTGAACAGTTTTATCAATAGGATAAACGTATTTTTAAATTTTTTTGTACTCATTTTTTTATTCAAATCCCATTGACCAATTCTAAGACCTGCAGAAATTCTTCTATATTCTTGATTATATGCTGGATTACGTAGAACGTAGTGTAAAAAAACGTAAATCAAATATTGTATTATCAACCCTCATACGTATAATAAGCAGGCGATACAATCCCCTGAAAGTCAGAAATAGCCATCGAACCTTGCCAAGCTTTCATTTTTATTGATTACCAAATAACCAGGTCTCACAAATTTATATCTGGAAGTATCTAAAGACGTAACATTATAATTATCTGAACGCGAGTTTTTCGGAACTATACCGTAATCACGATAAAGAGACAATACTTCCTCATCAGGATATCCGATTAGTGAAATTTCCTTTAAGAAATATCTGGATTTTAACACTTTCCACTCTCGAGGGATTTCTCCTATCCATTCAATACCGCTTTCTTTCATTTTATTCATGAAAATCTCCTCTCTTAATCTCGTTCAATCGTATCAAAATCACAATACCTAAATGTATTAAAAATTTCTTCTTGGATTCATCAAATTCAGTGTTCCTTGATTTTAAAAGCCTGCTCATGACTGTGTCGAAAAAGCTTGCAATTGCTTTCGTAATCTCTTTAATTGTTCATCGGTAAAAACCATAAAATTCAGATTCCTGAAGTGATAAAAATTTTCCATTAGGGAGTTTTAAAAGATTTTCAATCACATCAGCAATAGTTTTTAATTTTTCATCATCCGTCTGTTGTTCCCAGGTTGCATCTCTAAGCGAAATCTTTTTAATTGTTGTTTGTAATTCTTCAGGCACATCATGAAAAATACTACCCGATTTTACAAAACTTAATTCAGCTATTAACATTCGCCTCTCATCCCAAGTGACCGTACCTGGTTTTTGTCGTTTATTTTGAATATAAGTTCTTATTTGATTGTATGCAAAATCGAATAGTGTACTTTGAACATGTAAAGCATTGGGAAATTGAGTTATTCTATAGCCCCTATTATTCAGATATTGCCGAATCAACTTAAACTCTTCATTAACAAATTTATTATTAAAACTTTTTTTCATTATTGGGGCTGATTAGCTCTTTAAACCTTTCAATGACTGCATTATCATCGGCGTAAGTATAGTAACCAAGTACAATCATTCTAGTTCTCTACGCCTTGGTTACTAAGAATTTCGAAGTTCTTCACAATTCTCGCTTCCAGATTTTTAATACGTTGAGCAATAGCACCTGATTTTTCTGGAACTTTATATTTGTAGAACAACCTCGTAAATGGAATTTCAAAACCAATCTTTGTTTTGCTCTTATCCACCCAAGCGTCAGGGTTAAATGGTAAAACTTCTCGAACAATATAAGATTCTATATCTTCTGTTAACGGAATATCTTCAGTGTCTCGTTTACTTGCATCCGGCTCTATTTTTCCGTTTTTCTTGCGTATAATATTGCCTTCATCATCGTAGAGAGGCGTTTCAACAACTACCCTTTGGTATCCAAAAAAGTTATTATTAAATATTTTTGACTCTACAACAGTATCGCCTTCGATATAAGTTTTATTAGCAAATTCTCCATAGGCCTGAACGATAAGTTCACGCTGTTCCTTATCAATATCCACTTTTTTATCCCCAATGTTTTTACGACGTTTAACAAACGCTTCGCTAGCGTCTAACAACTGCACTTTTCCTTGACGTTCCTTATTTTTATTTTTCGTGATAATCCAAATATACGTAGCAATCCCCGTATTGTAAAACAAATCTGTCGGTAGTTGAATAATCGCTTCCAACCAATCATTCATAATGACATATTCTCGGATATTGGACTCTCCTCCACCAGGGTTCCCAGAAAATAATGCAGAACCGTTATGAATAATCGCCATACGTCCCGTATCTTTCAATTTAGATATACCGTTAAGTTGAAAAAGAAGCTGTCCATCTGAAATCTTAGGTAATCCTACACCAAATCGTCCTTTCTCACCGAGTTCAGCTTCCTCCTTAACAGCATTCTGATCCTTCTTCCAATCAATACCAAACGGAGGGTTTGAAATCAAATAGTCAAATGTATACCCCGAAAAAGCATCTTTTGACAATGTAGAACCTAAGGCCATGTTATCAGGATTGCCCCCACGAATCATCGTATCGGCTTTCGCAATAGCATAGGTCTCTGGATTCAATTCCTGACCAAATGTAGTTACATCCGCATCAGCATCCAACGCTTTAATACGTTCCATCATAGCTGATAGCATCTGAGATGTTCCCATCGTTTGATCATAGATTGTTCTAACGATAGGTTTATCTGTGGGTCTTTCATCAATTAAGAGAATATCTGTCATTAAATAAATAATATCTCTACTTGTAAAATGAGCCCCCGCATCCTCTCCGTAACTTTCAGAAAATCGGCGAACAAGTTCCTCAAAAGATATAACCCATATCTGTTGAAGTTACCATATCAGCTCCTAAATAAAGCTTTCTTACTGTTAAATTCTTGAATAACAGCAAACAAGGCATCATTATTAGCCATTTTTGAAATTTCTTTATCAAATTCAAAAATTATCCAGAATATCTCTAACGTTTTTCAGAGAAACCATTTAGGAATGAATTAAAATTATCTTGAATGTTGTCGGGATCACTCAATAAACTTTCAAAAAGTAAAGTTACTAATATTGTAGAACTTATAACCTGAAGCATCTGTTAATTTACGATCACGGATTTGATTTACCTTAATATTTGTTAACGTCTTTGCTACTTCAAGAACACACTCTCTTGTCGGAAGCAAAGTGTCGTGTAACCGCTTGATAACTGTCATAGGTAAAATAACTTTTCCATACTCATGCGGCTTATAAAGACCTCGTAAAATTGACGCTATATTCCATATCAAAGATGCTTTTTTCATTAATATTCGCCGCCATTCTCTCGTGATGTATTTTTCTCGTTTGTTAAATGCTCTTCCATATTTCAATCCTTCTTTAATTTTTTTGTAAGGAATTATTAGATGTTCTTAAAAATGAACTCTTCGAAAAAGTCAGTTATGAAAAAAACTCAATAATGAGTTTTTCATAACGACTTTTCTAACCGATATATAAAATTCTATTTTTCTTTCCGTAAGATACATTATTATTCCCACTCGATTGTAGCCGGCGGTTTTGCTCGTGATGTCGTAGACGACGCGGTTGACGTGAGCTACTTCGTTGACGATACGGGCGCTGATGGTTTGCAAGACTTCCCAAGGGATGCGAGCGAAGTCACTCGTCATGCCGTCGATACTTGTTACGGCACGGATTCCAATCGTGTAGTCGTATGTTCTGCCGTCTCCCATTACCCCCAACGCTGCGGATGCCTGGAAGGACCGTGAAGTATTGCCATACGTCGCGTTCAAGGCCGTTTTTGGCGATTTCTTCGCGTAAGATAGCGTCTGATTCGCGGACGATTTCGAGTTTTTCTTCGGTCACTTCCCCGAGCACACGGATTCCAAGTCCTGGTCCTGGGAATGGTTGGCGCCATACGATTGAATCTGGCATGCCAAGCGCCGTTCCAAGAGCACGCACTTCGTCTTTGAAGAGCGTGTTGAGCGGTTCAATCAGTTCGAATTGCATGTCCTCTGGAAGTCCCCCTACGTTATGGTGAGACTTGATGGTTTGCGCTGTTTTCGTTCCGGATTCGATGATATCTGTGTAGAGCGTTCCTTGCGCGAGGAAATCCACGTCTGTGAGTTTTGCCGCTTCGTCGTCGAATACGTACACGAACTCATTTCCGATAATCTTCCGTTTTTGCTCAGGGTCGCTTACGCCTTTAGTTTCGATAGGAAACGTTCCTGAGCGTTCACGCGGATAATATTGAGACCAAATTTACCAGAAAGACTCTCCATTACTTGGTCGCCTTCCCCTTTACGAAGCAAGCCGTGATCTACGAAAATACAGATGAGTTGGTCGCCGATTGCTTTTTGCAAGAGAACCCCAACGACACTAGAGTCAACCCCACCAGATAATCCAAGCAAGACTTTCTTATTGCCCACTTTTTCGCGAATTTTCGCAATTTCCATTTCAATAAAGCTGTCCATTGACCAGTCGCCCGTTGCCCCACAAATATCGAACACGAAATTACGAAGCATGTCGTTTCCGTGAATACTGTGGCGAACTTCTGGGTGGAACTGTACGCCGTAAATACGACGTTCTTGGTTTTCAAAAGCCGCAAATGGCGTGTGCGCATTCGAAGCCGTCACGCTAAAGCCTTCCGGAATCGCAGTAATACGGTCGCCGTGGCTCATGAGTACCTCTTCCTCTTCAGCTAACCCTTTGAAAATGCCTGAAGTCGTGTTAAAGACATCGACTTTGGCAGAACCATATTCACGCGTTGTAGACGATTCTACCTTCCCACCGAACAGATGCGTTGTCAGTTGCATACCGTAGCAAATCCCAAGCACTGGAATTCCCAATTCAAAAATCGCAGGATCCACGGTAAAAGCATCCTCTGCATAAACGCTATGTGGTCCCCCAGAGAAAATAATCCCTTTTACGTTGCCATGTGCCTTAATTTCTTCGGCTGTAATATCGTTGTGTAGCAACTCGCTGAATACACCAAATTCACGAATACGGCGCGTAATCAACTGATTGTACTGACTCCCAAAGTCGAGCACTATAATCTTTTCTAATGAAGTGGTTTGAGCTGTCATAAGAGGCCTCCTTAGTTTTAGTTCTTTTTCATTGTAACAGAAAAGGCCGAAAATTACTTAAAAAACGGAATTTTTTGTTCGGATTTTTTAGCCACGTTTTCCGCGTCACACCAAGCTTTCATTCGGATATATAAATTAGTATATAGAGTGTACACTCACTCGCTGCGCCCTCCACAAACATTGTCAAATCAATGTTTTTAACTGTTGACATCACGCTCAAAAATTGTGTTTTAAATTTTTGAAATGTAGCATATATGCTACATTTTGTTTTTTTACAAAAAAACTAGCCAATAGACATGCTACTGGCTAGTTTCTTCAAATTAATTTAGTTGGGTTATCCAATTTTCTTCAGCGGAATCCATCGATTTACTCTCGCACAATAATCCTTATAGGCTTCACCGTGTAGTTCGTAGAGCCATTTTTCCTCGGTATTACGAATAATAACGGTTAATAACACCCACTGAATCGGAATCAGAAGCAGTAGCCACACATTATGCATGGTTAGGATACTTCCAATGCCGCAGAGCCACCATGAAAAGTAAATAGGATTGCGTGAGCGCGCGTAAATTCCAGTCGTCTTAAGTTCATTGTTTTGGATACTCGTGCTAATATCCGATTTCACCACGCTAAGCCACCAGATTCTCGTTGCAATGAACATTAAGAGGAAGCCAATCAGGTAGAACAAATCTTTGAATCCACCCGTTAACAGCTCGCTCTCAAGTACAGACTTATTCAGCAGCCAACCAGTCAAATTCATCGCAATTATACATATCACGAGATACGGCCCAACTCCATAAGTCGGCATTTTTTGATGTTTATCTTGATCACTTTTTAAGTACATGTTCTCACCTCATTGTTAAAGAAACCATACTACAAGCTACATTTTTCACCTACATTTTACCACTACTATTCCGCGTTTTAAACAGCATTTTTAAGGATTCGAAAATAAATTTTCAGCACCCATTGCAGATGTATTCTTTCTTACGATTCCCCGTAGTCTTACCAAGAATCCCGTATCGCTTCGCCTACAAAAACAGCGCACACATAATTTTGCATAAAAAAATAAATCGATTACGTAGAATCTGCGGATTTTATAGTAGCGGTAATGGGGGATAGCAACCAATGTGAATTACTGACTCTAGGGTGAAACCCGTAGAGTCAGTTTGAAGCTTGGTAGAGATTGAGACGTAGGCTCAATCCGGTGCCCCATTACAGCGACTATAAACAAATCCGCAAGGATTCGTAGTAATCGATTTAAACATTTTAGTATTTCTTTATCTGAACGTAGTCAATATGATGTCCCACTGTTTTGTGTAGGATGAAGTCGGCGCGGGTTTTCGTTGGTAAGATGTATTCTTTAAGGTTCTTCAGGTTAGTCTTCTGCCACACATCTTTCGCCATCGCAATCGCGTCCGCACGATTCCCAATCGCATATTGATAGTAGTAGTTATCCGGCTGTGTTTTCGCACGGTCCATCAACAATTCGAAACGCTCCAAGTACCATTGCTCAATCAGCGTTGCATCAGCATCTACGAAAATCGACCAGTCGAAGAAATCACTCACGTAAATTTCACGATTTGGCGGTAGTTGCAACACATTAATCCCCTCAACAATCAAGATGTCGGGCGACTCAATCGTCTGCACTTCCCCTGGCACAATATCGTAAATCTCATGCGAGTAGACCGGCGCATCCACGCTCGGATTTCCCGTCTTCACTTCAAGGAGGAAATGAACGAGCGCTTCCATGTCGTAACTTTCCGGGAACCCTTTGCGATCTAGAATCCCGCGATTAATCAGCTCCTGAGTCGGTAGTAAGAACCCGTCTGTCGTCATTAGGAACACGCGCTTATCCGGGTAGCGTTGTTGTAGCATCGTTTGCATCAAGCGGGCAGTCGTACTCTTCCCAACGGCCACGCTCCCAGAAACCCCGATAATAAACGGTACTGTTTCTTCGTTTGATGAAGAAATTGTTGCTCCTCGCTGCGTAATTCAATATGTTTTTTAAAGTATAAATCGAAATAATCGAGCATTGGCACATACACTTCTTGCACGTCCTGTAGGGAAATGCGGTCGTTTAATGAAGTTAAGTGCTCTAGTTCGTCGCTCGTCATTGTGAATGGATGGGCGCCTTCATACTGGCTCCACTCATCTCTTTTAATTTGGTAATACGTCTCGTTTTCGTTCAACGGATTCGTCTCCTTCAGCTACTGAGTCCTATTCTTGAATTGTACCACATGTTGAACACGGTTTCTATTTTTGATTATCTTAAGTTTTCCCCATGAAATCGCCGTGTTTGTTTACGTAAGGGCGTGGATTTAGTAGAATGAAAAGTGAAACTAAGGAAAGGATTTGTCGTATGAAACCACAAACAGGAACAGGCTTGGCAAATGGGAAGATTATTCTTGCCGGTGAACATGCCGTTGTGTACCACGAGCCAGCAATTGCGTTACCGATTGATGCGGTTTACGTGAAGGCGGATATCGTCTCTACAACAGAAGGCCAAACGATTCAATGTGACCTTTATACAGGCGACGTGAAGGGGATGCCTGAAGCGATGGCGGGACTACAATTTGCGATTCGCGAAGCGTTCAAACGTGCCTCTGCAAAAGAAGTAGCGGCTCATACGTTCACGCTCTCGATTGAGTCAACGATTCCTGCAGAACGTGGAATGGGCTCGAGCGCTGCCGTTAGCGTTGCGGTGGTACGTGCCATTTTCGATTTCTTGGATACGACTCTTCCTGAAGAAACCTTATGGGACATCGTTCAAGGGGCGGAAACCATTTCGCATGGAAATCCAAGCGGCGTCGATACCGCAACAACAAGTGGAACGCGTCCTGTATTTTTCCAAAAAGAACAAGAACTACAAACGCTCCACCTCGATATGCCAGCGTATCTCGTGATTGCTGATTCGGGGGTCACTGGAAATACAAAGCAAGCGGTGCATCATGTGAGCACCTTGCAAGAACGCATCATCGACCCTACTACACAGGAGACTGGTTCGGATGCAATCCAATCGATTGGCGCTATCGTCAACGAAACGAAAGTGGCCATCGAGGAACAAGACCAACAAAAACTGGGGCAACTGATGAGTAAAAATCATGAGCGCCTCCAACAACTCGGCGTGTCGCATGACGTCATCGATACACTCGTCGATACGGCCCATCAAAACAATGCACTCGGGGCAAAAGTCACAGGTGGCGGACTTGGCGGATGCATGATTGCCCTCGTTGAAACCGAAGAAGACGCCCTTCATTTACAAGAACAATTCATGAAACAAGGAGCGCAGGCGGTCTGGATTCAGTCGCTGGCGAAAAAGGAGAATACCAAATGACATCGAACATTGGAATCACGCGTGCGCATACGAATATCGCACTGATTAAATATTGGGGCAAGGAAAATAAGGAGCTCTTCATTCCGATGAATAGTAGCCTTTCTTTGACCCTTGAAGCCTTCTATACAGATACTAGAGTCGAACTAACAGACGCATTAACGCAAGACGAGTTCTACCTGAACGGTGTTAGACAAGACGAAGCGGCGACGGCTAAAATCACGCGCTTCCTAGATTTGTTCCGCACTGAAACAGGAGACCATCGTCGCGCTCGTGTGGAGAGCTTAAACTTCGTCCCTACAGCAGCAGGACTTGCGAGCTCTGCTTCCGCCTTTGCGGCACTGGCAGGTGCGATGAACGAGGCGACAGGTCTTTACATGCCTGCCCAAAAACTATCGACTTACGCGCGTCGTGGAAGCGGCAGTGCTACTCGTAGTCTGTTTGGTGGATTCGTCGAATGGAATAAAGGAGACTCCAACGAGAACAGCATGGCCATCCCTGTCGACGATGCGAACTTTGACATCGGGATGATTATTATCGTCGTGAGTGCGGCCGAGAAGAAGATTTCGAGTCGTGCTGGCATGGAATTGACCGTTTCTACTTCTCCGTTTTACGAAGGTTGGGTCACTTCAGCGGCGACCGATTTAGCCGACATCAAAGAAGCCATCAAGGACCGCGACATTCATCGCATCGGCTCTATTGCGGAATTTAACGGCATGAAAATGCACGCTACAATGCTGGCAAGTAACCCTCCATTCTGTTATTTCGAACCAGAGAGCATTATCGCCCAACAAACGATTCGCACGATTCGAGAAAAACGAGGCATTCCGGCCTACTTCACGATGGATGCTGGACCAAACGTTAAAGTAATCTGCAAGGCGAGTGATATTCCTACAATTCTTGAAGAGCTTGGCAAAGTATTCCCGAGTGAAAAACTCATTCCTACGCTTCCAGGAGAAGGCATTCGCACATTGACAGAAGACGAATGGAACGCTTCTCGTGCTGCTTTCGAAGGGAAGTGAGCACGTGACGATTACTTCAAAAGCTCCTGGTAAACTCTTTATCGCCGGAGAATATGCGGTTGTCGAACCAGGACACGGTGCCATTGTCGCAGCAGTGTCACGCTACTTAACCGTCACCATCGACAAAGCTACTAATGTAGGGACCTTAACGTCTACGCAAAATCCAGACATCGTTGTAGAATGGTCTCGCGAAAATGAGTTATTTCACGCAAAAGGTGACCATCCTTACAAATTAGTCGAAGAAGCGATTCTGGTAGCTGAACAATATGTTCGAGAAAGTGGCAAGGTAACAGATGCCCTCTACTCGCTTTCGATTACAAGTGAACTCGATGACACTAAGCGTGGCATTAAATACGGCCTCGGTTCCAGTGGTGCTGTTGTAGCCGCTACGATTCAAGCCGTTCTTGATTTCTACGAGACTCCACGCACGTCACTACTCGTCTATAAACTGAGTGTTTTAACGAATCTCCGCTTATCCCAACGTGGATCCTTTGGAGATATCGCTGCCTCTTCTTTTGGAGGAATGGTGTATTACACAAGCCCAGACCGAAGCAGTTTACTCGAGCAATTACAAAGCAACTCGATAAAAGAAATTTGTGACGCTGACTGGAAAGACCTCACCATTGAACGTCTTCCAGAAATCCCAAACTTCACCCTCTTAGTAGGATGGACGGGAGAAGTTGCTATCACAGATTCACTCATTCAAGCCACCGAGAAGAAACGGAAAGTCGAAACCGATAGCGCCTTTTACAAAGAATTTCTTGCAAAGAGTCACGCCATCGTCCAAGACCTACAAAATGCTTGGAACAACCAAAACATCCCAGCCATACAAACAGGCATCCGTTCGAACCGTGCACTCTTAAATGAATTTGCACAAGTGATGCAGCTAGAGATTGAAACACCTGCACTACAAACACTCTGCGACATCGCAGAACAAGTTGGTGCCTGTGCAAAAACATCTGGCGCTGGTGGTGGTGACTGTGGCATTTGCTTTACACAAAACGAAATTCAAAGACAACAAATTGAAACTCAATGGGCCAAGGCTCAAATTCAAGTGCTTCCGCTCACCATCGCAGAAGCCTGGTAAAGGAGATTAATGATGGATTTATTTCAACAACAAATGAATCGAAAGGACGAGCATGTTGGTCACGCGAACCAGCAATACCGTACAACAAGCACTCCCGAATTCGTGGAAACGCGCTTTCGTGCATCATCCCTTCACAACCGTTGATGTGGCGGATGTGTCGCTACAGACGAAACTTGCCGGTCTCACCTTCGACGTTCCATTTTTCATCAACGCCATCACGGGTGGAAGTCCACTCACGACTGCGTTAAACCAACGCTTAGCTATCTTGGCACGTGAAACGGGCATGGCAATGGCGACCGGTTCGATGAGTATCGCGATGAAATTTCCGGAAAGTGCACAAAGCTTCAAGGTGATTCGCCAGGAAAATCCAAATGGGATCCTCTTTGCAAACCTTGGTGCGCATTACGATGCTGAAGCTGCTAAACGCGCTGTTGAGATCATCGAAGCAAACGCGATTCAAATTCACGTCAACCGTGCACAAGAACTCGTGATGCCAGAAGGCGACCGCGTCTTTAGCAATTGGCTTAAAAACATCGAAGAAATCGTCAAAGCGAGTGCCGTTCCCGTTATCGTAAAAGAAGTCGGATTCGGATTTAGCCGTGAAGCCATCGCGCAACTAGAGAGTATCGGAGTGAGTGCCATCGATATTAGCGGTACTGGCGGTACGAATTTTGCCAAAATCGAAAACGGACGTCGCAAAGAAGATAAACTCGATTTCCTAGAAGACTGGGGACAAACGACCTTGACATCTCTTATGGAAGCCCAAGGAAGCCGCACCCCAATCATCGCTTCCGGCGGTGTGAAGACGCCACTTGACATGGCCAAATGCTTCGCTCTAGGAGCCAGCCTTGTCGGATTGTCTGGTGAAATGTTGCATCTCGTACGTAAAGACGACTCCCTTCCAGACGCTATTCATACAGTTCAAACATGGAAAGAGCAACTGACAACGATCTTAACGCTTGTCGGTGCAGATAGTATTTCTAGTCTCCAACAAGCTCCTATCGTGGTCGCACCAAGCATCCAAAACTGGTGTGATGCCCGCGGGATTGATTGGAAACATCTTGCACAACGTTAAAACAAAAACAGCTTAGGCAATGCCTAAGCTCTTTTTGTATTTCTATGGGAAAAATAAATAATGGATAATGCGCAGTACGTAGAAGAAAATCCCCACGATGAGTAAAACAACCATCACGACATGCACATACGGTCCTACCGGTGTATTCACAAAGGCTTGTAGCGCTGGGATTTTTGTATATAAGACAAAGTACAAGGCGCTAATCCAAAACCCGAGTCCTAATAATCTTTTCATGAGACGTCCTTTCTATAAAACGAAGTACTGCATGATTAAGCTAGAGACAGCGACCATAAACCATGTTGCTAAACCAGTTAAGATTGGTTTTGCCCCTGCTTCTTTGAATTGTTGGAAGGATACTTGCATTCCGATACCGGCTAATGCCATCGCCATCAACCATTTAGACGCTAATTTTGCATACGGTACAAGGAAATTTGGGAATAATCCCACACTTGTAATGATGGAAGCGACCATAAACCAGATGATAAACATTGGCACGATTTTCTTCCATTGTACGCTTTGTCCTTCTTGTTTCATGCGACGTGCTTCAACAAGTGATAACACTAGACACGCTGGAACAATCATCAACGCACGAGTAAGTTTCACGATTGTTGCGATTTCTAAAGCTTCCGCACTGTAACTTGCGCCAGCTGCAACCACGCTTGATGTATCGTTAATGGCTGTTCCTGCCCAGAGTCCGAACTGCGACGCGTCCATGCCCATCATATGTCCTAAGAATGGGAAGAGGAATACAGCGATGACATTGAATAGGAAAATGGTTGAAATCGACAACGCGACTTCATCGTCTTCAGCTTTAATAATCGGTGAAGCTGCCGCAATCGCAGAGCCCCCACAAATCGCAGTCCCGAATCCAACAAGAATCTTCAACGGACGAGACAATTTGAAGAAATTCCCTACAAATAGCGCAGTTAGAAACGCAATCGAGATAGTCACGATTGTCACTGGGAACGATGACGCTCCTGTTTGGCTCACTTGCGCAAACGACATTGTAAATCCTAGCGCGATAATGGAGTAATGTAATAGTTTTTTCGCTGAATAATTGATCCCCGGTCTAAAATCACTTGGAATTTTCCAAAATTGGTTCAAGGCCATCCCTAAAATAATGGCAAATACCGCGCTCCCAATGACTGGGAATAGCTTATCGAGCATCACTGAGACAACCGCTATAGCAAATGTGCACAGCAATCCTTTTCTTTTTTCCATGAATGATGACATTTCATCAGATCCTTTCAATACTAAATCTTTACTAGTATAGCACACTCCGCCTTGAATTTCGCACATAAATTGAAATGCCCTCCCTCTTTTTTGTCGTATCTCAGAATAGGAGGGATGAAAAATGAGAAAAAAATTTTACCAACAAATGATTTAATGTTTAAAAAAATGATGACAAGTGAGGGAAAAAGAATATATCTTACAAAAATTTTATTCAAGTTGTGACTGGGATGAAATTATCTAACGTAAAACCAACCAATCCATATCAAATTCAAAAAAATATCGTGAGAATCTCGCTGGAGTAAATTTAGAAATGTACCAAACTATCGTGGATATTGCCGCAACAACAGAAGAAGGGATTGATATTATCATTGAAATGCAACTATACAAGCATCGAGGCTTTCTTTTGAACGCATTCGCTATTATATGGCATCAACTTATATGGAGAGTTATTCTGCAGGCCATCAAACCTATAAACCTGTTGTTTCGATTGTCGTAACCGATTTTTTTCTGTTTTTTAAAGAAGATCCTGAACCAAGAGTAGAAATCGGCCTTGTAAATTTAG
>BNJU01004348.1_pt1 | contig 58626 bp, 52 predicted proteins | sample 8539281 | NCBI WGS metagenome assembly BNJU01 (sample SAMD00202456, study PRJDB9452) | human saliva metagenome | isolation source: human saliva | place: Japan
CACCACCGAGATTTAAGACCAGGAAGAACTCCTTGCTTGCCTCTCGAAGGCGACCGGACTAGCATAAGCAGGTTGTCGTTCGGGAATCAAATTCGGATCGCGTGACCCTGATCTCTGAACTATTCTGCTTTTTCCACACCGGTAGGATTACTCCTTCCGGTTCGGCGCTTCCGCCGTCCGGTACCGCCGTCGAACCGTGCGGTTGCGTCGGCAGCGAGGAGTACTATAGCCACGCCTAGCCGACTCCTGTCAAACGACTTCTGCGCGACCTGCGTCACACCTACGTTCTCAGGATGCCAGGTCCGGTCTCCCCGCTCCGACGCCTCGCTTCACCATTGCTCCGCTCTGCATCGCGTCGTGCCGGACTGCGCAGGGTTCTCAGGAGGCGCGGGCGCGGGAGGCCTGGTAGGCGGCCCCCACGATGCCTGCCGTGTTGAGCAGCTGGGCCGGGACGATCGGGGTTTTGAGGTCCAGCAGCGGCAGGTACTTCTCGTGCTTGCGGGAGACGCCCCCGCCCACGACGAACAGGTCCGGGGAGAAGAGCATCTCCACGTGGGAGTAGTAGCGCTGGAGGCGCTTGGCCCACTTCTTCCAGGACAGGTCCTGGGCGGTGCGCTGCCCGGCCGAGGCCCGGCTCTCGGCGTCGTAGCCGTCAATTTCCAGGTGCCCGAGCTCGGTGTTGGGGACCAGGGTTCCGTCAACAATGACGGCCGAGCCGATCCCGGTGCCCAGGGTGGTGACGATAATGGTCCCGGGCACGTCTTTGGCGGCACCGAAGGCGACCTCGGCCAGGCCCGCGGCGTCGGCGTCGTTGAGTCCGGTCACCGGCCGGCCCAGGTGCTCGCGCATGAGCTCGGTGAGGTTGACGCCCGTCCAGGACTTGTCGAGATTGGCGATGAAGGGGACGGTGCCGTGGACGATCGGAGCGGGCAGGGCCACGCCAACCGGGACGTCGTCGCCCACCTCGAGCTGTTCGAGGAGCTCGCGGCAGACCTCGGCGACGGCCGCGGGTGTGGACTCCTCGGGAGTGTCGATGCGGACGCGCTCACCAATGAACGTGCCCGTGGCCAGGTCGACCAGGGCGCTCTTGACGCCCGATCCGCCGATATCGATCCCGCATGCCACGGAAACTGCTGATGCTGTCGAAGTCATGAGGTCCTCCTGGTACTACGCGTCCTCGCGGCCGCCGCCCAGCCTAGTGCAGGGACGGCGACCGCGAGGACGGTCGGAGGAAGCGGTGGCTGCCGGAGACTCCAGCAGCGCCCCTCAGTCGCGAGTGCTCTCCTGGCGGGCGCCCCGGTAGAGGTACCACAGAGTGCCGACGAACAGCACCACCCCCACCCAGGGGGCGATGCCTGCGAAGCTCTCGGGCATGATGGCCAGCGGGTCCGCCTTGCCGCCGAAGGCCACGACGATCCCGGCGTAGACCACCCCGGCGAGGCTCTCGCCGACGATGAGGCCGGTCGCCATGAGCGTGCCCATACGCTTGGCCCGCTCCGGGTTGGCGGTGCGCTCGGCCCAGCGGTCGTAGAGGTGACCGAGGGCGGCACCGATCGGGATCATGACGGTGACGGCAGTGGGCAGGTACATGCCCATGCCGACGGCGAGCGGCGGCAGGGAGTACTTGCTGTTGCGGCGCAGGATCTCATCGATGGCGATGACGACAGCGCCAATGAGGGCGCCCAGCCCCAGCAGGCTCCAGTTGAGGTCCCCGCCGAGGACGCCCTGAACCAGGTGCTTGATGAGGTTCGCCTGGGGCGCGGCCAGAGCGTCGTCACCGGCGTCGGGTGCTCCGGCGAAGCCGAAGGCGCCCTGCATGAGGCTGAGCACCGGAGGGATGACGATGGCGCCGAAGACGACACCGATGACGAGCGCCACCTGCTGCTTCCACGGGGTGGAGTCGACGAGCTGGCCGGTCTTGAGGTCCTGGAGGTTGTCGTTCGAGATGGTGGCCACGCCGAAGACGACCGCGGTGACGAACAGGGTGTAGGCCACCAGGGTGCGGACGTCGTCAGGCGAGGAGGTGGTGGCGATGGTGCGAACCAGCGCGGCCGCGGTGACCGCCACGAGGATGCCGACGCCGGAGATCGGCGAGTTGGAGGAGCCGATGAGGCCGGCCATGTAGCCGCACACCGAGGCGACGACCAGTCCGGTCAGCAGGATGAAGAGGATGGAGACGATGATGAGGCCCGTGGCGTGGTGAGCCATGGAGGTCCCGTGCAGGAACAGCCACAGGAGCACACCGATGGGCAGCATGGAGCCGACGGTGACGCCGATGACCGTCTTCATCGACAGGTCGCGCTCGGTCAGGGGGATCTCCTCACCGGCGTCGCGCTTGGCGCTGGAGGCCAGGGACTCGCGGATACCGGTGACGATGGGGCCGAGGATCTTCAGGAAGGTCCAGATGGCGGCGATGGCGATGGCGCCGGCGCCGACGATCCGCACCTCACTGGCGAAGGTGGCGCCCACGAAGTCGGCGAGGTCCTTGTCGGCCACTGCCGCGCCCCAGGTGCGCATCGGGAGCAGCACCCCGTAGGAGATGAGCAGGCCGACGATCATGGCGATGCCGACGCCGACGCCGACCAGGTGGCCCACGCCGGCCAGCGCCAGGGACAGGGAGGTGCCCATCATCGTGGCGCCGGCACCGACCCGGAAGACCCCGGAGATGTCGACGCTGATGGCCTTGAGGGCGTTGAGGAAGTACAGGGCCGCCGAGGCGATGGAGCCCCGCACGATGACACCCAGTCCACGGCTGGACTCCTCGGCCCCTTCGCTGGTGTCGCCCACGCGCAGGACCTCGGCGCCGGCCACGCCCTCGGGGTAGGGCAGGTCGGAGTTGGTCACGAGCGCGCGCCGCAGCGGGATGGAGTAGGTGACGCCGAGGATGCCGCCCAGGATGATGACCAGGACGGTCTGGAGGTAGGGGAATCCGGTCCACCAGCCCACGATGATGAGTCCGGGCAGCACGAAGATGATGGCGGACAGCGTCCCGGCCGCCGAGGCGATCGTCTGGACGATGTTGTTCTCCTGGATCGTGTGATCGGAGAAGCGGCGCAGGATCGCCATGGAGATGACAGCGGCCGGGATCGAGGTGGCGAAGGTGAGCCCCACCTTGAGGCCGAGGTAGACGTTCGCCGCGGTGAAGATGAGCGTGATGATGCCGCCGATGACGATGCCGCGAGCAGTCAGCTCCTTGACCGGGCCGGAGCCGGCACTGGACGGCTTCGCCGCAGTGGAGCCGCGTGAGGTTGTTGTGGACATGGTGAGATCTCTCGATGTCGGGATGATTCCGGGGTGAGAGTAGCACTGTGTCCGAAAACGATCGTTAACAGCTCATTCGATGCACAACGGATCAGGGCGGCCGTCGTCGTCCTCAACACTTCGACCGAATCTTCATAGAAGACCCGGAGCCGTGTCTTTTATGAAGTTTTGGTCGAAGTCGAGAGCCCAGCCAGGTAGGAGGCGGCCATGTCCTCGTGAGCGTGGCCGGCCTCGGCGACACGGTCGAGCCGGGCGGAGAAGGCCTCCATACCATCGAGCCTCAAGCCGGCTTCGCGGGCGAGCTCGAGGATGAGGTGGGCGTCCTTGCCGGAGGTATCGACGGCGAAGTTGGCCGGACTCAAGGCGCCCCGTTCAACGAGGTCGGCCTTGATGCGCAGGAAGGGCAGGTCCAGGCCACCGCCGTCGAGCACCTCGAAGAACTGGGCCGGGGGCACACCGATCGCCTTCGCCAGGGTGACGATCTCGCCGGCGGCGTTGGACACGGCAATGACCCAGGAGTTGACGACCAGCTTGAGGCGGGTCGAGGTGGCGGCGGCACCGTCCTCGCCGGTCCACACCGTGCGCGACCCGACGGCGTCCAGGACCGGGGTGACCAGCTCACGGCCGGAGGCAGGGCCGGCGGTCATGATGACGAGGGTGCCGGACTCGGCGGGCTGGCGGGTCCCGGAGACGGGCGAGTCGTAGAAGAGGACCCCGGCGGACTCCGCGATGGCGGCCAGGCCGGCCACATCATCAGGGCCGACAGTGGTCATCTGCAGCCAGGCGGCGCCGGGGCGCATGGCGGGGGCGGCCTCGCGCATGACCTCGGCGACGGCGGAGCCGTCGAAGAGCATGGTGATGACGACGTCGACCCCCTCGACGGCGGCGGTGGCGGTGGGGGCGACCTCAATGCCGTCGTCGACCAACGGCTGGGCGCGCGAGATCGTGCGGTTCCAGGCGCGCACGGCGTGGCCGGCACCGGCGATGTTGCGCGCCATCGCCGAGCCCATGATTCCGGTGCCGAGTACGGCTACAGTCAGCTGAGACATGCTTCTCCCTTGATTCTCTCTGATCGAGCTGTCGACCTGTCCGTGGTCGGCCACCCACCTGGCCTCCCTCCGGCGCCCAGGATCGGGAGTGTTGCCGTCCTTTGCACACGACCATAGGCGCCCGAGTCACTCGGAAGCCAGGGCGCCGGCGATCCTGTACAGGGCAACCGCCAGGAGGAATGCGAGACCAGTCATGAGGCTGGGGCCCCAGAAGCCGGGGAGTCGAGTGAGAAGGTCTCCGCCGACGGCGCCGGCAATCGTGGCACCGAGGTACATCACCGTGTTGGATAGCGAGGAGACGGTTCCTCGCGCCTGGCCGGCGTGAGCCTGCAGCTGCCCCATGAGAACCGGCAGAAGGAAGCCGGCGACCACAAGGGCTGCAGCGAAGGCGATGACGGCACCCCACATGGTGTGCGCAATGAGCGGCATCGCCGCAGCCAGGAGGTAGAACGCGCCCTGGACGAGAATGCCGACCCACAGCGACCGCCGCTCACCGACCCTTGCAACGAGTCGCGGACCGAGGATCGACCCCAGCGCAGTCCCCAGTCCGATCATCATCATGGCCTTCCCGATAGCGGTCTGCGAGGCTCCGAAGTCCTTGGCCAGCCAGGAGCCGATGAAGGAGAACGACGCGTAGTTGCCGGTTTGGAACACGAGGTAGGCGAGGAGAGCGACCACCGCAACACCCGAGAGCCGAGGACCCTCCGGTAGGAGCCGACGACGTCGACGGACTCCCCCACTGGCCGCACGTGCGGGAACGCGAGGAAGAGAAGTCCCCACAGGACGACGCTGGCCGCTGCGACCACGAAGAACGGCAGCTGCCACCCTCTGACTGACAGGTAGGAGCCGACCGGCACGCCGGCCACTTGTGCAACCGCCAGCCCCGCGGTCGCGTAGCCCATGACCTTGATGATGGACGGCCGGGGCACCGTCATCGGGATGGAGGCCCAGATCTGGGAGCTGACGAAGGCGGCGCTCACACCGGCCAGGAAGCGGGCGGCGGCCATGCTCCAGAAGCTCCAGGCCAGGCCGCACGCACAGGTGAAGACGGTGAAGGCCGCCAGGCCGGAGAGGATGACCCGACGTCGGTCGTGGCGGTCGGAGACGGGGCCGGCCACGAGGGCGAACAGCGCGTATCCCAAGGCGTAGGCGGAGACCAGCCAGCCTGCGCGGGACAGGGGGACGTCGAGCTCGCGCTGAAGCAGGGGCAGCAGGGGCGCGACGAGGAAGGTGTCGGTCCCGATGGCGAACATGGTGAAGAAGGACAGCCACCCCATGGTGGAGACGCGAGCACTCTTCGACGGCACCCTCTCGTCATCCGCGGACGCACGCGTTGAGACACGAGCTTCTTCAGTCATCTCAAACCTCCTTAGTTCGATGTTTGACGTACTAAGAATTATTCGAGACGCTATCGTTGTCAACCTCGTTCGGGCGCGCGCCGGGACGGCGGTCGGGACAGACGGGACAGAAAGGCAGGGACGACCCGTGAAAGACAGGGAGCTCTTCCACCCCGAGGCGGCCGACATCTCCCTGGACGCGATCCTGGGCGCCCTGTCCGACCCCATCCGCCGCGACGTCCTGCGCCGGATTGCCAGCGAAGGCGCCCTGTACTGCGGTGACCTGAGCTACGACGTCGTCAAGTCCACGATGTCGCACCACTTCCGGGTGCTGCGCGAGTCCGGGCTCATGCACACCGAACGAGAGGGCAAGCACCGGCGCATCACCCGGCGCGACGACGCCATCGAGCAACGCTTTCCGGGACTGCTGGCCGCCGTCGGCCTGCCCGCAGGCAAGGGACAGTGGCCGGACTGACGACCGCCCGGGCGCGCACTCTCACGGCGCCAGGACAAGCCTCCGTCGTCGTCCTCAACACTTCGACCGAATCTTCAGAAACGACGCGGCTCCGGGTCCTTTATGAAGTTTTGGTCGAAGTGTTAGTGGGGCACGGGTCGAAGTAAGCGAAGTAGGACGTGAGCAGCGGGCGCGATCGCCTCACTGCGAGGTCACCTCGACCTGCTGGCGGGTGTTCCACCCCATCTTGGCGCTGGTAACCATCCCCCAGATGCGCAGGGGACGCAGGATCAGTGCGGACCACAGCGTCGCCACCGGGGACAGGAGGAGGCTGGCGTACCTCTGGGGGCCGGTGGTGTCCGAGCGCCACACGGAGATGTACCGCGAGCCCTGCGCCAGTCCGATCGCCAGAGGCACCAGCACCACCGTCGGCGGCACACCGCCGCCCAGGACGAGCGGACGCCACAGCAGCAGGTAGACGAAGACCGAGATCACCAGCCAGATCTGCATCCACCCGGTGGCCTGGCGCCACCAGCCCCACGAGAGGACCGGCAGGAAGCGGATGCGCCAGAGCCCGCGGATGAAGGAGCCGCGGAACCAGCGCTCCTGCTGGCGGTAGTGGTGGCTCCAGCGGTCGGGCATCCAGGCGAAGGCGAAGGCCGAGGGCTGCTGGACGGTCCTGCCGTGCAGCAGGGCGAAGAGGGTCAGCAAGGAGTCGTCGGAGAACTCCACGTGCCGCCCCAGATAGCTCTCGTTCAGGTAGGTGTCGATGTTCTCGGCCAGGATGGAGCACCGGTAGGCGGCCAGGCCGCCGGAGTTGACCATGACCGAGCCGAGCTGCGACATGAAGGAGCGGTCGATGAGCTGCTGGCCGACGAAGATCACGTCGGTGACCCGGGCGAGCAGGTTCTCCCGGTTGTTGATCGCCAGGATGACACCGGCCACTGACATGACCCGGGGGTCGCTGAAGGGCTGGACGATCTCATGGAGGGCCTCGGCGTCGAGCATGGAGTCGGAGTCGACGGTCACGAACAGGTCGGCGTCACGGATCTTCCTGAAACCGTGCACCTGCGCGTGGCGCTTGCCCTCATTGGGGGTGCGCTGCCAGCTGGCGTAGATGCCGGCCAGCGCCGCCTGCCGGATGAACCAGTCCCGCTCCGCCACATAGGCGCCCTGGGTGGAGCCGTCGTCGACGACGTGGATCTCGGCCGGCGGTGCGCTCTGGTGCAGCAGGGCGGAGAGCATCCGCACCACGACGTCGGGATCCTCGTTGTAGAGCGGCACGAGCACGGCGACCCGATGCGCCTCGCCGCGGCCGATGGCGCGCCCCTCGAAGCCGGCCACCACGAGCTGCACGGCCACGATCACGAAGAGGACATCGAAGGTCCACACGATCCACGTGTCCAGGACGTGGTGCCGACTGACCAGCACCCGCCAGCAGAGCCACCCCACCACACTGAGGGCCACAACGACGGCAGGCAGGGGCCCACCGGCCCGCATGAGTGCCCGGGCAGCCCGGTGGCGTCGGCCGACCGCTGAGCCTCGTCCGGTGTCGTCACCGGGCTGCGCACGGTGACCACCCCGCCGCGCCCTGCACCCCGCCCCTCGCCGTGCTCCTCTCTGTGGACCGCCCGGACCACCCGGAGCCGCGTCCCACGCTTGAACAGCAGCTTGACCGCGAAGCAGGCCAACAGGATGACCAGGCAGACCAGCAGCACGAGCGGACCGAAGGACCAGGTCATAATGTCAGTCTTTCCGTATCGGGGTGCCGGTTCCGCTCCAGGAGGCGACGGCGCCTCAGGCCAGGGCGGGCGACTGGCTGCGCATGACCTCGGGAACCGTCTTGACGGGCAGGCCGGAGTCAGCCACTCGCCTCATGAAGCGCTCGAAGCTGTCCGCTCTGATCGACTCGGGGGCGCCGTCGGTCTGCTCGTCGATGCGGTGGAAGACCATGTGGGTCCAGCAGCGGTGCTCCCGGCAGCGGGCCAGCGCCTTCTCAACCTGGGACTCGGTGGTGTAGGAGCCGCAGTAGAAGACGCGCAGCCGGAACGGGTCCCCCGGCGCGAGGGTCTCCGGGGCGTTCTCGATGGTGCGCATCGAGGTGAAGTAGTCCTGGGAGGTGCGCAGCACGAGGTCGTTGTACCGCCCCATGGGCAGGGCGAAGTGGGCGGCACCCTCTGGGTAGCCGTGCTCGAGAAGGAAGGACCTGATGGTCTCCAGCTCCCGACGCACCCCCATCTCGTCGAGGGTGGTGAGGTCGGTGGAGGCGTGAGCGGCGATGTCCCAGCCGTGACGCTCGCGCATCTCGGTGAGCTGGTTGGCACTCATGCGGCCGGGCAGCCCGACCTTGTCGGCGATGACGTAGAGGTCGCCGCGCCGATGCCGCAGTCCTGCATGATCGCCCGGGCCGTCTTGTAGTCGCTGTCGTAGCCGTCGTCGAAGGAGATGGAGACGATGCCGCTGGCGGCCAAGGGCAGGGTGGCCAGGTAGCCGAGCCACAGGCGGCTCGGCGTCGAGTCGGAGGCGGGGACGACCTTCAGGCGCACTCGCGTCACCCGGTCCAGCCGAGGATGGCCGACGACGGAGCGCTCGGCAGCCCGGTTGACGGTCACCCGACACCAGGTACCGGTGCGCAGTGTGCGCATGTCGGGAGCCACATCCAGACGCAGGCAGTCCTCACCCTCTCCACCGAGCTCGAGCTGGATGCTCTCGATCTGACGGTAGTCCTCGGCGCGCAGCCACAGATCCCACTGGCAGTCAGTCATGTCAACGCCCGACAGGGACAGGTCCGCACTGGTGGGGCGGCCGGAGTCACCGGTGGTGGTGATCTCCAGCGACTGGCTCCCATGGGAATGGGTGGAGGTGTCGGGGCGGATGGAGCCATGTGGGGATGAGAGGGTCCAGACGCGCGGGTCCTGCATATCCGATAGCACCTGCGCGGGCGCCGCGGGAGGGCCGGCGGCCGGGGCCGGGGGAGGCGTGAGCCGCCGTCTGCAGCTCAGGTAGAAGAGTGCTCGAGGCGGCGAGGGCGAGACCGCCCATGAGAAAGCTGCGACGCCTCATCCGATCATGCTGCGGCAAGGTTCTTCTCCAGTTAACAGTCCACTCGGTTGGTTTCCTGTCCAGGATACGCACGAGATCGCTGTCACCGCAGACAAAAGTCGCGAACACCCGTCCTCGACGGTCTGCCACATCGTGCTGCCAGCCCGTCACGTCCCCGCAATTCCGCGCACCTCCGCCACTCGACACCTAACATCCGTGACGGAGATCACTTCCTCACCGCCTTCGCCCACGTCAGCTACGATAAGGTCTGCCCCGCCAGTTTCCTGGCGGGGCAGACCTTTCGAGGTGGTGGAGCTAGGGGATTCGAACCCCGACCTTCTCATTGCGAACGAGACGCGCTACCAACTGCGCCATAGCCCCCAGTGCGGACTGATCCCTAGCATCGCCGTCGGGAGTCGTGGCAAGTTCGGTGGCGGTGAGCCCGCCCACCGCACCCGGGTCGCCCGGCGGCGTGCCGCGGGAGCGCCCGGCGCTACTCGCCGGCTGCGCGCCGCCCTCGAGGATCGCGTCGAGGTCGATGGGGTGGAAGAGCTCCTCCTCATCCTCCACAGGAGCGGGAATGTAGCCGCGGGCCGACTGCGGGCGGGCGGGCACCGGTGCGGAGGTGCCCGGGTCAACCACCGGGTCGGCGTAGGGAGCGCCGGGGCGCGCGGGCCGCCAGCGTGTAGGTCGGAGCGGGGACGTGGACCGGTCGCCAACCCTGGGGCGGAGTCGACGTCGTCGCCTCCTCCTGACGACTCCCTCCGTCGCCGCCGGGGCAGCGGCAGCGGGGGGCCTGCGGGCGGGCGGCCGTGGGGGCAGGCTCTGAAGCAGTGCGGGAGACAGCCTGGGGAGCAGAGTCGGCAGCGCGCCGGACCGGCTCAGCGGCGACCCGCGGGGAGGGGGCCGCAGCGGCGCGCTCCTGAGCCTCCTGCTCAATGGCACTCGCCTCGGCGAAGAGCTTGCCCCAGCCGGACAGACTGCGGGAGGTCGAGGCAGGCAGGGAGGCGACGAAGTCCTTGGTGCGCGGCGAGCTCTCCTCGTCGCCGTCGCGGGAAACCGCCTCGCGCACGCCCATGTCCCGGGAGACCTTGCCAGCGTGGCGGGAGGGCACGTACACCGAGGCGCGGCGGGTCGCCTCACGCTCAGCGGCGACGGCGGCGGCGGTCTCGTCATCGAGGTCGGCGTCGAGCCTGGCCAGGCGCTCCTCCTCGGAGTCGACAGCTCGGGAGGGACGGGCAGCAGCGGTGCCGGTCGCCTCGGCGGGGCTGCCGACGACGGACTCGGCGGACACAGCGGACTCAGTGGACCCAGCCGACTCGGCAGACACCGAGCGCGCGGCCGGGCGCTGGGCGCCCTCGCGGGTGAGGCGCTCGATGAAGGAGTCCTGCGCGCCGGAGTCGCCGGCAGCCTCGACCGACTCAGCTGACACCGCGGACACGGCCGGCGAGGCCGCACTGGCGCTGACAGCACTGCCAGCACCACTGGAGGCGCTGCGCGCACCGTTGACAACGGAGCGGGGCGCGGCCACGACTGAGGCGGAGGAGCGCCGGCCGGTCAGGGTCACCAGAGTCTGCTCGAGCTCGGCGATGCGGCGGCGCTCACGGCGGTCCGCCGCGGCCGAGGCCAGAGCGGCGCGACGCCCGGCCACCATCGAGGCCCCCAGCAGGGCGGAGGGCAGCAGGGCGGGCCACCAGGGCAGCGCGGTGACCAGGCCCAGCACCCAGGCGCCGAGCGTGACCCGAGCAGGACGCTGGCGACGATCCCACGGTGCGAGGCGGCGACCCGGCGGCGCTCACGCCCCTGGGCGTGAACCTGGCGGGCACGGTCGAGCTCGCGCTCGGTACGCAGGGCGCGCACATTCCTCACGGCGGGCCTGTTCATCACCCTCACCTCCGGTCGACGTCGAAAGAGCCCGCATGCCCACTGTTCGCGCAGGTGTCGTCGCGTTCGATGGCGGCCGCACCTGTGGCCAGGACCCGCAGCTCAGCCGAGTAGCGGTCCTGGACATTGGAGCGGCGAGCCATCTCGCGGCGCCCCACTAAAAGCGGAAGGAGGTACACGGAGAGAACCGTGATGAGGGCGATGACTGCCCAGATCCCGATTCCCCACACAGCAACCGTAAGCGCGCCTGCCCTCGCCCCCGAGCAGGAACACTCCGGCTTTCCTTCGAAATACCTGGGATTCACGACGTCACACTGTCAGTACGACACCCCTGTCACCACATGAGTCACACACGTTTCTTCCGCCTCTCTGGACACGCCGTGACCGACCGGCAGACAGCCTGCCCGAACGCGCCGTCGGCACACCCGCCGCTCCCCGCGAGCGCCCCACCCCACCGGCGCGACCGCCGTGAAAAATCGTCACCCGCGCGCGAGTCGCTGCTCGAAGCCGGTGCCATCGGGCCCGTGGACCTCCTCAGCGAGGGCCGCGAAGGAGACGTGGTCGGCCCAGGCGCCGTTGATGTGCATGTATCCGCGGCGCAGCCTCCTCCCGCAGCCCGAGACCGCGACACAGGCCAGGCTGCGCTCATTGTCGGGGCGCACGTTGATCTCCACGCGGTGCAGCCCCACCGGCCCCAGCAGGTGGTCCAGGACGAGGGCCACCGCCAGGCGCATGATCCCCTGCCCTGCCAGGCCGAGCCGATCCAGTAGCCGACCTGGGCGCTGCGCGTGGCCCCCCAAGTGATCGGATCGACGGCGATCTGACCGGCGAAGGCGCCGTCGACCTCGACGACGAAGGGCATCGCCTCGGCGAGCCTGGCCCGGCGCGTCTGGCGACGCAGGAAGACCGGGAAGGTGCTCAGCGTCTCCCCGCCGCCGGCCGGCAGGGTGGCCTCCCAGGGGGCGAGCCGGTCGTTGTCCGCCAGCCGCAGCGCCCTCCAGGGCGCCTCATCCTCGGCCCGCAGCTCGCGCACGACGACCCGGGGACATCCGGGCGACGGCGCGGCACCGGACGCCAGCCCCTCCTGAGCTCCTTCAGGCTCGAGGCGCACCGGCCAGGTGAAGCGCGCCGGCGTCCCGGCCCCGAGCAGCAGGCCGGCGACGGCCCGCCGCAGCTCCCCGCCGAGGGAGTCGGCTGGTGTCGTCGGGGTCGAGTCGGACATCAGGCGTCCAGCAGGAGGCAGTGGAGGGTGTCGCCGGCTACCACGGTGCTCGTGTCCTCGGGCACGACGGCGATGGCGTTGGCCTCGGACAGGCCGTGCAGTCGGACCGTGCCCGGCGGCGTCGTCGGCTCGGCGCGGTATCCGCGGGAGGGCGAGCCGCTGACTGCACGGGGACGAACTCGCGCTTGCCGCTCGGGGAGTGCCAGCCCTCGGAGATGGTGGCCGGCAGGCTGGAGCGGTGCAGGGAGGTGCGTCCGGCGATCTGGCGCAGGACTGGGCGCACAAAAGTCTCGAAGGCGATCTGGGCGCTGACCGGGTCGCCGGGCAGGCAGAAGATCGGGGTGCCCTCGACCGTCCCGACTCCGAGCTGGCGGCCCGGGGACATGGCGACGGCGTCGAAGCGCACCGAGCCCAGGGGGGCCAGGACGTCCTTGACGGTGTCCCCCTGCCCGACGCTCAGCCCTCCGGTGGTGATGAGGACGTCGGCGCGCACGAGCTGGTCCTCGATGGTGTCGGCCAGGGCGCGCAGCTCGTCGGGGACGGCGGCCACCCGGAAGGCCTGTCCACCGGCGTCGGTGACCGCGCAGGCCAGGGCGTGGCCGTTGGCGTCGAAGACGTCCCCAGCCTCGCGGGACTGGCCGGGTTCGACCAGTTCGTCCCCGATGGAAACCACGACGACGCGCGGGGCAGGGCGCACGCGCACCCGGTGCATCCCGAGGCCCGCCAGGAGGGCCACATGGCGGGCGCTGATGCGCGAGCCCCGGGTGAGGACGGTCGTTCCGGACTTCACGTCCTCGGCGCGGCGACGGACGTTGTCGCCGGCCGCGACGGCGTGGTGGATGGTGACCCGGGACTCACCGCGGTCGGTGTCGGCCCAAGGGATGACGGCATCGGCTCCCAGCGGCATGGGGGCGCCGGAGTCGATGAGGACGGCGGCCCCGGAGACGAGGTGGCAGGGGCGCATGTCACCGGCGCGCACCGCATCGACGACGTCGAGCACGAGCGGGTTGTTGCGATCGGCCTCGGCGACATCCTTGGCGATGACCGCATAGCCGTCCTGTCCGGCCAGGTCCACGGCCGGCAGGTCGATTCCGGAGACGACGTCCTGGGCCAGGACGCATCCGACGGCGTCGGGCAGGACCACGTCGAGGGGCGCTGCCGCCTGGGCGATCTCCAGGCAGGCGGCCAGGTGCTCGGCCACTGTTCTCATGACACTCAGGTTACCGTCAGGTTGACGACACGCGCCGTGCCCCGCCGGGACGAACGATTCAGGTGCAAGGTGTCATCACCTGCGAGGATGGGGCCATGACGACCGGCGCGCTGGACCTTCCCGATACGAGCCGACTCGAGGACGACGATGCCAAGGACGAGCTGCGCAAGGTGCTGCGGGCGCACCGTCGCGCCCATCACCACCACCCGGCCCAGGGACACACGGCGGCCTGCGAGGCCCTGACCGAGCACGCCCTGGAGGCGGTGGCCGGCGCGCAGAAGGTGGCGGCCTTCGTGTCGGAGGGGGCCGAGCCCTGTACCCGGCTACTGCTGGAGCGGCTTCACGAGGGCGGCGTCCAGGTCCTACTGCCGGTGCTCGGCCCTCGCCTGGCGCGCTGCTGGGGACTGTTCCAGGGCGGTGCGGACCTGGCGGAGCGGGCCCCGAGGCGCCCCCCGGAGCCCAGTGGCCCCAGCATGCCGGCCGAGGCGGTCGGCCAGGTCGACGCCCTCATCATTCCGGCACTGGCCGTGGACAGCGCCGGGCGCCGCCTGGGACAGGGCGGCGGCTGGTACGACCGGATGCTGCCGCTGCGCTCCCCGGAGGCCCATACCTTCGCCATCCTCCACCCCGAGGAGCTGGTGCCCGGGGGCCGCTGCCGATGGAGGAGCATGACGAGCCCGTGGACGCCGTCATCACGGCCCAGGAGTGGTTCCTGCTGGCTGCCGGCTCGCCGGCGCACGCCATGTCACCGGAGTCCTGAGCCCACCGACGCCGCCGGCCTCCGGGGGCCACAGGCTCACCGGAGGCGACCCCTGTCCACAGCGCCGAGGAGCGGGCGTGCCAGGCCGCCGCCGGCCGCCGACCCTGGTGGCATGAGAGCTCGCCATGGACTGCCCCGTCGCCCCTCCCTCAGCACCTCGCGGGAGCCTCACAATCCCCGAGGAGGGTCGTCTCGCTCCTTCGCACCCGACTCCCGTCCGGCCCGTCCAGGCAGGCCGGCCAGGTGGGTCGGGGGCCGCCCCTCGCTCCTGCTGTGGCGACATCGCCACCTCGTGGTGGCCCTCTGCCTGGGAACCGCGGTCCTGGTGGCCCTCAGCGTGCTGCGACCCGGCCCCCAACGCGGGCAGCAGGTTCTTGTCGCCTCGCGCACGATCAGTGCCGGGGCGCTTCTCACCGACCGGGACGTCTCGATCAGCACACTTCCGATCGGAGCTCTCCCCCAGTCCCCGTTGACCTCCACGGAGCAGGCGGTGGGAAGCCGGGCGGCCATCTCCCTGGAGAAGGGCACGGTACTGACGGCCTCGATGACCAGCGGCTCCCTGGCCCAGCAGCTGGGAGACGACGAGCGACTGGTCCAGGTGGCCATCGACGTCGGCGCCGAGCTGGCCCGCCCCGGCGCACGGGTGGACATCATCGGACAGGCCTCCGAAGGATGGATACCGCCGGGGCAGAACGACGCCTCTCAGGGCGGGACGACGCAGAGTCCCGGAGAGCAGTCCGAGTCCCCCACCGCACCGAAAGACCCGGGGAACACCTCGACAACGAGTCCCACTGGAAGCCCCGACGCGCCTTCTTCACCAACCGACCAGGGATCACCAGGATTTCAGGAGTCTTCTCTGAGCATTTCCCAAGGAATACCTGTCGCGCCTTTCGAAACTCGCAGCACAGTTCTCTGTTCTGGAGCCCGAGTAGTGATGATTCAGCAGGTCGGAGAGGGTGGGCAATGGACAGGACACAAGAAAGTAACACTTATCACACTGGCTATTCCTGCAAGTAGCGCTACTCTGGTAGTTGGCGCGGCTACGAATAGCACGCTCGGCATTGCGCTGAGCCCGTAATGCCGCTGCGACGTCTTACGCGAATGATAAGACGCTCTCACTTCCAGCCCCCGATGGCGCACCCCCGGCAGACGTCTGCCCGCGCCGCTAGAAAGGATCGCCATGATTAAGGGATTCAAGGAGTTCATTGCCCAGGGCAACGCCCTCGAGCTCGCCGTCGCCGTTATCATCGGTGCCGCGTTCAAGCCGATCGTCGACGCCATTACCGACGTCATCATGACCATCCTCGGTCAGATCATCGGCCAGCCGAACTTCGACTCCGTCGGTCAGTTCAAGATCACCGCGAGTGCCACCGAGTACGTCCAGCCCGGCACGATCGTTACTGCACTGGTGAACTTCCTGCTCGTGGCCGCGGCCGTCTACTTCGCCATCGTTCTGCCGATGAACAAGCTCAAGGAGCGCCTGGCCAAGCAGAAGGCCGCCGACGAGGCCAACGAGGTCACCGACGTCGAGCTGCTCACCGAGATCCGCGACCTGCTCGCCACCAAGCGCTGAGGCCCGCAGCGATCTGAGCATCGCCTTATCGCATCACTGGAGGCCCCGCCGATCAGGAGGATCGGCGGGGCCTTCCGCTTCCTGCACCGCAGCGTCATGCGCTGCTCATGGCTGCTGGAGCTTTCGGGCGTCACGACATCCGGGGCAGAGGCCGGACGCTCGTTCCTAAGATCGCTTGCTCACCCTCAGCCCGAGCGGACGTGTTCGTTCATCGATACTCGGTGGTGTTCTGCGTGTACTGCACGAGGGTGGGTGCTACTGGAGGAGGGTGGGGGCACTTTTGGGTAGGTGGGGCATTCGTGCAGTAGGCACACCCTTGGCCAGTGGATCCCGGCCCCTCGTGGAGCAGGCCGACCCGAGGCGAGACTCAAAGCGGGGCCGGAGTCAAACCATGACCACCGGGCCCCTGCGCAGATGGCGGGCAGGGGACGGTGGGGAGGACCTGTGACGGAGGTGCCGGGCCGTGCCGCAAGAACCCCGGGCTCACTCCTGCGCGGCCTGATGTCCACAGTGCTGACATTGACGAGCCTGGCGTTGAAGCGCCCAGCGGGGATCGTTGGAATACTGCGGTTTCTCTCCGGCGTGCAGCGCCGGTACGGGGTTAATGTCAGTGCTGTGGACACCAGCGGCCCTCCAGACTTCTTCCCCTCGCCCCATCCTCGCCTCCAGGACCACCAGCCCGCCCAGAGTTCCCGCCCGAGCGAGAGTCTCAGAAGTCATGACACTCACATGTCTCAGAAGTGAGGAGACAGCACAGTACCCTGACCCCTCGACCGCGAGATCTAAGGCACGAACGCGACAGCGGCCTATGCGACCGGATTCTCGTCAGCGACGGGGTTACCCACGCGCAGCATGAGGAGCAGCCCGGTCACCAGCACATCAACGATCCCGCCATCGAAACGCCCAGTGAGAATCGTTGGAATGTTGCGGTTTGTCTTCGACGTGCAGCGCCGGTGCAGGTTGGTGTCAGCACCATGGACACCGGCGAGCCGACAGGCCTCCCCCACCGGCCCACCATCGCCTCCAGGACGATCAGCCCCAGTGAGGGGGCACGTCGCGTCGGAGGCGGGCGTCATTGGAGCCCGCACCGCCGGGGGTGGGGGCGTCGAGGCCCTCTGCGGGACCGCTGAGGGCGTCGTGCTCGTAGTCAGGCCTCGCCAGGTCCTCCGGGTTCTGACCGCGGGCCACACGCGCCTGGTCCCGGGGCGAGAGGGCCACCACTCGACGACGGCGCCGCGCACTCCCCCGCTCAGGCGTCACGCCTCTGTCTGCGGCAGGTTCCGCCTCCGTGGCCCGCCCGCGGCCCGATCCACCGGTCACGACGGCGTCATTCACTGTGCGGTTCACGCCATCACTCACGGCATCGCTTGAGGCGCCATGGTCGTTCACTGCGTCATCCAGTACCGCTCGGGCGGCTTCAGCGGGTGCGCCGCACGGCGTTGGCCAGGACCGCGTCGATCCCCGATCCGCGGCGACGCAGCGCCAGAGCGGACCGCAGCTCCTCGACTTCCCCTGCCTCGGGGAGCGGCCCACGCCGTCGGAGCGGATCCAGGCCATGAGGTCATCGAGCTGGTCGTCGGAATATGCCTGCAGCGGCAGCCCCTGGGCGATGCGGGGGCGCTCGGTGCGCTCGTGGGCCTCGGTGGCCTCGGGCTCGGGCGCCTCGGGGACGGCGCGCACCGCGTCGTCAACGCGCTCGGGCACGGCCTCCATGGCGGGGGCGGCCTCCCCCTGGCGCTCGACCAGGACGGCCAGGACGAGCTCTTCGACGGCTTTCGCCTCGGCCTCCGGGTCCACGAACACCCCGGCGGAGAAGGCCATGTGGACGCGCCACCCGCGCCGCTCAAGGCGTTCGACGCGGTGCCGGTCGCGCCGGCGCAGACTGGGCTCGCTGATGTAGTCGACGTCGTCGGTCAGGACCGCCACGAGCAGCTCGTCGGGGTAGTCGGGGTGGCCGATGGCCAGCGGGATGCGCACGCCGCCGTCGGTCCCGTAGCGGGGCACGACCGACAGGCCCTTGCGCCACAGGTGCTCGGCCAGGTCCACCAGGAGCCGGTCGGGCACCTTGCCGGCGGAGTTGCCGGACTGGGAGGAGTCCTCGGCCCGGGCCAGGACCTCACGCAGCAGGCGGGCCCCCGGGGCGCGCAGCCGGTCGCGGTCAATGTCTGCGGCCGCCAGGCAGGAGACCACCTGAGTGCTGCCCCGCGAGGCGCACAGGGCCTCGACGAGCCCCACCATGCCGCTGTGGTCCGAGACGGGCCCGAAGTTGTGGATGGTGCGCCCGTGCGGGGTCTTGGCGTAACCCACCGAGATGATGATGTGGTCGCGCTGCAGGGCGCGGGCCTCGGCCAGCTCGACGACGGTGAAGGGCTCTGCCGCCCCGGGGGCGAAGAACTCCTCCAGTGCGGGGGCGCCGGCGGCCGCCCGGGTGATGGCCGAGCGCAGAGCGTCGGCGTGCAGCCGGTTGAGGGCGATGACGGCCAGGGACTCCTCGGGACGGGTCAGGGCGCGGTCGATGACCATAGTCGACGACGCGGGAGACCTCGGCCTCCACTGTCTCGACTGCCGTCTGCCCGGGGCCGGCATGCCCCGCCCGTCCACGAGCTCCAGGGTCAGGGAGGTGTCCCCCGGCGGGGAGGGCACGGCCTCGACGACCCCTCGTAGCCGTTGGCCGCCAGGAAGGAGGCGATGCCGGCGTCGAGGCTGTTGCGGGCGGTCGGCAGAGTCCGCGAGGGCAGGAGCGGGCCGAGCTCGGCGGCCAGGCCGGTCGTGGCGCGCCGGGAGTCGCCGACGACGAGCACCTGCTCGGCGCGCACGAAGGCGGGCAGCACCTGCGGACGGGCATGGGCGTGGAGGCGTCCAACACAGCCAGGTCCACTCACCGCGGTGGGCGAGAAGATCTGGGGCACGAGTGTGGGCGGGACGATCCAGATCGGCCGGGCCAGCAGGGCCATGGGTGGGCGTCGATGATCTCCCGCAGCGGGACGCCGTCCTCGCGGGCCAGGGCGATGTACAGGGCGCGGGCGTCGGCCTTGTCCTGCTCGACGGCGGCCCGCACCCGCCGGGCGCAGGCCTGGGCCACGGGGCCCGACAGGGACCGCGTGTGGGCGGCGTCGAGCTCGCGCAGCGAGACGGCCATGGGACAGGGCGCGCGCGTCGAGACCGCCGAGGTCGGGGTCGGCGGCGAGGGTCTGCGCCAGCAGGGAGGACCACCAGCAGTAGGTGAGCTCGGGCTCGAGCTGGTCCACCTCGACGCCGCGGGCGGCCATGTCGGCCACAAAGTCGTTCAGCCCCAAGCTCTCGAGCTCGGTGCGGATGCGGTTGACCTCGGGGAGCTTCTGGGCGGTGAGGTCGTCGGCGGCCAGGGAGCGGGTCAGCTCCAGGAGATCCTCCAGGGGCATCTCCATGAGCACCGGGAGTCCTGGGCGCGCCCCAGCAGCGGCTGTACCTCGGCCACGGCGCCGCGGGCTCGGCCGGCGGTGCGCCGCATCTCGTCCAGGCCCTGGGGCAGGCGGGGCCAGCCGCCGTCGGGGTCGTGACGGCGCCACACCTCGCGGCGGCGCTGGACCTTGACCAGCTCGGCGTGCAGGTCATCGACGACGCGGCCCGGCCGCACCAGGTCATTGGCCTGGCAGCGCCAAGCGCCGGCGCCGTGAGCCGTCCATGTGGATGCCCCGCTCGTCGCGCCAGCGCTTGGAGGCGGTGGCGATGACCATGTCGGCGGCGGAGCGCTCGAAGACCTCGGGCAGGAAGACGTCCAGGGACTCGCGCACACCGTCGAACATGTCGAGCTGCTCGATCCACTGGCCCAGGTTGCGGGCCCGGCTCAGGCCGGTGGTGCGGGCGACCACGGCCGTGTGCTCCTGGATGGTGGGCAGCAGGTCGTTGGCCAGGGCACGCAGGTGGACGAGCGCGTCGGTGGCCTCGTCCATGTCCTCCACCGGGATCCCGTTCCAGGCGCTGGAGGAGACCTCCGGGGTGAACAGCCCCAGGGCGTGCCCGCGGCGCAGGAGGGTCAGGGCCTGCCTCGGCCGTCCTCGTCGAGGCGACCCAGGTGCTCGGGGTCGATGCGGGCCCGGGTGGTGGCCCGGTCGCGGCGGCTGGTGAGCTCGGCGAGCTTCTGCAGCGCCTCGTAGGCGGAGACCGACCAGGGCTCGCGGGACCGGTGCAGGGCGCGCACGTAGCGGTCCAGGCGGGAGCGCACCGAGGTGAGACGGTCCCGCATGGAGATGATCCCGGCGACGTCGAGCTGGGGCGGCTGGACGCCCAGACTCTCGCGGATGCCCTCGGAGGCGTGCTGGCGCCAGGCGGCGTCCTCGGTGAGGTCCAGGACCATGGATCCCAGGCCCTCCTCGCGCAGGGCGGCCGCAACGGCATGCCCGTCGGCGCTGGTGGCGGGCACGTGCAGCACGGTGCGTCCGGAGGCGGCGGCGTCGGCGAAGACGGCGGCCAGGGTGCCGGCGACGTCGGAACCGGGGGGTGCGTCGATGAGGAAGCTCGCCCCGGTGCCCACCGCCTCGATGACGTCGAGCTGGGCGGGTTCCAGATCACCCACGCCGCGCTCGGCGCCGGGGACGCGATCAGTGGGGACAGCGGGGGGCAGCTCGACGCTGAGGGCCTCGCGGGCGCCCTCGTCCCCGGCGATGGCGGCGACCAGGGCGGAGGTGCGTGAGCGCTCCAGGACGGCGTCGAAGTCCTCCACCAGGGCCTGACCGGGTGGACGAAGGCGCCGACGACGAGCCGCTCATGGATCTCGAAGCCGGGTAGGAACTGCCGGCCCAAGGCGCCGATGCGGGCCAGGGCCGCGCGCGGTGTGAAGCCCGCCGAGGACAGGGCGGCGCGGGCGATGTCCCCGATGTCGGTGGTGCACTGGTAGCGGCGCAGGGCGCGGGTGAGGACCAGGGCTGACCTCGATGGTGGGGTCCAGGGTGAGGGTGGCGTCCGCGGTGGCGGTGGTCAGGCGCACGGGGCGCAGCAGGACCGGCGCGTTAACCGTGCGCACGCGCGGGGCCGAGGGAGCCTCGGGTACGGTCAGGCCGGCGGCGGCCAGGGCGTTGCGGGCGGCGTGCTCGGCAGCGATGCGCCTCGACGTGCGGGATCTGGGCGGTCAGGTCCGCCTCCGGTGAGGCGCCGTCGGCCAGGTGGATGCTGCCGTCGTCCTCACCGTCCTCGGGGACCGTCTCATTCCAGGTGGCCACCCCAATGGCCAGGTAGACCGGGGCGACGCCGAACTGGCGGGCCAGGACGTCAGTGCGCGCCGAGACCTCGCGCAGGGACTGGCGAGCCTCGCCCAGGGCGTTGCGCTCGCGCACGATGCTGGACAGGTTGGTGGGGCGGCCTGCGTAGAGCTGAGCCAGGCCGGAGGGGTGTGCTGCGGTGAGGTCGACGACGCCGTCGAGCAGGGTGATGTCATCCAGGCTGGCGACGCCCCCCAGGTCCACGAGCTGGCTGCGCCAGGTGGACAGGGCCGTGTCAATGCGCTCGCGCCGCTCGACGTCCGCCGCGCTCAGCGGGGTGCTGGCGCGGGGCGCGCGGGGGCGGGGGTGCCGGCGCAGGGGCGGACTCAGGCTGACGCGGCGCCGCGGCCACAGCCCCCAGATCCGCGGCGAAACGCCGTCGGCTCGCGGTTTGATCCGAGCCGGCCGAGGATCGGGCTCCCTTGTGTTCTTCCTCCCGCAGGGCAGCATCGCGCCGTTTGCGGCCGAAGGAGAAGAACGAAGGCGTCATACGCTCAAGATATAGGCCGATCGACCCTTGGGCGTGGAGACGCACCGCGGCGTGGCACGCCCCATGGGCCGGCGGCGATACGGGCCGGCCGGCATCGGCCGCAGCGCAGTGCGTCTGCGCCCTCATCCAGACGAGCCCTGGTGGAACTCATCGAGCCGGCCCGGCAGCGAGGCTTGCCGAACTGACCCGGTGGTGTCAGTGCCCTCGATTGGATTCGAACCAACGACACCCGCTTTAGGAGAGCGGTGCTCTATCCCCTGAGCTACGAGGGCCTGAGGGGAAGACTACCAGCGGATCGACCCGCCCATGACCACTCGGGCCGCGGGGTGGCGCCGCGGCGAGCAACGATGGGCTCGCCGCGACGGACGGGGCCTCAGGCCCGGCCCCACGGGGTGGAGGTGCGCGAGGTGCGCCGCCCCCTGGCGTGGTGCGTGGGGGCCACCAGCACGGGGCAGGAGGCGTGGGACAGGACGGCCTGGCTGGTGGAGCCCAGCAGGAGCCCGGAGAAGCCACCGCGTCCACGCGAGCCGACGACGATGAGGTCCACGGCGGTGGAGAACTCGGCCAGGAGCTCGGCCGGATTTCCGTCCAGGGCGTGGCGGCGCACCGTGACGCCTTCATGGCCCTCGAGGGCCTCATTGATGGCGCGGTCGAGTCCGGAGCGGACGTCGGCCAGGACCTGCTCACGGTCGACCGCGGCAGGCAGCCAGGCCAGCGCCCCGGCACCGGAGGCCATCGGCACCGCGGCGATGGCGGTGAGCTCGGCACCCCACGCCTCCGCTTCGGTCACAGCCCACTTGAGGGCCCGGCGAGCCGAGGAGGAGCCGTCGACCCCGACGACGATGCGCCGCACCGGCGTGTAGTCGGCGCCCTCGTTGTGCCGGGGAACGACAACGGCCGGGCAGTGGCTGTGCGCAGGCAGGGCCGAGGAGACGGTTCCCAGGAGCCGGTCGGCAAAGCCACCGCCGCCTCGGGTGCCGACGACGGCCAGAGCCGCCTCCTCGGAGAGGTCGACGAGAACCCCGGCGGGGTCCCCGGTCTCCAGGGAGGAGGTGACGGTGACTCCGGCCTTCTTGACGCGCTCAACGGCCTCGTCAATGACGGCCTGGGCACCGGACCTGATGGCTGAGTCGTCGAGCGCTGCGTAGCCACCGTCAAGGGAAGCAGTGGTGAAGGAAGGCAGGGAGTAGGCGCACAGGATGTGAACACGCCAGCCCTGGCACTCAGCGCGTGCCACAGCCCAGTCCACTGCCGCCAGGGACTCCGGTGAACCATCGACTCCGACGAGGACGACGTTGTCATCAGTCATGGGATCTGCCCTTTCTCGAGATCACGGTCTACGACCCATGGAACATTCTGCCCCGAAAAGGTGTGTGTGGACCACCACATGAGGAGGTTTTCCTCGCTTCGCCCCCAGGAAGCGCCTCGACGGCCGACTCCAGCCCTCCTCCCGACACGCCGTGAGGGGTGAGCGCCAGATGGCGCTCACCCTCACGGTGAGGATTTCAGCGTCTGGGATCAGCCGACGCGGACGAAGCTCGGGGAGCCCCAGATCTCGCGGTAGACCACACCGGTGGACTCGTCACCGGCGTCGATGACCTTGCCGTCACCAGCGTAGATGCCGACGTGACCGGGCCAGGTGACGAGGTCGCCAGGCTGGGCCTCAGAGGCGGACACCTGGGTACCGGCCACGGCCTGCTCGCCGGAGGTGCGGGGCAGGCTGATGCCGACCTGGGCGTACACGTAGGAGGTGAAGCCGGAGCAGTCGAAGGCGCTCGGGCCGGAGGCGCCCCACACGTAGGGGGCACCCACGTACTGCATGGCGATGGCCACGACAGAGGAGTTGGCGGTGCCGGTCGGCGCGGCGGCCGCCGGGGTGGCCTGAGTGTCAGCGGCAGCGGCGTCAGTGCCCTGGTTCGCAGCAGCCGGGGCGGCGGCCTCGGAGGAGTTCTGCTCAGCCTGAGCAGCGGGGGCCTCGGGGGCGGCGGGCGCCTGAGGAGCCGCAGGAGCGGGGCGACAGCCTCCACCTCGGGGGCGGCCTCGGTGACCCAGCTCGCCTGGGAGATGGTGACCTGCTGGCGGGCAGCCAGGGCCTCGCGGGCGTTGGCGGCGAAGATGCCGACCCCGGGGTCACGCCGGAAGCCTCGATGGTGCCGGAGGAGGTGACCTCGGTGTGGCCGGCGGCGTTGGCTCCCGAAGCGATCATGGTCAGGGCGAGGCCGGACGAAGCGGCGACTGCCAGACCGCGGCGCGCGGTGGGAGCAAAGTCATCCAGTGGGGTAAGGGCGCGGGTGGCTTTGCGGTGACGTGCGGTGGTGCGTGAGGACATGAATGCTTTCTCCTGTTGAGCCGACGAGGTGAGCTGTCGGGTTCGGACTGGAGACGTCCGGCCCGCAGATGCGGGCTTCACCCCAAGGCCGCTTCGGCTGTTCGCCTGGGCGACCGATAGTTGGTTCCCCCGTTCCTGCCACTTGAGTTGTTGGTTCCACGTGCCTCAGACCGAGTGGCAGGACTAAGCCCCGATCCGAGACGTCGCCGAGACGGTTGTCTGCGGCAACGACCTGAACGCTACATGACAGACGCACGCTTCGTCACGGCCAGTTGTCACACACTGTTGTGAGCCGAAGCACTATGAAGCGCTTCTCGCTTTTATCCATATTGACCCAGGGACCTCAGTCCATCGGCACACTCGCAGGCGAAACCAGAAATGCGCGAGGTTCCGCGGAAAAATTGCGCCCTCATCGTCGAGATCCCGCCATAGCCCTCTGTCCCAGCGCCTGAGGGACCTCACAGAGGGGGCCTTCAGCAGGCCGTCAGCCGGACCGCGAGACAGCCCCTCGCATCTCATCTAACGAGACGAGAAACACTCCTCGAACCCCCTGCCTGCACAGGGTGTTTTCAGGCTCCCTTGAGGGTCTTGGCAGACAGGCTGAGCGCCGTCGTTCAGCGCTGCACGAAGAGGTGGCGGGCGACGTCGTCGGCCAGCACCACGGGGTCACCGGAGGGCCCGACGAGCCTCACCCCGCCGGCACTGACACGCAGCTCGACCTCAGCCCCGGCGACGATCTGGGCGTCCTCGAGGCCGGCGATGATCTCCGCGTCGGCCTGAATCGGCTCCCCGATGCGGCTGACGACGGCCGTGGTGGTCTCGCGTCCGGCGAAGCGGTCCACACTGACCTCGTCGGCGGAGGGCCTCGGGTGCTCCGCGGTCCGCGGCGGGACGGGGTTGCCGAAGGGGTCGGTGGAGACGTCGTCGAGGATGTCAGCGAGGCGCTCCTCGACCTGCTCGCTCATGACGTGCTCCCAGCGGCAGGCCTCGTCGTGGACGAATCGGCGCTCGATGCCGATGACGTCCAGGAGCAGTCTTTCTGCGAGCCGGTGCTTGCGGATCACGTCGGTGGCGCGCCTGCGCCCCTCATCGGTGAGCTCCAGGGAGCGATCCTCGGCGACCTTGATGAGACCGTCACGCTCCATGCGCGCCACCGTCTGGGAGACCGTGGGGCCCGAGTGGTCGAGACGCTCGACGATGCGGGCACGCAGCGGGGGAACACCGTCCTCCTCAAGCTCATAGACGGTCTTGAGGTACATCTCGGTGGTGTCGATCAACTCGGTCATGGGGTGGGCTCCTGCTTGAGGTGGGTTACCGCGGACATTCGATGCCTTCGGAAGGGCTCGCTCACCGAACCGCGTTCCCCGCAAGGATAGGCGTCACCCTGTGATGTGGGCCAGTACCACCTGAAAGCGCGCCGATCCTCGGCTGGGGAGGACTCCCCAGTGCCGGGGAGATGCGCCATGGGTAGCGTACGTATTACTCGTTGTGAGCTCGGTGCGGTCCGGTCGTGCGATGTGAAGCGGCGTCTGGCGGGTGTCAGTCGGCGCTAGCCGGCGTCGTCGGCATGGGTCTGCTGCGGGGACTGCGGCGGCTTCGGTGGTTTCGGCGACTTAGGCGCGGCCCGGAGGTAGGGGCGGGTGGAGGAGTAGTGCAGGGACAGGTTCCAGTGCCTGTAGCTCCAAGCGGCGGCCACCAGCGCAGTGAGGACAGCGCTCATGCCGCCAACCGCGATCGCGATGCGCGGCCCCCAGGCGTCGGCCACCCAGCCGATGAGCGGGGAGCCGAGCGGCGTCGACCCCAGGAAGAACATCATGTAGATACTCAGGACCCGCCCCCGCATGGACGGCTCGGTGGTCATCTGCACGGTCTGGTTGGCGCTGGTCAGGAGGGTCAGGACGCACAGGCCCACCGGAACCGTCATGACCGTGAAGGTCGGGTAGGTGGGCATGGCGGCCAGCAGGAGGGTGAACACCCCCAGGGCGAGGGTTGCCACCACGACGGTGCGGGGGCGGGGGTTGCGCCGTCGGGCCGCCCACAGGGCCCCGGAGAGGGAGCCGACGGCGAAGACCGAGGAGACGGTGCCGTAGGCGTCGGACTCCAGGTGGAAGACGGTGCGCACCATCGCGGCCATGGTGACCTGGAAGTTGAGGGTGAGCATGGAGACGACGGCGACCACGGCGATGATGACGACGAGGTCGGTGCGGCCGCGCAGGTAGGTCAGGCCCTCGCGGAGCTGGCCGGCGGCGCGGCGGGCGCGCGGCATGTCCACCAGCTCACTCACGCGCATGGCGACCAGCGCCACGGCCGGGAAGACGAAGGTGGCGGCGTTGACGGCGAAGACCCAGCCGGCGCCGACCCAGGTGATGACGACGCCGGCGAGGGCCGGCCCCAGGAGGCGCGCGGCGTTGAAGGAGGCCGAGTTGAGGCCCACGGCGTTGGACAGGTGCTCGGCGGGAACCATCCGCGCCACGAAGGTCTGGCGGGCGGGGGCGTCGTAGGCGACGGCGACGCCGGTGAGGAAGGCGGCCAAGTAGACGTGCCACAGGCGGGCGGTGCCGGCCAGGACGTCGAGGGCGAGGACGGCGGAAACCAGGCCCATGGCGCTCTGGGTGAGGATGAGGAACTTGCGCTGGTCGACCCGGTCGGCGACGAGGCCGGCATGGGCGGACAGCAGCAGCATCGGGAGGAACTGCAGGGCCGTGGTCAGGCCGGTGGCGGAGGCGGAGTCGTCGGTGAGGACGCGCAGCACCAGCCAGTCCTGAGCCACGCGCTGCATCCAGGTCCCGGTGTTGGCCACGAGGGCGGACAGGAACCAGATTCGGTAGTTGTGGAATCTCAAGGAGGCGAAGATGCCACCGCCGGGGCGGCGCGGTGAGGTCATGCGGGTCATGTCCTGACGTGGTGACGACGTGGGGCGGGCAAGGAGCGCCCGTGCGGTGCCGGACGGCGCCGCCCACGCGCCGTCCGGCCCTTCCTCAGGAGACCCCGAGGATCGCCTTAATGGGCGCGAGGGTGAAGTAGACAACGAACATCGCGCAGGCCACCCACATGAGCGGGTGGATCTTCCGTGCCCGGCCCTGAGCGACCTCGATGACCAGGTAGGACACGAAGCCGGCCCCGATCCCGTTGGTGATCGAGTAGGAGAAGGGCATCATGATGATGGTCAGGAAGGCCGGCAGGGCGATCTCCGGGGACTTCCAGTCGATGTCGGTCACCTGCATCATCATGAGGAAACCGACCACGACGAGTGCCGGGGTGGCCGCCTCGTAGGGGACCATCTTGACCAGCGGCGCGAAGAACATGGACAGGGCGAACATGCAGCCGGTGACCACGGAGGCCAGGCCCGTGCGGGCCCCCTCCCCCACGCCCGCGGCGGACTCCACGTAGGAGGTGTTGGAGGACACGCCCCCGACACCACCGGCAATGGCGGCCAGGGAGTCGACGACGAGGATCTCGCGCGTCTTGGGCGGGTTGCCGTGCTCGTCGAGCAGGTCGCCCTCGGCGCCGATGGCGACCATGGTGCCCATCGTGTCGAAGAAGTCGGCCAGCAGCAGGGAGAAGACCAGGAGAATCACCGAGACGATCCCGACCTTGTGCACACTGCCCAGCAGGCTGAAGTGGCCCAGCGTCGACAGGCTCGGCACGTCCACCGGGAAGCCGTCCAGGCGCGGCTCGGACAGGGACCAGCCGGTGAGGTTGTCGGGGCCGGGCATCGTCTCGTCATTGTAGGGGCCCAGGTGGGTGACGGCGTCGATGATGATGGCCAGGACCGTGGCCGAGGCGATGCCGATGAGGATGGCGCCGCGGACCTTGCGCACGTGGAGCACCACCATGAGGAAGAGCCCGAAGAGGAAGACGAGGACCGGCCAGCCCTGGAGGGAGCCGCCCAGGCCCAGCTCCAGGGGGGTGCCTCCGCGGCGCACCATCTTGGCGTCCACCAGGCCGATGAGCGCGATGAACAGGCCGATGCCCACGGAGATCGCGGTCTTTAGCTGGTCGGGGACGGCTTTGAAGACGGCCTCCCGGAAACCGGTGAGCACGAGGACGAGGATGATGATGCCCTCGATGACGATGAGGCCCATGGCGTCGGCGTAGGTCATGCCTTGGGTGCCCACGAGGGTGTAGGCGACCATCGCGTTGATCCCCAGGCCCGCGGCCAGGGCCATCGGGTAGTTGGCGACGACGCCCATGAGGATCGTCATGACCGCGGCGACGAAGGCGGTGCCGGCGGCGAGCTGGGCCTCGGTTCCCGGGGGGCTCGCCTTGGACAGGATCGCGGGGTTGAGGACGAGGATGTAGCTCATCGAGAAGAAGGTGACGATGCCGCCACGGATTTCTCGGGAGATGCTCGAACCGCGTTCAGTGATGTGGAAGAACCGATCCAGTCGAGAGACCTGACTGGGCGAGGACGAAGATGAGGCCTTCGTCGAGGTACGTGTGCTCACGGCGGCATTCTTCCAGATCATCACGCGCTGAGCGAAACTGAGCGCTGCCGTCATCGTTGCCGCCGGCGCTCGCCCCATCGCTTAGACCCCGGAATTACTGTCACACCCTCGTGGAAGGATGGTCGGTGAGACCGGATGGGAGCAGGTGATGGCCGTGACCGAGGCAGCAGAGGACCCGGCCGCCGCGGCAGGTCCGCGCGAGCCGGGCTGGGAGGGATTCTCCTCGGCCACCCGCACCTGGTTCCTCGACGCCTTCCCCACCGGTCCCACCCCGGTGCAGGAGCGGGCCTGGGCCACGATCGGCCGGGGTGAGAACGCCCTGGTCATCGCCCCCACCGGCTCGGGCAAGACGCTCGCGTCCTTCCTGTCCGCCATCGACCGCCTAGGACAGGAGCCGGCCGCGGAGGAGCAGGGGAACGCGGCGGCGCCAGGGGGCGCGCAGGGCGGGGCCGACGGCGTGAGGGTCCTCTACATCTCCCCGCTCAAGGCGCTGGGAGCGGACGTGGAGCGCAACCTGCACCCGGCCGCTGGCGGGAATCGCGCCGTCGGCCCCACCCGCCCGATCTCGGTGGGGTGCGCTCGGGGACACGCCCGCGCGGGAGCGTCGTCGGCTGCGCAGCCACCCGCCCAGCATCCTCATTACGACGCCGGAGTCGCTCTACCTCATGCTCACCAGCGCCGTGCGGGAGACGCTGCGGACAGTGGAGACGGTCATCGTCGACGAGATCCACTCCTTCGCCGGTTCCAAGCGCGGCACGCACCTGGCCGTGTCCCTGGAGCGGCTCGATGACCTCTTGGGGCGGCCGGCGCAGCGCATCGGCCTGTCCGCCACCGCATCGCCGCCGGAGGAGGTCGCCCGCTTCCTCGGCGGGCCGCACCCGGTGACGATCATCTCCGACGACGGCCGGGCGGCGCCGGAGGTCACAGTGTCCGTTCCGGTGGAGAACATGGCCCGCATCCCGGCGATCTCGGACCGCCGCACCCGGATGGAACGGGCCCTGGCAGCCCCCGCGAGCGCGGGTGGCGGACGCGGCTCCCAGCCCTCCGGGCTCGGACGGGCGGGGTCCTCGCAAGCCTGGCGCTCCGATAAGGCGCTGGGTCGAGCCATGGCGGCGGGGCGGGCTGACGAACCCGGTGCGGGGGTGCCCGCCCGGGTGTCGGCCTCGATCTGGCCGCACCTTGAGAACGCGATCCTCGACCAGGTCCTGGCCCACCGCACGACGTTGGTCTTCGTCAACTCCCGGGGCGCCTGCGAGCGGCTCACCGCGCACCTCAACGAGGCCTACGCCGCGCGTCTCGGGGCGGTGGCACCGGCGCCGCGGGCGCCGGTTCACCGGGAGTCCTGGGAGATGGGAACCGGTTCGCACTCCGAGCCCCTGGCGGCGGGCGCCCCGGTGATCGCCAAGGCACACCACGGGTCAGTCTCAGGAACAGCGTCTGGGCGTGGAGCGGGAGCTGGCCGCGGGCGAGCTGAGGTGCGTGGTGGCCACGGCCTCCCTCGAGCTCGGCATCGACATCGGCTCGGTCGACCTCGTGCTCCAGGTGGCGCCGCCCCCGTCGGTCGCGGCGGGCCTGCAGCGGGTGGGGCGCGCCGACCACCGGGTGGGCGGGCGGCCGCGCGGCGTCATCTACCCCGTGGAGCGCACTCACCTGGTGGACGCCGTCGTCGCCGCCGAGGGGATGCGTGCCGGGGCGATCGAGCGCACCGAGCTGGTGTCCAACGCACTGGACGTGCTGGCCCAGCAGACGGTTGCCGCGGTGAGTGTGACGGAGGGACTGACGGCCGAGGCCTGGTTCACCACCGTCAGGCGGGCAGCCCCCTACTCCTCGCTGCCGCGCCCGGCCTTCGACTCGGTCCTGGAGCTGCTGGCCGGCGGCTTCGCCTCGGCGGATCTGACGGACTTCTCGCCGCGGATCGTGTGGGACCGCGCCACCGGTGAGCTCAGTGCCCGGCCCAGCACGCAGCGGCTGGCGGTGGCCTCCTCGGGAACGATCCCGGACCGGGGCATGTTCCCCGTCGTCCTGCCCGAGGGGGCGCAGGATGCCGGGCGGCGGCGGGTCGGGGAGCTCGACGAGGAGATGGTGCACGAGTCCAGCCCGGGCGACATCATCACGCTGGGGACGTCGAGCTGGCGGATCCGCCAGATCACGGGGGACCGCGTCGTCGTCGACCCGGCCGAGGGGCGCAGCGCCCGCCTGCCGTTCTGGAAGGGCGAGGGCTGGGCAGGCCTGCGGCCACCGGGCTCGCCAAGGGCGTCTTCCTGCGTGAGGCGCAGAGCTCCTTGCCGTCGGAGGCGGGAGCCGGGGAGTCGGAGGGCGAGCGGGCACTGCGGCAGCGGCTCACGGAGGCGGGGCTGGACGCTCATGCCCGCAGCAACCTGTTGGCGCTGCTGCGCGAGCAGTACCGAGCCACCAGCGCCCTGCCGACCGATGAGACCCTGGTCCTGGAGCGCTATGAGGACGAGTCCGGCAGCTGGCGGATCATCGTCCACAGCACGCTGGGTCGGTGCGTCCACGAGCCCTGGGCGATGGCGATCCGGGAGCGGGTGCACCAGGTGCTGGGGGTGCGCCCGCAGATCATCGTGGCCGACGACGGCATCGTCCTGCAGATCCCGCCGGTTGAGGGCGACCTCCCGGGGGCCGGGCTCATCACCTTCGACGCCGCGGAGATCTCCTCCCTGGTGCGCAGCCGGATCGAGACGACGGCGCTGTTCGCGGCCCGGTTCCGCGAGTGCGCAGCCCGCGCCCTGCTCATGCCCGCCGCCCGCCCGGGGCGCCGCACGCCGTTGTGGCTGCAGCGGGTCAAAGCCGGACAGCTGCTCGAGGCCTCCCGCCAGTTCCGGGACTTCCCCGTCAGCGTGGAGGCGGCGCGCGAGTGCCTCCAGCAGTACTACGACCTGCCCGCGCTCACCGACCTCATGGAGCGTCTCGCCTCCGGCCGGGTGCGCGTCGTCGAGGCCATCACCACTGAGCCGTCGCCCTTCGCCCACCCGCTGCTGTTCGGGTACGCGAGCACCCTGATCTACCAGGAGGACCTGCCCCACGCCGAGCGCCGGGCCCAACTGCTCTCCCTGGACCCCAAGGCGCTCGATGCCCTGCTGGGCAACGCCGGCATCGCGGACCTGCTCGACGACGAGGTCCTGGCCCAGGTGGAGGCCGAGCTCCAGCACCTGGGCCCCCGGCAGGCGGGTACGCGCCGACGCCGAGGCGATCGCCGATCTTCTGCGTGAGCTGGGACCGTTGAGCGCGGCCGAGCTGGCTGAGCGGTGCACCGACGTCTGCGGGCGGGTCCCGGGGAAGGACGGGCAAGGCGACGGCGCGGACGGGGCCTGCGACGGCTTCGAGGGCGCGGACAAGCACTCAGCCGAGCGGGAGGTCGATCGAGCGCTCGCCGAGCTGGCCAGGTCTCGCCGAGCCGCCGCAGTGCAGGTCGGCGGGCGAGAGCTGTGGGCCCGGGTCGAGGACGCCTCGGCTCTGCAACGGGCCCTGGGCGTGGAGGTCCCCGACTGGGCGCTGGAGCGGGCCGGGGCCGGTGGCGCGGTCAAGCGGAGGGCGGCGGCCCGCTCGCCGCTGAACGACCTGCTTCTGCGCTACGCGCGCACCCACACGACCGTGACACCGCAGCGCGTGGCGCAGGCCTTCGGGCTGGGGGCGGCGGTGGCGGAAGGAGCCCCTGGCCGAGCTGGCTGGGGACGGCTCGCTCGTGGACCTGGGTGCGGCGGAGTGGATGGAGCCGACGGTCCTCGCCCGGGTGCGCCACCGCTCCCTGGACCGGGCGCGGGCCGCCGTCGCACCAGTGCCACCCACGGCTCTCCAGCGTCTCGTGCTGGAGCGGGCGGGCCTGGATGAGCCGGGCGGCAGCGTCGACGCCCTGGCGGAGGCCCTGGCGGCGCTGGAGGGCGTGTGGCTGCCGGCCGGCCTGTGGGAGTCGGTGGTGCTGCCCGCGCGCGTGGTCGACTACCGGCCGGCCATGCTCGATGAGCTCATCACCGCCGGGGAGGTCATCTGGCGGGCGCGACCCATCGGCGACGCCGCGTCCCGGTCCGATGCGGCCAGGGTGAGGAACGGGGCCGCGGACGTCCCCGCTCCAGGCGAGATCGCCTTCTTCCCCACGGATTCCGCCCTGGCGCCGGTCGCCCGAGAGGCAATCGCGCTGGGCGAGCCGGAGGCAGCGGAGAGCCGGGAGACGGGAGTCACTGAGGAGGAGCTCTGGAGGCTGGTTCGTGAGGGGGCCGCCACGGGCCGCTCCTTCGAACCGGTGCGCCGGGCACTGGTGCCCGCGGCCAGGACACGTACCGCCCCGCCCTCACGGCGAGTGCGCAGCCGCCGGGGCCGTCGCCTCATGATGGGGATACCGAGCGCTGGGGAGGTGACGGCGGCCGGGCGGCTGTCCTCCGTGGTGGGCTCCACCTCCTGGGTGAGGCTGTCTTCCACCTCGGCGGGCGATGAGGAGCGGGCGATCGCGGAGGTGGAGTCACTGCTGGACCGCTACGGGGTCGTCTCCCGCGACCTCGCCCTGACCTTCGGCGGCGCGGGAGGGCTCGGGCCGCTCATGCCGGTGCTGCGGCGCATGGAGGAGACCGGGGTGGTTCTGCGTGGCAGTTTCATTGAGGGCCTGGGGCCGGCGCAGTTCGCCGAGCGGGAGAGCGTTGACCGGCTGCGGTCCCTCAGCCACGACCCCCGCCGGCGCGGCGGCGACACCGGCCGTGCTCGATCTCAAGGACCCGGCCTGTCTCGTCGGGCGCGGGGTGCCGTGGCCTGAGCCGGTACTGCCCGCAGGCCTCGGTGAGCCGTCCGGGGTCCACGGTGAGGAGACGAGTGGTCCGCCGGTCCGGCGCCAGGGGGCGAGCGTCGTCGTGCTGGGTGGTGCCCCGGTGCTCTACGCCTCAGAGAACCTCAAGGTCCTCATCTCCTACACGTCCGCGCGCGAGGAGCTGGCACGCGCCCTGACCGCGCTGGCGGCCGACAGGCAGGCGATGTTCGCGCGCCAGGGGACCGCCGCAATCAGGCGCCGCACAGTGGTGGAGTCCCTCAACGGGGTCACCGCGCTGGAGCCCACCGTGAGCGACCTCCTGCGTGAGGCCGGTTTCGTACGCGACCCCAGGGGGATGCGGCTCGCCGTCGGCCCCTCCGGAGCCACCTGGCGATGAGCGGGCCGGCCCTTCACCGGTGACAGAAGCCGGCCCATGGTGCGCTCCACGCGTCCACAATGAGGACATGGCCGATCCGCACCCCGTCACCGGAGCGTTCTTCGATTCCCCGGTCCCTCCCGGGACCGGGTGGCCCGAGGATCCCGCTACTGCTGCCACACCCGTGGCCCGATCGGCCGCCGATGTGGCGCGCCTGGCCGACTCGTCGTCGGAACTGTCCGCGCTTGATGCCCAGGTCACGGTGTGCCGTGCCTGCGACCGGCTCGTGGCCTGGCGTGAGGAGGTGGCCCGGACCGGCCGTCGCGCCTCCTTCGCCCATGAGCCGTACTGGGGGCGACCGGTGGCGAGTGTCGGGTCGGCGGATGCCCGCATCTACGTCGTCGGGCTGGCACCCGCGGCCAATGGGGCGAACCGCACCGGCCGCATGTTCACGGGGGACCGCTCCGGGGACTGGCTGTGGGCAGCCTTCCACCGGGCGGGCCTGGCGACGTCCCCCACCTCGACGGCGGCAGGTGACGGGCAGCGGCTCGTCGGGGCGCGCATGGGCGCCGCCGTGCGTTGCGCCCCGCCCGCCAACAAGCCGACGGCCGTCGAGCGCGCCACCTGCGCCCCGTGGCTCGCCCGCGAGATCGCCCTCATGCCTGAGATCAGGGTGCTGCTGGCGCTGGGCGGGATCGGATGGGGCGCGGTGCTGCGAGTCACCCGCGAGGCCGGATGGACTCTCCCCGCCCCCAGCCGCGCTTCGGCCACGGGGCGACGGCGGAGCTGACGACGCCCGATGGCAGGGAGGTGACACTGCTCGGCAGCTACCACCCCAGCCAGCAGAACACCTTCACCGGTCGGCTCACCGAGGCGATGCTCGATGACGTGCTGGAGGCCGCCAAGCGCCTCGCTGAGACATGATGACGAACTGCGGCTGACACGCAATCAGGAGCGGTTGGGAGGATGGCCTCGAGCTCGGCGAGGGTCCGCGGCGACTGCTCCGCGGGAGAGTCGGTCGCGGCGTTTTCGGTGTCGTCGGTAGCCTCGTCGCCCTGGGGCATGTCGATCCCGAGGGCCAGGGACAGGCCGGCGACGGCGGCGCGGGCCGAGGCGGCCCGCTCGCTGGGGGTGTCGCTGGACTCGCCGCTGGCGGGGGCCGATGAGGGCGGCTCCGCGGTTGCCTCGAGAGGCTCGGCGGTTCTCGCTGCATCGGGGGCTGAGGAGGCCGACGCCGCGGCGGTCGCCCGCTCGAGCTCTCCCAGGTCGAGCCCCACCAGGCGGCTGCTGCGCTCCTCGGAGGCTTCCTCCGGCGAGTCGGCCGTGCGACGGCGGCGCGTCGAGGAGGCCGCGCGGCGGAGCGCTTCGCGGCGGGCTTCTGCTCGGACGTGGCGGACTTCTTGCCGGTCTTCGTCCCGGGCTCCTCCGTCTGCTCCTCGGCCCCGGGCGCAGTGGCATCCGTGCCGGCGGCGCCGTCCTCGGCTTGAGCCTCCAGGGCGTCAGAGTCGGTGGTGGTCTTCGCGGCGTCGGCCGAGCCGTCGGCCTCCTGAGCAGGCGACTCCGCACCGGCTCCCCCGACCGGATGCGTCTGCCACGTCCTCGGCGGGAGGGCACCACCCGGCTCGGCGTCGACGTCGTCGCCCCTGCTCGGCGGCGAGCTCGGCGATACTGCGGCCCTCACGCAGGTCGAGCCCGTTGGTGCTCAGCGGCACCATGAGGTGGTCGTCGACCCGCGAGGGGTTGATGGGCCACTCCGGACCCTGGTCGGGCAGATCGGTCTCGGAGTGGGCCCCGCAACCGTGGTCCAGGGAGACGACGCTGCCGTCGTCGGTGGCCCACCCGTTGGCGCACACGCCGAAGATGGCGCGCAGGGCACCGGCCATCGGCACGAAGAAGCCGCAGGTGGAGCAGGTCGCGTGGGCCTTGCGGACACCCTCGGCCTCGGGGCCGTGGTCGCCGCCGTACCAGCGCTCGGCGGCGCTGGCGACGCCCTGAGCGCTCAGGACCCGGGGGCGGCCCAGGTCGAGCTCGTCCAGGGCGACGGCGTCGGCGTCCTCGCCGGTGGCCTCCCACCCGGGCTCGAGGCGCTCGTCGGTCTCCTTGCGGGGGAGGCGGTCGGAGCGGGTGATGTCGCCGGGTTCGAGGCGCTCGGCCCATGGGACCCAGGCGGGCGCGAGGAGGGCCTCCTCGCCGGGGAGGAGCTCCACCTCGCAGACGGTGGCGGTGCGGCCGCGCGGGACGCGACTGAGGGTGACCGCCCAGCGCCAGCCGCGGTAGCCGCTCAGGGTGCAGTCGAACAGGTGGGTGACGAGGCGCTCGGCGTCGGGCGCGGCGGCCACGTACTCGCCGACGGTGATGGGGTCGGTGACCTCCTCCAGCGCGTGGCGGGCCAGTTCGATGGCCGCCGGGGAGGTGAGGGTCTTGTCCTTGGCGGCCTGGGCCTGCTCAGCGGGGGTTGGCAGGGCGCCGGCGCGCGGCACGGGGGCCGGCGTCGGAGAGGCCGCGCCCGGTGCCGGGGCCGGGCGCTCCAGGGTCGCAGTGGAGGTGCGCGCCCCGGTGGCGGCGCCCGCTGGAGAACCCGAGTCGGTCCCGGTTGCGGGCTCGCCTGAGGCGTCGGTGTGAGAGTCGATCGTGTCGGTCACTCGGCCAGTGTAGGGGAGGCTCCTGGAACTGCCCCGGCCCGCGCGGGTTGGCCTGGGCACACCACCCCGCCCTCCCACACTTCGACCGAATCTTCACAATCGACACAGATACGCGTCGATTCTGAAGATTTTGTCGGTAAGTGAGAGAACCGTCAGCTCGCCTCGACCGAGACGATGCGGTGGACGGCCACGGTCAGCTCGGTCTCGCGCACGACGTCGCGCAGGCGCACCCGCCCGGGCTCCACGGCCATGACCCGCACCTGTCGCTCCTGCACGGCGCCGTCAGGGCCGGCCAGGCTCAGCCGCAGCCGCGAGCGCGAGGACTGGGCCTGGCGCAGCACCGCCAGGGCGTGCACCGGGTCGGTGGCCACAGCCGTCTCCCCTGCGGCCTGCAGCGCCTCCTGCCCCACGCGCAGCCGCCCCACGAGGGTCGTCAGTTCTCGTCTTCCGGGCCTGCGCCGTCGCACCGAGTGCTCGCTGCCGGGGCGCGTCGGCTCGGGGGCCCGGCGGGCCTGCTGCGCGGTGGCCGGCCCGACCACCAGGTGGCCGCTGGCGTCCTCGGTCACCGGCGCCAGCCCGGTGGCGCACAGCTCGCGCAGTACCTGCCCGGCGCTGGCCGTGGCCACGAGGATCCCGGGAGCCACCTGGTCCAGGCCGAGGTCCTTCAATCGCGGTTCGGCCAGGAGCCCGGCGGCCGTGGCCTCGTCGCCGATCCGCAGCAGCGCGGACACGGCCCGCACCCGCACCGCCCCGTGGTGGCGGGCCGCGTCCTGGATGAGCACGCTCAGCGAGTCCGGCAGGGGTGTGGGACCGTAGCGGCCGATCTCCTGGGTGATCTCCTCGGCCCGGTAGCCGACGTCGAGCGCGCCGCGCACAGACTCGGGCGTGAAGCGCACCGTGAGCGCTCCGCCGCGCGACTCGACGACGCTCGTGCGTTCCAGCAGCGCGGCCAGCTCGGGGGCGGGCCGACCCGGCACGATGGCGGTGAGGTCGGACTGGACGAGGATCATCTCGACGGCGGCCGGCAGGTCCGCGGCGAGCGCCACCTCGAGGGCCGTGAGGGCCTCGTCATCCGACAGCGGCTCGGCGTCTGCCTCACCGCCCGCCTCCTCGGCGCGACCGGCGTCTCCAGGGTCGGTGGGGCCGCCGGGCCTGCCGCTGAGTCCGGGGTCCTGCTCGTCGAGGCTCGCCGCAGCACGTCGGGCGAGGATCCTGCCGGCCTCGGTGAGCGCCCCGCCGCCGGTGATTCCGAGGGTGTCGGCCTCGGCCAGGACCGCGGAGATGGCCCCACTGGGGATGGTGCGCCGGGGGCTCTGCCAGGTCAGGGCCGCCCGCACGAAGGCGGGGGTCGCGCTGGCGCCTGGCGGGAGGTCACCCAGGAGGGCGAGCACCCGGGCGCGCAGTCGCGCCGCCCACCCGGCCTCCAGGTCCGGGCTGAGGACGGCGCGCAGGGTCCCGTCGTCGTCGCGGGTGCCCGTCAGCCAGGGGGTGCGGGCGCTGCCCGACCAGGCCAGGGCGAGCGGCGCCCAGCGCTGGGGGAGGCTGTCGGTGAGCCAGCCGGCGGCCTGAGAGGAGGGCACCCAGGTGACGCCGTCCTCGTCAAGCCCCAGGAGCCCGGCGGCCGCGGCGATCTCGATGATGCGGGCGGCGGCGTCGGCCTCCAGGCCCAGGGCGTCGGCGGTGCGGGCCAGGGCGCGCGCGCTCACTCCGCCGGTGCGGCGGATCGTGCCACCCTCACGGCCCCACTCCTCCAGGAGGGCGGCCACGAGCCGGACAGTCTCCTCAGCGTGGAAGGAGGCCTCGGAGGCGACGACGTCGGCGCCCACCGTCTCGAGGTCGCTGGCCTCGGGGGCGGTCAGGGGCTCGCGGGTCAGGTGGCCGCCGCGCAGGGCGAGGGCGACCTGGCGCGGCAGGATGAAGCGGGTGCGCCCGTGGGCATCGCTGCTGCGCTCCAGCCAGCCGCGTTCGATGAGTGGGGCCGCGCCCGGTGCGGTGCCGCCCGCGCGCAGGGTGCCGGCGGGCGGTCCCCAGGTGAGGGCCTGGAGCATCTCCACGGAGGCCGCCGGGACGACCGGCTTGCCGCCGGCGGTGTCCTCACTCAGCTCCTCCAGGGTGGGTGGCAGCTGCTCGGTGCTCAGGGGCTCAGCGGCCCAGGGCCCCAGGCCGAAGGGGTGTGGTCCAAAGGCCGCCTCGAGCGCGGCCACGGGCCTGCCCTCGATGACGAGCGCCAGCCGGCCCAGGTGCTCCAGCGCATTGGTGACCCTGCTCGGCGGGCAGCGGCAGGTGGGCGGCGACCAACCCGGCCAGGTCAGTGTGGTCCGGGTTGGCCGGATTGCCGGCGGGATGGCCGACAGTCTCGTCATCGGCCGGCTCACCACCGGCAGGTTCTCCACCGACCCCGCCATCCTGCCCGTTCTCGGCCACCTCGGCGAGTCCATCCCCGGCTGCCTCGATGCCCTCGGTGACTTTGCTCGGCCCGGCCCCGCCCGCCCGGCGCGACTCATCGGGCCGGCTGAGTGCCACCACCGCCTCGGCCACGGCCAACGTCGGCGCATCCAGCCCGGCCAGGGTGTGCTCGATGCTGCCGGGAGCCCCCGCCCGGGTCGCCAGCGCCAGGAAGGAGGAGGACGGCGGCGCGGCCAGGTCCGGGCGCGCCACCAGCAGGGCGGCGACCTCGCGGTCCGGCAGCGCCGTCAGGTGCACGGCGAGGTCCTGGGTGGAGGCGGAAGGGCTCATCCGCACTAAAATACGCCCCCGCCCCAGTCACGGACAGAGCGAGGAGCCTGAATGAAGGGCGCCGGTGTCCAAATCGGACACAAAGGGCCCTCACCGCCCCTGAGGCCAGCAACGCGAACCGCAGAATCATGCGGTTTTTGTTCGCGGGTCGTAGCTCGCCTCGCGCCTTTGTCACCGATGTGGACACAACCCCGCAGATGTCACCCTTCCTGGACCCTTGTCGCGCCTCCCGACCCGCGTCCGGGGCTCGGGCCCGCACCCCACGGCTCGCACGCCACCGCGGCAGCCCAGGATCCGGGCCGTCAGCCGCGCGCGCCCAGGCACGACGCCCGCAGGACCGCCCCTCCCGCCGGAAGCCGCCCCTCCCGCTGGAAGAGGAACGTCTCCTCCGTCACGGCGGCGCGCTGCCGCGGCTTGGGATACTCCCACCCATGTCCGCCACGCCCAGCGATCCTGCGTCCCCGGCGCCCTCGGTCCCCGACGGCCCGCTCATCGTCCAGTCCGACAAGTCCGTCCTCCTGGAGGTCGCCCACCCGCAGGCCGGGCAGGCCCGCCGCGCCATCGCCGCCTTCGCCGAGCTGGAGCGCGCCCCCGAGCACATCCACACCTACCGGATCACGCCGCTGGCCCTGTGGAACGCGCGCGCCGCGGGCCTGGACGCGGAGACGGTCGTCCACACCCTCATCACCTACTCGCGCTTCCCGGTGCCGCACGCCCTGCTCACTGAGATCGCCGAGACGATGAGCCGCTACGGCCGCCTCCAGCTCCTCACCGACCCCGCCCACGGCCTGGTCCTGCACGCCACCGACGTGCCGGTCCTGGAGGAGGTCATGCGCTCCAAGCGCACCAAGGGCCTGCTGGGAACCCGGCTCGGGGAGGCCGACGTCGTCGTCCACCCCTCGGAGCGCGGTCACCTCAAGCAGGTGCTCATCAAGCTGGGCTGGCCGGCCGAGGACCTGGCCGGCTACGTCGACGGCGAGGCCCACCCCATCACCCTGACCGACTCCCCCGACACCTTCCAGCTGCGCCCCTACCAGAGCGAGGCGGTGGAGAGCTTCTGGGCGGGGGGCTCGGGCGTGGTCGTCCTGCCCTGCGGGGCCGGCAAGACCCTCGTGGGCGCAGCCTCCATGGCCAAGAGCTCGACGACGACGCTCATCCTGGTCACCAACGCGGTCTCGGCGCGCCAGTGGAAGGAGGAGCTCATCCGCTTCACCACCCTGACCGAGGAGGAGATCGGCGAGTACTCCGGCTCGCGTAAGGAGGTCCGCCCCGTCACGATCGCCACCTACCAGGTGCTCACCACCCGCCGCAAGGGCGTCTACCCGCACCTGGACCTGCTGGACTCCCACGACTGGGGGCTCATCGTCTATGACGAGGTCCATCTCCTGCCAGCCCCGATCTTCCGGATGACCGCGGACCTGCAGGCGCGCCGCCGCCTGGGCCTGACGGCGACCCTCGTGCGCGAGGACGGCCGCGAGGACGAGGTCTTCAGCCTCATCGGCCCCAAGCGCTACGACGCCCCCTGGAAGGACCTGGAGAACCAGGGCTGGATCGCCCCGGCGATCTGCACCGAGGTGCGCCTAACCCTCGACGCCGGTGAGCGCATGGCCTACGCGACCGCCGAGCCCGACGAGCGCTACCGCCTGGCCGCCTGCTCACCGCGCAAGCTGCCGATCATCGATGCCCTCCTGGCCCGCCATAAGGGCGAGTCGGCCTGGTCATCGGCCAGTACGTGGACCAGCTCACCGAGATCGCCGAGCACCTGGACGCCCCCGTCATCACCGGGGCGACAACGGTGCGCGAGCGCCAGCGCCTCTACGACGCTTTCCGCTGCGGGGAGATCCGCACGCTCGTGGTCTCCAAGGTCGCGAACTTCTCCATCGACTTGCCCGGGGCGAGCGTGGCGATCCAGGTCTCGGGCTCCTTCGGCTCGCGCCAGGAGGAGGCCCAGCGGCTCGGGCGGATCGTGCGCCCCAAGGAGGACGGCCGCCAGGCCCACTTCTACACGGTCGTCGCCCGCGACACCGCCGACCAGGAGTACGCCGCCCACCGGCAGCGCTTCCTGGCCGAGCAGGGCTACGCCTACGCCATCATCGACGCCGAGGACCTCATCGGGAAGAGCTGAGCCCGGCCCGGCGGTGAACGATGTGCAGCCGGACGAACCCGCCCAGCCGGACAGGCCGGGCCAGTGAGATCCGGCAGCCCGGTCAGCGCGCCAGACGGCGGGCGCGCACGTTGCGCACGAGGACGCGGGCCAGACCGCGACCGAAGGCCTGGATGGCGGGGTCAACCCGCTCGGCCTCCTCGCGGGCAGCGGCCCCGGCGCTCGCGGCCGCCTCGGGCAGGTCGGCGGCTGTGGCCCCGTGGGTTCCGGCGGCGCCCGGCGCGGCGCTCCGGCCGGCGGCCACCTCCAGGGCGTCGCGAGCGGCTTGGAGGGAGGCCGCGTCCATGGTGCCGGCCAGGTCGTTGAGGGCGTCGCGGGTACGCCAGTAGGCCACACGCGCCGGGTCGGACTCGGGGTGGTGCTGGAAGGCCAGGAGCCGGCCTGCCCGCCAGGTGTGAACCGGGGAGCGGTCGGAGGAGGCCAGCAGGGTGGCGGCCTCGGGCAGGTGGGTGACGGCGTCGTGGTGGGAGACAATGACGGGCAGGCGGGTGCCGTCGGAGGTGGAGATTCCGGCGCGGTGGGCGGCGCGGATAGCCTCGGCTGCCACGGCCCCGAAGACCGGGTCGCTCTCGCCGGCGGCCGTGATGGTCAGCTCGACGACGCCGACCTCATCGTTGCCCAGCGCCGGCACGGCTGTGGAGCCCCCGAGGGCCTCGGCGGCCACCTGGGCACCCAGGCAGATGGCGATGGCGGGGACGTCGTCGGCGACGACGCCGCGCAGCAGCTCACGCAGGTCCGCCAGCCAGGGGTGCTCGCCCTCGTCGTGGGCGCTCATGGAGCCGCCCAGCACAACGAGGCCGTCGCCGATCTCGTCCAGGAGGGATGGGCTCGCCCCGCCAGGGGCGCACCATGCGCAGCGAGGCGCCCTCGGCGAAGAGCCACTCCCCAGGCGCCCCACGGGCGCGAGCTCCTCGGGCTCGATGACGGTGATCGTGAGCGTGTCAGTCATGGACGACATTCTGCCGCCGGTTCGGTTGCCTGCGCGCGGTGACAGGCGCAGGCGTGCCGCCTGAGGCGAAACGACTTGCTCACACCCTTCCCCGGCGGGGACGATGGCCCGGATGAAGAACCAGCAGCCCCCACTCCCCCGTCCTTGGCACCAGATGGCCCTTTCCGGCGTCGCGACGGCGGCCGCCCTGGGGCTGCTGGGGCTCTCTGCCGGCGCCACGGCGGCGCCGACAACGCCAGCCCTGCACCCCTGGCCCTGGCCTCCTCCGCGCAGACCTCGGCCGCCTCGGTGGGCGTGCCCCGGGCCCTCCCGGCGGTGTCGACCACCCTGACCGAGCACGTCACCGATGAGCTCGGGATCCTGGATGCCTCCAAGGCCCAGCAGGCCGTGGACACCATGTCCTCCAAGTACGGCGTGGGCCTGTGGGTGCTGACCGTCTCCGACTCCAGCCAGAAGGCCTCCGCCATCGCCGAGCAGGCCTTCAAGGACACGAAGCTGGGACGCGACGACATGCTCCTGGTCATCAACATCCCCTCCGACGGCTCGGCCTCGAAGAGCTACAAGCTGCAGGCGCACGACAACTCCTCGAAGTTCTCCGAGTCCGACTACAAGCGGATCGACTCGGCCATCAAGAAGCAGCTGCGCGCGGGCAACTACGACGACGCCGTGGCCGCCATCCCGGACAACATGTCCGGCTCATCGAGCTCGGGCAGCTCGGGCGACTCGGTGACTCAGGCTCCCTCGGCGCTTCCGCTCCTGCTGGGTGGGGGCGCGGTCGCGGCCGGCGGGGCCGCCGCCTGGACGGTGTACAAGCGCAGGAAGAACAAGGAGAACGACGGCATGCTGTTCGGCAAGCGCAGGAATCAGGGCGGCGCCCCCGGGAACCAGCCCGCGGGCCCCGCGGCGATGACGGTGGAGCAGCTGCGCACCCAGGCCGGCAGCGCCCTGGTCCAGGCCGACGACACGGTGCGCGCCGCCGCCGAGGAGCTGTCCTACGCGCAGGCGCAGTTCGGCCCTGTCCGCCACGGATGCCTTCACCGCCGCCCTGGACAGCGCCCGCAGCACCCGTCGCGGTGCTTCGAGCTGCGCAAGATCCTCGACGACGACATCCCTCGAGACTGAGCCCAGCAGCGCCAGATGTACACCGAGATCCTCCAGCACTGCTCGGAGGCGGTCGGTGAGATCCGCGCTCAGGAGGAGGCCTTCAACAAGCGGCGCGGCATCGAGGCGAACCTGCCGACGTCGATCGCCGAGACCGCCCAGCGGGCCGACGAGACCGAGCAGGCCATCGTCATGGCCGAGACGATCCTGATGACGCTCAGTGCCGCCTACCCGGCCTCCTCTCTGACCAGTGTGGCCCAGGCCCCAGAGCAGGCCCGCCGCCTGCTGGCCGCCGGGCGTACCGCCCTGGACCAGGCCCGCGCCAGCGTCGAGGCCTCCCAGGAGGCGACGGCGGTCGAGCAGGTCCGCATCGCCCAGGGCTCCATCGCCCAGGCCGGTCAGCTGGCCGCACAGGTCACGGGGCCCGCGAACGCCTTCAGAGCGCGGCGAAGGATCTGGAGGCGGCCATCGCCCTCGATCTCCTCGGACCTGGTGGACGCCAAGCGCCTGGAGGGCGCGGTGCCGGCGGCGACCCTGGCCCCGCTCGTGGCCGACGCCGAGGCCGCCGTCGCCGAGGGCCGTCAGGCCAGTGGCGCCAACCCGAGCGGCGATCCCCTGGCCGCCCTGGACCACCTGGCCCGGGCCGAGGCCGCCATCGACGCCGCCCTGGCCCCAGCCCGCGAGCGCGAGGAGACGACTCGCGCGCCCTGGCCTCCCTGGCCTGCGCCTGGCCCGCCTCAACTCCCAGGTGGAGTCCGTGACCTCCTACATCACCACCTATCGCGGGCGGTGGGCCCCTCGGCGCGCACCGCACTCAGTGAGGCCGCCCGTCGCGCCACGGCCGCCACCACCGTCCAGACCACTGACCCGGTGGCCGCCCTGGCGGAGGTCGCGGCGGCCGAGCCGCTCGTGGCCCAGGCCCAGGCCCTGGCCGAGGCCGACGTGCGCGGATCGTCGAGCTCGTGGAGCCCGCACCCGGTGAGCGCTACTCCTACTCCCGCGATTACGGCCGCTCAGGCGGCGGGCCCGACCTGCCTCGCTCCTGCTGGGCGGGCTGCTGCTGGGCGGCGGCCACAACTACGGCGGCTGGAGCTCCCACCACCACGACAGCGACTGGGGCGGAGGCGGCGGCTTCTTCTCCGGCGGTGGGGACTCTCGGGTGGGGGCGGCGGCTCTTCGACGGCGGCGGCGATTTCTGAGCCGCGTCCTCCCGACCGCCCGCCTCACTCGCCCGCCAGTCATGCCCTGAGCGATGCGGCCCCCCACCCGCATGACGCCGAGCGCCGGGACCTGCGATCATGACGCCTGATTCGCCTGGCCCACCGGCCACCACCTGGCGACCACCCGGCGAGCGCCGGGTCCATACCTGCCCATACCGACGTCGCAGCTCGACGGAAGGACGAACAACCATGGCTGAGAAGCAGTCGATCCTGGGGCGCATCGCCCAGCTCACCCGCGCCAACTATCAACGCGCTCCTGGACCGCGCCGAGGACCCGGAGAAGATGCTCAACCAGCTGGTGCGGGACTACACGGCGTCCATCGCCGAGGGCCCGTGACGCCGTCGCCCAGACGATCGGCAACCCTGCGCCTGGCGGAGAAGGACCACGACGCCGACGTCGCCGAGGCCAAGGACTGGGGCAACAAGGCCCTGGCCGCCTCCCGCAAGGCCGACCAGCTGCGCTCCGGCGGCGACACGGCCGGCGCGGACAAGTGGGACTCGCTGGCCAAGATCGCGCTGACCAAGCAGATCACGGCGGAGAACGAGGCCAAGGCCGCCGAGCCGATGATCGCCTCCCAGCGTCAGGTCGTCGAGCAGCTCAAGACCGGCCTGCAGCAGATGGAGGTCAAGCTCGGCGAGCTGCGCCCAAGCGCGACCAGCTCATCGCTCGTCAGAAGACCGCCGAGGCCCAGGTCAAGGTGCAGGGTGCCATCCGCTCCATCAACGTCCTGGACCCCACCAGCGAGCTGTCCCGCTACGAGGACCAGGTGCGACGGGTCGAGGCCCAGGCCGCCGGGCAGATGGAGCTGGCCGGCTCCTCCCTGGAGTCCCAGTTCGCCGAGCTCGAGGCCTCCGGGGCCAGCCTGGAGGCCGAGGCCCGGCTGGCGGCCCTGAAGTCCGGGCAGAACCCGGCCCTTCCGGGCGCCCAGCAGCAGGCCCCCGCCCAGATCACCGACGGCGACGACGACGCGATCAACGCCGCCTTCGCGGCCCCTGAAGAACCAGGGTCAGCCGGCCGGCGAGGAGACGTCCTCCTACTGAGTTGAGCTGAACTGAGCTGAGCTGACCTCGCCGCATTACCTAGGCGCTTCAGCCCCGTAGGCCGCCCGGTACTCATCATCCCGGTGAGTACCGGGCGGCTTGCTGCCTCGACGTCGGCCGACGCCCGCCACACAGGCCGACCCGGGCCGCCCTGGGCCGACACGGGCCCCGGCCGGGGACATTCCTGCGCGCCTGGGGACAGTCCGTCCCGCCAGGACATCCCACGCCTGCGGGGGACAGGATTTCCGCACCCGACGGCGTCGATCGTCCCCGCCGGAGAGGTTTTGTCCCCGATCGCGCAGACCGCACCCGACGGCGTCGTCGGCACGGGGAGACCGGTATCGGTGCGGTGTCATCGAGCGTCGCCGGAGGCTAGTGGACGCCGTGACCGGTAGCATGAGCCTCATGAGCGTACCGACTTATCTTCTCGTCGATGGCGAGAACATTGACGCCACTCTCGGCATGAGTGTGCTGGGGCGGCGTCCCTGAACTCTGAGGAGCGGCCCTGCTGGGACTGGAGTCCTCGCATACTGCGATGAACTGTCCTCCGCCGGCACCGCCGAGGGCGAGGGAACGAGGCCCGTGCCCTGTTCTTCCTCAACGCCACCAGCGGCCATATGCCCATGAGTTTCATCCAGGCCCTCCTGGCCATGGACTACCGCCCCGTGCCGCTGGCCGGGTCCGGCAGCAACGACGAGAAGGTCGTCGACATCGGTATTCAGCGCACCCTGGAGGCGCTGGCCGAGAGGGCCGAGTCCGGGCAGGAGGCCCACGTCCTGCTGGGCAGCCACGACGGCGACTACATCCCCCACATCGAGCGTCTCCTGCAGGCCGGCGCCAAGGTGGGGATCCTGTGCTTCCGAGAGTTCCTCAACGCCCAGCTGGCCGCCCTGGAGGGCGAGGGCCTGACGGTCTACGACCTGGAGAGTGACGTCAAGGCCTTCACCATCCCGCTGCCACGCGTGTGCATCATCCCGCTGGAGGACTTCGACCCTCTCGCCTTCCTCTGATTTCTCTGACTCCGACGGCGGGGCGGCGACACTGTCGTCGCCCCGTCTCATGTCACAGTCCCGACTTACCGAGAGTCGCCGGCGATCACCCCGCTTCAACCGACAACCACAGTTCCCCGTTTTGTCGGAACTGCAAGACTCCTGGGTCTACAATCGAACGAGGTCACACCAACCACTTGACCCTATCAACAGCGACCATTCGGACGTCGTTCAGAAACGATCAGAAACTGAAGGAATGGTGAGACTCATGGAGCGTTCCCAGCAGTCCCGCACCGAAGCTCACCTCCTTGTCGTCGACGATGAACCCAACATCCGCGACCTGCTGGCCTCGTCCCTGCGCTTCGCAGGCTTCGAGGTCTCGATCGCGGGCGACGGCAACGGCGCACTGAAGACAGTGAGAAGACGTCTCCCGACCTGGTGGTCCTCGACGTCATGCTGCCCGACATGGACGGCTTCACCGTGGCACGACGCCTGCGCGAGCGCGACGTGACCACCCCTGATCCTCTTCCCTGACCGCCCGCGACGACATGGCCGACAAGGTTCAGGGCCTGACCGTCGGCGGCGATGACTACGTCACCAAGCCCTTCGGGCTGGAGGAGTCATCGCCCGTATCCGCGCCATCCTGCGCCGCACCCACGCCATTGAGAACCAGGACGACGGCGTCGTGCGCGTGGCCGACCTGGTCCTGGACGAGGACGCCCACGAGTGTACCGCGCCGAGGTCGAGGTGGATCTGTCGCCCACCGAGTTCAAGCTCCTGCGCTACCCTCATGCTCAACGCCGGGCGCGTCGTCCAAGGGCCCAGATCCTCGACCACGTCTGGGAGTACGACTGGAACGGTGACGCCGCGATCGTGGAGTCCTACATCTCCTACCTGCGCCGCAAGGTGGACCAGATCCAGGGCGCTGACGGCCAGCCCGTCACCCCGCTCATCCAGACTCGTCGCGGAGTCGGCTACATGCTCCGCGAACCCAAGGCCGAGTGATGGCGGCGGCGCGTGGGGGGAGCACGCGCCCGGCCAAGTCGTCCGGTAAGCAGCACCGCCCGATCAAACGGGGCCGATGGCACCCGATCACCGCGATTCAGCGGCCGTGGCAGGCGATGCCACTGCGCACGCGCCTGACCCTCATGACCACCGGCCTGCTGAGCCATCGGGCTCATCGTCGTCTCCTTCGTGGTGACCTCACTGCTCTACAGCCACATGATGGGCCAGATCGACAGCCAGCTGCGCACCACCGGTGGCCATCGAGCCAAGGACTGGCCCAGATCCGCGAGGGAGGGACCAGCAGCACCACCTTCCCCTCGAACTACTACGTCAAGGCCGAGTACCTCGACCCCAGCCGCAACGGGGAGTGGATCTCCCCGGACACCGCCGCCACCTACGGCCGTCCCCAGATCAAGGGCCTGGACTACCGGCGCGCCCTGGCCCACGCGGACAAGAACGACTTCCCGATCACGACGGTCAACTCCGATCAGCCCGGCCACCAGTGGCGGATGATCACCCCTGCTCATCCGGGACCAGAACACCGGCGAGTACACCGGCGCCGTGGCCCTGGCCCTCCCGCTGAGCGACGTCATGGAGACCGTCGAGCGCACCCGCCTCGTGGTGGCCCTGGCTGACGTCCGATCATCTCGGTGGGCGCCGTCTTCGCCACCTACCTGGTTCACCGCTCGTTCCGCTCCCTGCGCCAGATCGAGGGCGTGGCCGCCCGGATCGCCCACTGCGACCTGTCCGCCCGCATTCTGGTCACCGAGCCGCGCACCACGGAGGTCGGCTCCCTGCAGCGGGCGATCAACACGATGCTCACCCAGAACGAGAGCTCCGCCGCCCAGGTCGTGGCTCAGGAACGGATGACGCGCTTCGTCTCCGACGCCTCCCACGAGCTGCGCAACCCCTGGCCGCGATCCGCGGCTACGGCGAGCTCTACCGGATGGGCGGGGTGCCGGCGAACAAGACCGGTGAGGTCATGGGGCGCATCGAGACCGAGTCCAACCGGATGGGGCGCCTCGTCGATGACCTCCTCCAGCTGGCCCGGATCGACGAGGGCCGGGAAATGTCCATGGAGCCGGTCAACCTCACTGACCTGGCCGCCGGGGCCCTGAGCGACATGATGGTGCTGGCCCCCGAGCGCGACTGCGTGACTCATCCCCTCGACCTCAGCGACGAGGCCGCCGGCAAGGAGGCCCCCTCGCTCCAGGTCATCGGTGACCGCGACCGCCTCTCCCAGATCCTCACCAACCTGCTGGGCAACGTGGTGCGCCACACCCCCTCCGGGACGCCGGTGGAGATCGCCATCGGCATGGCGCCCCCGCGCGCCAACCCGACGGCGCAGCCAGTCGTCGTCGTCGAGGTCCGCGACCACGGCCACGGCGTGCCACCGGAGGCGGCCGAGAAGGTCTTCCAGCGCTTCTACCGCTCAGACACCTCCCGCAACCGGGAGACCGGGGCTCCGGCCTGGGACTGGCGATCGTGCTGGGGATCGTGGCCGCTCACAAGCGGGCACGGTCCAGATGCTCCAGACCCCCGGCGGCGGCGCCACCGTCCACATCGAGCTGCCGCCCGCACCGGCCTGGTAGGCCCCGTCGCGCCTCGGGGAGAGCCGTCAACCTGGGAGAACGACAAGAGTGGCACGCCAGACACTGTGTCACGTCGACGTCACGGCGAGGACAGTCCTACGATGGCACGCGTTCCATTTCCAACACGGAGACCGACCCATGGTGTTATCAGAAGCACCGCAATGGCTTCTGCCCGCCTTCACCCGCTCGGTGAAGGCGATCGGCGCCACGCAGCCCCCAGAGGCGATCGGCTCCGCCGGCGAGCTCCTCATTGAGCGCTGGTCCACACCGGATCGTCGCTTCCACAATCTTCGCCACCTCATCGACATGCTCGCGCGGGTCGATGAGCTGGCCGAGGAGTCGCACGACCCGGACATCATGCGGGTCGCCTGCTGGTACCACGGCTGCGTCTTCTCCTCCGACGTCGAGGAGGTCATCCGCGGCAACGGCGGCGAGGACGAGACCGCCTCGGCCGCCTTCGCTGAGGCCGACCTGCGTCACCTCGGGTGTCCCGATGGAGACGGTCAGCGGGTGTGCAGCCTCATCGTCAACCTCTGCGGCACATGCTCGCCGATGACGACATCGACGCCCAGGCCCTCATCGACGCCGACCTGGGAACCCTGGCCGTGGACCCCAGACCTACACCGAGTACGTGCGGCTTCTGCGTGAGGAGTACTCCCACATCCCCGTGGAGGAGTACCTGCGCGGCCGCCTGACGATCGTCTCCCGGCTCCTGGACCGTGAGCACCTCTTCCACTCCCCACTGGGCGGCGCTGGGAGCACCCGGCTCGGGAGAACCCTGTCAGCCGAGCAGCGGCGTCTCCACGAGAAGCTCACCAAGCTCGCCGAGGAGCGGGGAGCGCAGGCTGATCCGGCGGCCTGGAGGCCGCGGCCGCGCAGGAACCGACGCGCCCCGCCCGGTGGCCTTATCGGCCAGCCCCACCGCTGTCGAAGACCTCGCTCCCGGGCTGCCGAGCAGCCGGACGAGACCGCCGAACGCGCCCCTGCACCCTCCGTTGGGCCTCCCAGCGCTGCCCGTCAAGGACCCCACGACCGCCCCTGCCCGGACGGCGACACCCTGCGCCTGGACTCAACCGCGCTCAGGGCCCTGCGATCCACGGTGACGGCAGTCGACCGCGACGCCGCCCGCCTCCCCGGCCTCCGTGGCGTCCTCAGGATCGCCGGAGGCTCCGTCCTCATCCGCCTCCCATCGAGCGCCCCCTCGCCGCGTGCCCCCCGCCCGCGGGATCCCGGCCGTGGCCTCAGCGCGCCACCCCGTCGATGCACCCGCATGAGCGGGGCGAGGGTCGCGAGGACAAGGACGGGAGGAGGCGATGGCGCACACCGCCTCCATGGAGTCCTGCATCGCGGACCTGGACCTCGCTCATGTGCTCGCGCAACTGCTCCGACGACGCCGAGGACCGCCGCGCCCGGGTCCAGGCCGAGCGGGACAAGCTCACCGAGAAGCTGCGGGCCAAGACCCAGGAGGCCAAGGGAGCTGCAAGCGAGGCCCGTACCGGCGAGATCGCCCCATCACCGAGGAGATCATCGACGACGGCGCCGGGACCTCTGAGGCACCCGCGGCAGGCTCCTTCTCTCAGGGACGACCCGCCGTCTGCGGGGCCACAGGCCGTAATCTGCAGGCCCCTCCACAGGGCTGGCTCGCCCGGCCCGGCGCCGGTCAGGCCCCTACCGTGAGAGGCACAGCGCACGTCAGTGCACCACCAGCACACCGCGCACGGCCCTCAGGGCCGCCTCTCACGAAAGGACGCCCCTCATGCCCGCCTACTCCGTCGATACCGCCGCGGTGGCCGACACCGCCGCCCGAACCCGTACCCGCATCGCGACGATCCAGACCGAGGTCGATGGCATGCGGGGAGACATCGGCCTGCTCCAGTCCTGCTGGACCGGGACCGCATCGGACTCCATGGCTCGCCTGCGCGGCCGACTGGCACTCACCCAGCTCCAGGTGCAGTCCAATCTTGATCAGATCAGCCTGGCCCTGGACAACGCCGCCGTGTGCTATGACGACGCCGAGACCTCCAACCAGGGACGATTCACCGGCTCAACGCCGGCTCCCGCTCCTGCACCGACGCCCGCACCGGCCGCCGGCTCGGCGCCCCTGGGCGGCTGGTAGGAGGTGCTCACAGCGGGCCGGCGAGGACTGTGCCGCCTCCCGCCCTCAATGCGAGCGCCACGTCGCCTGCCGTCACAGGCCCAACCGCCCCGTCCCCAGCGCGGACAGGTACGCACTGGCGGCGGGCCGCTCACGTGTGTGAAGACGGCCCGCCGCAGTCTCGGGGCCGGCCGACGTCGCGGCCGGGCTACCGGGTGCTGACTGGCTCGTCGGCAGTCGCGTCGATCAGTACATGCCACCCATGTCGCCGGCGCCACCGTCGGCCGGGGCGGCCGGGGGCTCGGGCTTGTCGGCCACGACGGCCTCGGTGGTCAGGAACAGACCGGCGATGGACCCGGCGTTCTGCAGGGCGGAGCGGGTCACCTGACCGGGTCGGCGATGCCGGCGGCCAGCAGGTTGACGTACTCGCCGGTGGCGGCGTTGAGGCCCTCACCGGTGGGCAGGTTGCACGCGGTCCACGACCACGCCGCCCTCGAGGGCCGGCGTTGGCAGCGATCTGCTTGAGCGGGGCCTCACGGCGACCTTGACGATCGCGGCGCCGGTGGCCCTCGTCGCCCTCGAGCTTGAGGGTGTCGAGGACCCTCGGCGGCCTGGAGCAGGGCGACGCCACCACCGGCGACGATGCCCTCCTCGACGGCGGCCTTGGCGTTGCGCACGGCGTCCCTCGATGCGGTGCTTGCGCTCGCTTGAGCTCCACCTCGGTGGCGGCACCGGACTGAGGGACGGCCACGCCGCCGGCCAGCTTCAGCCAGACGCTCGGAGAGCTTCTCGCGGTCGTAGTCGGAGTCGGAGTTCCGATCTCCATGCGGATCTGGGCGGTGCGGGCCTCGATGGCCTCCTTGTCGCCGGCGCCCTCGACCAGGGTGGTGTCGTCCTTGGTGACGACGACCTTGCGGGCCTGACCCAGGTCCTCCAGGGTGGCGTTCTCGAGCTTGAGGCCGACGGTCTCGGAGATGACCGTACCGCCGGTGAGGATCGCCATGTCCTGCGGCATCGCCTTGCGGCGGTCACCGAAGCCGGGGGCCTTGACGGCCACGGACTTGAAGGTGCCGCGGATGCGGTTGACGACGAGGTGGCCAGGGCCTCGGCCTCGACGTCCTCGGCGATGATGGCCAGCGGCTTGCCGGTCTGCATGACCTTCTCCAGCAGCGGGAGCAGGTCGCGACGTTGAGATCTTGGACTCGACCAGCAGGGACGTGGCGTCCTCCAGGACTGGCCTCCTGGCGGTCAGGGGTCGCGTGACGAAGTAGGGGAGATGAAGCCCTTGTCGAAGCGCATACCTCGGTGACCTCGAGCTCGAGGCCGAAGGTGTTGGACTCCTCGACGGTGACGACACCCTCGTGCTGACCTTCTCCAGGGCCTCGGCGATGAAGGCACCTGATCTGCTCGTCGGCGGCGGAGATGGAGGCGGTGGCCGCGATCTCCTCCTGGGTCTCGACCTTCCTTGGCGTCGGCCAGCAGGCGCTCGACGACGGCCGCGACGGCCTTCTCGATACCGCGGCGAACGGCGATCGGGTTGGCGCCGGCGGCGAGCGGTGCGCAGGCCCTCGCGCACCAGGGCCTGGGCCAGGACGGTGGCGGTGGTGGTGCCGTCGCCCGCGACGTCGTCGGTCTTCTTGGCGACCTCCTTGACGAGCTCGGCGCCGATCTTCTCGTAGGGCTCCTCGAGCCTCGATCTCCTTGGCGATGGTCACGCCGTCGTTGGTGATCGTGGGGCGCCCACTTCTTGTCGAGCACGACGTTACGGCCTGGGGCCCAGGGTGACCTTTGACGGTGTCGGCGAGGGTGTTGAGGCCGCGCTCCATGCCGCGGCGGGCCTCCTCGTCAAAGGCGATGATCTTGGACATTGAGTTTCCTCCACTGCGTGGTAGGGGCGGCCGGTTCGTGCCCGCGACGGACGGTCGGTCAGGCGTTCACGTCACGCCCGACGCCAGCCCTCACGTTCCAGCCTGGATGAACTTGATGCATTCAAGGATGCTTTGTCACTCGAGGTGCCCGAGTGCTAACCGCAATGTTGGCACTCTCAGCCCTTGAGTGCAAGGGAGCTCAGTTCTCATTGCCACTAGAATCCTCCGACGGCGAGCAGGGAATCCCGCCGGGCCCGCGGGCGGTCAGCAGGAGGTCCGGCAGCCGGTCGGCACCCAGCGGCGGCCACCCGGGTCAGGAGGGCGGGGCCTCGGCCAGTGAGGCGGTGTGCCAGCAGGATGAGCGCGCAGGTCCAGGCCAGGGGCGCGGAGTCCCGCCGGGCGCCGTCAGGGCGCAGCACCTTTCCGGCAGGGCTCCGGCAGCGGTGCGGTGCGCCTCCAGCCACGCCAGCAGCCGGGTTCCCTCCTCCTCCATCCCCAGGGACAGTGCCGACCAGGCCATGAGGGGCGGTCTCCGGCGTCCAGGACACGCCGTCATCACGCCAGCCCACTCCCGGAGCGAGGCCCCCGGCGGGCGGCGCATGCGCTCGGTCGCCGTCTGCCGCACCGCTCGTGCCCCGGTCAGCGGCTGGGTGAAGGGCGGCAGGACCAGGGCGATCGTGGCATCGACGTCGTTGCGCCGCAGGTGGCGGCCCCAGGCGGGGCGAGATTGCGCTCCATGGCGCTGCGCACCGCTGTCACCCGGTCGGCCAGGGCCTGAGCAGGGCCTCGAGGTCGATCCGGCCGGGTCAGCGCTGTCGCCGCTTCCAGCCCCAGAAGCACTCCAGGGCGGCTGTGCCCAGGGTGAGCACTCGTCTCGGCGACCTCCCAGTAGTCAGGCGAGGCCGCGGGCAGGTGGGAGGGCGTATCCGTGATCTCCAGGAGCCGGGAGGCGGCGCGCACCAGAGGTGCCCCAGGCGGTCACGCAGGTCGGCGGCGAAACGCCGTCGGCTCGAAAGCCGGCCCGCGGCCCACAGGAACCATCCGGCGCGTCGGCCTGAGCCGGGCGGTGGTCCGGCACTCGGCCGCTGCTGGTGTAGCGGGCCTCGAAGCCGCCGTCGGCCCGCTGCCAGGACGCGAGGTTGCCCAGGACGCCCAGCGCCTCGCCGGTCAGGTTCACCGCGCTGAGGGCGGCCGCGGCGAAGGCGGCGTCCCGCCAGACGTAGCGCCAGATGCTCACGGGCGCCGCACGACCGCGCCCTGCGGAAGACCTCCGCCCTTGCGGGAGGGGTTCGCGCGAGTCGCGCCCTCCAGGCCGGCGCTCCCAGAGGCGGCGGAGGCAGCGCCGGCAGGGGACGGGAGCCGGAGACGCCGTCAGCCGGGCCGACAGGACAGCAGGACCGGCGGGGCGAGGGCGGTCGGGCATGAACGCGGGTCCGGTCAGGGCCAGCAGATCGAGTCAGGGCGCTCGTCGGCCAGGTCCGCCCACCGGCCTTGAGGGAGGCGGGCCGTCTTGCGGCGGGCGAGCGCCTGACGGGCCAGGGCGCTCTGCTGCGAGGTGGTCAAGCCCCACGGTTCGGGAGCCTGGGGCAGGCGGGTCCCCGAGACGTAGGGCAACCGTGTGACCCGGGGCCAGGGGGTACAGGGCCCCGCCCCCGCCCACAACGAGGCCGCCGCTGAGCAGAGTCGGGGCGCGGCGACCGGTGCCCATCAGATGAGCCCCGCCCCAGAGGGCCGCGGCGGCGGTGAGCGGGACCGCCGCGGCGAGAGTCAGGAACCGACGACGCCCAAGAAGCGCCAGTGGCCTCATGCCCCTCTACTGCGGCTTGTAGTCATCACGCAGGATGACCGCGATCGGGGCGCCCTGGGTGTTCTCCTCGGTCCCCTCCGTCACATTGCTGACCCCCAGGCGCTTGCCGATCTCCTCGGCGGCGGAACGGGCCTCCGGGGTGCTGAAGTAGATCGTCGACTTGGCCGGCTCCTCACCCTCATAGATCCCGGGGATGACCTCCACCGCCGTGAAGCCGCCGTTAGTGAGCTTCTCGCTGGCCCCCTTGGCCAGGCCCTCGGTATTCGTCCCGTTGGACACCGTGACCCTGGTGGTGAAGTCCACGTTGCCGGAGGCGCTGGCCGAGGCACTGGGCTTGGCCGAGGCGGCGCCGGCCTTGTTGTTCGCACTGTCCGCGTTCTTGTCCGCGTTCTTGTTGCCAGCGGCCTGGCCGCCCTGGGCGGGCTGAGAGGAGGAGACCGCGTCCGACGAGCCGGAGCCTCCCGAGCCGTTGAGGAACAGCGTCACCGCGCCCCAGGCGAGCGCCGGGACAATGACGATGATCGCCAGCAGCGGCACCCAACTGCGCCACCTGGGCACCTGGGCCCGATGCACGCCCACGGGAACCGGGCCGTCATCATCGCCGACGTCGAACTCGTCCTCGGGGTAGTCATAGTCGCTCACGCCCACAAGATACCGGTCCGAGCGTCATTCGTCGGGTATTGCTCACCACGTCCGGCTCACACGGCCGCGGTATCCGGCCCGACAAGATCCTGCAGGTGCCGTCGATGGGCCATTAGGCTCATGGCGTGACTTCCGCCAAGCCCCTGTCTGAGATCATCGATCCCTCCTGGGCGAGCGCCCTGGCCCCCGTGGAGCCCACGGTCCATGAGATCGGGGAACGGCTGCGCCAGGAGGTGGCCTCCGGCGTCGGGTACCTCCCGGCGGGCACCGATGGCTGCGCGCCTTCACCTACCCGATGGAGGACGTACGCGTCCTCATCGTCGGCCAGGACCCCTACCCACCCCGGGTCACCCCCATGGGGCTGGGCTTCTCGGTGGCGCCCGGCGTCAAGCCCCGCGCAGCCTGGAGAACATCTTCCGCAGGCTGGTCAGCGACCTGGGCGCCCAGGCCGACATCGGGGACCTGACGCCGTGGTGCCAGCAGGGTGTCATGCTGCTCAACTGGTGCTCACCGTTCGCCCGGGGGCGCCGGCCCTGCACAAGAGGGCTGGGGTTGGGAGAAGGTGACGCAGCGGGCGATCGAGGCCCTGGTGGAGCGCGGCGGCCCGCTCGTGGCGATCCTGTGGGGGCGGCCGGCGCAGTCGCTCACCCCGATGCTGGGGCAGACCCCCATCATCGCCTCGCCGCACCCGTCCCCACTGTCGGCCTCGCGCGGGTTTTTCGGCTCACGCCCTTCAGCCGCGCCAACACGATCCTCACCGAGATGGGGGCCGCGCCCGTGGACTGGCGCCTGCCCTGAAACAAGGTCGGGGCCGGCCCAGCCACCTGCCGGCAAGGCCTTACTCCACGAGGGCCGGGATCCAATGACCAAGGGTTATCCATACTGCACGAACCCCCGACCCCCATGCAGTACACCCACCCCTCCCCCAATAGCACCCCAACCTCGTGCACTACACCACCCACAGGCCTCACACCCCCACCAGAAGACAACACCAACCCCTGCGCCTGCAGCTCCTCGCCCCATCTGGCGTCCTGCCGGCACTGCGAGATCAACAGACTCCATCTGAGAGCACGCAGCCTCACATGTACTCCGACGGTCCGTGCTTCATAGACCAAGCTCAGCCGACCCTCGGGGAAGCCGTTGCCCCAGCAACGAGGCCTCACGCAGACAGGTCTCCAGACGCATACCCGCCCATTCCAACTCCTGCCGGGGCCGGAGGCGCGAGACCTCCGCAGGAGGGAACTTCGTCAGAATCTTGGCGCCGAGCTGGTCTGGACGCATCATGTCTCCGTAGGACACGCGCAGCACCGTCCACCCCTGCGACTCAATCCCATCCTGGCGCCGTTTCTCCTTCCACAGGTCCTCAGCCCCCTGGTACTTCTTCCTGCCGTCAGCCTCAACGACGAGTCTCCTGTCCGGCCAGCACATATCCACCCACCAACGCCCCTCGGAAGTATCGACGGGGTACTGCACCTGCGGGATCGGCAGCCCCAGAACCAGGACCAGCCACCGCACTGCGCTCTCAAGCGCCGACTCGGAGAACGGCGTCGCCAGCCCCAGCACCGCCCGGGCCTGAGCCACCCCGCGGCGTCTCGGCTCACGCTTGAGCGTACGGGCCCACTCCTGCCTCACTCGATCAATCGCCGCCGAGCACAGCTCGGGCCGCTCCCGGTCCGGTTGACAACAGCGACGCAGCACCGAGTCCGCAATGGCGAGCGCGTTGTGCGCTGGCTCGTCGAAGGCGCAGTCATAGGCCGTGCGCACCGCCGTCGTCGTCACCGTCTCTCCCACGGACTCGACCTCATGCGGCATCAGCCCAAGACGGCGTCGCCACAAATGAACGTCCCGGCACCCAGAAGAGTCCGAGGGCCCCTCGGAGATCAGCGAGGGTGTACCACGGGCCGGAACCCAGATACGGGGTAGAACGGTATGGACCTGGTTCGGGGCACTGGACACCGCGAGATAGACATCGGGCTCTGGGAGAACGATAATAGAGCTCGAGCGCCAGGAGCCGCTGATGTGGCGACAGATAGGGCCGTGGACAACTGGGTGCGCTGGGCAACCACAGCCCGCGCCAACGACAGGGTGTAACGATGCTGCCAGCGCTCAGCATCACGATCCGGCAGCCAGTAGTATCCACGGGCCAAACGGATCCACGAACGCGAGGGAAGACAGCCGCGGCGGGAGCGGCGCGATGTGTGCAGCAGACGCGGGCGCAGATCGGAGACAGTGCCGGGGGCTGAAGGTCGCGGAGTCATATCTCAAGGTTGCGCACTGCGACGGCGCGGGTCACCCACTGCGACCAGCCCTGTGGATTGAGGTCGCAATCGCGCACCTGTGGCTCCGCACCCGACCTGAAAATCCGTACTCCACGAGGGTCGGGAGCCGCTTGTCCTGAGACGACGTCGGGGCCGGCCCAGCCACCTGCCGGCCAGGCCTTACTCCACGAGGGCCGGGATCCAATGACCAGGGGTTATCGATCTGCACGAAACCCCTGACCCCATGCAGTACACCCACCTCCCCAATAGCACCCCAACCTCGTGCACTACACCACCCACAGGCCTCACACCCCACCAGAAGACAACACCGCCCCCGCACCTGATACGCCGCATCGGCTCGCAGCAGGTCGGCTGACTGCCCTGCTCCTCTGACCAGCAGCGCAGTAGCCCGCTCAGCGCAGGTCAACCCCTTCGGTGGAATCACGCCCGTGAGGGCTGCTCGGCCGGAGATCAGCCGGAGAAGGACATCACAACCGACAGCACGATCAGGACCACTCCCAGCACGCCCTCGACCGCTCCGATCCACTGGACCGGGATGAAGAAAACGGAGTGGATGTTACGGAGACCCTTCGCAGCGTTCGCACTCGCCTGCTCGACGACGTGCTCGACCTGCTGATGCGCCTCGTCGCGGTTTGCCGGCGGAGGCGCTCCCGGCCCCACCTGAAAGGACCCGTGAGCCACGCGGTCCCACATCTCGTGGCGCATCTGGTCCCGCGAACGCCTCGATCTTCCTGGCGGAGCAAGCTCATTCACCTGACGCCCGAAGAGTAGTTTGGCCACCCCAGCCAGGATGAGCCCGAGTCCATACCTGAAAAAGACCGACGTGTTGCCGCTGCCAAGAAACGCTTGGAAGGTCGCCCCACAATGCCCGCCACCAGTAAGTGATGAAGACGCTGAGAATGCCCCAGCCACGCCAGATAATCATGACGGCAACGTAACGGCGCCCGGCTTTGAGGGCTACGGGGACAACTCTCCCACCCGCACGTCGTCTCCTCATCCTGCCGCGCCCTCCACCAGACCGGGCCGTCGACGATCGGCCGGGCCGCTCAGAACGCGGCCAGGTCCCATCTG
>BNJU01003207.1_pt1 | contig 58624 bp, 90 predicted proteins | sample 8539281 | NCBI WGS metagenome assembly BNJU01 (sample SAMD00202456, study PRJDB9452) | human saliva metagenome | isolation source: human saliva | place: Japan
TAGCCCCGTTACTATCTGTTGAAGACCTCATAAACTATTAGAAACTGATCAATCAACCTAGATAACGAGCCAAGATACAAATCAAAAATTCATAAGATGAATTACAGGAAACAACATGTTGTTGGAGATAAGTCCATTTAAAGCTTCGTACGAATTAAAGAAACTATATCAGACTTCAATAAACACTGCTCATTTGAAGAAGCAATGAAACTTGATTATCTGATTGAGCACTTAACACACTTAGACTGCTATAATGAATTTATATCTCTACTGAAACACTGGAAACCAGAAATCATCAACAGCTCAGAATGCCTAAGACGATAGACGACAACCAACGCATTAGCCGAAACATCAATCAGAAACTGATTACTGATCGATGATCCAATGACATACAAACCCAGAACGCTTTCGCACGTGCACCATACCGCCTTAACGACAAACTATTCTATTGCTTAACGACATCTCTATACCCAGAAAACGAGAAGACAAAAAACGTGGTAATATATACCAAATATCTCTGATACACCAATTAACGACTACAATAAACTGATACTATCAATTACTGTATTGAGGTTGTGTTGATGACCACATCAGAATGCCACTATTAAAATTCTTATATTACCTATTTTACTATTCAAACTCCACTACTGATTTTAGGAGCGGAGTTTAACAAACCCTGACTGATTTTTACAGAATAATAATACTACAAGATAGAGTTAATATATTTTCCAATCCGTTACACTGTTGATGGACGCAAAGAATAATAGTACTAAAGTAAAGAAAATCATGGTTAGATAAATAATCCAAGTTGTGTTTCTGGATTAGATGAAATTAAATGTAATACCAGTTGCAAAACTAACTGTCGTTGTTCTTGGAATTCAAAATAGCCACCAACATTTAAATAAAGAATGACAGCAAAGAAGTAATCTAAACCATGTAGATACCTTCTTTGCCGCATCAACAACCCTTCGCCTTTGAGATGCCAATTGCGGCGCGATTCCAAGTAGTAGCCCAACACCCGTTATACAAACCAATGATGGCTGGAATACTCATTGGCACTCTGATAGCTGTCCCATATATACTTGGGAAACAAATTACCTGCACCAAAAACATCCCAAATAAATATTGATCCAAGTAATAGATATATTCTTTGTTGTTAATTTTTCATAGACCTCCTTAAATAATACGCGTTGTCCTTATCCAGTACAATCAAGCATGTTTTATCATTATCACCAAACACCTCTTGTTCGAAGTATCCACTTCTCAAATATTGGTCTTTTTTCACCAACGGATAACGGTGGAATAATACCGCAGATTCTTTAAAAGCTGCTGTCTTACCAACATTACACCACCGGAGGATCACCTTCTTTTCTTCCAACAAGCGAAATCAAGTGGTTTTGAAAGTGGTATCATAGCCAATCACGAGTTGCTTTTGTCTCAAAGATGACGCGACCTGCGTACGTGTTGTACGAATGGTATCTTGGCTTTGGCTGATACCTTTTTTCAATTCCATGTGATATACGAGACACTATTCAAGAATGGAATATCATGAAATCAAAATAAACGTATCTTCATATTCTTGCAAGTATTTCTGTAACCAGATGTTCTATCGGAGATAGTTTGTAGGTTCATCTAAAAGTAAGATATCTGGCTTTTGTGGTAAGAGCTGTTAGTAAGACCTTTTGTACGTTGTCCACCAATCACGTGTTACCACCTTGTTTTATTGCTTCATCACTGAAACAACCTCATCGAGTACCAACATACTCTAATTCTATAACGGGAATGCCCGGTCATGCCTACTTATCGACACAACAGCTCCAAGACCATTTTCATTACTCATTAACTTGTTCGCTTTCACCCTAACCGAACTCTCTAAGAAGTGTTAAAGTAACTACTTTTTCTCTTCATTGCTTTTTGTATGTGAATTACTTTTAATGCATATATCGTTATCTGTCAAATAAAATAATTTTCATTTGCTAAAATTTTCTTTTCACCGAACATAGATATTTGTATATATCAACGAACACAGTTCGGATTTTACTAGGTCTTTTTTATCTTTCAACTGTTTTCTTTTTCATCATAACCATGATTATGATTGAAAGAGAGATTCCCATTAGACCTGCATATATCATTGGATGAAAATGATCTGCCGTCTTTGGTGTGTTCTTGGAATTTGTAATTGTAAAGCCTGTTTGTGCATCGCCAGTGATACTTGTCGTATATCCAGCAATGCTCTCTTCATCAACCGTATAGACAATTTCGTGTCCATCATTTGTATCATATTTTGGTAGATTTACAAATGTATGTCTCCAGTTATCTACAGATGTGATTGTGATTGTATCTTTTATCGAACCATCTGCCAAAAGTTTAACAGTAATTGATGATACAGGTTGACCAACCCACTTTTTCTCTACATCCACCGATCTTGTTTCGGTATTTGTATTTGTGATTGTATAACCAGTTGTCATATTACCAGTCACAACAGAATCATAATTTAAAACTGCATCTTCTAAAACAGTATAGTTAATTTCAGTAGTTGTTCCTGGTTGATATTTTCTTAAGTCAGAAAATGTATCAGACCAGTTATTTGCTGCATTCAATACAACTGTTTTTCCTGTATCTACATTATCTGCATAAAGATGAATTGTTACAGAAGAACCTTCTGGTCCTATCCATTTTTTCTTTGCTGTAACATCGATCTTTATAGGATTATCTTTTATGGTCTGTACTGCACCATCCGTAGCAGTTACCTGTAACGTATATTCATCATCATTTAATTCATATCCTTGAGGAGCTACTCTTTCTTTCACTTTATATGTTCCAACAGGGAGTGCAGCTGAAGTGACAGTTCCATCCGCACCTGTAGTTAGTTCAAATGTAGTGCCATCTGGTCTAGTTACAGTAAATACTGCATTCGATAAACGAGTCGTATTATCTTCAGCATCCACTTTAATCAACTTGATTTTATTCGCCAAGTTCCCTGTTGCCGTACCACTTGAGCTAAGTGTTTGATAATACCCACTATCACCACCATTTTGCTCAGTCGATGTGAGATCAACATGATTTGTTAATCTTGTGTCTGGTGTATATGTTGTCTTATATATTAGACGATATTGTGTAGCGTTTATTGTTCCGAGATTAATTGTAAAACTTCTGTTATCTGCGCCAAATGTAATTTTACCAGCCAAACTTACTGCAACAGAATTACTTACTTCTCCAAGCGTAGAGTAATCTACACTGTATAATTCAAAGCTACCAGGAATATACGTCTCTGTACCATTACCACCTGTCAAATGGTCAGTAATCACAACATTCGTCAAAGTTGCCTTCTTGTAATTGATACGCACTTTCCACAAAGCTTGATCTGTCGTACCTGGTACTCCCTCACCACTCTTCTTAAGTACTTCGTTATTATCTAAAGGTGTTGGACCATCTAATCTAATAATTTTATTTACGACTTGGCCATTTACAGAAACAGAAAATGTGTTATTCTGATTGACCAATAAAGATGTATACAAAAACTTCGAAGCAATTTTACATTTCCTCTAACATCTGTTCTACCTGTAACCCAGTTCGTAAATGTTAGACGAACTTTACCACCTACATCACCTGGCCCTGGTGTAATATGTGCTGTTGCGATTACTGCTGTTCCATCATCACTCATAACATTAAAATCGTACGTTGTTGTATCTGATGGAAATTTCATTGTTTGCGGTAAATCAATATCAAAGTAATCACCAGCCTGTAATTGTGTTCCACTAGCATCCCAATCCAACTTCATTAGGAAACGTTCTTTATACCATACGCTATTAACAGTTTGGTCAGAACTATTCTGTATCTCAAATGAAGTGACTGTAGAAGGAACTTATCTAGCAGAACCCTCCGCAAAAACACGCCACATCATACCTTGAAATAACAAAGTAAACATCATTAATACTGATAATACATACCGAAAAAACTTCTTTCTCTCCATTTTGCCATCTCCCATAATCGTCATTCTCCCAAAGGGTATTACGATAACCAACGAATAGATTCTATCCACTTTTATGCTGTAACTTGTTGTATAAACCTACATTCCTTTGAGTTTCCAATATATATGGCTATACCGATACTTTTCATAGAGTTTTCTACTCATTAAATCTAAGCATACAATATAGCCATTTACATCTTTCCCTTATGATAACCCTATATGTTTACATTAACAATTTAAGAAACTATTATAATATCAACTATATCCTCGTTGTAATTTACATTCGATTAATAGTGTGTACATCGCACAAAAAAGGATATGCAATGCATATCCCTTCATTTCTTATAAGTGTAGTACGCGTTCTTTGATTTCTTGTGTTCTTCCTTGATTCCAGAATTGTGTTCCAATATAACCACATGTTCGACGCGCTACATTCATCTTTGTTTGATCTGTATTACCGCAACATGGACACTTCCAAATTAATTTATGGTGTTCATCTTCAACGATACTAATTTCCCCATCATATCCGCACACTTGGCAATAGTCACTCTTTGTATTCAATTCAGCGTATGTAATTGTATTGTAAATATGCTTCATTAGCGCAAGTACTGCAGGAATATTGTTTTGCATATTTGGAACTTCTACATAGCTGATTGCGCCACCTGGTGATAACTGTTGGAAGTCAGATTCTAACGTTAACTTATCAAAGGCATTGATATCTTCCGCAACGTGTACATGATAACTATTTGTAATATATGCACGGTCTGTAACACCTTTGATGATTCCAAAGCGTTCTTGTAGACACTTTGCAAACTTGTATGTTGTAGACTCCATTGGTGTTCCATATACGGAGAAGTCGATATTTGTTTCTGCCTTCCATTTGTTGCAAGCATCATTCAAGTGCTGCATTACACGCATACCAAACTCTTTGCCCTTCTCTGTTGTATGAGAGGTACCAGTCATATAGTGTACACACTCATATAGACCACCATAGCCTAATGAAATTGTGCTGTATCCATTAAACAATAGTTTATCGATAACCTCACCCTTCTTCAAACGAGCAATCGCACCATATTGCCATAAGATAGGCGCTACATCAGATGGTGTTCCAAGTAATCTCTTATGACGAATCATGAGAGCTCTATAACAAAGATTTAGTCTTTCATCAAAAATCTTCCAGAATTCTTCTTCATTTCCCTTTGAAGAACATGCCACATCAACTAAGTTAATTGTTACAACACCTTGGTTAAATCTTCCATAGTATTTATGGTGATTACGGTCATAGTTTTCGGCTTCCGCAACATTTCCTAAATCTTTATCTGTAAAGCGGTCCACCGTTAAGAAGGAACGACATCCCATACATGGATATACATCACCATTCTTTAGGTTCTTCATCACCTTAGCAGAGATATAGTCAGGTACCATTCTCTTCGCAGTACATTCAGCCGCAAGTTTTGTTAAGTAGTAATACTTGCTATCTTCATATACATTATCTTCATCTAACGCATAGATAAGTTTAGGGAATGCCGGTGTAATGTAGATACCTTTTTCGTTTTTAACACCTGTCATTCTCTGCTTGAGCATTTCTTCAATGATAAGTGCAAGGTCATCTCTTGTCTGACCAGCCTCCACTTCATCTAGATACATAAACACTGTTACAAAAGGAGCTTGTCCATTTGTAGTCATCAAGGTAATGATTTGATACTGAATTGTCTGTACACCCGTTGTAATTTCCTTGCGTACACGCAATTCAGCAAGTGCATTGATCTTGTCATTATCAACTTCGATTCCTGCCACGGCTAATTCTTCCGCAACATTACGACGATGCTTCTGTCGTGATATTTCAACAAATGGCGCAAGATGGGATAATGTAATAGTTTGGCCACCATATTGGTTTGAAGCTACCTGCGCAATAATCTGTGTTGCAATATTACAAGCAGTCGCAAAACTATGAGGTTTTTCAATTGCAGTACCTGAAATGACGGTTCCATTCTGTAACATGTCCTCTAGATTGACTAAGCAACAGTTATACATCGGTTGAGCAAAGTAATCTGAATCATGGAAATGGATAATACCCTTCTCATGTGCTTCATAGATATCTTGAGGCAACAAAAAACGCTTTGTAATATCTTTAGAAACTTCACCTGCCATGTAGTCGCGCTGTGTACTATTCACAGTTGGATTTTTATTGGAGTTTTCTTGTTTTGCTTCTTCATTGTTTCTTTCTAATAAAGAAAGAATCTTTTGGTCTGTAGTATTTGCTCTTACGAACTAAAGCACGTTCATAACGATATGTAATATAGTTATGTGCCACTTGGAAAACCTGAGCCTTCATTAATTCGTTTTCAACCATATCTTGAATTTCTTCAACCGATACAGATCTCTTTAGAGATTTGCACTTGTTTGAAACACGCTCTGTTATATCATGGATTACTTCCGCTGTTGTACGATGCGACAAATCAGTCGCGTTATTTGCCTTTGTAATCGCATTTTCAATCTTCGATACATCGAATGCGAGTTCTTCACCACTACGCTTAATTACGTTCATTTTACCCCTCCATATAAAAATAGTTGCATTTCCAACTATTATTTCGTATACAAGAATAATACCCTCTCACCAGATGAAACACAAGCATCATTATTATGAAAATTGCATCAAAAATATTCACCAAAAACTTTTCATTTTAAAAAGTCCGCATCTACAAAGGACTTTTTAAAAAAATGTAATATTTTTTTCATCAAAAATTATTTTTGTAATCCGCTTATGAACCACATCTACCATGAAAAGAAATGAATTTTAATTCCATTATCACTGAAAACCCCTTGCAGATAAAATATCATCTATAAAAAAATCTACCCTGTATAGGATAGATTCTACTGACTTATTCCCAGCCCTTCGAAGAATAATATTCTAGGTTAGTAATTTGTTGATTTGCGTCAATATCACAGAAGATATAGCAGAAACGATAAGGCGTTTCAGAGCGATGATTTGCCGTGTAATAACTAATACGCACAAAGTAGCGATATACATCATCTTTTATTGTTACAAGTTGTACATCCTGCTTAAGATACTTCATATCCGAGAGTCCTTCAAATGTAGGATTTGAGCCATCTGTAACACTTGCCGGATCTTTCATTCCCTCCGCAAAAAACTGCATATCTGTTTTTAAGTTGTACGCGGAAATCACACTTGCTCTTTGCGTTGTATATTCTTCTGGCGAATTCCAGACGAAGGCAGTTGTCCAAAGTTGATCCATCATTGCAGTATCCGAGGATACTCGTTTAGAGGAAGTGTAAATTGTATCACTTTCCCCAAAACCATTTACATATCCTGATGGTATTTGTGCCAATTGATTCTCCAATCCTTCTATCTCATCTAATTGGGATAGCCATTGAACATTTTTACGATTACCCCACTCCCAACTAAAAATGAGAGTAACCACCATGATAAGTGCACATATCAAACATATCACAAAGCTAACTAATCTCTTCATATTAGTACCAAGCCTCCACAGAACTTCCTTTTAGTTCTCTGCCATTTGGATTTCCATATTGGCTGTAATTTAATACAAGGTTTGAAAAATGATTTGTACTAACATCATAATAGCCCTGTACCCATGCAAGCATGTTTGTTCCATCACTTAAAGTCCAAATCACTTTTTGACCTGAACTCGAGAATATAAACGTTGGTGCAAATGACCACGTATATGCACCATCTACTGGATACCACACAGATAAGAAATTCGTATTATCAACAGCAGTAATATATGTCTGCATCGACGTTTGTAATTCCGAACTTACAGTATCTGCTTGATCTTGCAAAGCCTGTGTCTGTGCTTGTGCCACTGCATTTCCAGCATTAAACATTGTTTCCAGTTTTGCATACTCTTCTGAAGATGTTTCTTGTTGTAATGCTTGTGCATCTGCAATTTGTTGTGATAATGCATTCGCTTGATTAGCACGTTGAATAGAATCCTTCTCAAACTGTTGGGCAGATTGAAATGTCCCATAGGCAATATATACTGCTACAGCTATAAATACTACCGAAAGAAATGTAAATATTTTACGCATAAAAATACCCCTTCTTAGCGATTATACCATGAATAGAGAGATAAAAAAGAAAGAGGTTCATCAAACCTCTTTCTAAGCTTGTTTTACTTGTTGTCCGCAACGATTGTATCAGCAGCTGTACGACCTGAAACGAAGATTTCGACAATCGCATTACCACCCAAACGAGTTACCACCTATGGATACCACCAGTTACTTCCACCAGCAGCGTATAGCCCTTAATGATCTTGCCATCTTTATCTAATACGTGACGCTGTATCAACCGTTACACCACCCATTGTATGGTGTGTAGATGGAGCTAGTATTCTAATCTTTAACTTAACGCCATCAAGCTTATAAGTATCAACGATATACTTACCGTTTTCATCCTTTTCAGCTGTACCAATTAATGTTGTCCAACCTGTCTTTGTTGGGTTCAATGTTTTCTGCACCTGTCATCAATGCCATATCGTATTCCTTGATTGTATTGATAACTTCTTCTAGAGTGCATTCAAAGCCCAATTGTTTGAAATAACTCACCTAACTGATCAACAGTTCTTGTGTACTGTCTATTTTTCAACATCACTTTCCCAAAGTGTTAGATCTTCATCCTTTGGTGTTCCATAAGGATATGCACCAGGAACTAATTGGTTGGAGTTTGCAATATCCATAATTGTTCCATTTGTACCATTGAAGCTTACACCGTTTTCAAATTCAGCAAGTGATAATACGTCACGTTCACCAGTTTCGTTAACGAAACGCTTACCAGTTGTAGGGTTGATATAGATTGTGCAGTGTCCACCACCAAATGCGAGGTTTCCATTATCTCACCCAAGAGATAGCATCATCTGTGTAAAGCCCATACCTGTTGTAGCAGCACTACTGCTTCTGCCATATCAATACCAGAACCTACTAATGAAGAACGGTTTGTTGTACGTGTATTTGTTGTGATATCTCCATCTGCCCAGTAGTCATTTGTTTCATAACGCGCTTGATATCTGCAGCGTATCCACCAGTTGCGAGTACTACACTCCTTCTTAGCATGGATTGTAACAGGAGTTCCATCGTACTGCTCACCCTTAACACCAACTACTTTTCCATCCTTATCTCAGATAAGTTCTGTTACCTTAGTACGTAACATGATTTCTCGTTGTCTGCATGGTTAGCAGCTGTTTCAGTAATGTCTTCTTAGTTGTTGCAAAGTATGTATTCCAAACTGTCTTACCCTTTTACATCTTTTCCATCTGGATCTGGTGTTCCATCACCATCAAGATCACTTCCTTTGAAGTCATTTTCACGGTTCCATAAAGCACCTACAATAATTGGCTGAATAGAGTTATCAAAGATTGCGCCCTGATCTTCTAACCAACCCTTAAGGTCTTGTCCACCTTCAACAAAACTGCTTAACAAGATCATATGAACCATAGATCCATGAAGTCTTTTTCAGCGTTCGGTCTTAATCCACCATAGTATGTCTGGAAGATATGTAGATTTGGAGTTGAGAATAATGTGATTTCACCTTCAGCTCTTTACCTGCATCTAACTGTGGCTGTGCCCAGTTCAAGTAAGCCTGAATCTCACTCTTCAATTCTTTTTAGTGTGCTTAAGTATTCTGCATGTACACCAGCATGTGACAATGTTTCAATATCACCTGCTACAAATGGTGTTTTATCAAAGTACTTTACTATCGAATTCATTTTCATTCCAGTTAAGGATTTCCTAATACCTTGATGTTACCAGTAAAGCGTTATGAACTTTATTGTATGTAACACCCTTTATAAACACCTGTTGCGCATCTGGATCAGCTGATCCCAAACTAAGTAAGATGTGCAGACTGGAACTGTCCACCAGAAGCTACTGTATTACCACCGATTTCAGAGTTAACTTCTAATACAACTCACTGAGTTACCGTTCTATGTCAGACTGTACTGCTGTAGCCATACCGGCACCACCAGCACCTACTACAACAACATCAGTTGTCTTTTCGATTGCTTCACCAGCTTTTATGTTCTACTGTATTCTTCTTAAAACCATCTAAATCACTAGCTTCTGCTTGTTTTGCTGCATCAATTAACGCATTCTTGAAGCCGATTGAAGCAAATGTAGCACCCGAAATAACATCAATGCCAGCACCATTTGCTTCCTTCGCATCTGCTACCAAATAATCAAATGTCTGGTGTTCCGATATGATTTGTTTTTCTATTATCACTATAATCAATTTCGGAAATACCATCCTTTGTAAATGTAACTGATAAGTTGATAGGTCCATTATAACTTATTGCCAGTACCTGTATATGTACCTTCCTTGTGTTACCTTTACATTTTCTTTTCTTTTGCACTATCTTCTTTGCTGCTTGAGAACATGCAACAAGTGAAATAGCCATCAAAGAACTGAGTCCCAACTTCACGTAATCTTCATTTTTCCCTCCTGTGTGTATTTTTTAACAAATACCCCTAATCATATAGTATCTTACTTATACAATGAATATTAAAAACTGCCCATCAGCAGTTTAAAAATTTTATAATTTCTACAACATCTTCTACATGGCTTGTAGCCTTAACTTTTTGAAAGTTTTTGATGATAATACCCTGTTCATCAATTAAGTATGTAGAACGTTCAATTCCCCATATACTTGCGACCATACATAGACTTTTTCTACCCAAACATCATATGCCTGAATAGTCTTCGTACTTTCATCAGATAACAACGTAAATGGTAAATCATAGTTACTTTCAAACTTCTTGTGTGACTTACACTATCCTTAGAAATACCTAATACGACTCGCAATCCCTTTTCTTGAATCTGAGGAAGACGATCACGGAAGTTACAAGCTTCTGCTGTACAACCGGATGTATTATCCTTTTGGATAAAATAGAGGATTACCTTCTTTACCTTTATACTCGGAAAGTGTATGTTCTACAATCATTTTGATCTGTACTTAAAATCCGTGCTTTTACTCCGACATTTAACATTTTTCATATCTCCCAGTTCTATATATATCAATGATAATACATAATGGAATTTAAAAACCTTGAATATGCTTATTGATATTGTTTTAGTAATTCAGAATATCACTTGGTTTTTGAATTGCTGTTGATACCTCCTATTTCAACACCTTTCATGATAAACAATCTGTACTGGATGAATACCTAATGATTTTTGCGGCTTTCAAGATTTTTAACCTGATCATCAATGAAAATACATTCTTCAGGTTTTAAATCCTGCTTTTCTAATGCATCTTGAAAAACATATGTACATCCGGTTTTAAAACACCCAATTCATAACTGTACGTATATTGATCAACATATTCATCTAATTTGAATGCATGGATACGTCTTTTCAATATATGGCCATGTATCAGAAATAATCCCTGATACGATAACCTCCATCCTTCAATGTTTTTAGTGTTTCCAAAGAACTTGGAATTAAATTCATCGTCGCAAGATTTTCTACTGCATCAACTGCCAAAGTTACTGCATGTTGGAACGTTCCACCTAACCTTTGCTTGATCAAATAGTGTTAGATAGAAACGAGTTAATCTTTTCAATCTGTTCCTGCTCACTTCTCATTGTCGGATTTTCAATAAATGGTAACATGCCAGTGTATGCATGTTTCCATACGTTTTGGTCGAGTCTCGAAAATTTTCTCTCGAGGAAAATAGTTCATAGAATTTTTGATTCAAATTCCAATCACCGCTGCATGGTTCTAGAAGGGTCCAGCCTAAATCAAAAATATACATTTTATCTGATTCATTATACCTACCTCTTGTTGTTAGTACTATTATACCACTTATCAATACTAACAGAGGAATATATCTTGTAATATTACTTTATATATTATTACATGCATTCAAACCAAACTGATAGCGCCATCACTGGCAGCCGTCGTTAACTGACGAACACTCTTTACACGGCAATCTCCTGCAGTAAATACCTTTTAACAGATGTACGACATTCTTCATCAGCCTTAATGAATCCATATTCATCCAATTCAACAATTTCAGAGAAAATCTGATTCATAGAATTTGTCCAATTATGACAAATAACGCATCAACATTTAATGTCTGTTTCACCCGTGTTTTTATCTGTAACCTCAATTGATTGTAATCGTTCCTCGCCATTTAATTTTGTAACTGTACTATTCATTATCTTAACAAGGTTTTCTTTACTGTTAAGTTTTACAACCTCAGCTTCATCAGCACGGAACTCATCACGACGATGGATGATATACACGATTGCAGTAACGTGTTAAGTATTCTACATCTTCAACTGCAACATTTCCACCGCCATTTACTAGCTACATCTTTTTCCTCTAAAGAACATACCATCACAAATAGCACAATAAGATACACCCTTTTCCGTCAGTTCCTTTTTCACGGTCGATTCCGAGTTCTCTACGCTTTCATGCCAGTCGCAATATAATAGCCTTTGCATGATATTCATTCTTTGTCGTGTAAACAATCTTTTTTCATCCTCATGGTTTTCAATCTTCACAACACCTTCAAACGCAAAAAGTTAGTAAATTCTAAGTCTTTTGCTTGGTTATATAAATCTGTCGCAAAATCAAAACCAGAAATATGTTTAATACCTGGATAGTTCTCAATATCTGCAGTATTAATGATTTGTCCACCATATGTAGACTCCTCCAAGACTAAAGCTTTCTTCCCTGCTCTTTGTACATAAATGGCTGCTGATAAGCCAGCTGTACCTGCACCTATAATAATTACATCAATCATAATTTGACTCCTTTTATATTTTTATACAATTAAACTTTATACCTTTTCGCATAAATAACACAAAGTATATGCTTTAACCTATTATATGTAAACTGTTTTTCATTTACTGTAAAACTATTGTGTAAATTTTACATTTCATTATCATAATTTAACAATTTTATAATCTTTTGAAGATAATTCTTCTGTTAGTTTTATTTTCTTTATATTATCATTGAGTAGCATGATAAAAACATATCTTTTTATAGAATATATGTTATATTCATATGTATGTTTCTATCAGTATATTTGAGGATTAAAATGAAAAGACATTAGGCACAATCGTATTAGCTAGTTTATTACTTTTAGTTGGCTGTGGTGCAAGCGCATTATCTACTAAGAGCATTTCGAGAAGCTAACAAAGGAACCAACAAAGGTTTCCGTTATCTATGTTGATCCAGAATCTCGCATTCAACGCGAAACAATTACTGACCAGAAGGATGTAGTTAACGCAATTGCCGATGAATTAAAGACACTTTCAACAAAAGTTGTTAAAGACAAGGTTTCTTTCAATCAAAAGGATACAGTATTCGGTGTTGAAGTAGCTGACAAGGAAGGTACATATAACGTTACTTTTTACTACAATGGCTACATGAAAGTTCAAAAGTTAGGTGGAGATGTTGTAGTTTACTCTGTAACAGATGAACAGATTGACAAGTTAAATGAAATCTGGTCTGAAGCTATGTCTAAATAACAATCGCTTAAATCTATTTTTATTAGAGATGATAAAATTTTATCATCTCTTTTCTTATATTCGATAAAATGCGACTCAATAGAATGAGTCGCATCGTATATTTATTCTTGAATCATTGTTTCTTTGTATGAATATTGATAATCTGTTTGTTAATGACTTCTGCACCAACATACTGTGTTAAAAAGATTTGCAAGTTCATCAACTGCTTCTTGTAACTCTCCCACACGGTTTGATTCTATACATTCCATTGCGATAAACTCAACAGTAGTATCATCTGTGACTTTGTACGCTTTCCATCACGCCAGTTCCAGCAACGGCAGATAACACCTTCCTCATCATAGTATGCGATTTCTCCAGCAAGTGGTGGCTCTGGTTTATCTGAACCAATGGCCAGAAGTCCTCTCCACCTTTCATACATTCTAAGTGTAAGTCACCCCCTTGAAGGCTTCCATATTCTCTGCCCCAATTGGGAATGCATACTCAATGAAATTGCATTTGTAATATCTACTGTTGGAGCAATAGAGCCAACTGGAGTTCCATGCAGTACACGCTTTATAACGCTTCGATAGAACAACGAGCACCTCTTCTTTGTAGAGAATTTAGAATATGCCTCACGCCATGTCTCTTTACCACTGCATTTTCAGAAATAACATCACTAGTTAAGTACTTCTTAGCACCTTCATTTGCACTATCTAATAACGCTTTGATTTCAGCTGCCTTTTCATCATCTACAATGAATGGACTCTGAACATTTTTACAGCTAATATCGCAATACTCGCTTCTGGAAACATTCCCAAAAAGCCTTCATCTACAATAAACTTTCTCATAATCATTACCTCTTGCACTTCAGTATATCACTTTTAAAGTATCGATGATAATAGGTGGTACTTGTTTCATGCAGATACAATACCCTTTCCAAAATGATCTTTGCTGAGGAAGATCACCAAAAAGCCTGCAACAATACTAGACTTCTACCCGCTGCCAGGAGTAAAGAGCCTGATCCCACAGGATCGGTAAATAGTGCAACTAAATCATACTGTTGTAGCTTGTCGTTCCTCCATGACATGTATATCTGATTACAAAGTAATCATCTTTCTTACATTGCACCTGTGCATGGCAATCTTTGTGCCACTCATTCCAAATTCTTTAAAAATCATTATATAGCAGTTCTACATTAGTCTTATGTATGACAGAATCTGAAGCATCCAACATCTCTTGATATAAGTCGATAGCTTTTGGTACCAGAAACTTTTCTAGATACTTCACCATTTCAAGGATCAAAAGTTAGTAGTTGTTGGTGACTGCAAGCACATCGATCGTTAATAGCAGCACCAAGAAGAATACCTGCAAGATTCTTTGACAATTTATATGCGATGACTTTATATGTTTTCTGTAATGATTGCGGCTGTACTTCCTACCGTACGTGCAACGATATTACATTGGTGTCACTCGTCTCGATACCACCCATACGATGATGATCAACAATTTCAACCACTTCACCAAACTCTAAATCACGTACAGATTGCATCGCTTCATTATGGTCAACGAGGATAAACTTCTTCTTTTCATAATGGAATAAGTGATAGCGTGAGATAGCTCCTGCCAACTCTACCGTTCTTTATCCAAAAACAGGATAGGTACGATAACGCGTCTTGGCAATATGATCACTTACTTCATCTACATACCTGTTTCTTGAATGTCATTACATCTGTTGTCATAACTGATTTGACAGATGGTGTTTGATAAATCAAACGTGAACATTCAATAACGGAGTAATCCGTATGCAACATGGATACACCCTTTTTCTTTTGCATAGGATAAAGTAACTTCATCTATCCAATTCGCCAGATACAACCACTAAAAGCTGCACCCGCCTCAATTACAAAGCGTTGAATATCTGGATTATTACTGCACACTTACACTAGAATTCTTTATATACTTCTGGCTTATCGACATGGAAGGCATAATCTGCACTAATACCACTTGGATGATACTGTTTCGATTCACAATAATACTTACCTTTCAATACTCTTTTGCAATATTGGTTAAAGTAGCTGTACTTATCAGTCTTTCAAAGACTTCCACTTTCTGCCCAAAGCTTTGTTAAGTCAGAAACAGATAGCAATCCTAAAAGTCTTTCTTTCATCAACGATGAAATACCTTTTATTTTTTTACGAGATAAAATAAGGTCTAACGCTTCCTTCATTGTTAAATCTGGGACCTGCAAGTAATGGTTCATCCTTCTCTATCTCCGATAACATACATCTAGCTGTATGGATTAGCTTAGGATGTTCAAAACCAAACTCTGTAATAAATACTGTGTTTCACTCTTTGCCTTGCCTAAAGCACATGCGATAGTATCTTGCCTGAGTTGTTGTTTCAGATGAGCATAGGCGATTGCGGATACGATTGCATCACAATCTGGATTCATATGCCCTGTCACATAGAAATGGTTTCATTATTTCACCCAACTTTCTAATTATAGTTATCCAGCAAGCCGCTTTCAGAACGATCCACTTTTTGCAAAGTAATACCAGTGCGGAATTCTGTTGGTGTCATTGCTTTAAATTTGTAAAAGTTAAGATTGAATGTCTTAATATTGTTATAAACTCACAGCTACCGCAATATCTCAGACAGAATATGTTGTAGAAATCAATAACTCACTAGCTTTATTAATACGAATGAAATTCAATAATGTTTCAAAGTTCTTCCTTTAGAATAATAGAGTAATGATCGATTTAATTCTGAGACACTTACACCGTATTTCTCAAAATCATCGTACTAGCAAGTAACTTCTGTATCATAGTGCTTGTAGAGATAGTTGGTTACTCAAAAGCAACATTCTTATCTCGCACGATTATATCCAGATTTTACTTTGCTATAGATCTTACGGTATTTGTTTGCGTAATACCTACCTTTTCAACAAAGTGCTTTGATAGATGCGACATCCGCAAAAACCAAGTAGAATGGCGATTTCTTCAAGTGTCATATCCGTATAAATTAAATAATCTGACGTTTTCTCAATACGAATATTATTTAACAATTTTTGTAAATGTAGTACCTGTTAAATCAGTTAATCTTTGACAATGTTGATTCTGATATAAAGAATACTTCCTGCAAACTTTTTCAAGTGTCAAGCGCTCTGAAGAATGGGAATAAATATAACTTAATATCGAATTCTGCATGACGGAAGCATTTTCTTCATTCACTACTTCTTTCACTAGCTTTAAAAGTAGCGGACGATATGCCACCATTAACTCAATAATTTTAACGAGTGAATATAAGAATGATAACGGCTTTTTAGGTTGTTTGACCAATGCGCGAATCAACACCGAGTTCCTTTTTGTGGGTGTGACATGATTCCATCTCACGTACTTTTGTTTGTTCATCGTTTAAATATACAATCGGTTCAATCTGTAAAGGAAATTTAGAAGGTCTCACACTTTCTTCTTCCAATCCTGGTGTTACTCTGAGCATTGTGTTAATAAACTGATAATCATAAACAACTAAATTTTAGTGTAAGGTATCTCTTACGTCAATAATATCTGTAATTTTCAAGTGTACATCGCACATAGTGTATGCGGCTTTATATCATACTCTACGCCATCTACTGATCTTACCAACACCTTTATTAAAGTACATAAAACGAGCAGCCTGGTGCATTAAAGCTTTAGTTGGTTTTTCAATTGCTTCATAGTCAAATGAGCAAAAAGAAATAGTGATTAGTTTCCGACGTCCAGCTATCTTGAATCGTTGCTGTTCCTTTGTCATATATTTTGTACTCTGTTGCACATATCATAGCATATTTGAATAAAAGGGAAAGTTCCGACCTGTGTCTCACACAGCCGGAACTCTATCCAAACATATGTTTGAGTTTTAATTATTTGATTAACATGGCTAATGATAGAACAACGATATTTGCGATGAATAGCTCAAATAAACTTTCATCCCCCTACTGCATGTATGTCTTTAGCTCAACCTTTACGCACCTAGACCCACCCATTACTACACCAGATGTTGGTGTGAAGAGGTTGATTAATCCGCAACCAGCGCAGAAGATATTGATCATAATTGAAGCGTTGAAGCTGGCTGTATTTGTAAACCACCCATTACTGCATTGAGAATCCAGCAAGTCCAGATGTTGAAGGAACTAAGAAACTCAATACTAAGTAAATTACATATGATAGAGGTGCGAATACGAATCCTGGAACACCCATCAACATACCTGCTAGCCTTGTCCAAGATCCAGAAGTCCATGGCAGACTTCATAACGACTGTAATACCACGAGCAACTGCGATAACGATAGCTACTGACAATAGATCTTTTCAGCACCGTCTAAGAATGTATCAATAAATTCTCTTTCAGACATTCTAGCCATGATAGCGATAAGAACACTCGAGAATGTAAACCAAGCTGCCAATTCAGAGAAGTACCATTGACCTAAAGGTAAACCTGTTAAGACTGAAGTCCATCCAAGTACTGCTAAGTAAGCTTCTTCATCACCAGCAAAGTTGATGTCAACATAAGAAATGAGTGAAGCAATCATAACTGCAAATGAGATTGCAAATACAATTAATCACAGCCTTATGCTTCCAGTAAATTCTAACTTGTTGCCATCATCCTTTGTGAAAGTGTTCACGCATATCTTCCTGCTCTTGTAGAGAAAGAATTATTGAGCCTTTATCAGCCTTAACCTTCTTAGCGTAACCTAATACGAAGAAAATAGCGATTGCAAGTGATGCAAACCACAATGCAAAACCAAGAATCATAACTAATGTGTTGTCATAAGGAACGTTACGATTTGCAATGCAGCCATAGCTGCACCAGTAGCAAATGGGTTAGTCGTTGAACCTAATACACCACATCCTGCACCACAATACAGTTGCAACTGCTACCATTGTATCGAAGCCAGCTGCTACTAATGCTGTGGTAATCAAAGCGTAGAAACCGATTGTCTCTTCAGCCATTCCATATGCGTGGAACCACCCGATAGAGAATAAGATCATCAAGATAACGATTAGGACTTCTTCCTGCCGTGCATCTTCTTAACTAAGTGGTAAACACCAGCTCAAGAGCGCCTGTCTTCATTACAGCACCGATGAATCCACCGATAGCCATAATAAATACGATCAGATCAGCAGCATCCACAAATCCTCTTGGGGAATGCCATGAAGAAATATCAAACTTTGCACCGACAACCGTAACGTTTGCTGTTAGCAACCATGTCAACTAATTCGCCATACTTCTCGGGTTTAAAACCACTGATTAAGCTGTCGCTAATTGGTTGTCCGTTTAAGAATACTGAAAAACAAAGTACTGCTAAAATAATAAATAAAATCGTAAACGCTGTTAAAGAGCGTTTTTCTTTAGCTCACAGACATACTATCCCTTCTAATTATTTAGAATAATGGTGCCTGTTTCACCTTGTAAAAGCAACTTTTGCTTTTTAATGATGTATTCATGCAGTTCCATGTGTTATTCTAACAAATTCATGCATGATTGAACCTTGAAGCATACGCGCCAGGAGCAAATTGCTTCTCTCGATATACTTCTGCTTCTTCCAATGTCATTGTTGGAAGTTCCTTTTTGATCAGGCTTATGAGTTGATGCATACTCTGTCGACTCGCAGTTAAGATAATCAACATATCTGCACCCAATGGACTGGCCTAGCAATGCACTGAACGGTCCTCATCGATAACAGCCGCAACGCCCTTAATCCTGCTCTGTTTCAACCACAGGGATTCTCCACCACCAACGTATAATGATGTCGCCAGCCTTAACAAGTTGTTAACAACCTTTAATTCAACGATACGTTGTGCATGTGGTGAAGGTACAACACGACGATATCCACGTCCTGCATCTTCTACAAATGTACAAAGCCCTTTTTCGGCAGCAATCTTATCTGCTTCTTCCTTAGTATGAAGCCTCTACTGGTTTTGTGATTGGTAAACCTGGATCGTTTGCATCAACAACTACCTGATAACAATAGCTGCACATCTCCTTGTCAACACTACGAGCCTTTTAATTCCTGCTGAATTGCATGTTGTAAATGATAACCGATATAGCCCTGAGACACGCACCACATTCCGGGAATGGCATATGGAGTATTGCCACCCTTTGTGCATGAGAATTCCATTGCTGTTAATGATTCAACCTGTGTCCCATGGCCATACAATTACTACATAGTCCCAGCAAATCAACGATAGTCTTAGCAGTATGACGAACTATTCAAGCTGCTTTCTTCAGGGAGCATTACCCCCAAGAGCTACTACTATATACGCTACATGATTACTTCAGAGTAGCATACATAACAGCCTTTAATCATGCGATAGGTTTCTACCTCATATTGTCTAGCTTTGTGTCCCAAGAACACATCATCTGTAACTCCATAGCCTCAAGCCTATACCTCTGGTATGTTCTCACCAACTGTGTGTTATGATCATGGAATGATGGTAAGCAGTGCTAGAAGATAGCTGTTGCTTAGCCACAGCCATCAATCCTTTGTCTAACCTGGTAGGACGTAAGAGCTTTGATTCTTGCTCCATATTCTTCTGGTTCACCCATAGATAAACCAAATATCTGTGTAAAGAACGTGCAGTCCTCTAGCACCGGATCGTGATATCATCTAGTCATCTCTGATTTCAGCACCTGTCTTGCTAGCTACTTCTGCACTTAGCAACAAGTTCATCAGAAGGCATTAATTCCTAGGGTCACATGCGCAGAAGTAGCATACCTAACTTAGCACAAACAATCATCAATGAGTTAGCAACGTTATACAGAGCGTCGCCGAAGAATTAACTTCGATACTCTAACATCGCCGAATTCTTCTTAACTGTTAAGATATCACAACATCTGTGTTGGGTGATATAAGTCTGCAAACCATTCCATACAGGAACACCAGAATACGTAGCAAGTTCTTCAACACTTTCATGCTTGAATCCACTATTCGATACCATACTGCATACGACCTAATACCTTAGCTGTATCTTCCAATGATTCCTTCTCACCCATCTGTGATGATCCAGAATCTAGAATAAAATACCATACCTAAGTCACGTCACCAACTTCAAATGCACAACGTGTTCTTGTAGATGCTCTTTTTCGAACAAGAGAACAACTGCTTGCTCCTTAAATAACTGTGGTCACCACTGTTAGCTTTTAATTCTGATTCTTGCAGATAATTCCAAGAAATATCTGATTTTTCTGATGTGATCTAATAGTGTCAAAAACTTCTTCCTCAACATTAACGCCCATAATAGTCTTTTCTCTATTTTTATGGTTATTCGATTTTAAACCTAGTCTTCACGAACCATGGTGCATGGACATACATCTGGTCACCACGTCCTCACACATAAGTTGGATGCTTCTAATTCTAATACTTCAAATCCATTATCCTTTTAGATATTGGTTTGTAACATATTACGTTTGTAAACGATGATCTTACCTGACGCAATTGTCAGTATTAGAACCATCGTTCCCACTGTTCACGTTCAGCTGCTAATGGACGTCAGCTCCGCAAGGGAATAAACGAACCTTATCTCAAGCCCATGAACTTAGCAAGAATATCTTCAACTTACCTGTATGTTCTTCGATATGAACATCGCGATGCACGATCCGCTGTTAATGCAAATACTTGTAATGTTTCCCATGATATCCTGGGTGAATTGTAAAATGCATCAGTATCAATCTGGTAGTAAATACTGTGTATCTAGTGCATGAATGCACTGAATTCAGGAATATTGAAAGCTAAAATTGTCTCAATTCCATTTCCTTCGTTTTCACAGACATCTTCATAGCTAAGTCCTGGGATTGCCTTCAGCCTGTGTTCTCTGTGAAATACCGATGAATAAGAGTTTTTCATTAACGTTTAATACGTCTCCACCTTCGATATGGAAGTGGTTGTTGCGTCCATATAGTCTGGAACATTTCCAGCATATTCTGGATGGAATCTGGTAAATGTAATCTCATAGATTGTTTCACGGTTTCTTGTTACAGAATACATTCTGTTAACAACTGCACCATTACTCTACAGAAGCGAATGGGTCGTGTGTAAAAGTATAGGTTTGGCATTGGGTTTACTATCAAGTGTGAGTTAGTCTCAAGACGGTCAACTGAAGTTTGTAGTAGACTCTCACCGATTTCTCTGAATATGATTCAGCCATCAGTCTTTAGAACTAATTCCTTATTGTTTGTAAACTTAGCTAGTAATCCTTAATAATCTTATGATATTCAGCTGTATGAACACCTGATTCAACTAACCACTGATCAAGAACTGTTCCTTAATTTCTGGGTGAGCATCTAAGTTTCAGCCATCAAGTCTTCTAGATAAACAACTTCTACGCCATTGTCGCAAGATCTTGCAAAACGGTCGTATTCAACCTGTGCTTCATAAAGATCAGGAATATCATCAACAATAATTCCCTAATGTATCAGGTGTAAGATTTAATAATTCTTCTCCTGGCTCTCGTGTAATAAAACCTTTTGAGTGTTTTAATTTCACTGATTACATGAATGTGAGACATTTGCTTTCCTCTATTGTCTTTTTCATTTGGGCTACATATCGCGCAGCATGATATAGCAACCGGTTTCAAATCTATACTGTATTGTATACATATTTTTCTATAATTAAACATAATGCCTAAAATTTTGTATTTTTGTAAACATCATCTCGCTTTTTCTTGTTGAAAATTCCCTTTAATTATTAGCGAAAGAGCCCTATATCACTGCAGGCCTCGTTTTATCGTTCTAGTTTTTCAATTACATTGATTCAGGTGCTTCTACACCAGCAAGGGTTTAGAGCGTTCTTCAATGTAATCATTGTAGCCTTTCACTAAAGCTTCAAACGTTGGTTTGTTAACCTCAGGATCTTCTGGGTTATTTACGTGAACTGTTGCAGTAACTATGGAAAACCTTAACAAGGGAAATGATGTATTCAGTAATCTTTGTTTGCTTTCTGCTTGCTGCATTTTGCAACTTCGATTGGGAATTCGCTACGATGGGCTTCATCGACTGCAATTCCTTCTCATCACTGGGGACGATCATAAGTAGCACCTGTGTGAATGCAGGAATCTTAGGATTGTTCATAATGGAATGCATACGGGAATATGCATACTGTGCATAGAATACAGGTTGTTGTTATCTTTAGAACGAGCTAACTTCAGATCGAAATCCATGTGAGTCGCAACGTCCTTAGAAACGAAGAACCAACGAGCAGCGTCAACACTTACGTCTTCGCAAAGTTCACGAATAGTAATTTGCGTTACCTGTATCGCTTGGACATCTTTCACTTCCTTACCATCCTCAACCATACGTACCATCTGGATGATATCTACCTTAAGTACATCTGGATAACCCAATGCTGTTCAAAGCAGACTGCGCACGTGTTACGTAGGAATGATGGTCAGCACCCCATAAGTTGATTAAGTGATCATAACCTCTTTCAATCTTATAGATGTGGTTAGCGATATCTGGTGTTAGGTAAGACAATGTTCCATCACTCTTACGTAATACACGGTCCTTGTCATCGCCATATTCAGTACTCTTAAACCATAGAGCACCATCTTTTTCATATGTTAGACCCATATCAGCCATCTTTACTAAGCAATCATTAATACGCTTACGATTGTTCTCATAGAAGAATGTTTCATGCTGGAAGTTTTGAAATCACAACGATATAGTTTTAAGTCGTCCTCAATCTTCTTTAATTCTAACTCAACACCTGTCTTCTTGAAGTATTCAAGACGTTCTGCAGGATCAGCATTCAACCACTTGTCACCATCTTTTCAGCAATCTGATTTGCAATATCGATGATATCCTGTGCATGATATCCATCTTCTGGAAGTGGATATTCTTTTCCAAAGTGTTCAAGTAACGAGAAATTAAGGATTCACCTAACATCACAATCTGGTTACCAGCATCGTTAACATAGAACTCTCTGTAGTTGTTATAGCCACTTGCTTCGTAAAGACGTGAGATACAGTCACCCCAAGCAGCGTTACGAGCATGTCCACAGTGTAAGTCACCCTGTAGGGGTTGGCGGATACCCACTCAACCAATACATTCACACCTGCACCAGTGCATTCTTACCATAATCATCACCTGCGTTGATAACAGTATTAATCACTTCAGCCAAAGCATCCTTCTTCAAACGGAAGTTGATAAAACCCGGCTTTTACAACTTCAATGAAGAAAGCTTCTGTGTAGATTTCTTTAACTTTCGACGATGGGTCCGGCAATATCTAATGGACTCTTATGCAATGTTCGGGAAAGGCGCATACGCTACTAGTTGAATAGTCTCCCATCTTTGGATCACGTGGGGTTTCAACAATCGTAACTGAATCATCTGCGTCAATATCGTACACTTGCTCACTGCCTCACGGACAGCCTGAACTAATTTTGCTTTCAAAAATCACTCATCTTTTGTCCTCCTCATTTGATAGCATAAATATCCTAATACCGCTTGTGGCGGGCTTTTTATAAATGGCGCGCCGAGCAGGAGTCGAACCCGCAACGCTTGATTCGTAGTCAAATGCTCTATCCAGTTGAGCTATCGGCGCATTCGGTGTTATCACTTGCTTTTTAATGGTATTCCATTCCTAGAAAATACAGCCTTTTTCAGAGTATTGTAAAATCAATGAAAAATAGTACTTGTGAACTACATGCAAGCACTATCAAAGCTAATTGTTTCAAAACATACACTACAGCGGTGGGAATAATTTCATCATCAGATACATCGAATCATATGATAGAAGGACACGTTCCCATTCCAACAAAGGGCAAACATACATGGTTGCAAACTTCTATAATAACCAAAATCTTCACTGACTCGAATTGGTTCAGATGATTCTTCTCTAGATCCGCAGCCTTTAATTTCCTAACGGTCTTTATCTACGAGATGGATCTGCGTAAAATTTTCATCAAAGCGATCAGGCTCTTCAATACTTACTTTAAGCTTTCCTTTAATCTCAAAGTAAGCACGAGGACATGTTCTTCTAAGACAGCTAGTTCATTTTCTTTAGCCGCCCGTAAAGTCAAAACAAATTTCCCCATTTGCTGGCGAGATGCCAAAGTTCAAACTACCCACATTCATATGGATAATCGTAATCATTGCAAGTGAACTAGGTGATTGATTCGCAAATGTAAATGGTTTAAATCCAGTCTGCTTTGCTGGTGGTTCAATCGATTTAGCAAATGCAGATAAAGCATATACCGATTAAGTCCTTTCTCAGGTTCTGAAGCCATGGCTTTGTACTCCTGTTAAAGAAAATGCGATACCCAACCGAAGCACACATGACTGTCTCTGGTCGATAGTAAATCACATTCTTTCTTAAATTAGGCATATTGCAGGCCAAAAATTTTATCCCATGATACTTTTTCAAATAATGGTTTGCAGATAGCGCACCACTACCATTTTTCTTTCGGCCGGTTGGAAAAGATAGATAACATTATACTCACTTTTCTCTATCCTCTTCTTCAGCATCACACCCAGCAAAATCGCAGTGTGTCCATCATGACCACAGCCATGAAAATGGTGTATTTGAAAATTCATTATCGCATCACTGATCTGCACGTAATACAATCGTCTCTTGGTAGGTTGATATGGCTTCATACAATACAATAATCCTTCATCAAACACGAGATAACTAGACATATTTTTGTGCAATAAATTCTTTAATTAATTTTCGTGTATTTACTTCGTGATTAGACAATTCTGGATGCTCATATATACATGGCGAAACGCAATAATCTTTTCAAGATTTTCCTGTTTCATACAGATACTCCTTTTGCGCACTTCTATCATTGATTCTATGCTCAAATATTTTTGATTACAAATCTCACAATGCCATCATTTTTCTTGAAGTCTATCAACTACCTTTTGCATATCATCTGGTAATTTGCATTCTATCTTTATCTGCTTCTTTGTAGGATGGATGAAACTCTACTTTCCAACAATGTAATGCTGGTCGCTTCATCGCATGCATACTGCCACCATAGAGACGATCACCAATCAGTGGATGTCCAAAATAAGCCATACCTGCACGTATCTGATGTAATCTTCCAGTTTCAATATGAACTTTAATCAGAGAGAAATTGCCCTCGATAATCACTTCGATAATTGGTAATACAATTTTGACCATCCACGGTCACACTTCTTCCACGTATTCCTTCTCTTTTCCTAAGGTATACGTTAAAGTCCCACTTTGTTCTTCAAACCTTCCTTTTACGATAGCCAAGTATTCTTTATGTAATAATTGTTCCTCGCGAGCAGAAGCTAGCAAAGCTGCCATTTGCTTTGTTTTTGCATATACAACAATGCCTGAAACACCTTTTATCTAAGCGTCCAACTGTTCTAACTGTAAAAGTTATCATCTTGATAGTAGCGTTTTTAAAATAGACCCCATATCATCATTAAAATGTTCTGCACTCGCATGGCTTGGAATTCCTGCAGGTTTATTCACCACAACAATATCAGTATCCTCATAGAGGATGATTGGTTTTAATTCTAACTGTGGCTCTTCTGTCCGTATAGTCACTACATCGTTTGTATGTACCTCTTGTGTCAATCTGCACTTTTCATCATTGAGATAAATCGAACCAGACACATGAAATCTACTGATTTCACGGCGCGAAAAACCCATTTGTTTCGATAAGATATTCTTAACAAGAAGACCATCTTCACTTGATTTAATTTTCTTTTGTTTTGCGATTTTCATGTTCAAATTATAACGCAAATCAATCTCTAATCAAAAGAGAGAATGCTATTGTATAATCATTGTTGAGAGGTACGTTATGTTAAAAATCAATCAGATTCGCTGTGAAGTTGGTGAGACATTTTCAATTCATCACATCGCAAAGAAATTACGCTGTTCTATTCATGAAATTCACTCCTTTGAAATCGATCGTGAATCTATCGATGCTAGGGGTGACGATCTTCACTATTCCTATAGTGTATACGCATCTATTAAAAACGAAGATAAATATCTCAAGAACCGTGATGTAAAAAAAGAATCAAAAGAAGTTTATATTCTCCCAACAACCACGAAGGCTCCAATACAAAGACCTATTATCGTTGGATTTGGACCAAGCGGAATGTATGCCGGTCTTATCTTAGCGGAAGCAGGACTAAATCAATCATTATTGAACGTGGCCAAACAGTTGAACAAACGTACCAAAAGATATCAACGAATTCTTTACAAAGGAAACTTTTAGGAATCATCCAACGTACAGTTTGGTGAAGGTGGTGCTGGAACCTTCTCAGATGGAAAACTAACGACACGCATGAAAAACATACGCGTTTCAAAGGTATATGAAGAATTTATAGAAGCAGGTGCTAACCCTGCCATTCAATACCAACAACGTCCTCATCTAGGTACTGATGTACTACAGACAATCGTCAAAAAGATACGTGAAAAGATTATTCGTCTTGGTGGTGAAATATACTTTGATACTAAACTAGAAAGCTTATATTTAAATGGGAATCAAATTGTTGGTATTCATACAAATAAACAGGACTTTTCAACCGATAGTGTCATACTATGTACTGGCCATAGTGCGAGTGATACATACGAAACACTACTTGCACAAGGTGTAGAAATAACACAAAAAGATTTTGCGATTGGCGTGCGTGTCGAACATCCACAAACCCTCATCGATCAAAGCACCTATGGTAAACACTATGGTCATCCTGCGCTTAAGGCATCCTCGTATCAACTAACTGCCAAGACATCTGTCAATCGTGGTGTATATTCATTCTGCATGTGCCCAGGTGGTGTGGTTATCCCTGCATCCACAGAACAAAATTGTCTTGCAGTAAATGGTATGTCCTACAGCATGCGTGCAGGTAAGAATGCAAATAGTGCTATCCTTGTACAGATTCCACGTAGCGACTTTGATCAAGGACACCCACTTGATGGTTTTCAGTTTCAGAAGAAATTAGAACAACTAGGTTACCACGAGGGATTTGCGGCACCTGCGCAAAATATTAAAGACTAGTTTTAAAACAAACGCCTTCCGATAAACTTGTCATTCAAACTTCTTATCCACGTAACACAATTATGAAGGACATGCATGCATTCTTCTCCGATGAGGTTAATCAAGCAATGGAAGAAGGCATGAAACAATTCGATAAGAAGATACATGGTTGGATTGAAAATGGCATCATGGTCGGACTTGAAACACGCTCTTCTTCTCCAATCAAAATACTTCGTAACGATAATGGATGCAGTTCTACCATTAATGGATTATATCCATGTGGCGAAGGTGCTGGATATGCTGGTGGTATTGTCTCTAGTGCCGTAGATGGCATCAAACAAGCCGAAAATTATATTGCACAATTAAATCGATAAAGAAAAAATGCAGACCCATATCTGCATTTTTCTTTATCTACCACGATTCTTTTTTCTTGGCTTGTAATTCTTTGATTGATGACGCGACTTTCATCACTCAGACTTATGTGACTTGCTTGGCTTTGTAGACTTATGCAACGATTTATTTGATGCACCAACATCACGCTTCTTATTTCTATCACTGCCACTTCTAGAATCCGATTTTTTCTTAAATGGTGGACGACGATTGGATTTTCCAGCACTTGTCTTCTTACGTTTTAACTCGATAGAGTATTCCGTTTTCATTAACGGAATCTCTTTCTTTAACATCTTCTCAATTGACGCAAGCAAACCTAATTCTTCATGACAACACAAAGAGATTGAAATACCCTCTTTACCAGCTCTTCCAGCTCTACCAATACGGTGGATATAAGACTCATCTTCCTCTGGTAAATCATAGTTGAATACATGAAATATCTGAAATATCAATACCACGTGCCGCAACATCTGTCGCTACCAATACATCTACTTGATTAGTTCTAAATCGCTGTAATGCATTCTGACGTTGACCTTTGTGTTTTTATCACCATGGATTGTAAGAACTTTGATACCATCTTCTATTAACTCTAGTTAAACGATCGGCACCAATCTTAGTTCTTGTAAATACAATGGCCTTAGTAACTTTCTGGACTTACAAGCATATCCTTTAGGACACGCTTCTATCTGCTTTTTCACAGTATACAAGATACTGGGTAATTGTTTCAGCTGGACTTACAGGAGCCACACGAATATCCACTGGGTCATGTAATAATTCATTAGCTAATTCTTTGATTTTCTTTTTGGCATTGTTGCAGAGAACATAACAGTTTGACGAACTTCAGGAATACAGCTAGCGATTGTACGTACATCACCGATAAATCCCATATCCAACATACGATCCGCCTCATCAAGTACAAATATTTCAATATCACTTAAAAACAATCTCACCCTGAACCATAAAGTCATTTTAAACGGCCAGGAGTCGCAATTAAAATATCACAACCACTACGGAGAGCTTTTTCTTTGCGGGCCAGATGGTGCGCCACCATCACCACAGCATGCACGTAGTTTTAAATATCTTCCAAATTTCTTAAAAATTCTCAAAGATTTGAACAGCTAACTCACGTGTCGGTGTTAATACCAGCGCACGAATCTGATGTTTCTTCTTATATTCAAGCTATTTAAAATTGGCAATGCAAAAGCGGCTGTCTTACCTGTACCAGTTTGAGCACAGCAACGATGTCCTTCCCTTCTAACATAACAGGGATTGCTTTCTCTTGGATTGGTGATGGTGTTTCATACTTCGCCTTACTAACAGCACTCAGTATCGGCTCCTAAGTTCTAAATCTGTAAAATTCATAAATCTCCTCTGCTTCTTAGTCTCATCAAAGAAAAACTGATCGAGCTTTTGTATTCCCGACCAGTATAATCAGTTTTCTATAAAAAGACTCATAGATATTACTGTATATTCCTTATTAGCGCAACCATAACACAGTTTTTGGGATGGTCTTCCGTAGCCAGAATTCAAATGAGGACTATGAGTTTGAGTCTAAGAATATCTCCTCAATTGCTACAATATCACTTTCTTTCAAACGAATAATATGATTTATCCCATCTGGGAAAATATCAATTTCATCTTCACCAGACTCAGTGCCTATAGCAGGATAGTAGTCTATGACTTCTCCGATAATGATCAAAACTATTACAAGTAAACACTCTTACATGTTTCTCAAAGAAATCACTTAGTTTCATAAAATATATGTCCTTTTATAAAAAGTTTCCCAAAAGATAAAGGAAAAATGATGCAAGTTATCTATAATATATGTTATAGCAATACTCTTCTCCAACATTTTCATTTTAAGAGCGAGCAACGGAATCAATATCTTATATAACTGTTAATGCCAAGTGGTAATATCATCTATTTTTAGCGATTTATGACTGTCTGTGTTTATGATTTTTATGTATTTATAATAGAATGGTGCCAAACTGGGTGCTACGAAAAACAGCCTACCCTCACCAATGAGAGTAGGCTTTATAACTATTTCAGAAAATCATCGTGTTTCAATCTTGATTGATAGGTATCTTTAATTAAACGCGTTGCTTCAGTTATCACACCATTCTTCAGATGGTTGTCTTCAACATATTGTTCATACGCGTCACATTTGAAACAATAAAAACGAAATTGCTCTTTTGAATGCACGATTCCACGGCTACATTCATTAGCGAAAACCAAGATAGTATTACGGATGTCATCAGCACGTTGTACTGTGTATTTTTCGATATGGCTATCTAGCTTTTGACTCAATTCCGTCAATTTTAGCACTTAGATCTTGATTAATCTGCTTTCCAAGCCATCCGAGAATTTTAGTCCACGGATTCCATTTTACTGGTGCAATTTGTATTGCAGAAAGGATTACAAGGGTAGTGGATAGTGCTAATCCTCCGATACCCTGCATCTGCAACAATTGAAAATTTCCTTTGCTGTCATATCATTTTACTCGAATAGTATCACCAGCATAGATCTTATTAGGGTCGGAAATACCATTTATGTAGGCAAGATACTGATACGATGTTCCATAACGTTCTGCAATTCCGCTTAAAGTGTCACCTGGTTGCACTGTATAGTATTCATCATCAGATGATTGTGCTGACACTACGCCATCAATCACAATGCGATCTCCTACATGAATAATGTCCGGATTAGAGATGCCATTAATGGCTGCTAGATGCTGATATGTCGTTCCATAGCGTGTCGCAATCCCTGACAATGTATCACCAGATTGCACAATGTATGTTGTGTCACCAGACTGTACGGATGGTTGAGCGTATGTCTGAACTTGCGTTTGTGGCGTAGGCACTGGTTGCCCTGTTGCACCTGCATATGCTAACCATGCGTTAGTATCACCATAGAATAAGGATAAGTCTAGGTTCCCACTCCATCCATAAATTCTACCTGTTGAAGTATATTGATGCATGATGTGATTTACTGTGATGGTGTTCCACGGACTATCTACCCATCCCATAGGATTATTGTCTGCGTACTGTGCAATCCATAATCCATTGTCAGTTAGATTTGCAACTTGATCCACTGCGCTATTTTGTACGTACACTACTGGATTGATTCCTGTACGTGCATGCACTCTATCACAGAATTCTTTACACCAATTTGGATTACCCACTATGCATCTCACCAGATTCCCAGTCAGCACAAGCATTGCTTCTCCAATATAACCTTGAATATTATCTAAAAGAAATCTGCTTCTGCAGTTGGGTTTCCGCCAGATGCATAGTGATATACACTAGCAACTTACCCTGCTGATTTCGCAGCTTGATATAGCTGTCGCAAATAGGATTAATATATCCTGTTCCTTGCGAAGCCTTTAATAATTACTGCATCGCAATCAAGAGTTGTGTTATCAATACCATCTTGCCATGACGCTTCATCTACTACTCTCAACATTCTTATGCCTCCTTCTTTGGACCGTTTAGTCTAGTAAATAAATCATTTACGAAATTGGCTCGCGTGTGGCAATAACACCTGTAAAGATAGAACCAACAAAAAGCAACTTTAATCGGTAGTCCAATAATTTTCGAATACGTCAACTCCTGTAAGTACACAGACAACAATTGAAATCACTAAAGACCCAATTACACTCACTTGAAGGGAATCTGTGTAAGCTCGTTTAATGTTTTCCCAAATCGCTTCGACTAAAACTGCAATAGTTACTAACTGTGATAATGCATTCATTTTTTATTTTTCCTCTTTCTTTTCTATCTAAAAAGGCGGCCGTATTGGTCGCCTTAATAGCAATATTTAATTTTCTTTGTGATAATCCCAGGCTGAGCCAAAGCCAGGCTCGTTGCCTTTTATTACCGTCAATGGTTGAAACAAACACAATTCCTCTTGCAATTGCTAAATCACCCTTGTTGTAGGTATGTTTTTCATCCCACGGCTTTTATATCGACTTTTGGCTTATCTTGACTGTTCTCGCTTGCTTGCACTAACTTGTATGCTTATTGTCTTTATCAGGGCGTATTAGTTTCAAATGATGTGACTGCTTCGATAACCTCGTATGGATTTCCTTTGAACTTGAAGCGCTCCCCTTTTTATAAAAGGAATTTGAACGAATTCCAATCATCCAAGAACTTCGCCCACTTGATTACGTCTTTGATTTCAGCGTTTTGCAATCCTAAAGCGATAAAGTGTGATACTGCTTCAGCTTCAGCCTTTTGCTTTTGCCAGTTCCAGCTCCGTTTCAGAAACTTCATCAAAAGAAAAATCTAACAGCGACATTGTCATTATCAACAATTTTAACTTCAAACCCCAAAGGCTTTACTGCGTTGAATTGATAAAGGATAGTTTCTTTCCCTGTGTTAGAATCTATGATTTTGGCATTAGAAACATTGTTTTGAGTCATCAACTCCGCCGTATCATAAACCCTTTTAAAGGGTATCATCAGTTCGAAGCTATTCTTCTGATAAGAAGTGATTCCGAAGCTTCTGCCATCATTTAGTTTAATATCCATTGCTCTACCTCCTTTTCGTTTTACGCAACTCTACACCAAATGTTAACTGCGTAGTAAGGCGGCAGTGTACTGTCCTCTGCCGTTTGGCCAACAACCTGCGTAAAGTGGTTCCAGCCTGTAAACCCTCGCCCTGCTCCAGAGACAACAAATGTTGCATTGCCCAGAGCGTTTAAATCCGTATCATTTGCGGCTTTATAACCGATAGCGTTAGTGTTTCCATTAACCGCGCCGATTGCTGCAGCCAAGTTGCCATTTCTACCGTTTTTATCTCCGTGGCTATGTGTTTTACTGCCACCTGAAGATTTGATAGGCGTGTTTTTCCCAGCACCATTAAGAATTTATCCTCAATCTTTTCCCATCGCCCAAATCCAAATAACGTAGCTGGATTCGCTGTTGATTCGGTCACATAAAATGATCCGATTGATAAACTCTTTGCAAGAGTTGTGATTGCTCGCCCTTAAGTGCGTTGATTTGATTTTGTAAATTACCTGCTAGGGTCTGTACCTAATTGCCCTTTGATTTCGTCAAACCATGCATTAAATGTTTGAATATATTCCTTTTGCAAAACTTCTTGATTAAAATCGTAATTAACTAATGCATGTACAAATTTTTCTTGAGTCACTTACAGTGATTTTGATAAATTACTCGGATTTGCTGGAACTTTTACCAGTCCAAGTAATAGATACGTTTTATCGAGTGTTGGTGGGACTGGTGAACTTGCTAATGTTCCATCAATACAAAACCGGAACAACTTCTTATTTGTTTCATCAAAGTGTAGTGAAACTGCGGTGATTCTAGATAAAGTTCCGATAGCTCGTGTTAACGGTAGCGCTATTACAGAATCCGCCGTAAACCATCGGTTATTTAGAAATGCCCTGCCTGGTCTAATTTGTACTTGCATCGATGCTTGTTCAACACTGACCTGTAGAGCATCTGCTGATGACTGCACTACACCATCACTAATTAATCCACCTAAATAATTTGAAATATCATTTGCATCATACGTTCTATCATATGAGCCATCTGTGTTTTGTTTTTGCATTAAAGAAACCTGATCTAAATGCCATTGTTTATCACCTCCATTGTTGGCAAATATGTACGCCCATCTGCTCGAATCAGATATGTTGTTGATGAAACCAGAACCTGCACATTATTCCCATCAAAAGATTTAACGTGAGCAATATCACCTATGGAATAATACTTATCAAATTGATTATCTAGCCCAGAGTCAACTTCTACATCATATTGTCTTTTTAATATCTTTTAACCCACGTATAGTATATGTTTTTAGCATGTTCTGATACTGTTGCTCGCTTAGCTTATTACCCGCAATTTTCAGAACTATAACTTGAACCATCGATATATGTTTCAAAAACCTATCCCAACCAGTTTTATCCCCAACACTCTGGGTGACTCTTGGAGCGTTTTTCTATCTTCTCCACGAATTAATGCCACATTCGAGTACTTTGAAATATCATCATAGTAGTCATTTGAAATCATGTTGCCACGTTCAAAAGAAAAGAACACATTCGTGTTCCTAGAAACTCTTTTTATCTCAAGTAGATAGTTCCCTGTTAGCAAAAAGACAAGCTATACCCCAAATTGAATTCTTTTAATGAATCTTCTAGCCAATCTAAAACGCTAGCACTTTTTTGATTGTTCCATCAGTTTTATACTTTTCTAAAAATGCATGTTTAGATTTATCAAACACAATTGGTAATCCCCTTATATTTTGAGAGATAACTAAATCAATCGCTTTGTAGTAAGTTTAGATTTTTCTTTTCTAATTTCTTCCCAAATGATTCTTCTAGATAGTAACTGACTTTGCACATCTACCACTTTGCAATAAGAATCAATCCTTTGTCTAAAGAGACTTTAGTTTGGACCTTTTCAATAATCATGCGATGCGATAGATCTTTATCCAAATATATTTGCCTACCGACCTTTAAAATTTCAAATGTTGTTTTTAATAAGGGAACTTCTAAAAGAAAAAGTCACCAGTGGATTTAAAATGATTCCGTCCAAATCAAACTAGAGTAATTATCAACAACACCCAACAGTTTTAAGCCGTTATTTTTCTGTAATGAATAATCATATTAAACCCTGTTATATAGTGTTTCGTTTTCAACAATTACCTGCATATACTTCACTCCTGATTCAGCATTCACATAAATAACATTATCCCCAGACACCAACGTGATCCAATCACTTGTTCTATCCAAACTATCTCATCATATTTGTTTTATCTAAAGCTACATCATCTATGTATAAAATACTCTTTTCACCGACAGCAGTTTTTATTAAAAGTTCATCATTACTATTGATTGTCACTTTAATGTGCATTCTCTTATCAGTTGTCTGATTATAGATAACTGATTTTACTACATCTCCACCAATTGCTTTTGATGTGGATAGTACATCCAACATCTTCTGTACCTTTGTTCAGAACGGATTGGTGATCTGTACTTGATAAACTACCAAACGGAACTGGCACAGTAATGCTAAATGAAAAACGGAATCCACAACTTATCGTATTATACGATGTGATGGATTTTGTATTTTCTATGAAATATGGAGAAAAACAACGTATTGAAATAACAATTAGGTCATCTCTATAGAACTGTTGATCGCTTACGCCTTCTACAAATCCATCGATATCGCGTCAAACTAGGACTATAGTAATATACCCCTACTTTCTTTTTAGACATAAAGAAAGAGTGCAGAGCATGTCTATTTTTCATCAACAGGCTCTAGCACTTTAATCCTTAGCGTTAGTGTTCTTATCGATAACCTAGCGCTTGTCATTCGTTCACCATCGTAATCTGCACCTTTAGAAGCACTATATTCAGCACTTACAGGGATTCAATCCATCAACCGGATCACATAGAATAAAACCGATTATCATTTCTGAAGTCTAACATCTTTCCGTTAGTTTCAATAATTAAATATTTATTTCTCATATTAGATTATCTCCAGCAATGTCTCTTCAATTGTCATAAGTTTCTAAAGGACTAAGTTCTTTAGGGCTATAGTTATTTTGATTAATAGTAATTGAGCGTTTTGATAATGAGTTGTCTCCATCTGTCAATAAATTCTTGAGATAGTTTTCAGACATAATGACTTCTCTTGCAGTTTCACCACCACCTAATAGCTTATTGCCACTAGCGCCAAAAATGGTTGCCCCATCTAAAATACGTGGATACTTTGTGGCTCTGTCAAACCAATCAACACTAAGATGAGGGACCTTTGGTGGTACTAGAGAAAAATTCTCCTGAAATATTAAAGTGTGGCAAATCGATATGTGGAAGGCTCCAATTAAAATTAAAAGATTCCTTCAGCCAATCAACAATCGGAGAAACAAATGATTTGATTCCATCAAAAACATTTGTAAAAGTATCTTGAATTGTTGTAAGCGGTCCTCTTACTGCATCGATTAGCCATTCTGCCGCATCACCAATTGCTGTGAACACTGGTTTTAAAACACCATTCCAAAAATCTGAAATAGCGCTAAAAACTGCTGATACAACCGTCACAATTCCATTAAACACTGTGCAAAAACTGGCATTAACATCATTACTAAGAAATGCTCCGATTGCTGTAAATGCAGGCAAAAAGAATATTTTGCCATGAGCCAGCAATTAAACTAAAGACTGCTTGAACGACTTCCCCAACAGCCATAAAAATAACCTGAATAATTGGCCATAATATATTTTGTGCAAAATCACCTATTGCTTGTAGCGTTGGCTGTAATGTACTAGTCCAAAAGCCAGCAATCGCATCTATAACACCACCAACTACTTCTTGAATATTCTTCCATGCTTCATTAACGAAGTTTCTAAAATCCTCGTTATTCTGATAAAGCAGAACTAATCCTGCAATAATTGCTCCAATTGCTAATAAGATTGGATGTCCTAATAACATCGATATTCCACTAGATAATTTGCCAATTGAGCCAGTAATGCCAGAAATAATAGAAATAACAGGTCCTAAAACTGTTAGTACTCCAGCACCTGCTATGATTGCTTGTTGCATACCAGGATCTAAATTAGACCAACCATCAGCTAAATCTTTAATCGCTGGAATGATTGCGTCAACAGCCGTTTGGATTGAAGGCATGACTGCTTCCGCAACTTCATATCCTAATTGCATCAAGTTGTTCAACACTGTCTGCCATTGGTCTGCTGGATCTAATGTTGCATCAAAATGTATTACTTTACAGAGCCTCACGCATCTTCTAGCGATACACTCTGAATCTGTAAACATATCTGCCGATAATGCTCCGTTTTTGGAAAGCCGCATATAACTGTGGGCCAGCCTTTGCACCAAATACAGAAATTGCACCATCTGTAGAAGATAGTGCTTTTACAAAGGCCTCTTGCATGCTGATTCCTTCAGACATTGCGCTTGCTTGTACCTTTTTAAGACCCATCATAGCAGTCGATACATCAATGCCAGATTTTTCGAGATTTCCTAATAATGTAGCGGAAGATGCGGCATTTAAACCCATACCACGTAATGCTGTAGAATTTGAAATTAATCCAGATTCCAATACATCCATACTTACGCCTGTATCTTGGCCAACTTTATTTAACGTATCCAAAAATGCACCAGCATCATTAGTTGATAAACCAAATGCTGAAATTGCTTTCTGTACCTGATCTATTGATTGATTAACATCAACACCGTTTATCTTTGCAAACTTTAAAAATTTTGTGAGATATCTCTAATTGTTCCCCTGTAACACCAAATCGTGTTAACCTCACCGATAGCAGTCCCAGCATCTTGGAATGTTACAGGAAGTGATGTTGCAATGTTTTTAACAGAGGTCTGCATGGCTTCCAATGCCTGTCCTGTAGCTCCAGTTTTTTGGATGACTGTATCCATACCATCATCAACTTGTTTCCAAGCTGCCATAGACGCAGTTGCAAGCCCCGCATTGGAAGTGTCAGACTTAGTCATCTCGTCTCCAATAGGTTTAAGTGATTGACTAATTCCACTCATTGCATTTGTAAATGAGCCTAGGAATGATTTTTCCTGTATTTCTTCAGCACTTTCGCCAGCTTTTTGCGTTTCTTTTCCTAAAGCTTCAGAAATAGCATTCCCTATTCCTTCAGTAGTCGAATAAGTCGCACATAGGCGTCGTCAATTCAATTCCGCTCGCCATTATGCACCTCCATATCTAGACTTATTAAAGTCATCTACTGACATATATGTTTTGCAAGTATCCTTTTTGAACCCATTTCTTCTTTACGACCTAAACTAGATCTACTAATCTGGTCGGCATCTCCATATTGCCGTTTCTGTTTCGTATCAAAAAATACTCAATCTCAGATAGGCGATCATGTATGCTTGGAAGCAATAAATAGTCAGAGATTTCTTGGATGCCTTGCATTTTCTTATATATTCTTGATTTTGCCCCTAAGCCGAATACAAGAACTGCCACCTTTTGTTGGTGAAAGGTCCCTATAGTTAAAAAGGTGATAAGTCTCTGCTAAATCGCAGGTCAACTCATCACCATATTTATTAACTATTTCGACAAGGGCTATTAGTTTTTTCCGTTATTAATCGAGGTCATGAAGCTCGATAATTCTTCACTCATCTTGGTAGCGTGCACCACACCATCATCTGATAGAGAGCGTACATGTTCTTTAAAAGCACCGTATCCCTCCTCACCTAGCAGAATCTTCATAGCTGAGATAAGAGCAGTGGTATTTCCTTTATCCGCTTCTCCCCATAATTCAACTAATTCCCAGTTATCTAATGCACTATCTTTAATTTCGATTTCTAACCCTGTTTTTGTCTTACCCTTCATTGTTTAATCCTCCCATGCGAGTTGGCGCTTGATAGTAATCGTATGATGTGTTTCCATTAGCATCGAGCATTGCGCTAAGTGTTACATCATATCCGATTGCAGTATCTTTCTTGTATGCCAAATCACCGAGTTCTGTAATCTTCGCATTAGGCACAACGATACGAGATAGCGTTCCATCCAGCATTACTGTATCGATTCCATGCGTTAGCAACTGGTTCTACGCATTATGTTTAACAGTCATTGATGTAGATGCTCCGTCTAACTTGCCTTCAACATTTTTATCACCGTATACAGCCTTCTGTACAATGTCGTTAAGCGTTTCAATCATCTTGAATTTAAATGATTCTTTATACTCCGTTTGAACAGTTGCTACTACACCACCGCCCCATTCTTTAATGTCATTAGAGCTTCGTGATTGTGAACGTGTTAAACCATCTTCAGAGATGTACCCAACGCCTTTAAAAGCGGCATCTAAAGCAGTCTTTGCGTCTGTTGGTAGTGATGTTCCAGCGGAGCGTAGTAAACAGCGCCTGTCGCTTTAGGGACTGCTTGTTGAAACGTTTTTGGCTTTATATTTGTATTTTGCTTCTGCCATGTTTTGTTATTCCTCCATAAATTGTCTTGTTACAACAGAAAAAACCGCTTGATAGCGGTACTCTTTTGTTGAAATATTTGTAAAATTGTAATCGTTAATAAGGCGTATAGATGATAGTCCTCGCTCACTTGTGTAGACCATTATCTTTTTAATTTTTCTCGTTTAATTGAGCCGCCTTCAATAACGATGGTGCGTGTGATTTAATTGCAATCGTTGATATTGTCACCCAGTCTTTACTGGCTGTTCTGCTTTTCTCGACGATCACATACTCATCAGAGCGTCCTTAGGTCGCTCCATATAGGCTTTAATACCTTTACTGTTTAGCAGTTTAATAATTTCTGATTCGACCATTATATCTACCCCTGTGTACTTTTTAAAAGCGTGTTGTTTTCTAGATTATCCTCTTTTGCCTTATCGCTAGCGACTTTGACAAGAGCTGTAACACGTCCATCTTTTGATGAATGCATTACTTTATACTCGTAGCCTTCGCCCGCTCTTGCCACCTGTCTACGTGCCAGTTCTTCGATATATCCCTGTACTGCAGGACAGCGAAGTAACTCACCTACGCCAGCTCTATTAATCTCCAGACGTTCTAAAACACCTTTACTCATAGCGCTCTACGTAGTACTTATCATTCCAGCGTAATGGGATCATCTTATCAATACCATTTTGAGCAACGAAAACACGTGCCAGCGATAACCATAAAAACTCTACAATTGCATCAGTCCATACATGCTCATCACCTTTAGGAATGCCAAGTTGATACTGCGCTTTTTCCGTACAAATTAGTTACATCTAGATTTTCTTGGGAATCTACTGGAGCAACAAGAACATCATCAACTTTTATAGGTTCTCCATCAGCATAAATTGGAGCATTAAACTCATCTACACCTATCTGAACACTAGTAATGATTTTAACAGTAATACCCTTAATGGATGCCATATAGGTCCACCATTCCAAAGCGCTGGCGTGTTAAGCCTAAACGCTTTAGGTCTTTCTTTAGGATAGACATTCCACCACCCTGTATTCACATATGTTTCTGACCATGAATAACCTAGTGCAGACTGTGATTCTTGCGAAAGAGTACTTGCATTATCGGATGATAACTGGTCCAAATATCGCGAAATAACATCTACAACTACAGATTTTACTACGTTTGGTAGTATTTCGCCCTTAGCAATCATTTTATCTAAGTCTTTGCCAACCCTTTTAGCTTCTTGACGGAGTGAATCAGAAACAATTGGCAATAACGCCGCTACTTGTTCCTGTTCTGCATTTGATAAAGGTTTCCAAATAGTATTGACATCATTTACGCTTGCTAGGTTGTTTGCCATCCTTTACCACCTTCTTCTTTAGTGAGTTACAGGGAGATGGTTCTTCAACCGCCTCCCATACGTCACTAATTAAAATAGATGAAACATCAATCACACGTCCGTTTTTAATGTTTCTATACTGCATGATTAAGCCTTAGCAATCTTTTTGAATGATGCGTTATCTAAGATTCCCCATCCGACGTGAAGTTTCTGCACGTAGTACAATCTGATTTGTACGCTTTAGGTCACCCTGTCCGTCTGGATCACCATACTCGATGATTTCACATGGTACATTTTCAGTGTATCCCCACTTAAATGCATTTTTGGAAGTCACCGACAACGGCTAAGTCTTTTAGATGTGCCAAATGAAACTGTATTGTCTACATCTGATGCCATACCATAGAACGCTTCTGGATTTTGTCCGAAACGGAACTCAGGATACTGCACTACACCATTAACCTTAATCTTGGATAATGCTGCGCTGAAGGCTGGAGCCATAGCGATACCTATTACTACTCCATCTTCGCCTGTGATAGCTTGTACTGCAGTATCGATATCTTCATCTTCCCTACCTGCAGTTGTTGTAACTGTAGCAATTGAAAGCCATGTCGAGTTCTTAGCCGCTAAGCTAGATACAGCAGTCTTTGTAGAAGGATTAACACCGTGGAAAGCACAAATATCTAACGCACGTGCAATCTTTGCTGCAAAGCCATCCACAAATGCTTCCAAATATGGAAGTTGTTGTTCTTCAGACATCTTAGTAAATTCGTCAGTTAAAACGATGCTGATAAACAAACTTCACTGGTGTGATTGTTACAGGGTTAAAACTTGCATCACCAGCAGGCTTCTGCTCGCCTTCACCTACGATAGACGCTTTCACGCATCCATTGCAAAAGACCATTTGTGTATTGCCTGAAAATGGAATTGGTGTTTGCCCTGATAATTTAGCAAGAGATGAATGTCCCTTAGCTTTTGAAAAATACTTCTGTTACTAATTCTGCTGGAAATAAGTTGGTTGCTTTTTGTAATTGTTGCCATATTTTTATTCTCCTTTTAAGTGATTTTGCTAATGCTCTAACTCGGCATTCTTTCTCCACCGTCATGCTTCTCTTCTTGATCAGCAAGCGGTACAATAGGCTTATTTTTACCAATCAGTTTTACAAGAGATTCCTGCATCTTTTGCGAATATCATCTTCTGACTCTCCTGATAATCTTGACGCCATTTCATAAGGAAGTCCCGTTTCATGAGCAATTCGCGTTTTTACCGAGGCGGTCTCGTAGCTCTTGATCTTACTGTCTCTTTCTGTAATTTGACGGTCGTAATCAGCGTACTTTTTAGCGAAGATTCAGCTTCTTTTGTTAATAAAGCAATCTGCTTGTCATAATCTCCCTAATCTTGGAAAGATCATCAGGGCTTGTATATTCTTCATATTTTTTTGCTAGCGTTTCACGCTCTCTCCCTAGTCTATCCTTGATTAGATTGTCTAACTGTTCCTGTGTTGTGATTGGTGTAAAATCTGCCATTTTATTAAGTCTCCTTTTCTCCTCTTCAATCCGTGAGGTATACGTAAGTGATGCATATCTAAAAAGACGACCATTCATAGTCGCCTTAGTAGAATACTTTTTGTTTTCTGCGTTCCTTTGTTTTCTTACATGACCAGAACGCAAAAATCATTGACTCCATCAGAGATACATCAACTGTATCCTTGATGGATTTAAAACCAAAACCGCCGTTGCTTCCAATCGCACGGCGCTGCACATTGAAACTGATTGAGTTAATGATGGCTGCCCTTTATGACATATCAGTTTTTGATCTAGGCACTGTTGAAACAGTGCGTTTGCTTCGATAACTTCTCCGACTTTCGGATCGGTTCTTTCTTAATCCCCACATCCTTCATGGCGTCAGCAAGCAGTTTTTGACCACTTGCCCCATCTATTACTACATTTTGTAGTTCTGCTTGCTTTAAGAAACGAACCAACCATCCTAAACCATTACGTTGCGGTGACAATCTATACTCTCTACAAAGATTAAATCGTTTGTTGTCTTAACTGCAACACTTAATGCAACATTTTTCCCATCAGCACCAAAGCGTATGCCTGCATATAACTTACCTTTGAACTTAGGTAACTTATCAACCTGTAATTCCTTCCACTGTGATTCGCTGATATCTGATTTAAGATTTAACTTGGTCCAGTATCCTAAGCGCTGAATGTTGAAGTCTAATTCATCTTCCCCAATTTCATCACGTATCTTACGCTCAGTTAAAATTGTACAGTGACGGATTTGTCTCATACCATGCATCAACATCATTTACATCTGTCATGCTTTCGACTGACCATTCAGCCCACCCAGTGTTACTTGTCTTACCTGCCAATGTATTTTCTCTCATGTGAGTGAACACTGTACCTGAGGATACCATTGTAGGCGGTGTTCCACAGAATATCGTCTGTGGATTTGGCGATGAAGATACAACGTATTTCAGCGTTGTTTCTTGGTCATTCTGATACTCCTGTGCTTCATCTATGACCAGCAGGTCATATCCTTCACCTAAGCCGCCTTTTTGACGTTCTGGTGCGAAATGAGGCAAGTCCACCACCTTCTATCATCTCGATTTTTTCCAAGCCATATTGACGAGTTACTATGAAATCTTCTTTTTCTTTGTATCCAGCTTTGGCCATAATGTCATATAGGCGGCTAAAGGCTGAACTAGACGTTGGCGTTCTGTGCGCTGTATGTAGGATACGTTCCCCTTTAATTAAGCCATAAATCTCTCGTATGGTAATAACTTCGTTCTTACCATTTCTTCGTGTACAGTATCAAACTTTGAATGTACCCATAGTTCTTCATCATCGTGGGAAAGTAGTCATATATTAACTTCTGCCAGTCCTGTGCTTTACGTTTTGATTTTTTCATATAGTTTTATTGCTTCTTCTCCATACGTCTTATCGTATGGCAATATAACAGATTGAGTTGGTGTCTGGCGGCCTAATCTTTTTAGGTTCTGCCATAACTCCTCCCTATCCGTTTCTTATCATTGGTGGCCCAGTTGCTCTGCAATTTACTCATTTTAAACCTCCATAAAATAAAAACACCGCAATTATGCGTGTCTTATTCCATACCTGCTAATCTATGTTGCTCATTCACCCATTCTTTGAACTTTTCAAATGCCACAAGTGCATCTTCTGGAGCATCATCTATCATTTTACAGTTAACCATATATGGCTCATAAATTTTTGCAATTGTTTAATTTCATCAGGATATATTAAAACCATAATGTTATCTCCTTAAAATCTTTAAAATACTATATTCCGCTTCAACCTCGTCATATTTTCCGATAGCATACCTTATCGCTTGCATATTTACTTATACTACCGACATTTTTCTCTTGTAATCCCCTAGCGTGTCAAGTTTTCCTACATTCTGCGCAAATCATTAAGATAATCGCGATGATTTTCTGACGTGATTTTATCGTGCTTTTTTTCGTACTCTTGTGCTTGCTTGCAATGGTACATTTCATGAAACGGTGTCGAGTATGGGTCTTTCTCGGCAGCATGACCCTCTTGTAATAGGATTAATTTCTTTTTATCGCCAACAACAGGAGTATATGAAATCAAGTTATTCATAACATCATAATTTGCTAAAGCAAAATGAATCTCTGAACCATCTGCAATTAAGACAGTCGGTTTTTTACCTTCATCAATATTAATTTTCTTTATAGCAGTTTCCGTTGCCTTACTGATATTATGCAGAGCTTTAGGTTTAATCATAGCTTTATCAGAAATATACACATTGTCATATCCATCTACTTTTTCGCATTAATTTCTGTTCCGCTTAACGTATTAAAGACAGCCCCAGTCCCACGAACTACAGGTCTATAGTTTTGCACATACGATTCATTTTGACCGTATCCGTTTTTCTCTTTCTTTATCTTCACGTAAGTTTATCCAGCGGTTGGTTTCCCAATCGCCTTTACCCTGAATTACAACTCTTTTTCGTTGCATACGTTGTGATACAACCACAACCTGGATGACGTTCGAACATACCCATTTCATACGCTTCGTCATATGGGACGTCTGTCCCACATCGTTCTAGACACCATTGGCAGACATCGCCGCCGCCTTTATCGGTGGTATGTACTCCCACATCGTCATATTCGCAGAAACCAAAACGTTAATGCCAGATTCATCCATGAATTTTGGCACTCTCTTCACCTATTTCGTCTACATAGTTTTGAGAAGCGGAAATAAAAAGTATTTTCTATAGTATTAAGTGCATCATCTACATCATCGTAGTTTTCAAGCTTAGCAGAAATATTTTCTGCATATGTATTGTCGTATGAAACTGTAGCAGGTTTTAAATTAACATTCGTTGATTCGTAAATAACATTTTGTGCCTGTGACGCTACAGTCATTACATCTTGATAATTTGCTTCTAAAATTGGATTTAGAATCTCTTGCGTAATAGTTAAATCACCATTACTGACTCGTGATATTGCTTTTTGCTAACTGTCCTGATCGTTCACTATATTTTTGAGCTGCTTCATAACTTGCTTTGCCGCTCTCAATCGATTTTCTAAGACGTATAAGTTCAGTGTCGTTCTCAATCAATCGCAAATATACTGCCGTTGCTTTCTGAACAATATCGTTCATTAGAAGTTATCTCCATCTATGCCAAGAATATCTCTCATACTATCGTTGCCGATATATCCAGGCACTGCTTGATTAACTTTTAGTGCAGCATCACCAAGTGCAGCAATACCGGACGCATCAGGCGCATAGATTGGTTCCCACAATGGTTTTGTTAAGTACACTTGATTTCTTGCGTATGGATACTTATCACGGATGCAAGCCGCTAAATATCCAGCATTAAGAAAACCAGTTCGAATGATCGCTGTGCCTTCTCTGCAATAGATTTTAAATTTTCGTGTGACGCTCTAATCGCTTCATAGCTGGTTGGATTAGAAGATGCGATACCCCTAGATCATCGAGTGTTAAACCTGTCTCTACAGTAAACAAAGCAGCATACTCTTTAATTTCTTCTACATATGGAGCAAGTTGTGCTTGTGAGAACTGGCTAGCGTAGAACACCTCCGTCTTCCCTCTATTAATCTGTAGGAAGTCCGACATAGATGCTTTCCCTGTTGCATTAATCGGTTCTGCATCGGTATCCATTCCTAACAAGTATTTTGCGGAAATGAATTAACTTCAGAACAGATAGCCATATTCATCAATGCATCCTTTGCGTTGTTCTGATGGCTAATACAAGCACAGCTTATTCTGGAATGACCAAATGGTCGTTTTTGCATCAGGGCGATTAATAATTGGCACAAGTAAAGGATATGGCGCTGTGTTTTCTACTGAATATGGGTCTTCCCCTTTTCGTAGATAACTGTTTTCCCTTTTATAAACCATGCTTCAATCATTGGATTGTCATTATCATCACGTTTAGCACTGCGTATCCTTCAACAAAGCATGCCTGTGATAGGGTCCATGATGCCTGTAGCATTACCACCATCGATAACCTGTAATCGTGAAATCCTGTTTCATCTTCTGAAATGTAAATAAAGTTACATGATGTAATCAGCGCACCAAGATTGCAGAATCATACAAAAATATCACTGTATTCATTTCGAAAATTTGTTGCATATTAAAATTGTCGTTCTTAAATCCTCTAAAACCGTAAGCGATCGGCCATCGAGTCAACGCCTTAGTACACCAGCCAAGTGTAAACTTAAATTTGTTCTGTAAATCTGCTGCACCATTAAATTTCTAGGTTGGTGAAAATCCTTCATTTCGTAGTAGCGATATCTTGTTTCTACTCTGCTTCTTTTTAGACAATAACACGTCTCAAATATGCTATGCCTTTGTAATTCATCATCATGTGTCCTCCATAAAAAGTGGCTATTTTACTAGTCACTTGTGATAGTATTTCAGCGAAAATATTCGCAGTAACGGGTGTGGGTTGCGAAATGCATAGGTGTAGGGGTCACTCCCCTCTGTGCTGTACGCTTTCCAGTCCATCGACTGTGGCAAAACCCTATTATCTATGCTCTTATCCGCTATGTATTTTTTGTTAATAACTTTGTCTGACTTGCCTCTATTGCACGATAGATGTGCTAACTGCAAGTTCTGCAAATCTGATGGATGTCCGCCCTTTGATATAGGAATAATGTGGTCAACCGTTGGACTCATCGGATCAGGAAACTTCAGTGAGAAGTCTACAGGCTTTCCACATATAGCACATATTGTCTGCGTTGCGTATATAGTCTTTTTATTCTTGTCAAACGCAGCTCTGAATGTTCCGTCTTTGTCTGGTCTATTTCTTGCGTATTTACCCTGTCCCATGCATTCCTCCTTCTTCTTATGTACATTAGAAACTATCAGCAAAGTATGTCATATGAGTACACATGGAAAATAAGCAAATTAATTTTCAGAGGAAACTGCTGATAGTTTCAAATCTGCATACAAAAAACCACAAGCATTTCTGCTCATGGTTTTTCGCTTCACGCCCATTATACTGCATTTTTTCAATAGACATGTCTATTTTTACAAATTTTTAATAATGACGGCCAGAAGATTGACATAGTAACAACTATACAAGCAATTGCAAGTAAAATTTTTATTAAATGTGACTAAGCTATTTTTTTCTTTTTATTGCTAGATTTTGCTTCTTCCACAGCACTTTTTGCTATCATTGCTGATTACACTAGTTAATAAAAGCAATACTATTTACTAATATGAATGCTAATAGGTCAACTATTAACAACAATCTAAATATACTTACATCTTTCATCGCATTTAATGTTGCTGACGAAAAGGATATTCCACCCATAAAAGCAAGTACGATTGATGCAAATATACCAAGAATCGTTATATATTCCCGTTCGATTACTTTCATATCTCTGTTTACTTCTTCTATGATTTTAGCTTTTACCCTATCATTACTTTTTCTGCTATATTCCCAGCATTTTTCAATTTGGTATTTGCCAACTGACAATGGTCAAAATCTTCAACTATTTTTCTGCAATCACCTCAATATTTTTCGGTAAGTTTAGAGTATATTCAAGCAATGATTCAACATTTGTTAGAAAAGTTCCTCGTACACCTTCATCCATCCCATAAATTCGATTAGTTATTTCAGAATATAGCATTCTATCAAGCTTTGTATCGTTATTAATATAATTTTTGAGTATAGTCATTGTCATTGACGGCATATTCATTGCTCTTATAACAAAGACTACTACATATTTTTGAATTTCTTCTTTAGATATTAAGTACTCCTGTTTTTGTCTAAGCCCTGATTGATCTCCTTCAGTTGTGCCCAATACATCTTTAACATCATCAGGCATTAAAATATTTCCTCATCGAATCTATTGTTATGATACGATTTCTGTACTTAACATATATCTTTCCATGGGGCTTGCTCATGAGTAAGTTTCACCAAATCTGTGGCACTATAATTACTATATGCATCAACCACACTATTTATTAATTCTTTATCTTCCTTTGTAATTTCTTTATTTTCTCCAAATAACATAGTTACCTGTGGTTCTGCAATAGAAATATCACTACTTCCATACTTTTTATATACTCTATAGGCCTTAGGAACTACCGGCCCAAAATCTAGCTTCTATTTGATCGTCAAAACATGGAGTATGGTGTTCCTTCTTAACTAAAAATATGCCTGTACCAAATATAAAATTTTTCTGCAATTTAAGATTTGAAATTCCATACTGCTTTTCATTACTGTAATTAATGATATATTTACTAACCTCTAAAACATCATACATAGCAATCTCCTACCTCCTCTGTCTATGACCATAAAGCAAAGTTTTTAGTATTATATACCAATAACTCTTGCTTTCAAACTATATACAGTGATAATATATCATTTCTTTAACAAAATGTATAAAATTAATAATTTTTAGTAAATTATTCTAAAATTTTTTCATTATTTCCTCAATTTTCATCCGCAATGTATCCCTTATTGCTACACATCACTACAACCAACTCATAAAGTTTTCTTGTGCTTGTACCTCTGCTCGATTAGTCGCATGTCTTCTTCATCCAGCTTGTTCAGTTTCACCTGAACTCTGCTGATCAAGTAAAGCAGGTCTTGCTTTTGCTTTATAAGTTGGTCCTGCTCCTGGAATAACTCCAGCATGTTGATGTCGCTGTAGATCCTAGTGCCATTCTGGTACTTTGCTTCGTCAGGACTCATGATTCTAGGACTACCAATCGAAGTCAGCTGTGCATCGATTTCTGCAATGCGGTAGTTCACGTCTTCAAGCTGACGTCTGTACTCATAGTGATTACGTAGTTCGCGATCAATCACTTGCAAATCTTCTCTGTATGGATCTTCGTAGTTCATTTGTTGCCCTCCTAAATGTCATACTGCATTAGCTTCTCAACTATGCGCTTGAACTTCTGCTCCATAAGAAAGAAATAAATCAAAGCTGTTTATTTCTGTGTGTTGATTATTTCTCATGGCTTTCTTTGTTGCTTCGATTTTTTCGTATAGCTCTCGACCTTGTTCTTTTAATCGGTCACGTTCTGCATCTTTTTTAAAAATCATCTGTCATTTCCTCCTGCGACATTTACAGCTGCAACTACGACCAAGCAAAGAAAGTATCCTGCTATAAAAGCAGACGGCTCCTGTTAAAAACATATTCTTCCCCCAAATCTGCAAGCATGATTTTTCTTGCTTCGATTTCATCAGAGATTAATCCACGTATTCGGAACTGTAAAAACGATGGAATTTCATACTCTCTACTAAACCAACTGCTTCTGTACTCTGCACTTTTTCCAGATAATATGTGTTTTTAAGAAATCTAATTCCACAGTCTCTAATTTCTTCTAATTCATCTATTTCTTTTTGCAATTGAATTGCTTTTTAATATTTCAGGTTTCATTGCTTATCCTCCGTCATAAATGTACTAACAAAAATATTGAAATTCTTGTATACTTTCATCATTTATAAATCTCACATTACTCTCATTTCATTGCCTTTCACAAGTGCCAAATATTTACCTTTTCTGTTTGGTAGTGATTATTTGCATATAATCATATTTCATAGCTGACTCCTCTAAAGTGTATGTCTTTTTGCTTCCATGCCTTTGTACATTGTGCCTTTTTCGAAGTATGCAAATGAAATGACTCCATTTTTCCAAACTAATTTCTAAATATTCTCTTTTGTCTATTTTCGAACAAATTTTATAAGCATATTTCACTTCTTCTCTAAACGGCTTTTATCACTGCTGATAAATAAGCCTTTTCAACATCATCAAGAACGGGTGGTTTTATATTCTGCTTCTAACCATGCATTATATGCACTTGTACCAGTTTCACTTGGCTTCATTTTTCTTTTGAAAAATAATGCTATCATCACGTTTGACTTTTACAGTAAAAAGTCTTTTCTTAAACATCAATGGTGTCCACTCTATTTTTTTAATGTTTCAAATCATATTTTTCTTTGTTCTTCATATCCTTTACCATTTCTTTTACTTTCTGGTGTAACGTTTTCTCACCATCATAATCATCAATTTCGTATTCCATACCATCTGGGATATCTACAACAACAAGTTTAGAAAAAGGATTGTTTGCTCTCTCACCAAGTTCCTCAACAACTTCTATCAATACTGGATCTTCTCTATGATCGTTGCGTAAATTCAAAGCAATATTCGCTGAAATTATCATTAGATAAATCAATATAATCTCCAAAGTCCTTTGTAAAAGTAATAGTGAATATTGAGCTGCCTGTATCAGTTTTTATATATTGGTTTGCCGCTTACGATTTCTAACTTATATGCAAATAGTTCTATTCCTTTTTCTTTGCATACAATTCGTACGCTTCTTGCGATACGCTGAAACTCGCCATAACATTTGTTTAATATAATTTTTCTGAGTCCTAACTCCTTTAAAGAAACAATGCTTTCAATTTCATCTTCGATAGAATTATCGTCATAATCGAAAGCAAATTCATAAAGACTCAATATGCAACGACATATCTACCATCTGCTAGTTTCAATAAATATCTTTCATCTTCATTAAATGGAAATGGTTGTAGTTTTATCTTTTTCTTCATTTGTTCCGTTCATAAGTTTTCCTTTCTTCTTTTATTCCATATTGTTTCTACTTCTTCCTGTGTTGCGGATTTTTCTGAATCTGCGTATGTGTCCCTCACTCGATTAGTTCTTCTTTCGTATCGACGTCATACATTGCAATCAGCATTGCACAGCTCAGTAGAATTTCTCTTCTTGTTCTCTTTTGTGTTTGTATCTGTAGTGTTAATTTATCCTGCATCTCTTGCACAGCTTGTTTCCACATGTATTCAGGCATTGCCTGTAGCTGACTTTAATTGTGCAGCTGTGGGAGGATAGTTTGAGTTACACACTCTTGAGGTAACTGTCTAACGCTCCTGCTACTGCAATTTGATCAACATCTGCAAGTGTGACCACAAAGAGTTAAAAATATCAATAATTTCCTTTTTGTTTTCTTGCGTAGTATTCTGGATATCTCAATCGCAGAGTTTTTCAGTAGATTTCTTACTTGTGTTTTCCAATTTCTGAAAATCCTCCTAATATAGATAAAGTTGCAACTTTCGCCAGCACACTATTTATATTTCTTATATATGTATGCACTACTATATATCTATATTTCTTATTATTCTTATACTTTATATTCTTATCTTTCTTATATTCTTATATTGCTGTCCTTGCCTGTCACTTGCCTGTCACTTGCTGTCAGATAGTCTGTCAGATAGTCTGTCACTCTGCGTATCTGTTGCTTGATATTTAGCGTAATTTACTATCGTTATAAGCCTTCCACACTGTCAGTTTGTCTGTCACTTCGCCTGTCGATTTTAAGTGATTTAGTGCAGTGCGTACATTCCTGCATGTTAAACCTGTATTTTTAGATAGCGATGGTAAGGATTCAAGAACTTGACCTTTTTTTATTTTGATTGTTCTAAATTCTTGTTCTTCATCCAGCCAACTAGCACGCAATAACAGATAGTGCCACAAGTGCGCAGTATTAGGGTCTTTTAAACCATCGCCAGTTCAAAAAGCGAACGATGTTCCTTAATCCATCCACTATCATTTCTACTCATACTTCACCTCTCAGAATGGTAAATCATCAGAACTCACTTCCACATTAGGAAGATAATCGAAGTCTGACATTTGCTGTGGTTTTTGTTCCTGTGTTGGTTGTGGTTCATATGATGCTTGTTCTTGAGATTGTACTGTTTGCTTACTATGTAACAAATTGACTGAATTAGCTAATACTTCTGTTACATACACCCTCTGACCATCACGATCATATGTGCGTGTCTGAATTCGTCCCTCAACGCCAACCGTATCGCCCTTATAGTGCGTAATTCCCCAGAAAGTCAGCACTTCCACGCCATGCAACGCAACTGATGAAGTCCGCTGATTGTTCGTTATTGTTTCTTTGTTCCTGTGATAGTCTTCTATCGCATGCAACCGTGAATGATGCAACCGATAGCCCACTCTGTGTTTTTCTTAGTTCAATATCCTAGTGAGTCGTCCCACCAAAACTACACTATTAATCATTGGTGACTCTCTTATTTGCTTCTGATAATCTAATACTACTCTAGGATTGTCATCATATGCCTTTGTACACATACAGTTCCGTTACCTGCTTATCATCCAAGAATGCTAAGCCATTCAAGCTATCGAGAATAATCTTGTAATATTATCGGAATCAGGTTTAACAGTTGGCGGTAGCTTACATGCGATCGCATCACGCTGTTTTGTTTTGAGAATGATTTTGGGATTGGAAAGTATGCAAGAATCTGAGCTTTTAATGCTGTATCAGTTGGCTCATATCCGATTGGCAATGATTCCTGTGCAGAATCTAACTTTTCGCTCATAATCTGCTGTATCTTTTGAGGGTATAAGTGAAACCACGCTTGTAAAACGTGGTCTCCCCTTTTCCCTTTGGCTCACCTGGAATGGTAATGATGATGTCATTCATGGATCTCACCTGTTTCATAATCGCTGATTGTAAATTGTCCTTCTGGTGCATCGCTTGTTGGAGTACGATCAAACGGCGCGGGCTGTGGTACAATTTTTCCAATCTATTACATTATTCACGCGATCTATAAATTGGTTGTAATTCGATTTTTAATTTTCGTGGTGCATATTGATCTTTATATTCAGATTTTGTGTCTTCTGTTAAGTCTTGTATAGCGTTATCAGAATATTATTATTTCAGATTGATTTGCTGATATTAAATCGTCATATGACATTATCAATTTTCTTGTTAATGTATTATCATTATTCGTTATCTCCTTCTTTAATTTCTCCGGTTTCTGCATCAATCACCGTATCAAAGTGGATCGCATCTTCTTCATCCGTACTATTAATTGAAGGCTGTACTGTCATATCATTTTCATATGCTGTCTGCATATCAATAGACATAATTCCCCACTTAGAAATTAGTTGTCTTAACATTGTTTTTTGAGCCATACCATCGAAAGTCTTTTTCCCAGAATAGTATATCCTTTGTGTGCTCTATGTCCCATACTGTATTTTTCAGCATGTGCAACCATCTTCTCTTTTGACCAATAAATAGATTTTTTGAATCCGTTGATGAGTTCTAATGTTGCATAATATCCGATTGTAGGTGCCTTTTCTCTTGCTACTTCATCGCTAATTAGTTCTACTTTGATTTCTTCATCAAGTGCGTTATAGCTAACCAACTCACCTTCCTTAATAGGTAATACATTAATACGTTTGTACTGACCGGATCTGATTGCTAGCTGCAACATTCCTTTATAACCAAGTTGGAACGTAGCTACCTTACCTTTATTTTTGTCGTTAAACGGCACCATATAATACTGTCCTAATTGTGGTGAAGGTGATAACTTTAAGCTTTCACCGAGTAATGCTGCGCTAATGATTGACATTCCATCACACTCTCTTAACTGAGCATTTGTACTAACTGCACTAATAAGTGAAGATGTGAATGTCTTTGTCTTCATCGCATCTCCAAGCGTTCCGGATAAGCTATGTTGCACTGCATCAGATTTTTAATAATGCACTGAATTGTAATTTCTTTGCGTTTGTTACTGCATTCGTTGTTTTATTTGTTGCTGGTACAGATGGTGTAACTGCCTGTTTAATTTCTGTCATAATGTTTTCTCTTAATTTTTGTAATTTTTGAATACTCTTGATTGAGTTGTTTTAAATAATTTTGGTAAATCTCCGGATGCTCACTTTCTAATCGTTGGCATCGATTGATGATCTATTTGCGTTTTCCATGAGACTCTTGTAAAGCGGATGTGAATCCACCTTCATGTTCACCAATCTCTGCTTTAATTTTGTTTTGATACTCCGCTTTAATTTTGTTCAGAGCATCTATCTGTACATCTACATCTTGAATGGATTGTAAGCATTGTGTGACTGTGCTTGAGTAGCTTAGATCAATCACATCTTGTGTATCATTTTGATATCGTTTCTGAAGCGCGTTAGATGTGCTTTCTGAGCCGTCTATATCTGGGGCAGTATTATTTACCACCAAATTCCAAAATGCTCTCTCTGCACTCAATAACGCGTCTATATGGTCATCGTTTCGTTCAATCTGCAGGATATGGAATTGTGTGTTGTCCTTTTTGACTGCGATGTACCATTTCTCACATCCTGTCAGCATCATGTAATGCATACACTGCCAGTAGTATTGTGGTGGTATCTCCCCATCCTGATAAGCCGTCTGTCCATCACGTTGTTTACATTTCCAAACCAGCGTTTTCACTGCGACCATACGATCAACATGCCCCGCTAAGAACGGATATTCTTTACATAGATATGTCATGTTAGAACGTCATACAGATTTTCCTGTTTCTAAGCAGAATCGTTTTAGCTACGATTTCCTCTTCTTCTGTGCCAAACCAAACCTGCAACTTATCGCTAATATCATCCAGTTCAAATGACCAGTTTTCTCTAACCACAATTCATATTAGAATTTCCACGGATTGACATTCATGATTGTCCCGGCATCGCTGCCACCAATAAACTTATGTCTATCCTTTGCTGGATCTCCGCTAAATGCTTTTTATAAAGTGTTAATTTCTCCATTTGATTTCCTCGTATTTCTTATTCCAATTGAGTTGTGCATTCTCCATTGCTTCATCAGACATCTCTTCATATTTATCTTCTTCAGATGTGATAAATGATGGAAAATCTTCTTCTAGTAATCACTAGATCCTCTTCATCTTCTGTACCATCTTCTTTTTCCTCTCTATCCTCCGATGAGCAAAATGGGCATACTGGATACGACCGATATGAATAGTCGTGATATCCTTTTTCCATTTCATATCGTCATCTCGCAAATATTCTGTGACAGTGTTGCAATACATTTTCATTAGTCGATACCCTAGAACGAATGCGATGACCTTTACAAGCAATGCTGCGTGAAAATGCAAAGCCCCAGTTTTAACGCATCGTCACTAAATTTATTTGTTTTCATTGTTCCTGCCTTCTAAATAGTGTTAAAATGGTAGTGACATTTTGTGGATGTCATAGCGCTGTGTGTCCTTCGAATGACTGCGCTTTTTGTTTGCTTCTCGTAGTTCTAAATCTTTAAGCAGTGCCTCTCGAGTGATGTGCAGAGCTTTTAGTAGGTTGTCCTTTTGGATCATGTTCGACCCATGCATCGTAGTCATAAGCTTTTCTTTTCAACATTCTTAACTTGCTTGAATAAAGGCTCTTGCCGGTTCTCGTGTCATACCAGCAGAATCTGTACATCTCGTGATGTTCAGATACGTTTACTATAACTTCTTGCAGTGTTGCTGTTATTTTCATTGCGACTCCTTTCTAACTCCCTATGCTGTATAAAAAGTAGTCTGAACGTTTTCTCTACCCTTTGGAGTAATAAGCGTTTGAACATCCGAATGTTCATTTTGCTAAACTCTTTTAGTTCAAATAATCCCTTTCCGGTCTTTTCCATATTTTGCATAAGGCTTTAACTTACTTTTTGATCACGGTAGACATATCCATCTTCAATTAAGTTGATTGATTAGGTCTGTTTGTCTCAAACCCTAATTCTTTTTGCTGTATCTCTAAGTTGGTTAATAAATTGCGCTCTGCCAAATTGTCGAAGTAGTCTGCCTTAGGTTTTAGTTCAAATTTTTCAATCTTTAGGGTTTCGATTGTCTTGTTAGCGATTGTCAACGCTCTAGCCATTACTCGCTCGAGGGCTATTCGCATGCGTTCTCAACCTGAATGAAGTACTTTCTAGCCTGAGTGCCTTTTTCGTTACGCTGAGCATCGCTATTTGTTTCGCTGTGTCAATGGTTGGCTGGTAGTCGTCAACTTCACGCTGGACTTCTCTGTTGCCTCTGTTTGAACCGTAAACTTTTTAACGGGTTGAAGTCTTCACCCTCTGTAAGCCCATACTGTTTCATTCTGTCGAGACCAACTGTTAAATCTTTCTGTCGCTTCCAAAATTCATATAAATCTCTTGCTGATACTGTGATGCGTTCTGAATCTGTTGTGTTAATTTTTAATAATTCGTTCATGTTTACCCTTTCTTTGATATAATTTGGCTAAATAGTGAGGTAGCTAAAATGTTCAAAAAACACCATTATATTTAGGGTTATAACGATGATGGAAAAACCGTTGAAATTACGTATCCGGAGATGTGCCCAGTATGTCACACACGTGTTAGACCCGATTTTGTATATGGGACATGGATGATTCAAAGCGACCAATATTTTTCCTGTTCTCTTTTCGTGCTCGTGCGGAAATATTTTCATGAGCAAATATCATCTTGGAAATTGTTATTACGGAAAATTCAGTTCGAATATTTACTTTCTGTTCCAAATGGTTTTGAGGTGAAAAAGTTTAATGAACGCATAAATGCTGTTTCAAAAGGATTTTGTTGAAGTTTATAACCAATCCTTAGAAGCTGAATCACTTGGTTTTAAAAGCAATATGCGGTGCAGGCTGCATGTAAGGCTATCGAGTATCTTGTTAAGTCCTGTATCACTATTAGATTCGAAAATAAAGAACAAATTTGGAATGAGAGTTTAGGAGCAACCATCAATCGTATTGAAGATGAACGTATGCGTGCACTTTATTTTTGCTACTAAAGAAATTGGCAACGATCAAAACACATACGGTAATTAAACTTTCTGAGGGAATACCTGAAATGAAAGAATATATTCAAGCACTGGTTGCTTACATAAATTTCATGGGTCTTTCAAACATTGCAGCCAATAATTATCCTCGTGCAAAATAACAGTTTAATAGTTTCTTTTTCAGCTTTATCATCATGATGAAGCTTTTTAATTTCGTCTCTAATTCAGCGATTTCAATTCTCAAAGCTGTTACATCTGTAATCAATTTATCTAAAAGCTACCATTTCTAATTGATTCATATCTTCTCCTTTCAAATTTCTAGTTGTACATCTGATAAATCTTCTTGCTTACAGATAGGTCATTAAGTTCAAATCTTTCTTTGGCTTTCATCAAGTCGACGGTATCTTTCAAGAATTGGCTCACGCTCTTTTAACATTTCCGGTGTCATCTCATCCTTTTTAACCATCTTTGGTAAGCCATGTCTTTATTACTAATTGCTTTATTGGCGATGGTGTTTTGCTTTGATGAAATCGACACGCACAGGATGGCGTAATCGCTGAAGTTCTCTCATCATTTCCTTCTGATGTTCCTTATCGAGCATTCTGAATACTTCAAAGCCTTTTAAGCCTGTTGATTCTCTTAAATCTTTGAGCATGCCATAAACCCAACGCTTGAAGTCTTTAGCTTCCGGTTTATTCGAGCGGAAGATTGTGTCATAAATGCCGAAACTCATCGATTAAAAATCATCTCTGCATTCTTCCGCTTGTGTCTTCTACCGTGACGCCCTTTTAGGGCCTCGTCCTCAAGTCGTTCAACCGTCTTTTCTGAGCGGGTCCTAATGCATCATCACGTCTTTCAGAACTGCAAAACCACTCACCTTTGATTTCTATGAATCTGATTGATAACCATTCCAGTATTCAATTTTCATATATTCTCCTCTGATTGAGACATTAGTTCTGATATATCAGACATTCTGTCTAAAAAATTTTTCAACTGAAACATCTAGTGCATTCGCAATTCTTAAAAGTAAGTGTGACGATACATTTCTATATCTTTATTCTCTAATTCGTTAAGATATTGTCTACTACAGCCTACTTTCTCAGCCAATTCTGTTTGAGTTATGTTTTTAGAAAGACGGTATTCTTTTATTTTATATTGCACTTTAATCACCTCCTTACGTTGTCAATTATATCAGACAGAAAAATCTCTGTCAATTATATTTTTACAAAAATTGTCAATTATTTTTGACAATTTGAACACTAGTATATTATTATTGCATTGGATATAAGGGAGGGTAGCACCATATGAAATTATCTGAATTAATTCAGACTTATCGTCACGAGCATAATTTATCGTTGCGTGCTTTTGCAGAAAGAACGATTTGCTCATTCCAATATATTAGTAATATAGAAAAGAAGAAGTAAAAATCCAAGCATCCCTACTTTGGTATCCATTGCTAAAAGCAATGGATATGACGTTAGACCAATTATTGAAAATAACTGATGATTTTATGATAGACATTCAACTGATGGAAAAGGTAGAATTTTAAAAATGGATGGCAAACTGGCAAACGTGTGTCAGATGTTACAGGTGAAATAATAGATGATGATTCAATTTTTGATATTCTTACTAATCCCAATATTTCTAAAGTACCTCTATACGATTCTATTTCTTGTGGCACTGGCGGATTTGTTGACGACAACATTGTCGACTATGTATCACTCCCATCAAATTTATTTAATCAAGAAAGGACTATTTTGCACAATATGCACATGGAGATTCTATGATAAATGCAAAACATCAATGATGGCGAGTTTAATCATATTTGAGAAAACATCATCAGTAACTAACGGGATGATTGGTTGCTTTTTATGTGGACGATAATATAGCACTTGCAAGCGTCTTTCTATGACGAATGGACAAATTATCCTTTTACCAGAAAACCCTTCTTATAACCCTATTATTGCAAATGTAGAAACATTTAAATGTATTGGCAAGCTTGCTTTTTGTGATTAATGACCGTGAGGATGAAATAGACAAATAAAAAAATCCGACTGCTGCAACAGTCGGACAAGCAATAAACTCACACAGCCAATGTGCTTTTACTGTGCAATTTTATCATAAAAGGAGCTCAACAATGGAACAAATAGAAAAAGTATCTTGATGAAATTGAAGCTGCACTCTACAAGATGTCACCTACCGAACGAGAACATTTGATGGAAGTGCTACATCTTGCATTTGCCAATTACTTCAGTAACAACTATAGAAAATCTAGAAAGGCAACGCATGATTGGATATGACAAACCAGAAAAACTTGACTGTGCAGATTAAATATCGCATGATCCTCTTACGTTTTAAACAACGAACTAAGAAGAAGCGAGGTTTCAAGACAAAGCGCAAGCCAAGATCTATGAAGCTGAAGCAATGCAAA